>Ga0247823_10001091_pt1 | contig 22776 bp, 21 predicted proteins | sample 13C_PalmiticAcid_2_FD_192426 | JGI IMG/M metagenome (GOLD analysis project Ga0247823, IMG submission 192426) | Soil microbial communities from agricultural site in Penn Yan, New York, United States - 13C_PalmiticAcid_Day30 | ecosystem: Environmental > Terrestrial > Soil > Agricultural land... | reverse complement strand
ATGTCGAAGCGCCAGAGCGCCAAGTATAAACTCGACCGCCGGATGGGTGAAAACATCTGGGGTCGCCCGAAGAGCCCGGTCAACCGCCGCGAATATGGCCCCGGTCAGCACGGCCAGCGCCGCAAGGGCAAGATGTCCGACTTCGGCATCCAGCTCCGCGCGAAGCAGAAGCTGAAGGGTTATTACGGCGACATCACCGAGAAGCAGTTCAAGAAGAACTATTTCGAAGCGTCGCGCATGAAAGGTGACACCGGCCAGAACCTGATCGGCCTGCTCGAGCGCCGCCTCGACGCCGTCGTCTACCGCTCGAAGTTCACCCCGACGATCTTCTCGGCACGCCAGCTCGTCAGCCACGGCCACGTTTATGTGAACGGTGTGAAGTGCAACGTCGCGAGCCGCCTCGTGAAGCCGGGCGACGAAGTCACCCTCGGCAAGAAGGCACAGGAAATGGCGCTGGTCGCCGAAGCGCAGAGCCTGCCCGAGCGCGACCTTCCCGAATATCTGTCGGTTGACGGCACCAAGTCGACCTATGTGCGCGTCCCGACGCTCGACGAAGTGCCCTATCCGGTGAAGATGGAACCGAACCTGGTCGTCGAATTCTATTCGCGCTGATCGAGTTCGCTATCGAATTCAAAGGGGTGGTCCGGCAACGGGCCGCCCCTTTTCGTTTCAATGCGGCAGAAAGGCCGAAATCTTGCGCAGCATGTCGGCGCGCGCTTCGCCCGCCTCCAGGCTGTGCGCGAGTTCGGGATATTCGACCAGCTCGACACGTTTGCCCTTCGCCTCAAGTGCGCGTTTCATCGTACGCGATTGCGCGATCTCGACATTCTGGTCGAAGCTACCGTGAAACATCAGAACCGGTGCCTTGATCGCTGCTGCGTTCTGCGCAGGCGATCCTTCGCGAATATGCGGGCCGCTGCCGATGAACTTGTCATTGATCCGCGCTGCGCCCTGCCGCGTCTCCTCTTCCTTCAGTTGCTGAAGGTCGGTGACCGGCGCGATCGCGACGATTGCCCTGAACAGGTCGGGCGCCAGTACGCCCGATTGTAGCGCCGCATAGCCTCCATAGGACCAGCCGACGATCGACAACGTTGCGGGGTCGACGCCCTGTGCGGAGACAAGCCAGCGGCCGCCGTCGGCGATGTCGCCAACAGCAACCTTCCATGACTGGAAACCGTTGTTCTGATACCAGTCATCGCCATATCCCGACGATCCCCGATAATTGGGCTGGAGGACCGCATAGCCGCTCTGCGCGAAATATTGCGCCAGCCAGTCGAAACCCCATTCGTCGCGCGCCGACGGCCCACCGTGCGGCATGACAATCGCGGGAAGGCCTTTCGCATCGCTGTGACCGGGCGGCAGCGTCAGATAGCCGGGCACCTTCGTTCCGTCGGCCGCGGGATAGGTCACGGCCTTCACCGGCGACAGGGTCGTGTCCGAAAGCGGCTCGCGCGAGACAAGCAGCGGCCGCAACTCGCCTGCCTTGGGCGTGAAGAGATAGTAGGCGCCAGGGTCGGTATCGGATTCGGCGCGGACCAGATAGCGGCTTTCATCGGCCGATGCGTCAACGATGACGACCTGCCGGCCGCCAAGCGCCTTCGACAGGGCGTTCGTCATCTTTGCCATCGCCGCGTCGGTCATCACCGCCTTGCGCTGATCGGTTGCATAGGACACGCCAATGATCCGGCCGTTCCGGCCGATGCGGATGATGTCGTCGACGTCGACCTCGGGGTGCGAATAAATGGTGCCGGTCGTGCCGGTTCCGTCGAGCGCCATCGCGACGACCGCCTTGCGTCCGTCGATCTTCCGGAACCCATAGACGCGGTTTGTCGCAGCATCGATCGCGGCAGGCTGAAAACCTTCTTCAGTAACGACGTCGATTTGCGCCAGCGGTTTCCACCCCCCGCCCTCTTTCGCGCGATAAAAAAAGCGGATCGTCGGATCGATCTGCCCCGTGTTGGTCGAAAACCCTTGCGTCGCCATGACTCGAACATTGCCGTTGCCGTCGGAGAGATAATAGATGGCGTCGCGGTTGGCCGTCTCGATACGTCGCCCCGAGGCACTGACCGTATCGACGCGGTCGACACCGAGCCCTTCGGCGCGGCTGGCGATGCGCGTCCCTGTATCGCCTTCGGGAACATAGCTGCGCGTCATCAGGAGCGAACCATTGTCGGTCGACGACCAGTCGATAACACTGCCGCCCCGGAAATCGGCGTAGAGCGACCGGCTGCCGCGGCGGTTGCTCAGCACCTTCAAATTGCCGCCGGCCGCATCGATCGCGATAATGTTCGTCGCCGCTATAACGTCGCCGGCGACATCGTCGCGGGTGAAAGTCTCGCACGCGAGCCGCGCATGGGTCACCCAGCCGCACCAGTTGAGATTGCCGCCCGAACCGCCGTTACTCGAAAGGATTTCCCGCGGCTCCGCGCCCTCGCTCGTATCGACGATATAGAGCCGACGCTCCCGCTGCTTACCTTGGTTGATGAAGGCCAGGCGTTTGCCGTCCGGTGACAGGCTTACATCCCATATCGATTCGAGCGCCCCGAACCGCGCCGCATTGTCCTTTTCCTGCGCGCCCGCAGCGCCGATCGGCGACAAGGCTGCCGTCAAAGCCAGAACCGAAACGCCCCGGCCAAGCCATTCTGAAATCACTACCCACCCCCCGCTCTATTCGTATGTGCCGTCAAACTGATCAAGACAGGGAGATTATCAAGCGTTTTTGGAGCGCTGATGGTTCTATTCTTTCCCGACCTTCCTCTTTCTTGCGTCGGCGCCTCCCGGCTGGCACAAGCCCGCTCGTCGCAAATGAAACTTTCCAAGGAATTTCCATGCTTCGTTTCCCCCGAACGACCGCCGCCGTTGCGGTTCTCCTGACCGTTGCCGCGTGCAACACCTCCGACAAGGCCGCGACTTCGGCCACCGCCATTCCCGACGTCCAGATCCCCGAACTGTCGCTCGCGACGTTGCAGGAGGTGACGAAGGAATTGTCGTCGGATGCCTTTGAAGGCCGCGCGCCGGGCACGCCGGGCGAGGAAAAGACCGTCGCCTATATCATCAAGAAGTACGAGGAAGCGGGGCTGAAGCCCGGCAACAACGGCAAGTGGACGCAGGACGTTCCGCTGGTCGAAATCACCGCGAAGAATGCGACGCCGCTCACTTTTACCGGCGGCAAGACGCCCGTGACCGCGCAATATGCGAAGGATTATGTCGCGTTCAGCTATCGTGTGCAGCCCAAGACCCAGATCAAGGACAGCGACGTCGTCTTCGTCGGCTACGGCATCAACGCCCCCGAAAAGGGCTGGAACGACTATGCCGGCCTCGACGTGAAGGGGAAGACCGTCGTCGTCCTCGTCAACGACCCCGACTGGCAGACCAAGGAAGCCAAAGGCGAATTCAACGGCCGCGCGATGACCTATTATGGCCGCTGGTCGTACAAATATGAGGAAGCCGCGCGGCAGGGCGCAGCGGCGGTGCTGATCGTCCACGACACCGAACCCGCCGCTTATGGCTGGAACGTCGTCGAATCGAGCAACACCGGCGCGAACTACCTTGCCGAGAGCAAGAATGGCGGCGCCGACCAGACCGTCGCGAACGGCTGGATCCAGCTTCCGAAAGCGAAGGAACTCTTCGCCAGCGCCGGGCAGGATTTCGACAAACTGCGCGCGGACGCGGGCAAGAAGGGTTTCAAGCCCGTCGCGCTCACCGGCGTGAAGGCGAACTTCGGCTTCGACAACGAAATCTCGAAGAAGATGTCGCGCAACGTCATCGGCGTGCTGCCGGGCGCCAAGCGTCCCGACGAATATATCCTCTACACCGGCCACTGGGATCACCTCGGCCGCTGCACGCCCGTTGGCGGCGACGACATCTGCAACGGTGCGGTCGACAATGCGAGCGGTATCGCGGGCCTCGTGACGCTGGCGCAGGCCTTCCACAAGGCGGGCGCCCCCGATCGCAGCATCGTCTTCCTCGCGGTCACAGCCGAGGAATCGGGCCTGCTCGGGTCGAAGTTCTACGCCGAAAACCCGATCTTCCCGCTCGCGCAGACGGTCGGCGGCGTGAACATGGACGCATTAAACGCGATCGGCCCGGCAAAGGACATCGTCGTCGTCGGCCGCGGCAAGTCCGAACTCGACGCCTATGTCGCCAAGCTCGCGCAGATGGAAAAGCGTGTGATCAAGGACGAGCCGACCCCCGAGAAGGGCTTCTATTATCGTTCGGATCACTTCAGCTTCGCCAAGCTCGGCGTGCCGATGTTCAATTTCGGCAGCGGCGACGACTTGGTCGAAGGCGGCGTCGAGGCCGGCAAGAAGGCGGCCGAAGATTATGAAAAGAACCGCTATCACGCGCCCGGCGACGAATATGAGGCGATCACCAACTGGGGCGGCATGATGTCCGACCTGCGCCTTTATTACGCCGCGGGCCGCATGCTGGCGATGACCGACGCATGGCCGAACTGGAACGAGGGCGACGAATTCCGCGCCGCCCGCGACAAGTCGCGCGCCGGCAAATAAGCGAAAGAGTGCGCGCCCATGACGCTGCAAATGCCTGCCGAATGGGCGCCGCACGACGCCGTCTGGATCGGCTTCCCGCACCTCGCCGAGGAGTGGGCGGGCGCGATCGATGAAGGACGGCGCGACGTCGCCGCCTTCGCCAACGCCATCCATGACGGCGGCCGCGGCGAAGAGGTGCGGCTCGTGGTCAACGACGCGCGGCAGGCGGACATCGCCGCCGCGCTCGTCGATCCCGGCGTGCGTATCCTGATCCAGCCTTTGGGCGACATCTGGCTGCGCGATACCGGGCCGATCATCGCTGGCACGGGCGCGGCACGCCGTGCGCGCAACTTCGAATTCAACTGGTGGGGCGAGAAATTCGTCATGCCCGGCGATCAGGAAGTCGGCGCGGCATTGGCGGCCGGGTCGGGCCTGCCGGTCGACGATCAGGACTGGGTGCTTGAGGGCGGCGCGATCGACGTCGACGGCACCGGGCTCTGCGTCACGACCGAAGAATGCCTGCTCAACACGAACCGCAATCCGACGCTGACGCGCGAGGATATCGCGGTGCGGCTCCATCAGTCGCTCGGGATCGACCGGATTCTTTGGCTCGGCAATGGCTTGGTTGGCGACCACACCGATGGCCATGTCGACAATCTGGCGCGCTTCGTCGGCGAAGGCCGGCTGGCTTTGCCCGTCGCAGCGGGCGATGACGACCCCAATGCGCTTATCTACGCCGACGCGCGCACGCGCGCCGCGGCCTTCGGGGGGATCGAGATCGTCGACCTCCCCTCGCCCGGCCGCGTGGAGATCGACGGCGAGATCGCGGCGGCGAGCTATATGAACTTCTATATCGGCAATCGCGTCGTCGTCGTGCCGACCTATGGCGTGGCAAACGATCAGGCGGCGGTCGATGCCCTCGCCGCGCTCTTCCCCGGCCGCCGCGCGGTCGGCGTGCCCGCGCGCGGGATTATCGTCGGCGGCGGCAGCTTCCATTGCTCGAGCCAGCAGCTTCCGGCCTAGTATCGGGCGCGAAGCCCCCTATATTCCGGCTCGATTCGAGCCATCACGGACCCGCCCATGACCCGCACCATTACCGTCGCCGCGTTGCAGCTTCCCCTGCCCGGGCCTGCCCGGCCCAATATCGACGCGGTCACCGCGCTCGTCGAGGAAGCGGCGGCGAAAGGCGCGCAGGTGATTCTGCCACCCGAACTCTTCGAAGGCCCCTATTTCTGCCAAGTCGAGGATGAAGAACTCTTCGCGAGTGCGCGTGCGACCGCCGAGCATCCGAGCGTCGTCGCGATGCAGGCGCTCGCGGCGAAGCTGAAGGTCGCGATCCCGACGAGCTATTTCGAGAAGGACGGGCCGCATTATTACAACACGCTCGCGATGATCGGCCCCGACGGCGCGATCATGGGGACGTACCGCAAGAGCCACATTCCCGACGGCCCGGGCTATGAAGAAAAATATTATTTCCGCCCCGGCAACACCGGCTTCAAGGTGTGGGATGTCTTCGGCACGCGCGTCGGCGTCGGCGTCTGCTGGGATCAATGGTATCCCGAATGCGCGCGCGCGATGGCATTGATGGGCGCCGAACTGCTCTTTTATCCGACCGCGATCGGCAGCGAACCCTATGACGCTGACCTCGACACCAGCCGGATGTGGCGCCGTGCGATGCAAGGGCATGCGGTATCGAACTGCATGCCGGTGATCGCCGCGAACCGTATCGGCGCCGAGGGCGACGCCAATTTCTATGGCCACAGCTTCATCACCGACGAATGGGGCGACATGACGCAGGCGTTCGGCGCGGCCGAAACCGGGGTGCTCATCGAGACGATCGACCTCGACCGCGCGGCGAAGCATCGCGCCGGCATGGGCTTTTTCCGCGACCGTCGCCCGCAGCTTTACGGGCGGCTGGTCGAGGACATCTGACACGATAAACCGGGGGCAAAGATGGAATTACCCGACGATATTTTCACCGAGCCCGAGGACGTCGATCCCGAGACGCTCGCGAACCTCGGCCCGCTCGCGCGACTTGCAGGAATATGGGAGGGTGAACGCGGCGTCGACGTCAATCCCAAGGCCGACGGGCCCGAAACGCGCAGATATTACGAGCGGATCGAAATGCAGCCGATCGACCCGCAAGCGAACGGGCCGCAGCTATTCTATGGCCTGCGTTATCACCAGCATGTGAATACGCGCGAGGAAGACATCAGCTTCCATGATCAGGTCGGTTACTGGCTCTATGAAGCCGCGACCGGGCTGATCCTGCAAACGCTCGCGATTCCGCGCGGACAGATCGCGATCGCGTCGGGCCATGCCGAGCCCGGCGCGAAGCGGCTCGTCGTGAAGGCGGAGCGCGGGCAAACCGAATATGGCATCTGCTCGACGACCTTCCTCGACCTCGCCTTCCGCACCGACAGCTATGAATTGACGGTCGATTTTCACGACGATGGATCGTGGAGCTACGTCTCGGACACAATGCTGATGGTGAGGGGCCGCGACGAGCTGTTCCGGCACCGCGACCATAACCGGCTGACCAAAATCGCCGAGGCCGATCTCAATCCCTGGGCGAAGATCGTCCGCGGCGCAGCCTGAGCGATCAGCCCTCGAAGCGGTGGATGCTTTCAAGGTCGGCGCGGTCGAGCGGCTGCGTCAGCCACAGCCCGCCGCGCCCGGCGCGCGACCAGCGGACGATCGCGCGGCGCTTGACGCCACCGGCGAGTACGAGATCGAATTCCTTGCCGACCTCCAGATGTCCGTCGTGGATGAAGCCGGCCCCATTTTGCGACAGGTCGACGAGTTCGATCTGGCTCGTGCCCTCGTCGTTGATCGCTTGCGCCCGCGTGCTGACCGGCAGGCGCGGCTGGCGATAGCCGGTCGCGCGCTGTTCGGCCGCCAATTGCTTGAGCACGTCGGCGACGTCGACTTCCTTGTCGAACGAAACGCCGCAGCGGCCCGCATCGGACCAGACGACTTCGCCGCGGATCACGACCGTGTCCGATAGCGAGATCTCCAGCTTTTCGCCAACGCTGACCGGAACATCGGCCGCGAGCATCATGCCCTTGTCGGAAATATTGCGCACGCGCCACAAACCTGCGTCGCCGTTGCGCGCTACCTTGGCGATCCGCCAGACCGTGCGATAGCGGTCGCCGCCACGACGATCGCCGTCGGCTCCGCTCTGCTGCTCCTCAACCGGATCGGAGAAGCGACGTTGGTTCATGTCAAATACCTTATCGAAGCAGCATGGAGAGAAAGCATAACTTCCTGTCTATACTGCAAAATACACAATCCCCACCCCACCGCATTACTTGAATTAGGCTTATAATTCAATGACAGTGCGGATCATAGTTAACGTCAACCCGGTCAGAAAATACGAAAACGTGCGCGGTCCGGCTGGTCGTTAGACAGCGAAGTTTTCGTATTTTACACATTTTACGGTGGGAGCTCGCCGGGATTAAGTGCCAAAATGACGCTTTTCACGTGATCGGAACGAGGCACTCGACCGGGCGGCGACAGGCCGGTCGAACCGAGCGGCGCTTTGCGGCGTGAAAGCGAAACTACGCTTGACGACGCCAACTCTACCGATCAAGTTGAGTTGTCGGCTTGATCCCTGCCGGCGGACGCTTTTTCCCGGGATCCGCGGCTTTTGACCGGGAAGCAGCTTGCTCCGCGTTACCAACAGCTAAAGCGCGCGATGCTCAGGCGACAGCGCCAGGTATCGTGTTCCCCTCATTCGATGAGGTGATACGATGCATTACTCCCCGCTGCGATAGCGTCCCGCGTCCGAGCCGGACGCCTCCCCGAACCGAACCCGCTTTCCGGCACCGCCCGACGGTCGCCGATCGCATTGTCGCGCGCTTCAGCGTCGCGATATCCATCAAACAAGGAACTCAACATGACCGTCCAGACGCTCGAACAAGGCGAAACCGCCACCAAACTCTTCGACATCACCCCGCTGCAACCGAGCCTCGGCGCGCAAATCAGCGGGATCGATCTCGCGCAGCCACTCGACCGCCCGACCTATGACGCGCTGCGCGCCGCGCTGCTCCAGTATAAGGTGCTGTTTTTCCGCGACCAGAATCTGACGCGCGAACAGCATATCGCGCTCGGCGCCGCGTTCGGCGACCTTGAAGAACATCCGGTCTTCTCTTTACCCGACTATCCGCAGATCCTCCCGCTCATCTCGCAGGAGCTGAAAGGCAAATATCGCCAGTCGACCGACAGCAACTGGCACGCCGACACGACCTTCCGCACCGAACCCTCGGCGGCCTCGATCCTGATCCAGCGCGTGTCGCCCTCGCTCGGCGGCGACACGGTGTTCGCCAATGCGGTTGCCGCATACGAAACGCTCGATGAGGAGACAAAGACGCGGATCGACGGTCTCACCGCGATCCACGACCCGAGCATCTTCATCCAGTTCCTCGACACCGAGGAGAAGAAGGAGGCGTTGCGCACCAGCTTCCCGCCGGTCGAGCATCCCGTCGTGCGCATCCATCCCGAAACGGGCGAGAAGACCCTCTACGTCAACTCGGTGTTCACGCGCCACATCGTCGGGCTGCCCGCGGATGAGAGCAAGGCGCTGCTCGCGCGGCTGTTCGATCAGGTCAAGCGCCCCGAATTCCAGGTGCGGTGGAGCTGGCAGCCCGGCTCGATCGCCTTCTGGGACAATCGCGCGACGCAGCATTATGCCGTCCCCGACTATAGCGAAGCGCGCCATATGGAACGCGTGACGATCGTCGGCGACCGCCCCGTCGGCCCGAACGCCGCCTGATCGCGCCGCAGCAGATGAAACTCTTCCTCACCCCCTTCCGAACGTTCGTCGCCGGCGCTTTCCTGTCGCTCGCGGCATGCGGAGGCGCGCCCGACAGCGGGACGACGATCAAGATTGGCGACCAGCTCCACGCGCTCAAATCGTCGCTCGACGTGTCGGGCGAAGGCGCCCCCACCGATTACAAGATCGAATGGGCCAATTTCGTCGGCGGCCCGCCGATCATCGCAGCGCAGACAGGCGGATCGCTCGATGTCGGCTGGATGGCCGAAACCCCGCTGATCTTTGCGCAGGCGGCGGGCAGCCCGGTGAAGGTCGTCGCGGTCAGCAAGACAGTCGAGGGCGGCGGCTCGCCCTACGCGCTTGTCGTCAAGCCCGACTCGCCGATCCGCAGCATCGCCGATCTCAGGGGCAAGTCGGTGTCGTTCATGAAGGGCACGGTGCTCCACTATTTCGTCGCACGGCTGCTCGACAAGCAGGGGCTGTCGCTGAAGGACATCAAGCCGGTGCAGGCGACGGGTTTCGGCACCGGACTGCTCGACAAGGGGTCGGCCGACGCGATCACGATCGGCGAGCCTTATCTGACGCAGGCGCTCGACGCCGGGAAGGTGCGCGTGCTTGCGAGCGGGGCGCCGCCGAACACGCCGGGCTTCTTCTATCTCGTTGCGTCCGACGCGGCGCTCGCCGATCCGGTGAAAGCGAAGGCGATCGGCGACCTCGTCGCGCGCGCGGCGCGGGCGACGCGCTGGCAGCGCGAGAATCCCGCCAAGGCGGCGCCCGCGCTCGCCAAACGCTATAATGTCGATGCGAAAATCGCCGAAAAGATCATCACGCGCGCGCCCGCCAGCTATGCGCCGATCAGCGACGCGATCGTCGCTGCACATCAGGACGAAGCCGATCTGTTCTTCAAGGAAGGGCTGATCCGCAAGAAACTCGACGCGTCGCTGATCTTCGACAGGCGCTACGACGCCATCGCCGCGGCGCAGGAGGTCGCGAAGTGAACGCGCCCACCCCGATCGCGCTTGCGGGCGACCCCGGCCGGCTGGTCCAGCCGGTCGTCCGCCAGACGGGAAACCGGTCGGAGCGCTTTTCCTTCGCGCGTCGCGCCACCGGCCCGCTTATCATCGTCGCGTTCTGGGCGCTCTCGACGAGCGCGGGGTGGATCGATCCGTCGATCCTCCCCTCGCCCGCCGGGCTCGTCGCGGGATGGCAGCAGCTCTGGACCGAACAGGCGCTTGCCTCGCAGATTGCGACCTCGCTCACGCGCGCGCTCGTCGGCGGCGCAGTCGGCATCGTCTTCGGGCTGGTCCTCGGTACGATCGCGGGCCTGTCGAAACTGGGCGAGGAATTGTTCGATGCGCTGCTCCAGATGCTCCGCACCATTCCCTTCCTCGCGCTCGTGCCGCTCTTCATCGTCTGGTTCGGGATCGGCGAGGCACCCAAACTGCTCCTCATCGCGCTCGCGACGATGTTCCCGATGTATCTCAACACCTATGCCGGAGTGCGCAACGTCGACCGCAAGGTGATCGAGGCGATGCGCAGCTTCGGGCTTAACGGCCGCCGCCTGATCCTCGAAGTCGTGTTGCCGCTTGCGCTGCCGCAGATCTTCACCGGGCTGCGCTTCGCGCTCGGCGTCTCGGTGCTCGTGCTGATCGCTGCCGAGCAGATCAACGCCTCGGCCGGCCTCGGCTACCTGCTCAACAGCGCGCAAATGTACCAGCAGGTCGACGTGATCCTGATCTGCATCGCCATCTACGCCGTGCTCGGGCTCGGCGCCGATTTGATCGTCCGCTCGCTCGAACGGCTGTTCATGCCGTGGCGCGCGACCATTGCCGTCCGATAGGAGACATTCAATGACCGCCGTCCTTTCGATCGACTTCGCCGCCGCCGAGCTCGTCGCCGCGCCTGATTTTTCGCACCGCCCGGTCGCGGTCGAAGTCAGCGACGTCAGCCGCAATTTTACCGGCACCAATGTCCTCGACAGCCTGAACCTGACGATCCACAGCGGCGAGTTCGTCGCGCTGCTCGGCGCATCGGGCAGCGGCAAGACGACCCTGCTGCGTATCCTCGCCGGGCTCGACGCCCCCGATACCGGCGAAGCCTGGGTGCCCGAGGCGCGCACCGTGGTGTTCCAGGAGCCGCGGCTCGTGCAGTCGAAGAGCGTCTGGAAGAATGTCGTGATCGGGCTGCCCGGCAAGCAGGCGTCGCGCGAGCGCGCCGAGGCGGCGCTCGCCGAGGTCGGGCTGGGTCATCGCACCGACGCCTGGCCCGCGACGCTGTCGGGCGGCGAGGCGCAGCGTGCGGCGCTCGCGCGGGCATTGGTGCGCGAACCGCGCCTGCTGCTGCTCGACGAGCCCTTTGCGGCGCTCGACGCGCTGACGCGGCTCAAAATGCAGCGGCTGATCGGCGAACTCTGTCAGGCGCACGGCCCCGCAACTTTGCTTGTCACGCACGACGTCGAGGAAGCGATCCTGCTCGCCGACCGCATCCTTGTGCTCAAGGAGGGGCAGATCGGCTTCGACACGCGCGTCCGCCTGCCGCACCCGCGCCGCGCCGGCGGCGAGGAGTTCGATGCGCTGCGCGATACTTTGCTCGCCGAACTGGGCGTGCCGCAGGCGCACTGACGCTCCGTTACCGAACACAGCAAAGGCTTTGACCACCCCGGCATGCATCGGCATGCTGGGGTCAGGGGGATTTGGACTCATGGTGATTTCGCGCGCACGGGCCTGGGCCACGCGCATGCCCGGATCGGGCTGGATGATCGTCGCGCTCGTTGTCGGTTTTACGATCGGCACCTTCATCGCGACGTCCTCACCGGCGGTCGAGGCCGCGCAGCTCGTCGGCGGTATCTGGCTCGACGGGCTCCGCATGACGATCGTCCCGCTGATCTTCGCGCTCGTCGCGACCGGGGTCGCCAGCCTTGGCATGGGCGATCATCACGAGGCCGCGCGGCTCGGGCGGCGTTTGCCGCTCGTGCTGATCGGCCTGCTGATCGTCTCGGCACTCATCGGTGCCCTGATGGTCCCGCCGCTGCTCGGCGCCGTCACGATCGCGCCTGCCGATATTGCCGCGCTGCGCAGTCTCTTCCCCGCCCCACCGGCACCGACGGTCCCTGGCGCGGCCGAGACGGTGCGCGCGATGATCCCGACCAATGTCGTCGCGTCGGCCGCCGAAGGCGCGGTCCTGCCGCTCGTCATATTCGCGCTCATACTCGGCCTTGCTGTCGGCAAGATCGACCGCGACCGCGCCGAAGCCGTCCTCCAGCCGCTGCGCGGGCTGGCCGATGCGATGATCGTCGTCGTCGGCTGGGTGCTCCGCGTCGCGCCCGTCGGCATCTTTGCGCTCGCGCTGGCGATCGGCGCGACCGTCGGCACCGCGGTGCTTGCGATCCTCGCCCAATATCTCGCGATCTCTATCGCGATGACGCTCGTGCTGATCGTCCTCGGCTATGCCATTGCGCGCTTCGCGGGCGGCGTCCCGCTCGGACGCTTCGCACGCGCGATGGCGCCCGCACAGGCGATCGCGGCGAGCACCCAATCGTCGATCGCGACGCTGCCCGCGATGATGGTGAGCGCCGAGCGTGTGGGGATCGAGGAGCGCAACGCCGCGGCCATCCTGCCGATGGCGGTCGCAACCTTCAAGATCACCGCGCCGTCGAACACCGTGATGATGGCGCTGGCGCTCGCGTGGATGGCGGGTGTCGAAGTCTCGCCGCTGCAACTCGCGGTGGCGCTACCGCTCGCCGTGCTGTCGTCGCTCGCGATCCTCGGGATGCCCGGACAGATCAGCTTTTATGCGTCGGTCGCGCCGACCGCGATCGCGCTCGGGGCGCCGCTCGAGCTGCTACCGATCTTGCTCGCGATCGACGTCATCCCCGACATGATCCGCACGGTCGCCAATGTGACGTACGATGTCGCGGCGGCAGCGGCAATCGCGCCGCCCGCCGCGACCGGTCAATAACGACCCGACAGCAAGGCCCCGGCGCCCGGAACCTCGGCCCGCAACCCCAGTCGCGTGAGCATCTGGTGCGCGGTGCAGATCGCGGCCGACACGACGGGCAAGCCGATCGCATCCTCGATCTTCTGCACCGAAGGCAGCGACGGCATCTGCACGCACGCCGAGAGCACGAGCGCGTCGATGCCGGTCAGATCGAGCCTCTTGTAATGCTCGAGCAGGTTCGCCGGGTCCTGCGCCGCGACCTCCAGATTGTCGGGGATTTCGAGGGCGAGCCAGTCGCCTACCTCGACACCTTCATTCTGGATGTAGGACACGACCATCTGCGTCAGCGGCCTCATATAGGGTGCGACGAGCGCGATGCGCTTCGCTTTCAGCGTCTTCAGCCCTTCAACCAGCGCGCCGGCACTCGTGACCACCGGCGCGGCATGGCCATTCTCGACCGTGCGCTGATGCAGCCGCGCCTCCGACACGCGATGATAGCCCTCGCCCATGCTCATGATCGCGACGAGGCAGGCATAGCCGAGGACGTCGACCGCGGCGTCGGACAGTTCGAGCGCGCAGCGGTCGGAGTCGGCGTCCATCGCCGCGAGTTCCTCCTTCGTCACCTTCTTCATCCGCATTCGCGACGAATGGAAGGTGAAGCGTTCGGGCGCGATCGCCTCGCGCGCACGGAGCAGCGCCGGGATCTCGGTCTCCATCGTGACGTTCGAGCTGGGCACGATCTGCCCGATGCGGATTGGCCGGTTCATCACGCGCGCCTCAGACCGCGACGATCGGGTTGCGGAGCGTGCCGATGCCCTCGACGGTGCATTCGACGACATCGCCCGGCCACATGAATTCCTGCGGCGTGCGACCCGCGCCGACCCCCGCAGGCGTTCCCGTCGCGATGATGTCGCCGGGTTCGAGCGTCATCACGCTCGAAATATCGGCGATCAACTGATTGATATTGAACAACATGAAGCGCGTGTTGCTGTTCTGCTTCTCGACCCCGTTCACATGCGTCAGGATATTGAGATTATGCGGATCGCCGATCTCGTCGGGCGTGACAACGCACGGCCCCATCGGCGCGAAGCTGTCCTGCCCCTTCGACACGATCCACTGCCCGGCGCGGCGGCAATCGCGCGCCGACACATCGTTGACGACGGTGTAGCCGAACACATGGTTCAGCGCGTCGGCCTCGGCCACATGGCGCGCGGTGCTGCCGATAATCACCGCCAGCTCGGTTTCCCAGTCGAGCTGCTGCGTCACCTTCGCATTGTGGCGGATCGGATCGTTCCACGCGACGACCGCGGTCGGCGGTTTCGAGAAGATCACCGGCTGCTGCGGCAATTCGTTCGACGTGTCGAGCGAACGCGCCGATTCAGCGACATGTTCGGTATAGTTGAGACCAATTCCAAAGATATTCTTGCGCGGCCTCGGAATCGGCGCAAGCAGGGTGACATTGCCGACAGGAAGCGAAGTGCCGATCAGGTCGGCGGTGGTCGCCGCTGCAACGGCTTCCTGCAGAAAGCGCAGCGCGATCGGCCCGAGATCGATGAAATCGAGCATCGTCGACGGCAAGTCATTGCCGATCGCATCGCCGAAATATTCGACGTCGATCACGAGTCCGTCGTGGAGAAGGCCGAGCCGTGGTTCGGTCTCGATCGTGCGATAAGTCACGAAACGCATAGATAATCCTGTCTGCTCAGGCGGGCTGGTGGCCGCCATTTTCGGAATAGGGTTCCTCGATCCGGACGCCGAGCGCCTCCATCACGGGGAAATCGTTGAACGAGAAGAGGAAGGCCTCTTCGGAAGCATCGAGATTGACATGCTCGTGCCACACCCATGCGGGCACGCAGAAAATGTCGTGCGTGCCCCAGTCGAAGCGCTCGCCGCCGATGATCGAATAGCCGCGCCCGCGCGCGACATTATAGACGACGTTGCCGGTGTGGCGGTGCGCCTTGCCGCGGAAGCCGGGCTTCAGCATCTGCATATGCGCGCCCATCGTCTGGAGCGCCCAACCGCCGGTCAGCGGGTTCGAATAGCGCACCATATGCCCGTCGAACGGTGTGCCCTCCGACACTTTGGCGAGGTTCCACAGCGCGTCGCGCGTCGCTTCCCAGCGATAGACCATCACCGGTGAATAGGGCTTCTCCCACGCCGGCACACCCTCGGGCCGCAGCGCTGCACCGCCATAACTCAGCGGCAGATCGTCGGCCGGAAACGCCGCGGTCTGCGCCGGCTGGTCGTAGACCGCGTAGAAATTGGTCTCGAGGCTGTTCATCAGCGGGATGTCGAGCCCGTCCTGCCAGATCGACACCTCTCCCTCCGCGACAACGCCATGGTCGTGCCAGGCACCGTTCGGGGTCAGCACATAGTCGTTGGCGCCGAGCGTGATGCGGTGCCCGTCGACGACGGTATAGGCGCCCTTCCCTTCCATGATGAAGCGGTGCGCCGAGGCGGTGTGCTTGTGCGCGGGGGTGATCTCGCCGGGGCGCATCGCCTGCATCCCGCTGAACAGCCAGCCGCAGACTGCGACATTCTCGCGCCCCGCGTCGCTGTCGTTGAGCAGGGTGACGACGCGGCGCCCGGCTTCCTCGGGTTTCACCAGATCGAGCGCGCGCAGGCACATGTCGCGCATCTCGGCATAGCGCCACAGCGTCGGGCGATAGCGCGTCTCGGGCTCCCATGGTTCTATCGCATTGGCGCGCTTCCAGAAGGCACCAGCATTGCGCGCCGCAAGCTCTTGATAAAAGGCTTCGAGTTCGGGCGTATCGGTCACGCGCGCGCGGCCGAGCACATCGTCGCGCGGATCGATGATCGTGCTGTTGCCTGTCATGACGGCTCCTCCTCGTCGGTATCGACGGGCCGCGGCTCGTCGACAAACAGGGCCGACGCGCGGGGCGTCCGGTCGACCGTCAGGTTGAAAATGTCGAAGCGGTTATAGCCGCCGATGATGTCGTGCATAAGCTTGGGGCGGATGCACTCGCCAAGGTCGATGTCGGCGTAGACGATGCCCTCCTCGTCGATCAGCGCCTCACCCACCAGATTGCCGTGCGGATCGATCACCCCCGAAAAGGCGCTGTTCGGCCGCGACAGCAATTCCCGGTTCTGCGGCCGGTCGGCGCTCATCGCGTCGATGATTTCGGGGCTCACCGCCGAGCAGGCGACGATGGTGAAGACCTTGCCCTCGAAACTGTGCGCGGTGGCGCGGATCTTGATCGCCTCGGCCATGTTGTACGACGCGGGCGCGACGGGCAGTGCGATATAGTTGGCGACATGGACGAGTTCGCCCTGCGAGAGCAGCGCAAAGCGCGCGAGCGTGTTCGTATTTTCGCCGCATGCAAGCGTTCCGAGCGGCCCGACGGGCGTGTCGTAAACGCGGATCGAGCTGCCGTCGCCGCCCGCCCATGTGAGCTTCTCGGCCCAGGTCGGCACCAGCTTGCGGTGCCGCCCGAGCAGGCTGCCGTCGGCACCGATGATCAGGTTCGTGTTGTAGAGCGTGCCGACGCTCACCGGATCGCGTTCGTTGATCCCGATCACCACGGTGCAGCCATGATCGCGCGCGGCGTTGCAGAGCGCGGCGACCTCGGGACCGTCGACGCGCACCGAAGCGCGATACAGCCGCTCGTGCCACTCGGCGCCCTCGATCGGGGTCATCAGCCAGTTCCAGTATGGATAGGCGGAAACGAAGACTTCGGGAAAGGCCGCAAGCTGCGCGCCGTTTCCGGCCGCCTCGGCGATCAGCACGCACGCCTTGTCGACCGTGCGCGCGGTGTCGAGAAAGACCGGCGCGGCCTGCACCGCGGCGACGCGCGATTTGGGCAGGACGGGAGCCGACACGTCGCTCATGTCACCGCCGCCCGCTGATGATATTGCGGTTTGTCCCACGCACGGGTTGCGCAGACCTTTTCGAGGCGTTCGACCGTTTCGACGATGTCCCGATAGCGCAGGTAAAGCGGCGTCAGGCCGAAGCGCAGGATGTCGGGTGCGCGGAAGTCGGCGATGACGTCATATTCCTTGAGCGCCTGCACGATCTGATAGCCTTGAGGGTGTGCATAGGAAACCTGACTGCCGCGGATCGCATGATCCCTCATGCTCACAAGCTCAAAGCCATAGGCATCGCAAAGCGGCTGCATCTGCTCGATAAACAGGTCGCCCAGCGCAAGCGACTTGCGGCGTAGCTCGACCATATCGGCTTCGAGGATCAAGTCGACACCCACCTCAAGCGCCGCCAGCCCGAGCACGGGCGGGGTGCCGCACTGAAAGCGTTCGATTCCGACGGCGGGGTCGTAATCTTCCTCGAACGCGAACGGCCGTGCGTGACCGAACCAGCCTGACAGCACCGGCGTCGCGCCATGGTGCCGCGCGGCCGCGAACAGATAGGCGGGTGCGCCGGGGCCTCCGTTGAGGAACTTGTATCCGCAACCGATCGCAAAATCTGCATTCGCACCGTTGAGGTCGACCGGGATCGCGCCCGCGCTGTGGCTCAAATCCCACACGACGAGCGCGCCAACCTCATGCGCGCGCCGCGTGATCGCGGCCATGTCGCGAACGCGGCCCGATTTATAGTGGACCTGCGTCAGCAGCAGCACCGCGACATCCGCATTCAGCGCATCGACGACCTCCTCCGGCGCGACCGTCACCGCCTTGATGCGCCCGCCCGAAAAGGCCTCGACCCCCTGCATCATATAGACGTCGGTGGGGAAGTTCGTCGCCTCGGACAGGATCACTGTCCGTTCACGCCGCAACGAAAGAGCAGCCGTCAGGGCCTTGAAAATATTCACCGACGTCGAATCGGTCGCGACAATCTCGCCGGGGTTGGCGCCGATCAGTCGCCCGATCTTGTCGCCGATGCGCCGCGGCGCGGTCGACCATTCGGCGCCGAGCCATGAGGTGATCAGCCCCTCGCCCCATTCGCTGCCGACAACCTCGGCGAGCCGGTCGCCCGTCGCCTTGGGCAACGCGCCGAGCGAATTGCCGTCGAGGTAGATCAGCCCTTCGCGAAGCTGGAAGCGCTCGCGAAACGGTGCTAGCGGATCGGCGGTATCGAGTGCCGAGACATCGGTGGCGAGAAGCGTGTCGGTCATGCAATTTCCCTCAGGATAGCGCGCACCGGGCTGGCGTCGGCACCGACGATGCGGAGCGGCAAAGCGACCAGTTCGTACCGGCCGGGTGGCACGTCATCGAGCACCAGCCCTTCCAATATCCGCATATCGGCGGCCTTGACCGCCTGATGCGCATCGAGCGTCTTCGACTGTTCGGGGTCGAGCGAGGCCGCGTCGGTGCCGATTAACCGCACGCCCATGCTGCCAAGCCGCGCGATCACGTCGCTGGCGATGGCGATGAAATTGCTATCCCATTGGTCGTGCGGAAACTGCGCATAGGTCCGCAGCAGCACCCGCTCCGTGCCCTCAACCGCAGCCCAGTCTAGATCGGCAATCTCGACCCGCCCGCGCGCGTGCCGAACGTCGAGCAGCAAGCACGGTCCGATATAGGCATCCAGCTCGCAATCGGCCGACGAAGCACCGTCATTGGCATAATGCAACGGCGCATCACCGTGCGTCCCCGCGTGCAGCGGCGTGAACATACCGCCGACATTGACCGGGCAGCCGTCGCCGATCACTGCGTGGCTGTGGAGCGCAAAGGCCGGCTCGCCCGGCCACACCGGCACCGCGGCGTGCAGCGGCTGCGAAATGTCCCAGATCCGGCTCATGCACCCTTCCCTTCCGCATAGTCACCGCCCCCATAATCTCCACCTTGGCGCGGCGCGGTCATTTCGGTGCGCATCGACCAGAGTTCGGGGAAGAAGCTGAGGCTCAGCGCCTTGACGAGATAATTGACCCCCGACGATCCGCCGGTCCCCGGCTTGTGCCCGATCACGCGCGCGACGGTCTTCATGTGCTTGAAACGCCACTCCTGGAAATAATATTCGAGTGCGGTGATCTTTTCGGCGAGCGTGTAGAGATCCCAATGCCGATCGGGGTCGGTGTAGATCGCGAGCCACGCCTTCTCGACCGCCTCGGACGCCTCATAAGGCTGCGTCCAGTCGCGCTCCAGATGGTCGGCGGGAATGTCGAAGCCGCGCCGCGCGAGCAGCTTCAGCAGTTCGTCATAGAGCGACGGCGCCTCGAACGCCGCGCGCAGCCTTTCAGTTGCTTGGGGGTCGTCCTTGTGGACGATCATCATATCCTCGCGCTTGTTGCCGAGCAGATATTCGAGCTCGCGATATTGCTGCGACTGGAAGCCCGAGGCGCGGCGAAGGAAACCGCGAAAGGTCAGGAAATCGTGCGGGGTCAGCGTTGCGAGCACTTCCCAGCTGTGGATCATGTGCCGCTGGATGGTCGCGATCCGGTCGAGCCCCTTGCCCGCGATCTCCAGCCGGTCAGTCTTGATCGCGTCGTAAACGAGCCGCCCCTCGTGCAGCACCAGCTTCAGCCACAGTTCCATCGTCTGGTGCATGATGATGAACAGCATCTCGTCGGGCTTGTCCGACACCGGCACCTGCGCCGAGAGCAGCTGCGCGGTCTGCAAATGCCGCGCATAGGTCAGGCCATTGTCCCACTGGATCGTCTCGCCGTCGATCTCGGTCTCGAAAATATCGGTTCCGCCGTCGCTCGTCTGCCTGATCATAGGGAAGCCTCTCCGCTTGCCGGCGCAACCGGCAGGCGCCCTTCATAGGTCAAATCGCCCGGACAGGCATCTCCGGGTTCGAGCGCCGGTTCGCCGGCAATCTTGCGATAGATGCTGGCGAAGTCGGTTTCCTCGGTGGCGCGCAGCAAATCCTCGAACCCCGCGACGACGAAATAGATCTGCTGGAATTCGTCGAAATTGTACCGCGTGCGCATCACGCGCTCGATATCGAGCCAGATGCGCCGCGGTTCGGGCGACGTCAGCGCGGAGAGCGTTTCGGCGAAGCTCGACATCAGACCGCCGCCAAAGGCGCGCAGCTCGCCGTCCTCGACGACGAGGCCGAACTCGACGGTATAGAGCCAAAGCCGGCCGAGAAAATCCGACGCCCCGAGCTTTTCAGCGCGCAGCCCCGCCTGCCCGTAAGCGACCAGAAAATCCGAGAAGGCCGGATCGGTGAGCATCGGGATGTGCCCGAATATGTCGTGAAACATATCGGGCTCTTCGCTGTAAGCGATCTGTTCGGGCGGACGGACGAAATTGGCAGCGGGAAAGCGCCTGTTTGCCAGATGCTCGAAGAAGGGCTCGTTCGGGATCCAGCCGGGTACCGCGACGACTTCCCACCCCGACGCCGGCTTCAGCAGCGCGTTGAGTTCGGCGAAATCGGGAACGCCGGGTTTCAGCTGTCGAAGAATGTCGAGGCCGTCGAGAAAGGAGCGGCAGGCATAGCCGCCCAGCGCCGCCGACTGCCGATCGAACAAGGTCCGCCAGGTCGCATGCTGCCCGGCGGTGAAGGCCGCCCAGTTCTGCGGCATCGTCCAATCGGCCGCGACACCTTCGGGCGGTGCGTCGAATATATGTGTCGCGGCCATCGGTCTCTCTCCAAACCTTCGGCGCAAGAGATAGCGCGGGCGCGCGCGAACATTGTGCGGATTTCGTGCCTCAAAGCTGCAAGAAATCGACAATCGTTCTGACTATAATCCCATTTGCAGGATATTGTTCTTCGAATTAGAATGATTGGTCCGAGTTGGCGCAAAAACCCGATTCAGGACGGAACGCATGGACAAGCTCGACTGGAAGATCATCACCGAACTCGAACGCGACGGGCGGCAATCCTATGCCGATCTGGGCGAGCAAATCGGCCTGTCCAAATCACCCTGCTGGTCGCGGGTAAAAAACCTGGAGGAGAGCGGCGTCATCACCGGCTATGCCGCGCGGATCGATCCGCTCGCGATCGGCCTCGCCGTACAAAGCTTTGTCGAGGTGCAGATCCGCTTCGATGCGCACACCGATTTCGAGGCAGCGGTGCTTGCACATCCTGCCGTCGTCGAATGCCACACGACCGCAGGCGAGAGCGACTATCTGCTCAAGATATTCGCCCGGTCGGCGGACCATCTCGACGAATTGCTCCGTCACAATCTCTCGAAACTGCCGGGCGTCCAGCGGCTCAAGACTGTGGTCTGTCTCAAGACGATCAAGCGCGACGGCGACCTCGCCGAATGGGCCCGGACGACCGGGGGACGCGGCCGCGGCGACTAGGGCAGTTGCGGCGGCCGCACCCGCGTTTTAATCCAGCCGCATGACCGAAATCATTCTCCACGGGTTCTGGCGTTCGAGCGCCGCCTATCGCGTCCGCATCGCGCTCGCGCTCAAGGGGCTCAGTTACCGCCAGCAGCCGCACGACCTGATCGCCGGCGAACAGCACAGCGATGCCTATGCCGCGATCGCGCCGCACCACCTCGTCCCCGCGCTCGAATATAAAGGACGGGTCCTGATCGAGAGCCCAGCGATCCTCGAATGGATCGACGCGAAATGGCCTGAACCGCCGTTGCTCCCCGCCGACATCGATGAGGCCGCGATCGTCCGCAGCATGGTGGCGCTCATAGCCTGCGACATTCACCCGCTCAACAATCTGCGCGTGCTGAATGCCATCCGCAGTGATTTCGACGCCGCCAACCCGCAAGTGAAAGCATGGATTGCGCGCTGGATCACACAGGGCTTCGCCGCGCTCGAGATACTCGTCGCGCGCCATGGCGGACGCTTCGCCTATGGCGACACGCCGACGCTCGCCGACTGCTATCTCGTCCCGCAACTCGACAGCGCCGAGCGGTACAAGGTCGACCTGTCCCACTTCCCGCGGATTTGCGCAGCCGCCGAAACCGCACGCGCGCTGCCCGAAGTCGCCGCCGCGCGGCCCGAATTGCAGGATGGCGCTCCTGACCAGCCCGCCTGACCAACGACGTCAGTGCTTCAGATACTGGCTGGGCGGCACGCCGAAGGCGCGGCGGAACATCGCGGCGAAGCCGCTGGGACTGTCGTAGCCGACATCATAGGTGACCTGCGTAATCGACGCGCCCGCGGCAAGCATCGAAAGCGCCTCCATCAACCGCACCTGCTGCCGCCACACGGCAAGCCCCATTCCGGTTTCCTGCTTGAAGCTGCGCGTGAAGGTGCGCCGTCCCATCGCCGCGAGCGCCGCCCAGTCGTCGATGTCGCGGGGATCGGACGGGTCGGCGATGATCGCATTGCAGACGCGAAGAAGGCGCGGGTTCGACGGCATCGATACCTGATAGGGCGCGTTCGGCATGCGCCCGATCTCGTCGAGCAAGAGCGTGATGATCTGCCCCTCGCGCCCGTCGACGTCGTAGAGTGCGGGAAAATCGACGACTTCGAGGATCAGCGATTTGACGAGGTTCGACACCTCGAAAACACGACATTCGTGCCCGGTTTCGCCGCCCCGGCACGGCAGGTAGAGCGTTCGGAGCGACACCGCACCGCGGCACGCGACCTCATGCCGCGTGCCTGCGGGTAGCCATACAGCCCGTTGCGGGGGAATGACGAAACTCGTCTCGGGCGTGCGGACCGACATCACCCCCGACGAGGCGTAGAGGATCTGGATATGATCGTGGCTGTGCATCGGATCGATGTAGCCGGCAGGATATTCATCCT
>Ga0247823_10001090_pt1 | contig 22779 bp, 25 predicted proteins | sample 13C_PalmiticAcid_2_FD_192426 | JGI IMG/M metagenome (GOLD analysis project Ga0247823, IMG submission 192426) | Soil microbial communities from agricultural site in Penn Yan, New York, United States - 13C_PalmiticAcid_Day30 | ecosystem: Environmental > Terrestrial > Soil > Agricultural land... | reverse complement strand
TTGAGGTTGGGCGGCACTCCGAACAAGGGCTTCAGTCAGGCTGAGGCGCTAGCTCACCCAAAGTGAGTAGCTCGGGCGCCTTGTCGTCAAACCTAGCGTCCAACACTGCCAAACCCTCAATAATGCTGAGCTCCATGTCTGCGGGCACGTCACACAGCAGCTGGATTCGTAGCTTCCGTAGAAACTCGCGAGGATTCCCGACCTGACCATCTCGTAGCCGAGCCGAGCTTTCCTGCAACAGAGAGCGAATCTCCGATGGCGTTCTCATATCCAGCTCACTCTAGGTTCGGCCGGCACGCATCTGACGCATCTTTGCGTACTTCCCCATCCTTGGGGAGCGGCTATGGTCACCCGACTTCATGAAGTTGACGGGCGTATCTAAGGACCGTGTTTTCGTCCTGGGTGGCTTGCTTGGTAGATTCGAGCCAGCGCACCGCCGCCCCATGATTCTCTATCAGCATCCCGAGCTCGCTCGTCAAGCAGTAGGCGCAAGGTTGTCCGCCAGGACTTGGCCTGCAACAGCAGGAGCAAGGCGACATAGTGGTGCTGGCTGAAGGCCTCAGTTGGTAGCAGATCTTCTTCATGAGCGCGCCAGCCACGCTTGCAGGGTCTACGGTCATGAGCGCGCCTCGCCGAATGCTGAATCCGGCGCTGGACGTTTACGAGAACGACGGCCAGCGCCAATGCGATTTCGAGTCGCTTTCCCGCTCAGGATCGCTTGCTGGGATTGCGCTGCTCGCCCTTCCCTGGCGAGTTCGCGGGCTTCATATCTTTACCCGTTACGGTCTTTTCTGGTCGTTCGCCAGCGACTGTGGCGGGCGTCTTTCGCTGTGGTTGGTCGGGCCTGTTCTTGGTGCTGCTCATGATGCATCTCCACCGACAAGGTTGTCGGTAACTCACCATGCGCCGACTCACATGACGACCGTGTGCAGCCTTAGGGCTATACGGCAGTCAACGGTTCGTTCGCCGGACCGACGGACGGTAGTCTTTCGTCAGTTGTTGCCCGAGTTGCCCCTCAACGGGAAATGTTGTCGGTCGTCAACGCGGCATCCTCACGGTAGCGCAACGGCAACGGCGTAGTGTGGTTTGTCCCATCGTGGATATCCTGCACATGCCTAGCATCCGTGAGCTCTCGCTGGAGTATGAATGGCGGCAGGAGGGAGATCAGCACATCCTGCATCTGGGCGAACACGCTCTCCTACAAATTGACCCTGATCGCGACGTTTGGGTGCTCCGATCATTGCTTAAAGCCCCTGGTCTTACGCCGCTTCGGTTCGCTGTGCGAACCGTCGAGATTGGAAAATCGAAGGCGGAGGGCTGGACGATGGAGCGGCAGCACATCATCGCCCATGCGTGCGGACGAGACGATCTAGTGCCGCTGCTGCCGTACAGAATTCCGCGCTTGTCCTATGCCGAGGAGCTGGCTGACTGGACGCCACGCAGAACATGACGCCTCTTTGGTCCAATGAGGCATGGGAATCATTCAAGACTGAAGCTCGCGCAATGCATGGAGCCGGACTTCATGACGAGGCGCTGCGTGCACGCTTGGAAAGTGCCATGAAGCCCCTGCTTGCCTCTGGTGATCGAGAACGTCAGATGCGGATCCGGGAGGATGCTACGCGCTACCTGGTTGCGTGCGGCTTTCTTCCCGTCTCGACATCTCTCTAGGATTCACTACTCCGAACTCGTCACCCCGCGCTCACCCGATAGGCGCATGCTGCTTACCCATCAACAGGAAACTAGCCAGATGCGCGACATCCTCAAAACGTTGAAGAGCGAGCACGATGAACTTCGCCAGCTATTCGCTGATATGGAAAAGACCACTGATCGGGCGAAGAAGTCACGCGGCCACATTCTTAACGAGATCGAGAGCGGTTTGATCCCACATGCCAAGTGGGAAGAGCTCGTGTTCTACCCGGCATTCAAAGCGCGAGCAGATAGGGAAGGTCTCAAGTCGCACGCGGAAGCATTGCAGGAGCATCGTGCGGTTGAACTTGCGGTGCTGCCGGATCTGAAGACGAAAGACACCGGCTCGGTCGAGTTCGCGGGGTCCGCCAAGGTGCTGGGCGAGTTTGTTGATCACCATGCCAAGGAAGAGGAAGTCACGATGTTCAAGATGGCCAGGAAGCTGTTTTCCAAGGAAGAGTTGGCCGTCATGGACGAGGAGTATGATCAATGGAAGGGTTCGCCGGATGCGGCTGCCGCGCTTGCAAATGCATTGAAACAGCCGAGCCCCGAACCTGTAGCGTGAGGGAGCCGGCTTGCAAGCCGATGCACGTAGAGCAGCAAGGAGGGTCTTCGCCATTCATATGTCTCTCTCTGTCAAGCTGCGGCGCCAGTCGAGCGTCGATAAGTCCGAGTGAATAGGCCACGGCTTCGATTCGCCTTTCTGATCTTTTGGAAGGCCCGGATCGAGTCAGACGCGCCCTCTTTGTTGCGCACAAATCTCAATGATTCAGTTTCGCTTGGCCTGTGATTGGACAGTGATCCTTAAGTAGCGCACCTTCCTCGTAGTCCAAGGGGAAGAGCATGCATAGCGAGGCAGTGGTTGAGGGGTCTGTCGTGACTTCCTCTACGGGAAGTCGCGACATCCTGGAGCTTGTTGCAGTCATTACCGGGATGCGGTGCGCGGTGGCCGCTCGCGTCACACGCGAAAGCTGGATCGCGCTCGACGCTATTGATCAAGCCGGTTACGGCATCCGGAAGGGGACCCGACTCGATGCCGGACTTACTTTATGCAAGAAGGTAGAAGATACGCGCACTCCCATCTGCATTTCCGATGCGGAGAAAGGCGCAAGTCTGGATCATGACTACATTCCCGCGACTATGGGCTTTCGGAGTTATGTGGCCGTGCCTTTGGTCACTCGCGATGGCACGCTATTCGGAACGCTATGCGCCTTCGATCCGGATCCTCGCCCCATCTCTTTGAAAGAGGTGGAATCCATGCAGAGGCTTGCCAACCTGTACGGCTTGTATGTCGACAGTGCGGATGATCGGACACGCGCGAGTTCGGAGGCAACGTCACGCGAGATGTCGCTCGCGCAGTCAAGACTCGATCTCGACGAGTCGGAAAACAGCCTATTGCTTGCCAACGGGGTAGCAAAACTCCGCGAAGAGTTCATTGCTGTCCTGGCTCATGATCTCCGCAACCCATTGCAGTCAATAACCATGGCGGCCGAGATCATCGGGACAAGCAAGCTGGACAAGAAGCAGCTCAAGCTTGTTGGTCATGTCAAGCAAAGTGCGGCGCGCATACACGAGCTCATTGAAGTCACCATGGACTTTGCGCGCGGGCGTCTAGGCGGGGGAATGCTCGTGCGCAAGGAAGTGAACGAAGATCTCGCACGTAGCCTGGATGCGGTAATCGACGAGATCAGGCAGGCACATCCTGAGCGCACATTCACCTCATCGACTGACATTACGGAGAGGGTCTTGTGCGATCAGTATCGAATTTCCCAGCTGTTGAGCAACTTGCTTATCAATGCGGTGATCCATGGGAGCCCGGAGTCAGTCATACAAGTCATCAGTAGCACGGAAGACGGCGTGCTCCGTCTCAGTGTCGCCAATCGCGGGGCGATTCCGCCAACCAAGATTGGACGCATATTCGAACCATTCGATCGCCAGGGGGCCGCTCGACCCGAAGAGGGTTTGGGTCTTGGCTTGTACATCGCATCCCAGATCGCCATCGCGCACGACGGCACCTTACATGTCACGTCCGCTGAAGACAGCGGCACGATCTTCGAATTTCAGATGCCTCTCGAGCCTCTGATTCAGACATAGATCATCGCCGGATGAACGCAATTGTGTGCCAAGCGGCTTGTCCGCTTCTGGCCGGAAGCGGACTTCTCTGCGCGGATGTCGTGTCAGCTTGACGAATGGCTCCGCAAGAAGGGATCACAAGGAGGGGGCATTTGGCCGAAAGCGGGCTTGCCAGTTTGGATAGCAGCTATCAGTCGACAGCCTTGTGGGCTGGGTGAAGCGGGCGACAAGGCGCAATCGTCAGCTTGAACCCCTGCCATGCGCACTTGAGGTGTCTGCGCAGGCTCCGGCTTCATCCTCACCACACGCGCGAGAGCAAGGATGTGCCCATTGATGGCCGTCATGGCCTGACCAGGGGAATCCGGGATGGCTTCGAGGTTCGCGATGGGTGTGGTGCTCGCCTTCCTGTTTGCATGGGCTGGCTGGCGGGTGTTCGAGTACCGGTGGTATGCCGGGATCATTCCGGCACATCTAGGCATCAGCTATCCCATAGCGATTGCCGGGCAGAGCAGCATCCGTGAAGGCTGCGGCGCGGCGATCTTTCGTATGGACGAAGCCACCGCCACCAAGATCGCAGAGCAAGGCAAGCACTATCTGGCGAGATCGATGGTTTCGCGGAGCCATCAGGACAGCTATCACACGTTCTTTGGCTGGCAGGAAACGCCAGTAAAGACCGTCGGGCCACCCCGTGCAGAAGGTTCGTCCTTGTCGCCGGGACTCTACTGCGCATCCGTCGATGCCGAGTTGGAGTCGACGATTCTCCGCGCGTTGCGGGTACCAGGTGCCTACTACACGCTTGGCCCGGAAAAGTTTCTTCTCGTGGACCCGACCGAACGCTTGATCGTCCTTAGCTACGACGGATAGGCGCGGACCTGATAGGTGGGATAAGTTGCTGTTGGTTTCCGCTTCCGACCCGAAGCGGACATCGCTTCGGGTCAGATTCGAGTGATGGATAGGCTTCCGTCGAAGAAAATTTGGCCGCTCTGGCTACGGTCAATAATTGAGTGCTGGGCAAGCACCGGGAGTAGGCCGATCCAGACGCCATCCCTTGGCTTACCTGACTGTGGTGGTCAAGGGGGATGGGTGGATCAGCGAGAGTCCTGACCGCAGGCGCGTTCGTCGTACCAGCAAGCCTGATCGGATGCCCGGTGGCTAGGGTCCTACGCGGCTGGGCCTGGCTGAGCGGCTGGAGAAGGCGGAATGCCACCTCGAGCCTGTCGTCCAGAAGGCATAGAGTTTTTACGTCGCATGCATGAATCGCGTGTCGACAGCTTGTCATCCAGGTGGCCTGCTGTTGATTAGAATGCATCCTTACTCAAGGGGGAGACCAAGCCATGCTTCATCATCTCCGACAGTTGTTGTTCGTGCTGCTCGTGTGCGCGGCCGGCAACGTCCGCGCTGCGGCCCCCACGGACGGGCCCAGCGTTGCGCCGCGCGACGCAAACCACTGGGGCGTATACGCACAGCTTGCCGGCAGGACGTGGCAAGGCGAGAACGGCAGCATGACGTGGGCGTGGGGGCCAAACGACACGCTCGTTGAAACCGGTATCACCCAACAATCGGCGACGATCCGTCCCGGCGCGGTGCCCGGCACGCTAGTGCAGGAACACAGCCGCTCGCACGTTTACGATGGAAGTATCGGCGCGGACGGTTCCATCTTGTGGATACGCCGCGGCATCATCAAGCTGCCCTACCGCATGTCGCTGGTCGACGGACGGCTGGTGGCCGAGTCGGTCAAGCTGGGTAGCGACAACCAAGTCGCCAAGGTGAACAGGACCTGGACCTATTCACCACAGGTAGGGTCGCTGGCCCCTGCTGAGGATGTGATCGTCGCGACCACTAAGCCTGTCACCCGCACTGCGCCCGCCAACGAAGGGCCCGCAGCGCCTGTCGTCGCTGCGCCTGCACAAACCCCCACGAACACGAGCTTCGGTTGGCTGGATGCACGCATCGGCCGGTCGTTCGTCGGCACCAATCCGTGGGGCGCCACGTACACGCTCGATGTCTACCGCGACGGCGCGTCCTTGGCGCTGCACCATGGCACCCTCGGCGGTGCACGCACCGGCCGCATGTTGATTCGCCCGACCGCCACGCCGGGGCGGTTCGAACTGCTGGAGAACTGGCATGGCGCCGCCACTGCGAACAGCCTGGCCTATATTGCTGGCACTCCCGGTGCACCTGCCACCGATCCTTTGGATGGCTACTATGCCGACCCGCGCGAACCGGGCGACTTGGTCATCGGTTACGACATCCGGGGCGGTTACGTGGTGCTCGTGTTCCATCCCAACAACACGACCGGAGGCCTGACGTACCATCAGAATGGAGGCAAGCGCAGCTTTGGCATCAGACGGGCCATCGGCGATCTCGACTACGTGGGGACCGCTTGGTTCTCCCCCGCAACCCAAGACGCGGTCGACAACGTGCGGGCGTACGCAGCGGCTGAGCAGCAACGCCAGGCCGAGGAGCGTCGCGAGGAGGAACGGGACCGCGCCGAGCAGCAGCAGCGCTTGGCCTCGGCAGCGTACAACAGCCTCGTGCAGGCAACCGCAGCTGCGGTTGAAAGCGAAGCCCAATCGCGCGCGCGTCTAGACGCCACTCTCGACCAGGCGGCACGTCAGGCCGCGTCCGAACGTCAAGGCAGTGCGGCCGGATCGGACCAGTACGCGCGCGAGCTTGCGAACGCGCGCGCCGCTACGGAGCGTCAGGAGGCGATCGCGGCGGAATATGCTGACCGCCGTGCCGCTGCTGCGGCGCTCAACGCCGCGCCGGATACTTCCAGTGTCAGGGCGGCTGGTGTAGGCAGCGCATCGACCCAAGATCGCGCCGACACGTGCGTTGGCCAACCGGTCACGAAGACACACGTGTGCCCCAGCAGCAGCGGATTGATTGGACGCATCGTCAACAGTTGCACCGCCCATGTGGACGTGCGCATGTGCTTCATGACAGATGCCGGCTGGAGCTGCCAATCCAACTACGGCTTGGCGCCCGAGCGTGCTTGGGAGCCGGGCGATTGCAAGGCGACTGGACAGGTGTTCCGTTCGGTGCGTTACAGCAACAGCGACACACCGCTCGAGTCGCCGTAAGCCAACTCGACATTCGTTGCGCGGCGCCCACGCCAGCCTACCGCCATCTAATTATCGGCATGGCGAACGCGACATAGAAAGCCGCACGCGAATCTAGAGAACAGCGATGTCCTTCACCCGATAAGTCGGCTCCAGTAGTGGCTTGCGGGACATCTCTTGCTGGTCAGGCTAGGGACGACGTCAGCTTCTGGCCGGAAGCGGAACTCCAGTCTCCACTCTTAAGTCGACTGCGCTCGATGCGAACGGCCTGGCCGGATGGCGCGCCCAGACTCAATCCAGTACCTCGACGTTTCAAACACATCTTGCCGCGGCGCAGGGGCCTGGAGATCGACCCCTTCGCCGCGCGTCGTGCTCGGGAAACTATTTGGTCTCGAGCGTGCCAATGCTGTTGTCCGGACGCTCCAGCTCGGCTGCGACCATCGACCACGCCTTGTTCTCCGGATACAGCTGCGACATCAGGTAGGACCATGTCACCCACTGCGCATCCGAGACCAGTTGGGGATTTTCGTCATTGGCCTCCTTGGCGTCGTAGCCGGAAATGCCGCCGAAGATGTGGGCGCAGTTGTTGAAGGTGACCAGCATGGCGCCATTGTCCTTGGGGCTGAACCGGAACGCGTCGCCGCGCCATGTCTTGCGATCGGAGAACCGCTCGTTGAAGTCCTGGTCGCCGGTCAACACCAGCGACGGTGCGGTCAGAGTACTGAAGTCGGTGTTTGTCAGCGCCGGATAGTTAGTCTTCGCGAACTCTGCGGCATCCTTGCCATCGCCGGTGGGCGAGAACAGTACGAAAGCCTTGATGCGCGATTCCTTCAGGTCGACGACGTCGCCCTTCACCGGATCGGTGACCCGGGCGCCGGCCAGGATCGCGCCTGTGTGCCCGCCAAGGGAATGGCCCACAAAGCCGACGCGGTTGTGATCGATACGCCCCTCAAGGCCGGGGACCGCCCTCTCGATTTCATCGAGGTGGTCGAGGATGAAACGCATGTCCTGCGGACGGGAGCGCCAGTGCAGCACGCCCTCCGGCCCGTTGGGATCCAGGCCTAGGGTCCGGGAATTCTGATGCGTGGGCAGGATCACGACGAAACCGTGCGCGGCGTAGAAGTCCGCAAGCGGGCCGTAGCCGCGCATGGAGGCGATGAAGTTCGAACCACCGTGGCCGTGCGACAGCAGGATGACCGGTAGATTGGTGCCCGTGGCGGGCATGACCACCCGCATCTGCAGGTTCGGGTCGGCACGACCGGGCATGTGGAGAGTGACCGGGCTGAAGGACAGGATCGGAGTCGCGGCGGGGAGCGGAGCGCGATCGGGTTTGACAGTGGCTTCGTTCATGGCATGAGTTCCTTGGGAGGTAAGGGCGAATGGGGTCGAATATGTGGCAGACGGGGTGCCGGACTGCGCCAGACTCGGCGCGACGGGGGCAGTGGCCAGGATCAGCGCGGTAGCGACGAGCGATTTCAAGGTTCCTCTCCAGCGTTGAAGGGAAATCCGGGCCGAACGGGGCTAACCATCAGGGCATGGGCCTGACGGGTCCGGTCGGTTTGGATGCCTGCGCGAGCAGGAGTTATAATAAACGGAACATGTTCCGTTTTGCAAGAGGGCAGGTGGAATCCGTGACCAAGCGTTCAGAGGGGAAAGCAAAGTCCCCGCCCCGGCAGGCCCGAGCAGACGCCCAGCGCAATCTGGAAAAGCTCTTGGCAGCGGCGCAGGTTGTCTTCGAAGAGAAGGGTACGGACGCGCCGATCCGGGACATCGCGGCCCGTGCCGACGTCGGCGTAGCCACGCTCTACCGCCACTTCCCGCGACGCGAGGATCTGCTGGCGGCGGTCTTCGCCAGCGAACTGGAAGCATGCGCATCCAAGGCGCCCGATTTGGCCGCAAAGCTCCCGCCTTTCGAAGCGTTGGCGGCTTGGACGCTGGAGTTCACGGTACTCGCCTGCAGTAAGCGTGGACTGGCCAAAGTTATTTCCGATCCGGCGTTTTCTTCTCTACCAGAGCGACGCGACAGCCTGCTGCGCCCGGCGTTTCGAAGTTTGTTCTCTGCGGCCGTCCAGACTGGCAAAGTTAGAAGCGACGTGGATCCCGACGAGTTCATGGATGCCGTTTCGAGCCTTTGTCTGGCCGCCCACGACACGAGACTGGAATACGCGCAGCGCATGGTTTCGTTGTTCCTGGACTCGCTTCGCTGGTCAGCTGATACGCGACCAGCTCCGAACAAAAGCTAGACATCTAAAGCAGTATTCGCACATCGCTCGGGTCCGAGGTGCTTTCTCACCTGAGGCACGTTTTCGGATTGGTATATTGCAAGCGCGGTCGGACCAAAGCATTCGATGTCAGCTTCCAGTCACTAGCTGCTTTTGGCGAGATAGCATCTTGAATGCTTATCCGGGTAGGGCGCGGCAGCTTTCGGCCGAGGCTGTGTGAAAACCCTGCGTCCACTGGCATGATCTGATCACCGGCCAATGGGTGCTCTGCATGAAGCGATTCGTGGATGGCGTTGATCGTTCCCAAGGGCTTCTGCTCCATGATCGGCTGGAAGACTTCGTCCACGATGACAACCCGGTACGGGTGGTTGATGCCTTCGTGGACGCACTCGATCTGAGCGGACTGGGCTTCGAGGCCGCCAATCGCGTGGCTGGCGGTCGTCCCGCGTATCACCCCGCGGCACTGCTCAAGATCTATATCTACGGTTACCTCAACCGCATCCAGTCCAGCCGCCGCCTGGAGCGGGAGGCACAACGGAACCTGGAGCTGATCTGGTTGACTGGCCGGCTGGCACCGGACTTCAAAACCATTGCCGACTTCCGCAAGGACAACGGCAGCGCGATCACCGCGGCGTGCAGCCGATTCGTCAGCCTCTGCCGGAACATGAAGGTCTTCTCGCACGCAATCGTCGCGATCGATGGCAGCAAGCTCAAGGCGGTGAACAGCCGGGACCGCAACTTCACCGCTGGCAAGATCAAGGGGCGCCGGCAGCAACTGGAGGATAGCGTTGCGCGCTATCTGGCCGAGATGGACCGCGCGGATCGTGATCCAAGCTTGTTGCCAGAGGGTCGCGTTCCTCACTTGAAGGACAAGCTGGCCAAGCTGCGCGCGCAGATGGAGAAGCTCGACGCCATCGAAAGGCAGCTTGAGGCCACTCCAGATCGCCAGATATCACTGACGGATCCGGATGCACGCTCGATGGCCACGAGCGGCCGTGGAACGGGTGTGGTGGGCTACAACGTCCAGGCGGCTGTTGATGCCGAGCATCATCTGATCGTCGCCCATGACGTGACGAACGACGGTCATGACCGCGCGCAGCTCTCGCGCATGGCAATGAAGGCAAGGGAAGCCCTCGGCACCGAACGCATGACGGCGCTGGCAGATCGGGGCTACTTCAATGCCCCGGAGATCCAGGCGTGCGAGGAGGCAGGCGTCATTCCGCTGGTGCCCAAGCCGCTCACGTCGAACAGCAAGGCCGAAGGCCGGTTCGACAAGCGGGACTTTGTTTATGACGAAGCCGCGGATGAGTATGAATGCCCAGCAGGCGAAAGAGCGATCCATCGCTTCACGGCCGAAGAAAAGGGCCTGACCCTGCGTAAGTATTGGTCCTCAGCCTGCCCACGCTGCCCGATGCGGACGCAATGCACGACCGCAAGCTATAGACGAATCACCCGCTGGGAGCACGAACACGTGCTCGAACGAATGCAGATGCTGCTGGACGCGAGGCCGGAAGCGGCCGTAGCACGGCGACAGACGGTGGAGCATGTCTTCGGCACGCTCAAATCGTGGCTCGGAACGACGCCATTGCTGACCAAGACACTTCCAAAGGTCAAAACGGAGATCAGCTTGGCAATTCTGGCCTACAACATGAAGCGGATGATCAAGATCATGGGCACCGATGGCATGGTGAGGGCCATCGCGGCCTAATCATCACGCTCTTTGCTGTATCACCGGCCGCTCGAACTGCTCACGCCAACGTCGCTAGTCCCTTGCCGACGAGTTTTTACACAGCCTCGGCCGGTAGCGGACGTCCGGCAGAAAGTGGCGGGGCACTTTACAGTTCTTAGGTCATTGGGAGGGGAGCCTCATAGCCAGCTGCCATCTCTCTGGCGCCGCTGTCCAGTTCTTTCGGCGCCGCTGTCCAGATCATTTGGCGGAGATGTCCAACTCGCTGGTTGTTAGCAGGACTTGCCCGACAACGACCTGTCGAACCGCTTGCCAGTGCTAACGGATGAGGAGAAGCATCAGCGTACATTGTCTGCGCTTGCTGATGTGGACGCTGGTCGGACGATTTCTCACGAGGAGATGACGGTCTGGGCGAAGACTCTGCTGAGCCAAGCAAATGGCACGTAGTGATCCGTGCTTTCGACCCTGAATAGACACGGCAAGAGTTCGGCCTTCGGTTCTTTAGGAATGGCCATGCAATTGAACTTGTCGCACCAAAGGTGCGGGGAGCGCATGTGACATCGCTGCTTGGAAGCGGCACTTGCATTGAAAGATCAAGCGGATGAGGCCGTGCGGATGGCCTCTCTTACTGCAGGCCCTTCTGTGTCGGGGACTGCTGGGCCGCCAAGCGATGAATTCACCTCGCCGAGCAGCCTGGCCCCCTGCTTGCGGGCCAAGGAGAACATTTCAGCCTTGCTCAACATTGCAAACGCAAGGGTGAGAAAGAGCAGTGCGTTCAATCCGCACATCCATGCCAATGTCGATTTGTGGCCAAGTTCGATCGCCGCACCGAATGAGGCAAATGCCGCGAACGAAATACTGAAGTAGAGGGCAGTGAAGCCCCGCTCAGCCCAGGCCAAGGTTTTGGGATCTTCGTAGGACACCTTGATCCACTGCAGCTGACCGTCTGGACGCCGGTGGTGCAGCAGGGGCCAGAGTTGAGTGAGATGCAGGATCCGATCTGCACAGTGGTCAAGGCGGCAGACACGCCGGATGACGCTTGCCGGAAGATAGGTGCCGAAGCCGTGACGCACAGTCACTTCCAATGACATGTCGTCCTGCCTCAATGCATTGGGCCAGAGCTCCAGGAATTTCGTCCTCAGCTGGCTCTTGCTGCCGTGAAGCCCAACAAGTAGCGAGATCAGATAGCCCGCCAGAGCGAGCAGTGCCGCCGGCAGGATCGCCCAGCTTCCTATCGCGCTAACAACATCATCAATCATCACGGACCCCAGAGTAAGAAGTGTGCCAGCACCACTGGTATTGCACTCCTAGCTATCTGCGTTGAGCAGCTTCGCGTATGCGTTCCAGTCAATGGCCGGAACGGTGCCCAGGGTTTGCAGTTTGTTGAGGAGACGAAACAAGAAGAACACCAGGCCGGCGTCTTGGCGACCAAGTGCTAGGGAGCCGTCGTCTGCGAAGACGTCGAAGGCACCATGAGACAACCCGCAGCCGCAGTCGATCCGACGAGACTCATCCGGCTGGAGCTCGCCGATGATGGTTTGGAAGCGCTCGTCCAGGCCTTCGGCCCATTCGACTCGCTCAGCCAGGATTCCCCCCACGATCGGAAACAGCGGCTTAGGTGGATACACACCATTGGCGTGATAGATCGGTGCCGATGTGCGCTTGAGGGCCCGGACTGACGCAGCCTTGTCCGCGGCATAGCGAAGATTGAAGGCGTTGATTGCAGGCTTCGCGTCGAACACCGCATAGATCGCCTCCGCAGGAATCAGGCGGATCGTCGCTGTTTCGAGGAGCGCCGGCGTGTACTGCTGGTCATAGATGATCACATCGATCTGATCACTGGTATGACCCTCACAGTCCACTGCAATTCCGCCATCGACGGCGTACCTGCGCGGCAGATAGCTTCTCAGGATGGTTATCCAGTCATTCTCGGTCGATCGACCCCGCTCGCCATCGTGCGTGATGGTCTCGGCCGCATGCATCAGCTCGAAGGCCAAGCGCCTGTGGACGCGCGCGAAGGCTTCTCGCAGGTAGCCAGGCCCGTCTTCAACGGAGTGTCGTTTTGCAATGTTGGCCATACTTAGCTCGCAGGAAAATACTTGCCCATGAGGGAGCGCCACGCAGTGATCGCCTCGCCGAACTTGCCCTGATCTGCAAGCCGCATGGCGTAGGCGGCCTTTTGCTCGGCCGCACGCAGTGCATTGGCGGCATCCTGGCGCATGGTGCTTGTCATCTGGTCCGAGACTGGTGGTCCCAAATTGGCCGGATCTGCCCAATCGGACAGGATCGCGTCCGAGGCTGCGCTGAAGAAGCGACGCACCTCGCTGGGGTATGAGAGGAATGGCGGATCGACCAGGCTCTGAGCCATCACCTCAAGCAGGAACATGGGCTTGATCGGCTTGCCCGCGTGCCGATTCCAGGCTTTCAGCATCTTCACCAAGGGCACCCAACCGCCCTCACATGCCTTGTTCTTCGCGGTTGCCTTCTCGGCGTGGATCTCGGGATTGGACAATATCCACTTGCCCAGCGTCCTGTCGGGGATCTCGTAACCCTTGGTGTGCGAGAAGGCGGGTACACAGTCGATAGAGAGAACCTTGCCGGTCTCATCTACGGTCTGATTCTTCTTTTCAAAGCTCACCGTGACGCAGCGGCGACCAAGTTCCACGCAGTCCTCGCCAAAATCCTTCGCGAGCCGATCCCTGAAGGCGGACAGCATGTCGGCCGGGCTCCCTTTACGCCGGTCCGCCTCTTTGGCTCCAAGCTCGAAGAAGACGTCGACATCCTTCAGCGGCTTGGTCTTAGTGTGGCGTGCGTAAGACCCCGTGAGGAATGAGCGGCTGACGTCAAAACCGTTTGCGATCGAATCGCGAACCTGCGAGTGACGGCTGATGGTATCGGTCCGCTCGGTATCGCTCAGTTCGAGGCGTTTGCGAAACGTTTCGAAAGCTTCATCGATCTTGTTCATTAGAGGTAGTACCTTGCGGTAGCGTTGATATCGGGTGTTGAGATGACCGTGCCGGCGCTTCGCGCCTGAAGCTGTGAGACATCCTTGAATGTGCAATCGCCCATTCCCGGAACAGCGGCTGCACCGGGCTTGTTGGTCAGGACCAACCGGTATGTACAACCCGCTGGTGGAGTGCGGCTTTTGGCGATGCTGTCACGCAGGAAGGTCTTGTCGACCCAGAGTTCATCGACCCCAACAGCGTCGTATCGGATCGGAAAGTCCCATCGTGCGGCTGCGACGTTGGACCCCGGAGCGAAGAACTCGATGGAGATGGACTCCAGATGCCCGCTCGCCATCCACTGTCGCGCAGCGTCCCCGACGCAGCTACTCCAGTCCGATTGGAGTGTGTGGGGATCCAGTCCGTACTCCCTGACGACGTCGGTGAGCAGCACGCGCATTTTGTCCGCCACGTACGTGGCCGTGTGCGTGCGGGTGAAGCTGGATACGTAGGTCGCGCTCATGACAGGGCACTCCAGTCGATGGTGAGCGCGCTGGCTCCACTGGCGTTGGACTGGTCTTCCGCTACCGGGTCCCCGAGCTTGCGGACGGTGAACCTCGGCGCGCAGGTGGCTAGCGCCTTACGCATCCACGCCACGTCGCGCTCATCGGCCGGCAGACTGATGGACCAGTCGCCTCCGGTGGGATTCCACGTCAGCTCGTCCACTGTGTCGCCGGCCTCGAGGGCGTCCTGGTCATAGACCAGATAGATCACCAGCCGCGGTCCGTTGCCCGACACAACGATTGGATCCTTGGTCGGGCATTCGTCGGCAATGCTGGCCTCGACGACTGCTCGCGCAGCTTCCAGTTGGGCGGCGTCGACGGAGTCCTGCGCCGAGATCAGTTGGATGATCCGCGTCCAGGTCGCCTTTGCCGTGCGCTGGGGCGTTGAAGCAATGGTTCGACGGTGCTTCATGCTGCCTCCAACATCGCTTGGACCTTGGCAGCCGTCTGCACCGCGGTCAGCAGCTGCTGCGCAGTCAACTGACTCGGATCGCGAGCGGTCTCCACGGTGCATGCCGCTGCAAAGGTGATGGCTTTGCGAAGGCGTCGACCGTCCAAACCGACCGACGACTTGACCAGGCCCGAGACCCCTGTCTTGAGTTTTGCCAACTGCGGCCAACGCGAGGCCAATTGATCGAGGGCATCGTTGATGATGTCCCTGCGCGCCGCATCAGAGGGCAGGCCGATGTCCTCCACGCAGTCCGCTCGGGAAAGGAAGGCCTTGTCCAGCGCTTTGGGGAAGTTCGTGGTGGCCAGCACCAAAACATTGCGGTGTTGTCGGCACAGGACGTCGAGGCCCGCCAGCGCAGCATCGGTCGCTCGGTGCACGTCGATCGGATTGGCTTCCAGACTCAGCTTCTGACGGTCGGCGGCGATGGTCTCCACCTCGTCGAGCAGCACGATGCACGGCCCGTGAGCAGCTCGCTCCGCAATGACCTGGTCGAAGAGGCGAGCTACCTGGTTCTGGCTCTTTCCCAGCGATCCGCTTGCCATGGCATGGGGGTCAATCTGGAGGTAGCGGGTCTTGGCGCTTGCCTTCAGCGCCTTGGCCACTTGGTTAGCCAGGCCCCGCGCCAGCGTCGTTTTGCCGGTCCCCGGGGGCCCCGCCAAGACGATCAGGCCGTGTACGGGCATCTGTTCAAACGAGAAGTTCTGGCGGAGCTGGAGCGATAGAAGGGCTTGGGCGACCAGGCGGTCTTTGACCCCGTTGTCCACCTTGATTGCGTCCCAGGCCGTCTCGAATGCGGGGCTGGGGAGTTGAGCTTCTTCGGCGATCATTCTGATCCTCGTGCTTGCCAGGGCTTACATGGGGGAGTCAGGGAGCGAGGGGAGATCGCTGGCCCTTAGAGGCATAGGCTCCGCGGGAAGGAGGGCTCGGACATCCGCTACCGAATGGCTGACGAAGAAGGTGAAGGAACGTGCCGGCAGGATGAACACCGCCTGCGGGCGGAGTAAGCTCCCTTCACAGGGGAGCACGCCGAATGTCCGAAAGGGGGGCTTGGCGGAGCCTAGGAAGACAAGGAGGGGGTGTGAATCAAGCAAGGAGCGCAACAAGCCCAAGCGGGAGCCTTTCTGCTCGAAAGGCCCTAGAGGGGATGTCGTCCGAAGACTGGTCTTGGCTTTCGTCGAGCGCGGGTGCCCTGTGTGCCGGCGATACGATCGATCCGGAGGATTTGCTGATCGAGACCTTGGCCCGCTACTACGGTGGGCAACGGGCCTGGAACGATGCCGTGCCGCTCAGGACACAGTTCCGTAACGCCATGCGCAGCATCCTGTTCTCGTGGCGTAAGGCCCGCAAGCGCCTGCCGCAGATGCCTCTTGATGAGTTGTTGGATCAACTGGAGCTTGAGGACTTCGATGGCTGCGACGATGTAGAGGCCGTCGGCAGCCCCGAAGGTGAGGCCTACCTTCAGCAGGTTCTTTCGGTGATTGAGCGCGCTTTTGAGAATGATGAGGTCGCCCTGGATGTTTTCTCGGGCATGAGCAGTGGCATGTCTCCCCGAGATATCCAAGAGAGCTTGGGAATCGATAAGACAACCTATGAGTCGACGCAGAAACGCATCCGTCGGCGCCTGGCCAAACTGCGTGAATCTGGAGAGACCCAATGAGCAGCAAGCTATCTCCGTCGCAGAAGTACCAGTTGCTTTTAGACGCCCTAGACACCGATACATCCGACATCGTTGATGTTGGCCCTTCGTTTGACCGTGCTTCTATTTTTCAGAAGGCAGAGGTGAGAGCTGGCCAGCTCAGGCGATCAACGGCCAGGAAGGAGATGGAACTTGCTAGATCTGGAGTGCTGCGAGGACTGAGCGACACCGTATTCACAAAGTCTAGAGAGATATTTGGTCTTCTAGCCTCGCGCGATGTTGCTTTCGGATCAAAGTTCTCTGTTGCTTTTCGCAACGGCAGTGAACTAAGTGACGATGAGATCAGGGAAATCCTGAAGGAAGCTCAATCGCTAGGAATTGACTTGGAAGGCTTAGCTAAGAGTGTCAAATGAACACCCCTGAGCATATTCTTAGGGAGCTTGGGATAACTTCCCCTAGCGACATCGACGTCGAAGTAATCGCCTGGCATTGTGGATTGGAAGTCCAGTACAAAGAACTACAGAGTTGCGACGCCAGAATCGTCGGCGCAGGTGATCGAGGCCTACTCAGTGTAGATATCAACAAGTCTCCTGAGCGCAAGCGCTTCTCAGTAGCGCATGAAATCGGCCACTGGCAGCTCCATCGTGGACAGATCATGATGTGCCGTGCCGAAGAGATAGACGTCGGAAAGGCGTCCAACAGCACTCACGAGCGTGACGCCGATTCGTTTGCAGCAGCGCTGCTAATGCCAGCGTATCTGTTCGAGCCAGCCGCAAACCTAGTTTCAAAGAAGGAGCCTTGGACACAGGTTTCTGAGCTTAGTTCGATCTTCAGAACAAGCACCTTGGCAACAGCCCTTCGACTGGTGAACCTGGGCATCTGGCAGGGGTGGTTGGTCTGTCACGGAAAACAGGGGCGGCGTTGGTTTCGAAAGGCGCACACCTCACTTATGGATGCCTTCCCCAGACAGGAACTCGACGATAGGTCCACAGCGTTTGACATGGTCTTCGGCACCGCACAAGCCGCGAAGCCCAGGACACTTCCGGGCGATGCTTGGTTTGACAGCGGCAGCTTTGCGCGAAAGCAGGTTCTGGAGCACGCTCGTCGATATGGGTCTGATGAGGTGTTGGTGTTCGTCAGATTTCAGAGCTGAAAATAGATTGCGCATCCTCGGTGGCTGCGTATAGAGCGATACGCGCCTTGGCAGACCTCAGGCACCTCAGGAAAGCTACCCGGAGTGGTGGCCTCTCAGCTATGGAAGTTGATGATGGGAAGGTCCTTTTCGATCGTTATGTAGTCGATCACTTCCTCAGAGAAGCGAATGAACTTCTCAGCGTCACGGACCCGATAGCAGAGCTCAAAGAGCAAGCCATAGGAAATCACGTAGCAGGGGATCCTTCTCTCAATCATCAGAGCATTGATTGCTCTGGCATATTCCTCACCATCGTGCTCAAAGACCTCTTTGAGGACCACCACAGCCAAAATCTTCTTCTCTGCGATGTCGATACAGCTTTCTTGTCCCTCAAGGATGTATCGCAACTCACCGTTGCCTACCCTTAGGTAGGTTTGGGCGCCACGCACCTGTCCGATTGCCTTCTTGAATGCGCTTGATGCGGTAGAGCGCTTGCGCGACATCTTCTGCCGCACAATGCGTTCAATGTTCGGGCTGTCCTTGGCTTGGATGATAAGAAGGTGGCTCTCGGTGACCACCATCACGTCGCAGATTTCTTCTTTGTCGGTTGTACGAAGAGGACCGTGATAGATCTGGCTCTGCGGAAAGCACATGGCAAGGCACTTGATAATGTCTTCTTCCTGAAAACTTCCCGGCTCCTCGCGCTCCAGCATTGAGATGCTGAATCCTTTCGATCCGTGATGCTGATGAAGTGGATGACGAAGGTCCTGGATCGCAATACTGTCACCGTAAACATTTCGAACCAGCTTCACGGTAATTGCCTCTTCCTCATCCTGAGGAATGCGAAGGGAGAACCAGGTCTTAACCAGGTGCTGCATCTTCTGTACTTCCACGAAGCTTCCAGAGAAGAGTGCGATGTCACTCAGACGTTTTCGAGTAACCTCGGGGATGTCGACCTCACCTTCATAGACCAGGAACTCGCGGCCATGTTCGTCGAAGAGGTGGATGCTGGCTTTCTCGCTCAGAAGTGTTGAGATCAAGCACCGACTCTCTGAGTCATCCACCAGAGGCGTACGTATCGTCAATGGCTCGCTTTCATCATCAAAGAAGGCGAACACTAGTGCCTCAGTTCTTTGAGCGTTCAACTCGGCTGGACAGACGTAGACCTTGAAGGATTCGCTGGTCTTCGCTGCCAGGAGATACTCCTTGGTGGCCTTAACAATCAGCAATGGACTTCCACCGTCAGGATCGAAGGCTGCCATTACGCCAATTGGATAGTTCAAGACCGCTTGGTAGAGCTCGGGATGAAGGATGGTCAGCATGTGCCAAGCGTAAGTCAGTGAGTGTCCCCTGAGAAAGGGGTCGCAGCACTTATCGGATGAACGAGGACCCTCCTTCCTCGAGGGCCGATGGTAGAGTTGGACGTCATACCACTTTGGTTAGCGTATGAAGCTTCCACGCTCGAATCCTGGGGATATGGATCTGCGAGTAACGGAATGGCTTGCTGGTGTCGACGCGGGCCGAGTCGTGAGTCACGATGAGGTATGCGAGCGCGCGCTCGGTCCTGATTATTGCGCTGTCCGGCCAACCCGAGGCCGCGGCATGTGAGCAAAGCCAATCGCTTCGTGCTGTTCGTCGACCGTTGTGGCCTATCTGACAAGAGAGATGGATGTGGACATCCTGCAGGATCGATGCAAGGCGGCGACCGAACAAGCAGTTCGCATTCGTGAGCTGATGCCTTTTGCAGAGCCGCAGTCTCCGCGGCACCGCCTGGTTCGATGTTCGATAGCATTGGCTATGGAGCATCACACATCGATCATTGCTCTCGTCAGTATCGGCAACTACTCAACTGCCGCCGCACTTCTTCGCCCACTCATGGAGGCGGGGGCATGTGGCTTCTGGCTGACATATGCTTGCACGCCAGAACGTCTTGAGACCCTCCTGCAGGGCCGCGGAGAAACGCCGACGCTGCCAAAGATGATCAGCCACTTGGCTCGTGTTCCAGGCCTCTACGGTGTCCGCAAACTTGCTGAAATGCTTCCGAAGGAGGGTCGTTACCTCGACAGCTATACGCACGGAGGCATGGCTCAACTAGCCCAGCGTGACTGGAAGACGCCTTTCGACCTGCCCCGCAATCTGCATACCTTGATGGTTAGCGATATGTTCGCTGTAGCGGGCGCAGCTATCGCCACAGCTATCTACGAGGCTGAGGACCTGTTTGACTACTTGGGCATACGACGAGATCAGATTGGAGATGAGGTGTCGGCGCGAACAGGTAAGCCCAAGATCGAGGATCCTTGGATTCCGTTTCCAGCTCCGACTCTGCTCTAGCCATCTACGCGCTGTAGATTGGATCGGCCTCAATCTCATCCAGGAAGTCGGGCCGCCCCGCACCAGCATCGAACGCAGCGACGTCCACGATGTCTTCAATCCTTGGATTCATCTTTTGAATCTGCAAGACCATGTGGCGCGCAGCTCTCTCCATGTGTCTTACTTCGGCGCCCACGTATATCAGAAGCGTCGTACCAGAGCTCGGCGCGTTCGCCTCTCGCTTCTCTAGAACGTAAACTTCCTTGATGAATGGTGCAACGGCTGCTCCGGAGCTGAGAGTGTCCAAGAGTGCTTTCGGCGGACTCATTGCAGGCCGAACATCCATGGACGCGCCGAAAGGCGTCACCTTCTCGACGAGCCCCAGCATTCGTCCGAACAGGAGCTCTTGAATCTCCTCAGGGTACAGGGTCAACCCTCCGTCATTAGGATTAAGCACTAGTGTCGCCCCTGCCGTGCCGGAGAACAGGTCGACACAATGCATGCACAAGGTTTTGACGTACTTTGATCTTGCATTTTCTGATCGTTTCTCAGTGGTGAAGAAGGGTATTGCGTCGTACCCATCGGGATGCCGAAACTGGACAACGCGAATGTGCTTTGAGTCATCAGAGACCGGGACATGTACGTAAACCCTGGCATTGATCAGCCCGCTAAGAAGCGGCTCTTCGTTAAAGATGCTGAGAACCCCTTCCTCGAAAAGACGATCTAGTTCCTCATTGGAAATCGTGGCCACGCTAACCTCCTATGTGTGGACCGTGTTCATAACCCCGCACCCACTCTGGATCGACCTCAGCAACAAGATAGGTCTGAAGCAGCTTTGATTGCGTGACTTCCAGCAAGCGTCTCTCGTTGTGTGCGATAGCTTCAACGTCTGAGACTGAAGGAAAGTGTCTAAGAAGCCTAAGTGCCTCATTCCGTACTCGCCTAGGGACACTTTTGTTGGCAGATAGCTCGCGAAGAAACGCCCCTGCTTGAACGAGATTGCGCGTCCGCTCAATGGGCATTGTCATAGAGCGCTCCTTCGGGTCCACAGTCTGCTGCCGGCTACGTTTGCCGCCGCGCTTCAGTCGCGTAGACGCTGTGAGTATGTTTCGATGAATCGATGCATCTCGCCTCGCATCGACGCCGCGTCAGTCGGTAGAGAGATGTCCAGCTGACGACAGAGCGTGCGGGCGAAGGCCAACTTAGCCTTCGTCGGTGGCTTTAACTTCCAGTCAATGACGTCTGGCAATGCGCGTCCTATTTCTTCGCCTAGGCGTTTGCAGAAGTTGTCGTGCTCCCAGCCATCCTTGACCGCCACCATGTATCGGGAAACCGAGTCGAGGGACTCTTGCGCGATTGGGACTTCAAGGGTGAGATCCAGTTCGGGCACTACCAGAAACAGGCTCATCGGGAGCTCCGAGGGTGGGCGGTTATCCGCCCCAGAATGCTACCGTAAATACTGTAGACCGAAAATGCTACGGAGACGACGCTTTCCGTCATGGAGAGCGCCAGCATCCAGCGAAGATTGGGGAGCGCCGTTAAGGACGCTAGAATCCGCCTGGGCTATTCGCAAGAGGCGTTTGCGGATGAAGTGGGAATGCACCGGACGCAGCTAGGCCATATAGAACAAGGTCTGAAGGACTGTCGACTGTCCACTATTGCTCGTCTCTCGGCTGCGCTGGGGCTCTCAGTTAGTCAGCTTCTAGATGGCGTCGACAACAACAAGAAAGCTCGCCGCCCCTAGCCTGCCGTCCGTCGGATAGGTCGCGACGAAGCGTTCCGTGTCGTTTGCTAGTCGACACGTGGGACCGAGAGGTTGGCTGTCGCATGCCACTCCGCTTGTACTTTTTCAGATCAGCAGCAAATGATCGATCGCGTGCCGGGGCACCGGCGCGCTGTCCCGTTCCTTTGGTCACATCCGGCCTGCCACATCGTCATGGCATGCTGGAACCAGCCTACAACGGGACAGATACATGGAATTCCAGTTTCGTCGAACACTCGCGCCGGCCCTGGGCGCCCTGATGCTGGCCGGCTGCAACGGCGCGGCCCCGGGCCCCGACCAGCAGGCCGTCCGCCACTACGGCGACCTCGCCTTCACGCCCTGCACGCTGACCGCGCCCTACCTGACCACGACGGTGGAAGCGCAATGCGCGACCTACGACGTGGCAGAGGATCCGGCCAAGCCGGCGGGACGCAAGGTCGCGCTCAACATCGCGTGGCTGCCCGCCACCAACGAGGGCGCCGCCACCGAGGATCCGGTGTTCTTCCTCGCCGGCGGCCCCGGCCAGTCGGCGGTGCAGGTCTGGCCCGCCATCGACGGCGCGTTCCGCGAGGTGCGCAAGTCGCGGCATATCGTGCTGGTGGACCAGCGCGGCACCGGCAAGTCGAACCCGCTGTCCTGCAAGGACGACGAAGGACGCAACGCCTACGGCGACGCCGAGGACATGAGCGAGGCCTCCTCGGTCGAGTTCGCCCGTGCGTGCGCCGCGTCGCTGCAGGCCGATCCACGCTTCTACACCACCACCGACGCCGTGCGCGACCTGGACAGCGTGCGCAAGGCGCTCGGCGCGGCGAAGATCAACCTGGTCGGCGGGTCGTACGGCACGCGGGTGGCCCAGCAGTATGCGATGCACCATCCGGACAGCACGCGCAGCGTGGTCATCGACGGGGTGGTGCCGAACGAACTCGTGCTCGGCAGCGAACACGCCCGCAACCTCGACGCGGCGCTGGCGCTGCAGTTCCAGCGCTGCCAGGCGGACGCGACGTGCAAGGGACGTTTCGGCGACGACCTGCGCGGCCAGTTGCGTGCGCTGATGACGCGCCTGGCGGCCACGCCGGTGAGCACCGAGTACCGAGATCCCTCGACCGGCGAGTTGGTTACCGGCGAGGTGACCGCAGGCACGGTCGCCGGCATCACCCGCATGTACTCCTACTACCCGCAGGGCGCGGCCCTGCTGCCGCTGGTGTTGAACGAAGCCCAGCAGGGTCGGTACGGCTCGCTGATGTCGCTGGCCA
>Ga0247823_10001089_pt1 | contig 22787 bp, 27 predicted proteins | sample 13C_PalmiticAcid_2_FD_192426 | JGI IMG/M metagenome (GOLD analysis project Ga0247823, IMG submission 192426) | Soil microbial communities from agricultural site in Penn Yan, New York, United States - 13C_PalmiticAcid_Day30 | ecosystem: Environmental > Terrestrial > Soil > Agricultural land... | reverse complement strand
GAGGACGCGGCCAACACCAATCGTTTCATGCGATCTTCCCCTCCCGGAACACCGGTTCACCCCGCCTCGGCCAGCCATTCCTTCGCGGTTTCGCCGTCCCAGTCCATGTCGCCCGCGACGCGCCACACTTCGCGGCCCTGCGCGTCGTAGAGCACCGTGGTCGGCAGGTTGACGCCGTAATGCGTGGACAGCCCGACATCGGGATCGAGCCAGGGCTGGAGCGCCTTGAACCCCGCCTTCCGGAAGTAAGGCGTGACCTTGGCCGCGCCTTCCAGATCCTGGCTCACCGTCACCACCTGAAGCTTCGCCCCTTCACGCTGGGCGAGCCGGTCGAGCGCGGGCATTTCGCGCACGCACGGCGCGCACCAGGTCGCCCAGAGATTGAGCAGCAGCGGCTTGCCCTTGAACGCGGCGAGCGTGGTCTTCTTGCCATCGGGCGCAGTGAACGAGAGCGCCGGTGCGGCTTCGCCCTTGTGGCTGCGGTCGATCTGGCCGATCCGCTCGATTGCATCGGCGGCGTTCGCGGGCGCAGCGGGGCTTTCGCCGGCAACAGCGGCGTTTGCTTGCTCGCCCGGCTGCTTGGCCGTATCGCAGCCGGCGATTCCAAGCGCCAGCGTGGCGAGGACAGGGAGAAGCGCGATCGTCGAGCGCAAGACAGACTCCAATAGCATGTGGGGCGGGCGCTTTGCCGAAGGCCCGTCGTCGGTGATGCGCGAGATTAACGCTTCCATCCCGTTCGACAAGCGCATGTGGCGTCAGGACATCGCAGGATCGAAGGCCCATGTCGCGATGCTGGGCAAACAGGGCATCGTCGACGCGGCGGACGCCGCGACGATATCCGCCGGGCTAGATGCAGTCGCCGCCGATTACGCGCGCGACGGCGTGCCCGAGGATCTGGCACTCGAAGACATCCATATGCTGACCGAGGCGCGGCTGGCCGAGAAGATCGGGCCGGTCGCCGGGCGCCTCCACACCGCGCGCAGCCGCAACGATCAGGTCGCGACCGATTTTCGCCTGTGGGTGCGCGACGCGACCGATCAGGTGCTCGCCGCGCTTGCCGCATTGCAGGACGCGCTGCTGACGCGGGCGGAGGAACAGGCCGACAGCGTGATGCCCGGCTTCACGCATCTGCAGAGCGCGCAGCCGGTGACGCTCGGTCATCATCTGATGGCCTATTTCGAGATGATCGCCCGCGATGTCTCGCGCTTCGCCGACGGCCGTGCGCGCGGCAATCGCTGTCCGCTCGGCTCGGCAGCGCTGGCCGGCACCGGCTTCCCGCTCGACCGCGAGGCGACCGCCGCGGCGCTCGGCTTCGACGGCCCCACGCGCAATTCGCTGGATGCCGTCAGCGACCGCGACTTCGCGCTCGATTATCTGATGGCGGCGGCGCAATGCTCGCTGCACCTTTCGCGTCTGGCGGAAGAGTTCGTGATCTGGGCGAGCCAGCCCTTCGGCTTCGTCAAGCTTTCGGACCAATGGTCGACCGGCAGCTCGATCATGCCGCAGAAGCGCAACCCCGACGCGGCCGAGCTGGTGCGCGGTCATTCGGGGCGCATCGTCGGCTGCCTGACCAGCCTGATGATCACGATGAAGGGGCTGCCGCTCGCCTATTCGAAGGACATGCAGGACGACAAGCCGCCGGTGTTCGAGGCGCACGACCTGCTGGCGCTGTCGATCGCGGCGATGACCGGGATGGTCGAGAGCGCGCAGTTCCGCACCGACCGCATGCGCGGGCTGGCCGAGAGCGGCTTTGCGACCGCGACCGATCTTGCCGACTGGCTGGTGCGCGAAGGCGGCATCCCGTTCCGCGAGGCACACCACATCACCGGTCGCGCGGTCGCGGCGGCCGAGGCGAAGAATGTGCGGCTCGACCAGCTCGCGCTTGCGGACCTGACGGCGATCGACCAGCGTATCGACGAACGCGCGTTCGGCGTGCTGACGGTCGATGCTTCGGTCGCGAGCCGGACCAGCTTCGGCGGCACGGCTCCGGTGCGGGTGCGGGAAGCAATTGCGGCGGCGCGCGCCGCGCTCGAAGTGACGGCGGCATCCGCCGCTGGAGGAGAATAGGACATGCGAACCCTGGTGGTCTTCACGGCGCTTCTGTTGGCTGCTTGCGGCAACAAGGGCGACCTGAAACCGGCCGCCGGGGGATCGCTGCCGCCCAAACCCTATGGGGCGGTGGCCACACCGACACCGGCCGATTTGGTGAAGGCGCCGCCCCAGACCCGACCGACGCGCAGCGACGAAGTGCTGCGCAGCTCCGAAGAACGCCGCGGCGACGAATTCGAACTGCCGCCGCAGAACTGAGAAGTCACTCAATCCCATGGATCATTTCAACCGCAAGAACGGCGTGCTGCACGCCGAGGACGTTTCCATTCCGGCGATCGCCGCCGATGTCGGCACACCGGTCTATGTCTATTCGACCGCAACGCTCGAGCGGCATGCGATCGTGCTCAAGGACGCGCTGAGCGGGCTGCCGAGTTTCCACATCGCGTTCGCGATCAAGGCCAACCCCAACCTCGCCGTGCTCGGCGTGCTGGCGAAGCTGGGCTATGGCGCCGATGTCGTCTCGGGCGGCGAGCTCAAGCGCGCGCTGGCGGCGGGGATGAAGCCGGAAGACATCGTCTTCTCGGGCGTCGGCAAGACGCGGGCCGAGCTTCGGCTGGGTCTCGACGAAGGAATCGGCCAGTTCAACCTCGAGCTGGAAGAAGAGGGCGAGGCGCTTGCCGATCTCGCGCATGCGCAGGGCAAGACCGCGCCGGCTGTGCTGCGCGTCAATCCCGATGTCGACGCCGGCACCCATGCCAAGATCTCGACCGGCAAGGCGGAGAACAAGTTCGGGGTCGCGATCGACCGTGCGCTGGAGATTTTCGACCGTCTGGCCAAGCGCCCCGGCCTCGACCTGCGCGGCATCGCCATCCATATCGGCAGCCAGCTCACCGAGCTGGCGCCGCTCGAAGCGGCCTATAAGCGCGTCGGCGAGCTGATCGCGCAGCTGCGTGCTGCGGGCCACACGATCACCCATGTCGATCTGGGTGGCGGGCTTGGCGTCCCCTATCACGCCGGCCAGACGGTCTCGACCGCCGAGGAATTCGGCGCGATGGTCCAGCGCGTGACCGAAGGCTGGAACGTCACGCTGATGTTCGAACCCGGTCGCTTCATCTGCGGCAATGCCGGCGTGCTGGTAACCGAGGTGATCTGGGTCAAGCCGGCGAGCATCAACCCCTATGTCATCGTCGATGCGGCGATGAACGACCTGGCTCGCCCGGCGCTGTACGATGCCTATCACGAGTTCGAGGCGGTCGAGCCGACCGGCGAGAAGTTCGTCGCCAACATCGCCGGCCCGGTCTGCGAGACCGGCGATACCTTTGCGATGGGACGTGAAATCGACGTCGTGAAGTCGGGCGACCTGGCCGTGTTCCGCACAGCGGGTGCCTATGGCGCCACGATGGCGTCGACCTACAACAGCCGCGCATTGGTACCCGAGGTACTGGTCTCGGGCGACAAGTTCGCGGTCGTCGCCGACCGCATCCAGCCCGAAACCATCATGGGCGCCGAACGCGTGCCCGAGTGGGTTCGGTGAAACGATCGGGGCTGCCCGTCTTCGTCCAGCTGGACGGGCGGCCCGTGATCCTGATCGGAGACGGCCCCGCGGCAGACGCCAAGCGCCGCCTGCTCGAACGCGCCGGCGCGGCAATCCTTGGCGAGGGAGGCGATGCGCACCTCGCAATTGTCGCCTGCGACGATCCCGAGCCGGTCGCGGCGCGGCTCAAGGCGCGCGGCATGCTGATCAACGTCGCCGACCGCGCGGACCTGTGCGACTTCACCCTGCCCGCCATCGTCGAACGCGATCCGGTGACGATCGCGATCGGTACCGGCGGCGCTTCCGCAGGCCTCGCCGCCGCGCTGCGCCAACGGCTGGAGGCGATACTGCCCACCACGCTCGGCGGGCTGGCGGATGCACTGAAGCAGGCGCGGGATGCGATCCGCGCGCGCTGGCCGGAAGCAGGCGAGCGGCGGCGTGCGATCGGCGCGGCACTGACCGGACCACTCGACCCCCTTGCCGATCAGCCCGCAGGCGCGGTCGAGCGCTGGCTTGCCGCGCCGGATGCCGGACCGTCCGGAATCGTCCGCATCGCGCTACGTTCGACCGACCCCGACGACCTGACCTTGCGTGAGGCGAGACTGCTTGCCCAGGCCGACCGGGTAACGCACCGCGCCGGCGTTCCCGCCGCGATCTTGAACCGCGCGCGCGCCGACGCCGAACGGATTGCATGCGATGCACCGCCCGCTAACCTGCCCGGCCTGACGGTCGATCTGGAGATGAACGCATGAGCGGCTTTGCCTATGTCGTCTCCCGCAGCGGGGTCCGCGCCATCGATCCGCACGACGCGATCCGTCTGCGCCGCGGGTTCGTGTGGATCCACCTCACCTCACGCGACGAGGAGGTGCAGGCGTGGCTGCGCGATGTCGCCCGGCTCGACCGGTTTGTCATCGACGCGCTGACCGCGCTCGAAACCCGGCCGCGCTGCGACCAGACCGACGGCGCCGCCGTGCTCAACCTGCGCGGCATGACGCAGGCGACGATGCAAAGCTCGGACCCGCTGGCCTCGATTCGGCTACATGCCGAGGGTGCGCGCGTCATCTCCGTCACCCGGCTTCCGCTCGACGCGCTCGGCGTGGCGCGCGCTGCGATGGAGGCGGGCGACGTGCGCGACGCGGGCGACCTGATCGCGACGCTGGCCGAAGCGATCACCGAACAGCTCGATCCACAGGTCGCCGATCTTGGCGATTCGCTCGACAGTTGCGAGGAGCAGCTCGATGCGCGGCAGGCGTTCGAACTGCGGCGCAAGGTCAACATCGTGCGGCGGCAGGCGATCGGCTATCGCCGCTTCCTCTATCCCCAGCGGGTGGCGCTGGAGAAGCTGTCGGCATTGCCCGTGCGCTGGCTGAGCGACGATGACCGGCTGCACATTTCCGGCGCCGCGGATCGCGCGGCACGAATGGCCGAAGAGCTTGAGAGTATCCGCGAACGAGCCGCGCTGATCCATGAGACGCTCACCGATCTGCGCGCCGAGGTGATCGATCAACGGTCGCTGGTGATCGCGGTGGCGGCGATGGTGTTCCTGCCACTGACCTTCATCACCGGGCTGTTCGGGATGAACGTACAGGGCATTCCCTATAACGACCATCCGGGGTCATTCTGGGTGATCACCGCATTCAGCATGGCAGTGGCCGCCGCCGTCACTTTCTATTTCGTCAGGCGCCACTGGTTCCGCTGAGACGCTCGACCTCGGCGTTGAGCGAGCTGATCGAGCTGACCAGCCGAGCGCGATCGGCGCGGGTGACGGCGAGTTCGGTGCGCGCCTCACCCAGTTCGATCGCACGCGCGGCGATCCTCGCATCGAGCGAGGCGACCGCGCGCTTGAGTTCGGCGATGCGGCTCGCGCGCCCGAGCGTCCGGTCGATCCGTGCAAGCAGCACGTCGAAGTCGAACGGTTTGGCGACATAGTCGTCCGCGCCCGCGGCAAGCGTTTCGACCACCGCGCCGCTGTCGCTGCGCGCGGTGATCATGATGACGGGAAGATCGGCAGTGCGCGGCGTCGCACGCAGGTCTGCCAGCACCTCGATTCCCGACATCCCGGGCATCATCATGTCGAGGAGGATCAGATCGAAGCCGCGCCCGGCGATCAGGTCGAGCGCCTCGCGCCCATTGTCGCTGAGTACGACCAGATACCCCGCCTGTCCCAGCCGCGCGCCCATGACGTTGAGATTGGTACGGCTGTCGTCCACGATCAGGACAGTGGCCGCAGCCCGGCGCGACTCGTTCAGAGAAAGGCTCTGCTTCATGCGCGGGAACCTATGGCGAAAACCGTCACGATCCCGTTAACACCCCGGCAACCACATATCGGGGGGCGGGTTCAGCGCCGCAGGAACCCCAGGATCTGGTCGACCATCACATCCAGCTGGGGTGAAGCCTCCGCGACGGCGTCGCCCGTGCCGGGGCCGGTGTTGATCGCAACCCCCAGCGGCGTGGGCCAGCCGCGCAGGGCGTGGATGACGGTGCGCAATGCCGCCAGCGTCGACACGGCCGCCTGCCAGCCCCCCGCAGTCGCGACCAGCCCGACCGGCATCCCGTCGAAATAGACGCGGTCGTCGCCGCGCAGAAGCTCGGCATAGTCGAGTGCGTTCTTGACCATCCCCGAGAGCGAACCGTGATAGCCGGGCGAGCCGACGATCAGCCCGTCGGCATCGCGCAGCACCGAGACGAAATGCTCCACCCGCGGATCGCGCACGGTACAGCCGAGTTCGTAGTGCGGGAAGTTGATCGCCTCTCCCGTCAACAGCGTGACGCGTGCGCCCTTCGCCTCGGCCAGCGCAAGGCAATGGGCAAGCGCGCGCCCGGTGGCCGATTCGGAGCGCGATGTACCGCCCAAGGCGACGATGTGCGGCTTGCTCATGCGCCCGCGCTAGCCGAAACATCGGGCCTCGGCCACCCATCGCTTTGGGCGGCGAAACGGAGACAGGCATGCAAGCACCCTTGGCGGGAATGCGTTTGATCGAGGTCGATGCGATCGGCGCGGTACCGTTCGCGTCGATGCTGCTCGCGGACCTGGGGTGCGAGGTCGTGCGCATCGTCCAGCCGGGCAGCGGCACCCGCGCGATCGTCCCGGCGCTGTATCGCGGGCGGCAGGACGTAACGCTCGATTTTCGCGAGCCGGCCGCCATCGCAGAGCTGCTCACACTCATCGCCAATGCCGATGCGCTGGTCGAGGGGATGCCGCCAGGGTCGATGGAAGCGCTGGGGCTTGGCCCGGACCGCTGCCATGCCCGCAATCCGCGGCTGGTCTATGGCCGGGCCAGCATCTGGGGGCAGACGGGACCGCTCGCCGGCCAGCCGGGAACCGACATCAACGTCCTCGCGCTCACCGGCGCCCTGCACGCGATCGGCGCGCCCGACGCACCGGCAGTACCGCTCAACCTGCTCGGCGATCATGCCGGTTGCGGACTGTTTCTCGCGCTCGGCGTGGTGTCGGCAATGCTGGGCGCACAGACCAATGGCGAGGGGCGCATCGTCGATGCCGCGGCGATCGACGGGGTGGCGACGCTGATGGCACTGACCCAAAGCCTGTTCGCGAGCGGCCGCTGGATCGACCGGCGCGAGGCCAATCTGATCGACGGCGGCGCACCCTTCTATCGCAGCTATGTCTGCGCCGACGGCCAGCATGTCGCGGTCGGTGCGATCGAACCTGCGCAATTCGACACGCTGTGCGCCGGCCTCGGATTTCCGGCCGGCAGCCTTGTCCAGCTCGACCGATCGGGCTGGCTGGCAATGGCGGCGCGTTTCGCCGAACGCTTCGCGGCGCGCACCCGAGACGAATGGGTTCGCAGCTTCGCCCAGGGCGAAGCGTGCGTCACGCCCGTGCTGTCGCTGGCCGAAGCCGCACGCCACCCGCACGCGCTGGCACGCCGGCCGGTCGCAGCGGGGCCGGAAGGTGCGGCGACCGCACCGCAATTCGATCCCCGTGCCGGAGTCGCATCTCCAGCACGCTCCGTATCCGTCGATGAGGTGATTGCGCGCTGGTCGCGTTAGGCCGCGCGCGCCTGGCTCCAGGCGCCGGCGATGTCCTCGAGGTCGTCCGCGACTGAGCGGAAGGGCGCCGGATCGCCGCCGATGCTGGCATTGATGATCTGCGCACGCAGCCCGTGATAGAGCGTCCCCAGCGTCCGCGAGACCTCGCCCCCACGCTCGAAATCGAGGTTCGATTCGAGCGCGAACAGGATCGCGGTGGCGCGCGCAATGCGCTCGCTCTTGACCGGCAACTGCCCCTTCTCGGTCGCGAAAGCGGCGGCGCGGAGCGCGGCGATGCACTCCTTGTACATGATCTCGACCAGCTCGTGCGGATCGGCGGCGGCTGTGCGGCCGACTGCGTCGATCGAGCGATAGGTCTGCGCGGCATTCGCGGAAAGGCGGATCGGAGCCTTCATCGCGTCAGCCCTGCTTGTTCCACGCGTCGATCTGGTTCTCCAGGAAGGTCAGCGTCGATTTATATGCGGCGACGCGCGCGTCCATGCTCGCAAACTGGCGCGTCATGCGCGTACGCGTCATCTCGGCATCGCGCACCGCTTCGGTCTTGTCGTCGATGACGTCGATCTTGGCCTTGGTATAGTTGATCTCGCTCGCGCCCAGGCCGCGCTGCGTGCTCGCCGCGGCGGTCGAGATCGCGTCGAGAACCGCCGACAGCCCGTTCTTCGTCGTCGCACTGCCCGACGGCTGGGCGAACATCTTCTCGACCTGCCCCGGATGATTTACCAGCGCCTTGGTCAGAACCGGCGTGTCGAGACTCAGCGTGCCGTCGCGGTTGGTCTTCACCCCGATCTGCGCGAGTGTGGTCGGAACATCGGCACCACCGCTGGCGAGCGGGCTGAGAGTCAGGCCTTGCAGCTGGCGCTTCAATGTCTTTGCCGCAATGTCCTGGCGCAGCGATCCGTCGGTGGGGTCGAGGTCCTTCTGGAGCGCCTTGTACAGCTCGTTGTAAGTTTCGACGAAATCCTGAACCGCCTGCATCAACGCATTGGTGGGCAGCGTCTTGCCGATATTCACCACCGTTCCGGGCTGCGCCGAGGCGAGGTCGAGCTTCACACCGGGAATGAGGTCCGAGATGGTGTTGGATTCGCGCCGCAGCGCGACACCGTCGATCGCGACGACCGCATCGGCTGCGGTGCTTCCGATCGTGGTGCCGGTTGCGCCCATACCGATGTCGAGCGCGGCAAGCCCTTCATGACCGGCAGTCTCGCTGGCAGTCAGGGTGAAGGCGCGCGCCTCGCCGGTGCCGCCCTTCACGACCAGGCGCGAGCCCGCACCGTCGGTCAGGATCGACGCACTGACTCCGGCATTGGCAGCGTTGATCGCAGCGGCGATCCCTTCCAGGCTGGAATTATTCTCGTCGATCGTGATGCTCACCGGCGTGGCGCTGCCCGCGGTGAAGCCGGTCATCGCGCCGTTGGCGACAGTGGCGGTACCGAAGGTCAGGGTCAGCGTGCCGCGCCCGATCGCTGCGGTCTTGTCCGCAACCGGTGCCGCCGAGACCGCCTGCGCCGAGGCGAGCTGGCGCACCTCGATCTGTGCGCTCAAATTGCTGAGGTTGGCGCCCGACAGCCGCGAAACGTTGAGGATCGCGGTGTTCGAGCTGGTGGGCTGAGTCGCCAGATTTCCGCTGCGCGACAGGGTCGAGAGCGCGGTCGCAAAGGTCGTGATGTTGCTCTTATGCGTCGTCGCGGCGCTGATCTGCGCGGTCAGCGTCTCTTCGCGTTTCGCGATCTTGGCGTTGCGGTACTCGAACTGCTTCTCGACGAGTTCCTTGACGAGCGCAGCGGTATCGATGCCCGATCCGCCGCCGAGCGTTTTCGCAATCGATTCAACGGCCACCTGATCGTCCCCCTCTATGCTGGTTAACGGCCGTCATCGCGCAGCCTTTAGGGCCGTCTGGATGCCATTTTCGTCGAACAACGCCGTGTCCGGCACGTCGATCGCCGGCATCCGTCCGCCCGCACGCTTGTCGATGCCGAAGACAAAGGCGAGCACGGTCGCGACCGCCATATAGAGATCGTCGCGAATCTCCTGATTCTCGCGGCTGGTGAAGTAGATGGCGCGCGCCAGCGGCGGCAGTTCGAGCCGTGGCACGGCGAACTCGTCGGCCAGCTCGCGGATTGCCAGCGCGATTTCGCCGCGGCCCTTGGCGACCACCACCGGCACCTGATCCTTGCCGTTAGTATAGCGCAAAGCGACCGAGAAGTGGGTCGGGTTGGTCAGCACGACATGTGCTTCCTGCAGCTTGCCGCGCAGGCCGCCCTTGGCCATTTCGCGCTGGCGCTGGCGTTGCGCGGCCTTGGCTTCGGGCGAGCCTTCGCTTTCCTTATGCTCGTCCTTCACTTCCTGAAGGCTCATCTTGAGGCGCTGGATGTGGCGGAAGATCTGGATCGGCAGGTCGATGCCGGCGATCAGCAACAACCCGCCGGCCATCACGAAGATCAAGGTCGCAAAGGTGTCACCGAGCGACTTCACCGCGGTGCCGAGATCGGACGAGACCAGCCCCATGGTCGGCGCCGCCGATCCCCACAGCATCCACCCGCCGATCCCGCCGAGCAGGATCACCTTGAGCAGCGACTTGAACAGCTCGATCCAGCCGGTCGGGCCGAAGATGCGCTTGAGGCCGGAGCCGGGATTGATGCGGTTGCCCTTGGGCGCGAGCAATTTGCCGTTCCAGTGCAGTGCGCCGAGCGCCGCCTGGCTGGCAATCGCGCCGACAAAGGTGATCGCGAGCAGCGCGCCGAGCGAAGGCGCCAGCTTCCACCCTGCGGTAGCGAGCGGCTTCCACGGCTGGAAGCTCTCGATATCGGCGCGACCGAACTGGAAGCTCGCGCTCATCACTTCCTTGATCGCACCGAGCAGCTGCGGGCCCATCAGCACCATCCAGCCGCAACCGAGCAGGATAATCAGCGCTGCGCCGAAATCGCGCGATTTGAGCAGGTCACCTTGTTCAAGCGCCTTTTCCTTGCGCTTGGGTGTTGGTGCTTGTGTCTTTTCGCCCGCGCTCTCCGACATCAGCCGAGCACCAGCGTCTGGGCCGCGTCGAGCGCTTCGCGCACGATCACGAGCATATAGTCGCCCATCGCAGGCATGCCGACGAGCAGCGCCAGCACGCCCATGGCGAGGCTGGCAGGAATGCCGATCGCGAAGAGGTTGAGCGCAGGCGCCGAGCGCGAGAGCATGCCGACGACGATGTTGAGGCAGAGCAGCAGGAAGCCGACCGGCAGCGCCAGCAACAGGCCCGCAAGAAAGGCATAGCCGCCGAACAGCGCGATATTCTGGAGCTTGTCCGGGGTCAGCCACGCCTGGCCCGGCGGGAGCAACTCATAGGAGCGTACCACCAGCTCGACGAGGACGAGGTGGCCGTCGACCGCAAGAAACAACAGCGTGAGCAGAATCGTCAGGAACTGGCCGAGCGCCGGAGTCGACTGGCCGGTCTGCGGGTTGATCGCGGTGGCGAAGGAGAGTCCCATCGACACCCCGATCACTTCGCTGGCCACCAACGGCGCGGCAAAGGCGATCTGCAGAATGAAGCCAAGCGCGAGGCCGACCAGCACCTCAGCTGCAACGGCGAGGAAAGTTGCGAGCGCAAACACCTCACCCGGCGACTCGATCGGTACCGCGTTCATCGACAGGAGCGCGACCGCGGCGGTGAGCAGGATGCGGACGTTCATCGGCACCGATACCGCGCCGAACACCGGCGCCGCCACGAATGCCGCGCCAACGCGCACCATCGTGAACAACAGCGCCCAGAGCTGTGGCTCGATCGAGAGGCCGAAGCCGAGCATGTTACCGGACGAGATCCGGAATGCGTTCGAAGATGCTCGTCGTGAAATCCCCGAGCAGGGTCATGATCATGCCACCGAAGATCACGAGGCTGATGCCGACGATTGCAAGCTTGGGCACGAAGGTGAGCGTCTGCTCCTGGATCGAGGTTGCAGCCTGCACCATGCCGAGAATCAGGCCGGAGAGCAGTGCCGGGATCAGGATCGGCGCCGACGCGAGCGCGAGCACCCACATCGCCTCCCGCGCGACCGTCAGGAAATATTCTGCATCCATCGGGAGTTCCTAGGTCACAAAGCTGGAAGCAAGGCTGCCCATGGTCAGCGCCCAGCCATCGACCAGCACGAACAGCAGCAGTTTGAAGGGCATCGAGATGATCGTCGGCGACATCATCATCATGCCCAGGCTCATCAGCACGGTGGCGACGATCAGGTCGATAACGATGAAGGGCAGGAAGATCAGGAAGCCGATCTGAAACGCGGTCTTGAGCTCGCTGGTCACGAACGCCGGGAGCAGGATCGAGAAAGGCGTGTCCTTGGGATTCGCGATCGGACCGGTCTTCGCCAGCCCCGCGAACATCGTGATATCCTTGACCCGCGTCTGTTTGAGCATGAAGGCGTGGAGCGGTTCGCCCGCCTTCTCGATCATCTCGGTCGCGCCGATACGGCCCTGCGCATAGGGCTGGATCGCGGCGGTGTTCATCTGGCTGATCGTCGGCGCCATGATGAAGAAGGACAGGAACAGCGACAAGCCGACCAGCACCTGGTTTGGCGGCGTCTGTTGCAATCCCAACGCCTGCCGCAGGATCGCCAGCACGATGATGATCCGGGTGAAGCTGGTCATCATCAGCAGGATGCCCGGCAGCACCGTAAGCAGGCCCATGATGATGAGGACCTGGAGCGAGAGGCTGAGCGGTGCATCGCCGCCGCCGAGATCGCCGAGCGCGCGGTCGACCGCATCGCCCACACCGGGTGCGGGCGCGGCCACAGGAGCGGCAGGCGCCGCGGCCTGCGCAAAGGCCGGTGCGACGAGGAACAGCGCGAGCGCGAAGGCGCCCAACACGAGCGCGAAATGGCGGAGGCTTGGAGTCACGGGTCGATCCGGTCGATCAGGCTGACGCCATTCCGGCTCACCGAGACGAGGATGCGCTTACCCTCGACCTCGAGCACCGCGATGCGCGTGCCGGTGGAGATCATCATCGTCTCCTTGACCTTGAGCAGCCGGTCGCCCTGATTGCCGGGCAGCCGCGCCTCGAGCTTGCGCCAAAGATAGAGGCAACCGATCAGCAGGCCGCACACGAGCGGCAGCAGCACGACCAGCTTGAGGATATAGGACCACATCATGGCTGGGTTCAGCCCCGCTTCTCGGGCGCGACCAACTCGGTCATGCGGATACCGAACTTGTCGCCGACGGTGACGACTTCGCCCCGGCCGATCAACGTGCCGTTGACGAACACGTCGAGCAGTTCGTCGGCCTCGCGGTCGAGCTCGATCACGCTCGACTCGCTGAGCGCAAGCAGCTCGCGCAGCGTCAGCGTGGTCGATCCGATCTCCACCGTCAGCTTGACGTCCACATCCTGCAGCAGGTGGAAATTGGCCGCCGCAGCGGAGTCGGTGGCCATGCCCCCGGTCATGTCGTTCATCGTGCGTCCTCGAGCTGGAAGGATTCGAAATGGGTAAGGCGGATTGCGGCCTGGCCGTTGGCGGTGCCGACGGTGCCGCAGCCGATCCGCTGGCGGGCGACCATCACCGGTACATCGGGACCGAAGCTGATCGGGATCACGTCGCCGGGTTTGAGCGCCATCAGCATCGACAGCGGCACCACCGGCTCGGCGAGCACCGAACGGACCGGCAGGCGCAGCGCCATCGCCGCGCGCGTCAGGCCATTGCGCCATTCAGGCTCGGGCTCGGGCTCTCCGCCGATCACCTTGGCGGTGAGGCTGGGCGTGTAGGGTTTCAGCGCCGCGACCGGATAGAGGATATCGATCCATTGCGGCTTGGCTTCGCCCGCGGCGATACCCAGGCGGGTAACCACCATCGCGTCGCCGGCGTCGAGCTCCGGTACGGTCGAGAGCGGCGCGAAGGTCTGCGCCGGTACGAAATCGATCTTCGCGAGCAATTCCCATGCGGGCGCCAGCTGCGAAGCGATGTTGGCGGCGATGCGGGTCAGCAGCGTTTCGGCCGATCCGGTAAACTCGGCGGGCAGCGGCTGCGGCGCCTCGCCTTCACCGCCAAAGAAGCGGTCGAGCATCTCGAAGCCGAAACCGCCGTCGATCACGATCAGCGCACGGCCACGGCCCGGTGCCATCGCCAGCGGCAGCCACGCGGTCAACGTCTGCGGGCGCTCGGCACGATAATCGCCGAAGCGCTGGACGCTGAGCGGTTCGGCCCAGCAGCGCACCCCTTCGCCGACCAGCGGCTCGAAGCTTCCCTTCAACGATTTGGCGAGCCGCGCGGAGAGATGCTGCACCGAATGCAGATCCCCAAACGGGTTAAGGCTAATGCTCCCGAGCGCCGGCGCGTGCTCCGCGCCGGCCCGGGGACGTTCGCGCCTCTCGGGCGTCGCCAGTTCTGAAGGGCCGTTAACCATGCCCATTCACTGAACAATGAAATTGGTAAAGTAGACGTTACCAACGCCGCCAAAGCCCTCTTTTTCCTTCAGTACGGCGTTGATTGCGTCGGTCAGACGCTTCTGGAGCTTCTTCTTGCCCTCAGCGGTGAAGACCTCGTCCTCGCTCGTCTCGCCAAGCGAGAGCAGGATAGCCGAGCGAACCGCCATCTCATGCGTCTTCAGACCTTCGATGACGGTGTTGTCATAGGGGGTCGAGATCGCGATCCCGACCTGGATGAAGTGGACGCTCTCGCGCAGGTTGGACGTGAATTCCTTCTCGAGCTGATAATAGGTCGAGGCATATTTGTCCCCGCCTTCACCTGCCGGGGGCTTCATCCCCTTGCTCTCGCCGCCTTCGCCTTCCTTGCCCTCGCCCTTGGCGCGGACTTCTTCGCCCTTAGGGACCAGACGCGGCTTACCGCTCTCGGCCTCGCCTTCGGCCTTGGCACCGCCCAGCAACCCGGCATTGGACGCATAGAGTCCGCCGCCGACACCGCCACCGACCAGCACGACCAGCCCGGTGCCGATCAGGATCCACTTCTTGGCGCCGCCCTTCTTCTTGGCTGGTGCGGCCTCTTTCTCGTCACTCATGACTCAATTCCCTCTGGATGCGTTCAGGCGACACGGTCGTCGCGATCGGATTGCGATTGGTGCGCCATGGCCGAGGCCGGACGCGCAGGCTGGTTGGACTGTGGCTGATTCGACGCGCCCTGCTGCTGCCCGCCGGTACCGCCATCGACGCTGGTCTGCCCCAGCTTCACCCCGCGGGCGTCGGCCAGTTCCGCCAACCGCGGCGCGGCCTCGGCAATCAGCTGACGCGCCACAGGATTCTCGGCGGCGAAATGGACGTGCAGACGATCGCCGTCGCGGCGGATCGAGACATCGACATTGCCGAGATTCTCGGGCGCAAGGCGGATGCGCGTGTCCGCTGCCTCGGCGGCGTCGCGCAGCATCGCGATGCGGTCGATCATCTTGCCGGTCCAGTCGTCGCGGCTGAGATCGAGCGGCGCCTGTTCGGCGCCCGACATCGCCTGCACCGTGGTGCGCAGTTGTTCGCTCGCCGCAGCCTGCGTCTGCACAGCCACCGGATCGGCGGGGCGTGTCGCGGCAGGCGCATCGAAGGACGCGGAGATGGCCGCAGCGAAGACCTGGCCCGCGGTCTGCGCAACCGGCGTGCCGGGAACGACCGGCAGCGGCGTCGCCATGGGTGCAACCACAGGTCGCGGCAGCCGTTCGCGCGTCGCAATCTCAGGCTTCACCTCCTGCTCGATCCCGGTCGATGGCACGGGCATTTCCGGCTGCGCGATTTCGCCATCGGCTGGGACGACCTGCTCGGGTCCGATGGTCGTCGGGCCGTCCGATACGGACGCGGCAGCCGCTGTCTCGACGACCGGCATCGAGGCAGGCTGCGACACCGTCGCTTCGGGCAGTGCTGCAACCATGATCGCTTCACCGGCAGGCGGCGCGGCAAATCCCGTCTCGGCTGCGGCTGCAGGAGCCGCCACCGGCGCCACATCGGGCAACGGCGCCGGATCGACCGGCGTGAGCGGAGCCAGACCGGCAGGGAGCCAAGCGATGACCGGATCATCCGCGTCCTCGCCGTCGGCGGCAACGTCGTTCCCGACCGGCAAATCCTTGCCGTCCCCGGCAAGCGCCTGCCCCTTGCCGCCCTGCAACTTGGCACCCGGCGGAAGCACCAGGTCGCCTAGCATCGCCATGAAGTCCGCCACCACAGGCACGGCGACAGAGCCCATACGTGGCGCGATCGCGGGCGTCAGCGGAAGCAGCGAGGCGGAGGCGAGCAAGTCTGGCATTGCGGGCGAAAACTCCTTCGCCCCGTATTCAGCAAGGATCGTGCCGTTTTTTCGGAATGGCCGGCATATCCTCCAGCGCCCGCATCGCACGGCGGGCGGCATTGGCCTCGGCGCGCTCGATCAGCTTCTCGATCGCGCTCTGGTCGCGCTTGGCCTCGCGGGTCGCAGCCCGCGCGGTATCGAGGCCACGCTGCGCCTCAGCGATCCGGCGTTCGGCGGCGAAGGCGGACTGATGCAGGCGCTCGCGATAGTGCGCGGCGGCGATCAGGCTGGTGGCGCTGCCCGGCTTTGGCGCGGGCGTGGGCGCAACGCCCTGCGCCAGCTGCGCGATGCGAGCGCGCAAAGCTTCCTCGTTGGTCACCTTGGTCAGCGCGGCAACCTCGCTCGCCCGCACCATGTCGAGCTGCAGGGTACGAACACGCAGCAGGCGGCCCAGCTTCTTCGTATGTTTGTCAGGCATCGCCGAAGACGCCGACCAGTTCCGTTACAGCCTCTTCGAGGCTGACAGTCTCGTCATAGGCCTGGCGAATATAGTCGAGCACCGAATCGTGGCAGGCGATGGCGGCATCGATCGCCGGATCGGCGCCGGCGCGATAGGCGCCCATCAGCACCAGATCGCGATTCTCCTCATAGGTCGCGAGGTGGCGGCGCAGCACGCGCGCCGCCGCGACATGATCCTTGTCGGCGATATCGGTCATCACGCGGCTGACCGATGGTCCCAGATCGATCGCCGGATAGACGCCACGCTCGGCGAGCGCACGGCTCAGCACGATATGCCCGTCTAGGATCGAGCGCGCCGAATCGACCACGGGGTCGTTGCCGTCATCGCCATCGGCGAGCACGGTGTAGATCGCAGTGATCGATCCACCCGTATGCACGTCCGTGCCCGCGCGCTCGATCAAGCTCGGCAGCATCGCGATCGCGGAAGGCGGATAGCCGCGCGCGGAGGCGGGTTCGCCCAGCGCAAGGCCGATCTCACGGCCCGCATGCGCGACGCGGGTCAGCGAATCCATGATCAGCAGAACCTTCTTGCCTTCATTGCGGAAGGCTTCGGCGATGGCGGTGGCGCGAAGCGCGCCGCGGATACGCAGCACCGGCGAATGGTTGGCGGGGACCGCGACCACGACCGAGCGCGCGCGCGCCTCGCCCGCGACCTTGGTCTCGAGAAAGTCGGAGACTTCGCGACTGCGTTCGCCGATCAGCCCGATCACGATGACATCGGCCTTGGCGGCGCGGACCATCATGCCAAGCAGAACCGACTTGCCGACACCCGATCCGGCCATGATGCCGACGCGCTGACCCTGACCGATCGTCAGCAAACCGTTGATCGCACGCACGCCGACATCCATCGGCTGCAGCACTCGACCGCGGTCGAGCGGCGACTGGATCTTCCCTGCGAGCGGCCATTTGCCTGCCCCGCGGATCGGGCCGAGCCCGTCGATCGGCTTGCCCGCTCCGTCAACGACGCGGCCGAGCATCGCCGGGCCGACCTCCGCCTCGCCCGGCGGGCCGGCGGGGCGCACCGGCGCGTTGGGCAGCAGGGCAGCGGGCCCGCCGAGATTCATCAGCAGGGTCTTGCCGCCACGAAAGCCGATAACCTCCGCCTCGACGCGGCTCGCCCCGGTTCCGATCGCACAGACAGTGCCGACCGGCAGTGAAAGCCCGACGGCCTCCATCAGCAGCCCATCATAGGAGGAAAGGCGTCCCGACACCTTGGGCTGCGGGCGAAAATCGCGGCAGGCCAGGCCATCGAGATAGTCGGCGGTGAAGCGGCTGAGCATCGGAGCCTCTAGACGGCGGGAGGAATCGGAACGCGGTCGATGGCTTGCGCCAACTGCTCGAGCCACATGTCGGGTCCGTCCTCGACGATGGTCGAGGCGCTTTCGATGACGAAGCCACCGCGCGCGATGCCAGCGTCTCCGATCGGGAAGACCGTCTTGGGCAGATGGCCCTGAACCAGCGCGACATCGTCGGGATGCAGCCGCAGAATCGCCGATTCGGCGCTATCGGCGAGCATATCGGTGGCGGCTTCGATTCGGCCGGCGAGCACATCGGGCGCGACACCGGTCTCGCCGATCATCTTCGCGACGAGGTGCAGTACCGTCTGGCGCAAATGCCCGGCCATGCGTTCACGGTCGAAATGCGCACCCTTCGCGAGCGCATCGCTCACCTGCTGGAGCAGAGCGGCCTGCTGCGCAGCTGCGGCATCGGCCTCGGTGCGGCCGGCGGCCAATCCCTCGGCATAGCCAGCGGCACGCGCGGCGGCGATCGGATCGACGAATTCCTTCGGCTCAGGCGCGGGTTCGGGATCGAACGGATCCCAGCCCTCGGTCGGCTTATGGGCGGGGTCGGCCGGACTGAAATGTTTCGGTTCGACCGGCGCCGAATCACGCGGACGGACGTCGCGCGGGGCGAACTCCTCGGGTGGAGCGAAGGCGCGCTGCAACGCCTCGGCAATCCCTGCGCTGCGTGCAGCAAGCCCCGGGACAAAACCCTCGGGGTCAGACATAGTCATCGTCTCCGCCGCTGCCCGGCATCGTGATGGTTCCGTCCTTCACCAGCTGACGTGCGATGGCGATCATCACCTTCTGCGCCTCCAGCACCTCGGCCAGCTTCATCGGACCACGCGCTTCCATCTCGTCGCGGATCGTGTCGGCCGCACGGCTCGACATGCACGACAGGAAGCGCGTGCGCGCCGCCTCGTCCGCACCCTTGAGGCTGCGGACCAGCACATCGCTTTCGATGTTCCGAAGCAGGGTACCCATATTCTTGTCGTCGAGCTCAAGCAGATTGTCGAAGACGAACATCGCCTCCTCAATCGCTCGCGCGACCTCACGGTCGAGCTTCGCCAGTTTCGGCATCACCTTCTGTTCGGTCACCTTGCGCACGCTCGACATGATCTTCGCCGCTTCGCGCGTGCCGCCCATCTGGACGCCAGCGACGCGGCGCGGCTGACCCGAATGCCGCTCGAGCAATGCAGTCAGTGTGGCGAGCGCTTCAGCCGTCACCGGGCCGAGCTTGGCGACGCGGCGCAGCACCTGCGGCTGGACCGCCTCGGGCAGCATCTCCAGCACCTGCCCCGCGGTCGCGGGCTCGAGATGCGCGAGCAACACCGCCGCGATCTGGGGGTGTTCCTCCTCCAGCATCGCCGCGATCTCGGTCGCGTCCATCCATTGCAGTGTCGAGATCGATTCGTTCGGCTCAGGCGGCAGGATGCGCGCCAGGATCGTGCTCGCACGCTCCGGTCCCAATGCCTTGGTCACCACCGATTCGAGCTTGGGACGCGGATCGAACTGGATCGCGCTACGCTCTTGCGCGCGCCCGGTGAAGTCGTCGAGAACCTGGGCCATTTCCCATTCGCTGACATCCGCGACGCTCATCATCGCGGTGCCGAGCTGGCGGACTTCCTCGGGATCGAGCTTCTGGAGGATGGCGGCTGCCTCTTCGTCGCCGACCACCATCATAAGCACCGCGGCACGTTCGACGCCCGAAAAGCTACGGGGAGCGTTCATCTCAGTTTCCCTCGGCCTTGATCATATCGCGCACGGCAAGCGCGGCGCGCGCGGGATTGTCACGGGTGAAATCGCGCACCAGCCCAACTCGTTCCCCGAGCGGTACCCCGCCCGCACCGAGCATCTCGGCGCTGACCGGCGCCGGCATCGCGACGCCATCGGCCCCGCCCATCGGCAGCGCGCCGCCGCGGTTGGTGTCGTCGCGCTTCTTGAGCAGCGCCTTGGCGAGCGGGCGCACGCCGAGCAGCAGCACCAGCAGCGCGATCACTACCGCGGTCACGTTCCGAGCGACCATCGCGAACCAGCCGCTCTCATAAAAGGCCGGCGCCGCGTCTGTGGCATCCGCAGCAGTGCTGAACTTGCGGCTGACGACGGTTACCTGATCCTGGCGCGCGGCGTTGAAGCCGACCGCCGCCTTCACCAGATCGTCGATCTGCTTGATCTCGACCTGGCCGCGCGGCTTGCCCGGCTCTTCCTTGAGCAACACGGCGACGGACAGGCGTCGGATGTTACCGGGCGCGGCACGGGTGACCGAGATTTCCTTGGCGTTGTCATAACTGCGGGCGAAGCTGTCGCTCTGCTTCATGCCGGCTGCAGCAGCCGTCGGGGTTGCAGGCTCACCCGGAGCGGGCGTGGCCGCCGGCGTCGGTGTGGCGACCGTGGCGGGCGCCGGCGCGAGGTTGGAAAGTGCACCGGGGATGCCGCCAGGCGCGGCGGCACCGTCGCGCGGTGCGCCGGTCCAATTGCCCTGTTCGGCACGCAGCACAGCATTCGCCTTGTCGAACGTCTCACGCGTCGCCTGGCTCTCGTCCAGATCGACATCGGCCTGGACTTCGGCGGTGAAGTTTCCGGGACCGAGTAGCGGAGTGAGTAGCTGTACGAGCTGCTGGCGGTATTTGTCCTCGACGCGGCGCTGAAAATCGATGCGCGCATCGCCCGCACTGCCTTCCTGGCCCGACTTGCTGAGCAGCGCGCCCGCCTGATCGACGATGGTCACCGATTCGGCCTTCATCCCCGGCACCGACGAGGCAACGAGATTGACGATCGAGCGGACCTGCGCGTCCGAGAGCGTGCGGCCCGGCTGAAGCTTGACGATCACCGACGCCGAAGGCTCGGCCTTGTCGCGCACGAACACGGTCGCCTCGGGCGTCGCGAGATGCACGCGCGCCTCGGCCACCGTGTCGATCTCACCGATCGAACGGGCGAGCTCGGTCTCACGCGCCTGGCGCAGACGTTCGCCCTCGACCGCGCGCGACACGCCCATCGGCAGCTGATCGAGCAGCGCATAGCCGCCCGGCGCCGCCTTGGGCAGCCCCTGTCCGGCGAGCAGCATCCGTGCCTTGTGATAATTGTCCTCGGCGACGGTGAGCGAGCCCGACCCGTCGATCGCATTGGGGATGCTCGCCGCGCTCAGCGCCTCGGCCACGGCGGCCTTGTCGCTTTCGGGCAAGCTGGCAAAGAGCACGCGCTGCGGCGGCGTCGAAAACGCCATCCACGCGAGCGCCGCGGCGCCGATCAGGCCGACCATGAAGATCAGCGGCAGGCTGCGTTTGACTGCGGGCTGCGACAGCATCGAGCGCATCTGGCCCAGCGGATTGGCGAAGCCGCCGCCCCCCCCAAAGCCATTGGCATTGGCGGGAACGGCGGGTGCGTCGGAGACGGAGAGTGCGTTGCTCATAGCGATCAGACCGGCATGCTCATGATGTCACGATAGGCGGTCAGGAGCTTGTTCCTGACCTGAAGCGTCGCTTCGAAACCGACCGACGCCTCCTGGCGGGCGAGCATCACCTTGGCGATGTCGACCGTTTCGCCGCGCTCATAGGAGGCGGAGAGATCGCTGGCGCGGCTCTGCGCGCCGTTGACCTGTTGCAGCGCGTTTTCCAGCGTGTCGGCAAAGCTTGCCGGACCCGCAGGCTGCCCGATCGGCGCGGTCGCCGAAGCCGCCGCGCTGTTGGTCGCACGCTGGAGCGCTTCGTTGCGCTCGAGGATCTGCGCGCGGAGCTGCATGACGCGGTCGATGCCGCCTGCCCCGCCTACACCACCGATGCTCATGCCGTAGCCCTCCGGACGATGTCCTCACCCTGCTCGCGCGCCTTGGCGAGGCGGTAGCGCAGCGTGCGCTCCGAGATGCCGAGGCGCTTCGCGGTCTCGATGCGGCTGCCGCCGCATGCCGCCAGCGTCTCGCGGATCGCCGCGAATTCGCTGAGCTGGACGATGTTGCTGAGCGTGCCTTCCGCCTGCGCCGGAGCGGCAGCGGGAGCACGGTCGAAAATCAGATGATCGGCAGTGATCGCCTCGCCCGGGCAGAGCAGCAGCGCGCGCTGGATCACATTCTCCAGCTCACGGACATTGCCCGGCCAGTCATGGCCCTGAAGCACGGCCAGCGCGTCCTGCGTCACCCAAGGGAGACGCGCGCGGTTGCCGGCGTGGCGCAGCACCATCGCCGAAGCGAGTGCGGCAACATCGCCCGGCCGCTCGGCCAGTTCGCGCGTCGAAAGCGGGAAGACCGACAGGCGGTAGTAGAGATCGGCGCGGAAGCGGCCCTCGGCCACTTCGGTCTGAAGGTCGCGGTTGGCGCAGGCGATGACGCGGACGTCGATCTTTTCGGGGCTGGTCGCGCCGATCGGCACCACTTCACGCTCCTGCAGCGCGCGCAGCAGCTTGGCCTGGAGCGCCAGCGGCATCTCCGCGACTTCGTCGAGCAACAGCGTGCCGCCATTCGCCGCGCGGAAAAAGCCTTCGCCCGCGGCATTGGCGCCGGTGAACGAGCCCTTCTGATGGCCGAACAGCAAGGCTTCGAGCATTGTTTCGGGCAGCGCGGCGCAGTTGACCGCGATAAACGGGCCGTCGCGGCGCGAGCTACCCATATGGATCGCCTTGGCCAGCACTTCCTTGCCGGTGCCGGTGGGACCGTTGATCAGCACGGTGATGTCGGCAGCGGCGACGCGTTCGGCAAGCGCGTAGAGCGCGAGACTTTCGGGGTCGGCGGCGACCGGGGCGTGCGCACCGCGCAGCATCGCACTGGCGAAGCCGCTGGCGATGACCGCATCCTCGGGACCGAAGCTCAACCGTGCGGGGTTGCCGTCATGGAAGGGGATCGCCGCAACCGGGCCGTCGGCCAGAACGAGCGTGCGGGCCGAAACCGGCGGTGCCTCACCCTCGACGATCATGAACAAATCGCCCGGCATCGGCTTGACCTTGTCGGCGGCGCCGATCGCAAATCCCTGCGCCCGAAGCGAAGAGAGCAGCGCATAGTGCTGCCGAAGTACCGCGGCTGACGGAAAGATCGTCTGCATTCATTCCCCCTGTTGGGAGCGTGATGCAGGATTGATGGTAAACGAGTGGTAAACCATCCGGCAAAAATCAGCCGATCCGGCTCCAGATTGCCGCGCGCGCCCTCACGCACATACGCGATGGCGCGCGCGAGGCGTGGTTCAGAAAATTGCTTAATCCCCGTCTCAGCCTGTCGTTCCCCCC
>Ga0247823_10001088_pt1 | contig 22791 bp, 18 predicted proteins | sample 13C_PalmiticAcid_2_FD_192426 | JGI IMG/M metagenome (GOLD analysis project Ga0247823, IMG submission 192426) | Soil microbial communities from agricultural site in Penn Yan, New York, United States - 13C_PalmiticAcid_Day30 | ecosystem: Environmental > Terrestrial > Soil > Agricultural land... | reverse complement strand
GGCGCCGTTCCTGCTGCTGAAGCCGTCGCTGCTGAACGAGGCGTTGGGCCCGTCGTGGGGGCCGCGGCCGACGGTGCCGCCCTTCGGGGCTGGCGGGAGGGCCGCTCGCCTGTCGTGGAACTTCCGGCGGTCGAGCTCGTGGCTTTCTTCAAAGGAGGGGAGCTCGTGGGGTTTGGCGGGGTAGGGGGCGGTGCGGAAGTAAGGGTGCTGGAGGGCGTCGATGGCGTTGACGCGGCCTCGCCAGTCGAGCTTAAGGAGTTCCCTGAGGAGAGAGACGGCCCCGGAGCCGTATTCCCTGAATCTCTGGGACAGGTTCCCTGGCCTGGGACGAGGTTGCAATGCCTCTGCGTTCGGTAGCGTCCGCCACCCGGGCATGTTCTCGTCGGTGGGTGTTCCGCACATCTCAAAGATGAGCTCAAGTTGGTGTCCGTCGCTCTCTCCTGCAAGAATGGGCTTGCCAACGAGCATTTCGCCGAATACACATCTGTCGGTGTTAGCGTGACCTTGCAATGAGGGCTAAACGACTCACCCAACACCCCACATGTCAATCGCCGTGGTGTATCGTTTCAGGTGCATCAACAGCTCGGGAGGCCGGTACCAGCGAGTGACAACCAGGCTTGTGTAGTCGCGCCGTCCCTCCCCACCGCCTCTGCCTGGCTTGGGCACTTCTCCCTCGTAGTGCCTTGCGAGACCGAAATCTGCAATCTGGAGGATGCCCTTGTTGTTGATCAGAAGGTTGGCAGCCTTCATGTCTCTGTGCAGAATGTGGTTTTCATGGAGATACTTGAGGCCCTCGAGCAGCTGGAGCATGTAGCATTTGATCTGGGGTTCGGTAAAGTGCACCGAGGGATTGTCGAGCAGACCCGAGAGGTCGTGGTCCATGTATGGCGTAACCATGTACATGATGGGTTTCTTCCGCTTGTCGGCTGAAGAGACTGGGAGTTAGCGAAGAGTTATCGCAACAAGCCCGTGAACGGGGTGGACTTGCAACTCCGAGCCGGGTGTTCCACCGCCATGTCCTCCAGACGCAGAACGTTGATGTGGGAGAGGAGCTTCAGCAGCTTGATTTCTCGGAGCGCCGTTATGGGGAACTGAAGGCTTGTCAGACATGTGCTGAGCAGTGCGCTACTGCAGAGGGGCACGAACGCCATCCTTCTCGTTGTGCATGATGATCTTCTTCAGGGCGACCAAGGCACCGGTCTTCTTCGATCTCGCGCGGTGTACCTCTCTGGCAGCGGTGTTAGAGCCTAATAATCGTGTTGGAGAAGATGCCGCAACTTACCCAAAGGTACCCTCGCCGAGCTTGCCCAGGACCTCATAGTCGGTGATCCGCGAGCACCCCACAAAGCTGTTCCTAGGCCTCTGGTGTGCAATGGCAAAACTGCGGGGTGAAGGGGCACCGCCGGGCTCCCTGGAGTCGAGAATACTCATGGTTGATTTCCGCCGGCTCTTGCGTCAAGTCGGGTAGGGGAGTTGATCGCAGTGGCTGCTCGGCGCTGAGTGTATGGTGCGTCGCGAGATTGACGACAAACCAGCAGATAAAAAGTGGCGAGTTGAGGGGAACGGAGAAGGCGTGGGCTCCTCAACGGGGGATGATAAGCCACATGGCAGGATGCGGGAGGAGAAGTGTGTTTGCTATTGAAGTCGGCACACAATAAGACGTGGGAAACTTCTGAAAGTTCGAGCAGAGCAACGGCGCGACGACTTCGCGCAGGCGATTGTTCGATGCGCCAAGCCCACCTCGCAGCCCAGCGACCCCTGGCACCTTGCTGGACACCGCTGCGCCGGCTTTGCCGCCTCAATTGTCAGGCACTAAGTCACACACCAGCCCGCCAAGCTCGGGTACGTACCCCCACCCTGGTCAACGCAGTATCGCTCTGGTCGACGACGACAGCGGATCTCGAATCTGGAGCTCATCCTCACTCGACCGCGACGAACCACCCCACGCACCACCCGCGCACACCTCCAATTCGACCAGCGAAAGGGTCCGTACGGATATCCCTCCCTCAGCACAACCGAATTGGCTCTAACCCGCTCCCTGCAGAGGCAGCGACGCACACAGTCACAATGGCCGGCAATCCCCCCGTTCGCCCCATCTACCGCTTCATGGCCACTGGCCTGGGTGCATCCATGTGGTTCTTTGTACGTCGGAGCTTGTCGAGGGAGCAATTGGAGCTAGGAAGCTAACTCGAAGCAATACAGATCTTCTACAGGGCAAAGAAAGACGGTACTTCCACCCGACCCGATTTCTCGCGCATCTACCCTCGAAGACGGAAAGCAGCTAACCCCGGCTTGCAGGAGCGGTTCTTCTCGGCTGGAAGCACCCTTGGGACCACTAGACGAGAAAACAAAGAAAATAGACGACGGCGGGTTCTTGCGCGGAGCATTGTACATACTGTCACCAATACGACCGAGTCTCGACGTTGGCCAACAACGTTGTTTATCCCATATCCGAACCAAACACAGCCGCTTCGAGCTTTGAAATTATTATCCGATTCTTCCTGCGACTGGATTGGCCGTGGAAGACATCTTCTCACGCAGAGTTCGGGCCCGAAGGTCATGAGGTTGGGAGTCAGTGATATTCCGACAATTTTGTGATGACACGATTCCCGTTCTTCCCTGCTCTGATTACTCCTGAGACCTACCCAATTTCCCCTGCTTGGATGCCTGGTTTAGTGCTGGATATCCCCACAACGTCCTCTCGCGCTGAACCGGGCTTTGGTTCAATTATCGCGCCGTTGAGCCAGCTGCTCATGCCGGAGGACCGGGTTCTTCAACTGCTGCGAGTGCGTGTTTCTTTCCCTACTGCCTCTCGATTGACCATCACATGCTTCCACGAGTCTTGTGCTATCCAACTTGTTACTCGCAAGAAATACCACTCTCATTTCCAATGTGACAGAGAACCCCCTCTCCTCACCCAACCCCTTCTCCAAGTGTGTCTCTTGGGCGCTGGACTAGACTTATATGGAGCTCGGGTTGGCGTCCATGCCAAACCAGCTACTGCTCTTGGTGTTCGTGGTTCCATTCGTGGAGGCTGGGTTTAAGGCCTTCTCTTGGTTGTCGAGGTCATGAGAAGCCTCGGTGGGTGCGGTCATGGCAGTGGTGGTAAATCTGTTGCTGAACGACTCAGAGGTGGCAGATAAGACTGAAGTTGTGTCGTCTTGGTTTGGTGCCCCAGAACTGCCGCTCTCCTTGAGAAACGGCACGTCGAGGCAACCAAGCCTTAGGACGACAAGATTGCATTGCAAGTTGAGTGTTTCTTTGTATATATCCCTTCGCTTGCGGCTGTTTATATTGATCTGAAGCTTGGTGACTACTGATTCTAAATCCAACCCCAGGTTCCAGCATTCGTGAGAGCAAAATATACACCTTCGTCTAAGATGGCTACAATAATCCAAGTCCAAAAGCTCTAGTTCCAAACGTCGACCCTCCCTTAGTACTCAACAGTATGTGCAAAGTCCAACATACAGTTATGCCCACAAAACCCAACGCCCCTCGCCATGGCCCGAATTCTATCAGCTCTAAAACAACATCTGCTCCTGAATAACCTTGTACTGTTTCCTTGTCTTCGGCTGCTTGAGCACGGACTGCTTCACCTTCCCAATCAGCCGTGCGAGCGGCTGGAAAGCCCAGTGTTCCCCTAACCACGCCAGGGCCAGATACACCATGCCCAACCCGATAATGTAGAGCTTGAAGTCCCAACTGAGGTACGTGAGCTGCATGATACCGGACAACCAGGCAGGCGGAGCGACGACCATCACCAGCGTAATGCAGAGGGCGGTGGCTATGGTTGCAACGAACGGCCCTGGTCAAAGAGTTAGCTGGTGATTCAGACTACGATGTAGGTAGGAAAGGGTTACTTACAGTTGTGTAAACCAGAGTGTCTGAACGGCCGCCCACCGTTGAGCACCACTCCCGCCAGAATGTACTCGAAGCAAGACGTCAAGAACAGCACCGTGTTCTCCGAGTTTTCAATGTTTGACTTGTCATGGTCGACGACAGGCGGGATGAACCATGGCTGCCGGCGAACGCCCACAAAGATCAATGCCTGGATCATGATGCAGAGGTAGATCTGGCCCAGCAGCGGCGTGAGCACCTTGCGCGAGACCAGGTCTGCTGTCGGCCGCTTGCGGCACAGCTCGGGGAACGGGCCGGCCCAACTCATAAAGACGGCGATGGGCAGGATGAGTGCCAAGTCGATGAACAAGAACTGGAAATCGCCCAGGTTGGACGCCGAGGCATACAGGAAGCTGACCGAGGTGAACTGAATGGCCGAGTACAGACTCATGTACTTGAAGCAGCTGAAACTGGTGACGAGCGCGGCCCGGCCCTCGCGGATCACTTCAGGCACACACCGGATGTCGAACACCCGGGACGTGAACGGTGCTGCAACGGAAGCCTCGGCCTCGGAGAGCGAGATGCCGACGTCGGCTGCCTTGAGCGCGCCGCAGTCGTTGGCGCCGTCGCCGCAGAAGCCGCATGAGTAATCGATACTCTGCAACTTCTCGACCAGTTCGTGCTTCTCATCAGGAGACATGCGAGCAAAAACCTTGCCCGTGACGAGCATGCGCCGCATCACCTCTGTTGGCGCGAAATCCACGACCCAGCGGAACACGTCGCCGCTGACGGCGAGCGAGTAGTTGCGCAAGTTTGAGATATCGTACGGCAGGGACGCATCCTCTTCTGGCGGAGCCGGCAAGGGAAGCAGTGTCTTGGGGTCCAGCCGATAAGCCTGATTGTCGATGCTCTCCCACTGCAGACTGGCGTTGGGATCCCTCGCGTCTCCCGTGAGAAACCGGGGAACAAAGCAGTGGGCTGTCTTGTTGATCATCCCGCACTCTCTGGCGACGCTGATGGCCGTCAAAATGTTGTCTCCGGTGACCATTACGGCGCCAATGTTGGAGTCAAGAAGCTCCTTGAGCACCGCGGCCGTCGTGGGCTTCAGCTTGTTTTCGAAGATGATAAAGCCGACAAAGTCCAGGTCTGATTCGACCTCATGCCGCTTCATCTTTTGGGCCTTGACCCAACTGAGCTTCTTGATGTGCTTGGTCGCACAGCCAATTACTCGATAACCCTTGTGGGTGTATTGTGACAGGAGCTCTTCGTAGTCGGCAGGAACTAAAAACGAGTCAGCAGTTGTTGAGCTGCGCGGCCATGCTATACCTACATGACTCCGGTCTGCAGATCTCCCGCATGCACTCCGGCGCGCCCTTGACATAGATATCTCCACTAGGGCGCCCAAAGGTCCGCACGATGACACTTGCCCGTCGTAGTTGCGAGACGAACTCGAAGGCCTTGAGGACACCAAGCTCAAACGGAACCTAAACAGACGTCAGTAGACGAAAACGGGAGAGGAGAAACTGAGGGCTGCCTACATTTTGCCCAGAGCCTTGCTCAACGCCGTTTGCTTGGAGTTTGGTCCCTACTGGTGGTCTAGCAACCGACGGGTGAAGATTGCCTAGTTCTTCTTCATTGGCGGTGGCTCCTCCGAGATTGCCTTCCTCATACGACCAGCCCGTGAACTCGAACATCTTGAGGTCAAGAGGATCTCCAACCGGCTCATCGTCCACCATTCGAAGTGAGTGGCAGGTGGCCATGGTGTACAGCACCGCATTTCGGGTGTCACTGTGGTCCTTGCTTTCTGTGTTCGTGTTGTGATCCGAGAGGAGATCCTCAGGGCGAGCCACCAGGTCGGTAAACCGAGTGTCGGCGCGCGTCACAACCCGTACACCAAGGATGTCGAGTCCCTCCTCGGTCAAAGTTCCGGTCTTGTCGAAACACATCAGATCCAGCTTGCCACCCACGTTCACCCTTTGCGGGCTGATGCAAAAGATTTGCTTCGACTTTAGTCGTCCAAGAGCAAAGCTAGTGCCGATCGTCAAGGTTGCGGGCAAGGCTGGGGGTACCACGATGGTGATGAGGTCGAGGGCGCGGATAATGATCAGGTGCCATTCCAGCTTGAGTCGTATGAAGTTGACAAATGACGCCGTGAATCCAAGAAGCGCCACGCAGGCCATGACCGAGATGTATCGGAACGAATCCCTGTAGAATTTGAACCCCGAGGGCTTAGGGAAGAGCATTGAGCGAACCAGGGCGCCTTTGGTCGTGTTGAAACCCGTTCTCACAACCATGGCAAGGGCCACGGCCTCTCCATCCTGGTCTTCCTGTGGTCGTCGAGCACGGATAATCTTGGTCCCGCAAAACAAAAAGTGCTTTGCAACCTCTGGGAGCATGGTCGATGCCCCCAGATCCAGCCCTCGAAGCGTCTCGTCGGTCGCCGGGGCCTTCGACACGGGCACGGATTCCCCAGTGAGCATGCTTTCGTTGACAATGCAGTCACCGCTCAGTAGAAGGCTGTCCGCTGGAAACTGACCCAGACTCGGATCGCTGACCTCGTAAATATCGCCGGGAACGAGATCACCAGAGGAGATGGACCGCCCTAGATGTTGTCAGTTGAAAATTGTTTGGTCGATGGGAAGCGAGAGGCGTACAGAAGCCGTTCCGAAGGACTCTGACATCACAAACAAATCGCGATATCTCGCGAAGTCTTTTCATAGTCTTGTTTTGTCAGTTACGGACTCCTGTGCTGTCAACCTGCAATGAGACGACTTACAGATCTCGTCTCGATGAGCGTCGTCGTAATACTGCCCACAGATATGACAAAGATGGCGATAGCGTAGTAGTAATACTGATCAAGGGACCAGAGAATCAAGCTCGCGAGTTGGAAGATGTAGAAAGGATGGAACACCTGTTGAGAGTTAGTGGAGAATGCCCATTGGCCGCTCATTAGGGACTCACCTCGTCAACTAGAAGCCGGAACACCGACTTCTGCTCAATGTCAATGAGGTTGCTGCCAAAGACAACATCGCGGTGCGTCTTCTCCTCGCTGTCAATGCCAGAGCGGATCTCTCGCACATTGGCCCACAGAGGATCCTTCCATCCAGTGCTGATGAGAAACTTGTCCCTCAGAGGATGGAAGAAGAATCGCACGTAACGGTAGTCGATCATTTTCAGGTCGCGTAGAATCGGGTCCGGGTCCTCGTCCATGAGGTACGACGTCATTTTTTCAGGGGCCCCAAACACAGTTGACAGGACCCGACCGTACGGCTTCGATTCGACGTTGAGAATCGCCATCTCATTCCACTGGTTCTCGACAACCACCCATTGGCAATCACGAAGCGGCGAGGATTTGCCAACGAGCTTGACATGCCACCGAGGCAGCCAGCGAAAGACAAGCCAGGCCACGCCCAGTGTCGCTAGGCAGAGGAGGATGTATGCTGCAAGCCCGACGCGACTGGTCCGAAAGCCAGAAATGGCAATGTAGAGGTCCTCGTTGACCATGTAGACCTTCTGATTGTGGCGGATCGTTCCATATCCGCTGCCAGCGGACGCGCCGCTCTCCCGTCGCAGCAGCCGGGTGTGGACGGAGCCCCTGGATTGCGTCGAAGTCCGGCGGAGGGACACATGGTCGCGATAGGTGGAATTGTGCTCCATGTCGGTGGAATCGTCTTGGTCGTCAAACTCGTCGTCGAATGGCAGTTCGTCGAGGTCGTCAACTGACGGTCGCCCGTCACTACATGCTATCCCTTCCGTGCGCTCGTCGGGTTCGTCTTCTTCCTGGTTGTAGAACGAGAAGCTCGCGGTTGAATCTGCACGGGCGCGACGATGACTGAATGCAGAAACACTTGTGGGAAGAGATTCAGCAACGGGCCCGGCAAAGAGCTGCGCGCACACGTGTTATTGTTAGCAGCAGCATCTCAACTCTGCAGCGCAGGACGCGCAGGACGCGCAACTGACCTCATCGTGCGCCATCTCTACATCCTCGAATATGCTTGCATTGCTCTGGTTCGCCCCCAACCTGTAGAACCCGGTGCCACTGCTGCTACCAACCTCGGGCGGTGGGTTGGGGTCCCCGCGGACCGACTCGTCATCGTGCGCTTCCATCTCGGCTGCTCCTCCTCGGCTTGTCTTCTCGGGGCTCGTCAGGACTCGGTGCAGTGCCAGAAGCCGATGCAGCGTGCATGCATCTTTGAAACCGCGTGACAGTCTTGCAATTGGGCAACCAGTTGGTGACAGCCGAATGGAAAGTCTGCTGCGTATGTGCGCTCACCCAAACCCCTCCAATGCGAATCGAACCATCAGAGGAACAGGAGCTGTGGAGTTGACCCTGATAAAAGATAAAAACCATCCAGGGCCAGTGACGTCGATCCAGCCGGGCCCAGAAACAGACCCCGGTAGATGCATGGCGGTTCCGGCCCCGAATCTCCGGGTTCCTGGTTGCTTGGCGTCCCAGCACCCTGGAAGCATGCATGCCGATTTGGAGTCAACCCCTCGAGACCCTCTCCCTCCCGCCAAAAAAAGACCATAACACCAAATTCGGAATCGGGGCGCCTCCATCCCCTTTCCTCTTGTGGAATTAGATGTTGTTATGAAAAAGTAAAAGACGAAAGAAGAAAAGGAACAAGAGGAAGAGAAAGAGAAAGCAGTCAAGAGAAAGAAAAGGGGAAGAGCAAGACTCAGACTTTGATATCTTGTGCACGTTTCCTTTTGTCCAGAAGGAGACCCCCAATGTTGGGCACGCGAACACGCATTTGGGGGCGTCATGGGAGGGAAGCCCCTCTTGAGCCTGGACAGGTATGTCACTAAGGTTCTTTAGGAGTACTACGGTCGAGACATGCCCGTTGGTCTGCGCTGTTCAAGGAGAACAAACGCTTGGGGTCCTTGGACAAGTGATTGATAGTTTGACACCACACTCCAACTCCCATCATCACACTGCCGCCTGGGCTCAGTTGTGAGGTTTTGTCACTACCTGGTACCGGGCGTGTGGGAAGCGGTGATGTTTTGCTTGCTTTGGCCAGTGTCTCTAGCCAGTGTCGCTGCCCTGTGTAAGTTGCTGTGAGAAAGTGGAAACGTAGGGCTGGACTTTGTACATCAAGCAACCATGTGTGGCACCATGCGATGGCTCGTCAATCCCAGACTCACCACACTCGGTCTCCTCGTTCAAGTGGTTTATCCAACAATCACACCAGGCCTGGAGCAGATATGCACGTGAAACAGGAAGCTAAACGAGGGCGATTCGTCCATGTGGCTCAAAGCCCGTCATCTGAATGGTCATCATGGCTGAGGAAAGACCCAGTTTTCCATGTTGCTGCCAAGTCTCGGACAGCCAGCCAGTGTTCGAGGCCGCAGGGTTCAGCCGGTACCCTTGACAGGTGGGGTCAGAGGCGAGGAAAATTCGGAGATCCCTGAAACTTTCATGACAGTTCGAGTGGATGCCGATTGTCGACGACCAACAACCTTGTCATGACAAAGCAGTGGGAGAGCGGTGAAGGGCTCGCTATCTTTGACGTTTCCAAGGCTGGCAGCAGCAGCGAGATGGTGATGATGGTGAAACCAGCTTGGGAAAAGAGTGCCACGTCAACTGTGCCCTAGTATCGGATAGCGGTTCATCGGATGTGACGTGTGGTGGTAAACACAACAAACCGGTCGCGTAAGGATAGGACGGGAGTTGTTGCCTTTCAGAAAGATTCACCGAGAGCGAGACGAAGCGAACCTGGAAGAAAAAGTTGGTGGCGGACGGGACCCCATGCTGCCTCGAGCGTCCACCTAAGCCACTGCCCCGCAAATTTTCCTAGAGCGCCCCATTGCAGCGTTTCCCCTCCCTCAACATTTCTCTTGCGCAAGGAAAGCCACAGGCCATCCATCTTTCCGAATTTTTACAACCTCTCTTTCGCACAACCAGGACCTCTGCTTCTTTCCGCGGACGCAGATCTCCCTCTACCATCCCGAAAAGCATCATTCCATCGACGGAACATCCGGTCGCCATGGCTGAGCCTATCAAGAACAAGCGGCCCGACCCCGCTGCCCCGTAAGTTCCTTCTCGGCACTGACCGGGCGTGAATTGTCACCCATCGCGGGCGATTTTGCGATAACTCGTGCTGACCCAAATCCGCTCCAGCACCCCCCAGAACACCCCGGCGAACGCTGCCCCCATCTCATCGCACGCCCAGCAGCCCGGCATTTCCAGCATCATGGAGGGTGAGTCGCACACCGCGGGTTGCTGCCCAAACAAAACCCGCCTTGGATGTTTACATGCTGACCGCTTTGGTGATGCAGAGGACCTGGACCGCAACGCTGCATCCATCTTCTCCAAGGACCCCCGTCTCATGTCTCTGATCCAGGGTCGCCTCAACACACTCGTTGGCCGGTCGTCCGGTTACATCGAGTCGCTTCCTGCCGAGGTCAAGCGCCGCGTTGCCGGCCTCAAGGGCATCCAGAAGGACCACTCCAAGCTCGAGGCCGAGTTCCAGGAGGAGGTCCTGCAACTGGAGAAGAAGTACTTTGCCAAGTTCACCCCCCTGTACGAGCAGCGTTCGGCCATCATAAACGGCAAGACCGAGCCCACCGAGGAGCAGGTCCAGGCTGGCGAGGAAGATGAGGAGGAGGACGAGGAGGAGGGTGCCGCCATCAAGGAGGAGAAGCCTGCCGAGAGCGCCACCAAGGTGTCGGGTATTCCCGAGTTCTGGCTCTCGGCCATGAAGAACCAGATCTCGCTGGCTGAGATGATCACCGACCGGGATGAGGGTGCCCTCAAGTCTCTGGTCGACATTCGGATGGAGTACCTCGACAAGCCCGGCTTCCGTCTCATCTTCGAGTTTGCCGAGAACGAGTACTTCACCAACAAGACCGTCACCAAGACCTACTACTACCAGAACGAGAGCGGCTATGGCGGCGACTTCATCTACGACCACGCCGATGGCGACAAGATCGAGTGGAAGGCCGGCCAGGACCTGACCGTCCGCATCGAGCAGAAGAAGCAGCGGAACAAGAGTAAGTGTCTCTCTTTGGAGTGAAGCGGGAAACAAGGCCACTAACACCCCTCCCAGCTACCAAGCAGACCCGCATCGTCAAGAAGACGGTTCCGACCGAGTCGTTCTTCAACTTCTTCTCGCCCCCCAAGGCCCCGACCGACGACGACGATGATGCCGCTTCCGATATCGAGGAGCGCCTCGAGCTCGACTACCAGCTTGGAGAGGATATCAAGGAGAAGCTGATCCCGCGGGCGATCGATTGGTTCACTGGCGAAGCCCTCGCCTTTGAGGAGCTGGATGAGGATGACCTCGCCGAGTTCGATGATGAGGACGACGAGGACGACGATGATGCCAGCGAGGACAACGATGACGAGGACGAGTCTGAGGAAGAAGAGGTGAGAGCGTTTTGACTCGACTTTCTCGGGAATTTGAGTGCTAACATTGTTTAGGATGATGGCACCAAGCCGAAGCAGGAGCCTACTGAGTGCAAGCAGAGCTAAACGGGCATCTCTTCACCGTGACGGTTCGCCATTCTTCTTAATTAGGGCGCCATACCCTCTGGCCCGTTAGTTAGGGTCTGACCACTTATAATCCCCATTACACTTAACAGCCCGAGGGCGCGCGCCCCGGCATGGAGCAGATGTGACGCTGTACGGAGAGCCTGGGAGGCCAACGGATCCTAATATGAGGAAGACGTCTTCCGGGAGCATGTGCGCAGGCTTTGACGTGGATTGGTTGTTTTCTCCATCTCAAGCTATCTGAGGAAGTTTGACTCTTGCGGCCTGCTTGGCGATTTTCCCATCGAGGGCATAGACGGTAGCTAAAAGGAGACCTCACAGGGGCATGACAAGTGTCTGCTGGTTGGAAGGTTTCGGTCTGGGGAGCAGAGGCAGCGGGATGGGGGTTTGGACCGCAGTATTTGGGGCAATGCAATATTCGATCGAGTTGAACGTTTGCTGAAGCAACCCATGCCAAGTGATCTTGAAATTGGTCGAACGCGGCCTGGCGTACCGCATTCTTGAGAATGTCGACAGGACCTCAAGCTTACACGATGTCCTAACGTTTTCACACCACATTGCCGTGGTTTATTTTCTGCTGCATGTAGTTCATTCTCCAGGGCTGCGAGAACCGAAAGGCATTACATGAGGTGGTTGTGACACATTCCGCAACAGTTCTTTTCCAGCCGACATGCGGGCGCGCAATGGTTGTTGGACCGGAGCCAGCCAAACGTTTGTTTGTTGTGTTTGTCACCTTTCCCTTCATGGCTTTGGATAATCAAAACTCCTAATGTCTAGGTGGGAGTCATACATGGTTGCAACGAGAACGTAGCCAGCGACATCAAGCCCAGTCAAACGCCAGGGCGGCGGAAAAAGACTCAGGCGGTTAAAGACGACTGGGTGGGTGAGCTGAGGCGTGTCAGGACGCAGCGGAGGGCATTCCGTCATCCAGAAAGATTTTCCTCGCAGTGAGTCAACCCCGCTATACTCCAGCGTATAAAACCACTAACCCCACCATCGACATCCCACCGTGGGGTCTTTTGTGACCAGCATCTCCAGTCCTGACACATCTGCTCAACGCGAGCGTGAATTAAGAAGACGATAATAAGACCCTGCCCGACTCCGGATTCCCCTTTCCAAGATGGCAGTTCCGAGAGACATTGCGCGGACCTCATCCGCAAACGCCGTTTCTTACAGCCTCAGCGTCTCGCCCACAGCGACCTTCCACTCGCCCCCCTCGTCAAGCCAGGGCTTCATGTCTGGCTCTCTCGCACAACGAGCGGCCGCTGCGGCCAAGCAGCTCAAGCCCTTCAGCACCGAGGACGTGAAGATCCTGTTGCTGGAGAATGTGAACCAGACGGGAAGGGATATCCTCAAGGGCCAGGGCTACCAGGTCGAATTCCAAAAGGCTTCGCTGCCAGAGGACCAGCTCATCGAGAAGATTAGGTGAGTCTTTTCGCTTCCGCATTCGGAGCTCGATTTTTGGCCCCCCCCAACACCACACCCTGAAACAACACGCCCAGGGGTTGCACACGATGCTGTGTTCAGAGATGTGTTCTGCAGAACCCATAGGGACCAACTCATTCGACTTCTTCATGTCCAAAGAGCAGAGAAAGTCAAGCCAGCATTGCTGATCCGAGCTCCCCGGATTCTGGGGAATGGCCGCGCGAGTAAGACTCCAGCACACGGCTGACACGAGGGCAGGGATGTACATGTCATTGGCATCCGGTCAAAGACAAAACTCACAGCAAAGGTTTTGCAAGAGGCCAAGAACCTCCTTGTCATCGGCTGCTTCTGCATTGGCACCAACCAAGTGGACCTCGACTACGCGGCCAAGCATGGCATCGCCGTCTTCAACTCGCCCTTCGCCAACTCGCGCAGTGTCGCCGAGCTGGTGATCGCAGAGATCATCACGCTCGCCCGCCAGCTGGGCGACCGCTCGCTCGAGATGCACCGCGGCACCTGGAACAAGGTGAGCGCCAAGTGCTGGGAGATTCGCGGCAAGACGCTCGGCATCGTCGGCTACGGCCACATCGGCTCGCAGCTGTCGGTTCTGGCCGAAGCCATGGGCATGTCGGTCATCTACTACGACATTGTCACCCTGATGGCCATCGGCTCGGCGCGCCAAGTCCCCACGCTCGACGCGCTCCTGGAGGAGGCCGACTTCGTGTCGCTGCACGTGCCCGAGACGCCCGAGACGAAGAACCTGCTCTCGAGCAAGCAGTTCGAGCGCATGAAGGACGGCTCGTACCTCATCAACGCCAGCCGCGGCACCGTGGTTGACATCCCCGCGCTGATCAAGGCGATGCGCGCCGGCAAGGTCGCTGGCGCCGCGCTGGACGTGTATCCCAACGAGCCGGCGGCCAACGGCGACTACTTCGTCAACGACCTCAACACGTGGGCCGAGGACCTGCGGGGGCTCAGCAACCTCATCCTGACGCCGCACATCGGTGGCAGCACGGAGGAGGCCCAGCGGGCCATCGGCGTGGAAGTGGCCGACGCGCTCGTGCGGTACATCAACCAGGGCACCACGCTGGCCAGCGTCAACCTGCCCGAGGTCATGATGCGCTCGTTGACGCTCGACGAGCACAACCACGCGCGCATCATCTACATCCACCGCAACGTCCCCGGCGTGCTGCGCAAGGTCAACGAGATCCTGGCCGACCACAACGTCGACAAGCAGATCTCGGACAGCAAGGGCGACGTGGCTTATCTGATGGCTGACATTAGCGATGTCAAGACGGAAGATATCAAGGAGATCCGCGACAGCCTGGACTCGCTTAACTCGCGGATCTTGACGCGGGTCCTCTACTAGGCGGGCTTGGGTTTGATGGTTGGGTATGTATGGATGGGATTCAGGAGTCGTGGAGTCCATGAGGAAGACTTTCAACATGGAGTGGGCTCTTTTTGTGCGTGTTTTCTTCAACATCTCTGTCCGGCAATGAGGCACTGGAAAAGAATAAAATATGGGAAGACAACAAAACTCTCAGGGATAGGGCGGTATCATATCAGCATAGACAAATGGCGTTTCCACATCCATACTGTGTCCGGCGCCGCTGGCTGAGCTTGATGTCGTGTTGAAACCCCGTGATTCGAATTATTTCCATACACAGTACAACACAGTGTTTTTTCCGGACGCCGGAATCAGATGTCAACGGCAAACGAAAGGGCTGGGGACGTGCTGCATCTGAAACAGCAGCGGCGAAATCCCCGGTCGAGTTGGTGATTTTCAGGGGCTCGCCCGGAGCGCCATGCGCGCTAGAACACCCCGCGGATTCGGCGGGAGATGGCCGTGGGAAGGACGCGAGCTGTCGATGGAGACGTAGACATTTGCTGATGGACAATGCAATTATACGTTGATGTCAGCCATATGTGATATTCGACGTGATGTCCGAAAAACGGCCTCATATGCTCCAACCTGGCTTGCTCCGCCGCGTGGTTCAGACCCTCGAGAGCTTCGAGCAAGCACAGGACGAGTCTTGGCGTTGGTGGGGATGGCCCGGTCGGCGGTGAAGGTTGTTTCCACATGGTTGGGGATCAAGTGGAGGAGAGCCCCACTCTCGACCCCCCTGCCTGGTGACCCCCGCCTGTGAATGTTTGCTGTCCCCCAACCCTTTTCTTTACTCAGGCGTTGCTGAAGATGTGCTCAGGGCCCAGGACCAAGGAACGGTTTGCAGACTGCTTTTTCCCGTTGCTCCTGCATGCCTTGAGGTAATTTAGTGAGTGGTTGTCCGTAGCATGGTGCTTGCATGACGAGCTGGTCTCGGAGGGACAGGGAGACAGGCATCTCGGAGCTCAGGGCATTGCAACGCGAGTCCGGGATCATGAAAGACACAACGAAATGGTTCGATGATGTGAGCGAGTCTTGATATTCACAAAAACAACAATCCAAAACCTGTGTAGGCCTGTGTTCGGGGCCCTGTCCGTTTCGTTGGCTCGCAGCTTGTTTCAACGAGAACGAATTCCTTGCTCTCGTGCAGTCCAACAAGCCCAATGCTACAGCTCGTGGCTGTGAGCTGAGTGTCTGCAGTTGGCCAGTGCGCCAAGTGTCACCCAACCCCAGACTCTGCCCACCGTGCTCTCGACTTTTGTACCCGCTTACCGATTGTTACGCCTGGCTCCCCTATCAACGCTCAATCTACAGCGCCCCCATGCACCTTTTTTTCTCGGCCCCTGAACTCAAACAACGGCTTTCCCGACATTTTCGTGCCGCGCCCGTTTCCGTGGAGCAGCACGCACACTGCAACGAGTTCAGTCCCAACCACCCACGTTGTCTGAGTCGCTTTGATGTTGGTGACGCCCTGTTAGGGGAGTGTGGAGAGACATTCTTTCCGGCCAACGAAACTTACGCCGTTACCGTATCCTTTCATGAATGCCTTCCCCCGAACACCGCATCCACCTCGCCAACCCACCCACATCCTGCATCCCCTAGCTGCACCGCTCTCCGACCGTCCTCGAGCAGCCCCCGTCATTTCCGACCACGGCACGCCGACATTCTGCTGGCTGATCGCGGCGAGCTCTGGCTTTTGAAGCCATCAACACCACAAACGCACTCCACCTCCACCGCCTCTCCACCTCCACCACCCCCCAACCACCGCGTCCAATGTCGGAGAGCTATGATGTCGGCACACGAGCGTGGCAGCCCGACGCAACCGAGGGCTGGGTCGCGTCCGAGGTCATCAAGAAGTCGGTAGACGGGTCAAAAGTCTTTCTCGAGTTCCAACTGGAGAATGGCGAGGTAGGCAGCCCACGCTCGGCCGCACCTACGGCACTGGGCAGGTCGCTAATTCTCGTCCATGCTGTAGACCAAAACGCTGGAGGTTACCCTCGAGGCTCTCCAGTCTGGAAACAGCGCTTCACTGCCGCCGTTAATGAACCCCACCATGCTCGAAGCCAGCGACGACCTGACGAACCTCTCCCATCTCAACGAGCCTGCCGGTAACAATACCCCTCCTCGCTTGGCTGTGGAGAAGCCACACGCTGACCATGCTTGCGCCGACCAGTCCTGCAGGCCATCCGTCTCCGATATGCCCAGAAGGAGATCTACACATACTCGGGCATCGTGCTAATAGCAACCAACCCTTTTGCGCGAGTTGACTCCCTCTACGTCCCGGGCATGGTCCAGGTCTATGCCGGGAAGCAACGGGCTACACAAGCTCCCCATCTTTTTGCCATTGCCGAGGAGGCCTTCATGTATGGTTTTGCGCTGCCTGCAGGCCCTGGAGGTGCAGATTGGGAGGGGCGGGCGCGTTGCTGACCATTCCACAGGGACATGTTGCGAGATGGCAAGAACCAGACCATCGTTGTCTCTGGTGAGTCCGGTGCCGGCAAGACCGTCAGCGCCAAGTACATTATGAGATACTTCGCGACAAGAGAATCGCCCGACAGCCCGGGCTCGAGGGTGAAGAAGGGGCCCGAGGCCATGAGCAAGACGGAGGAGGCCATTCTCGCGACGAACCCGATCATGGAAGCCTTCGGAAACGCAAAGACGACGAGAAACGACAACTCCTCCCGCTTCGGAAAGTACATCGAGATCATGTTCGACAAGGGAACCAACATCATTGGCGCCAAGATCAGGACATATCTGCTGGAGCGGTCGAGACTGGTCTTCCAGCCACTCAAGGAGAGGAATTATCACATTTTCTACCAACTGGTGGCCGGTGTCTCAGACAAGGAGCGCCAGGAACTGGGCCTGCTTCCGATCGAGCAGTTTGAGTACCTCAACCAGGGCAATACCCCGACCATTGACGGCGTGGACGACAAAGCCGAGTTTGTGGCGACCAAGCAATCACTCAAGACCATTGGTGTGAGCGAGGCGAACCAGGCCGAGATCTTCAAGCTTCTCGCTGGTCTGCTGCATCTAGGCAATGTTAAGATCAGTGCTGCCCGGAACGACAGTGTGCTCTCCGCCACCGAACCCGCTCTGGTCAAGGCCTGCGATATTCTCGGCATCGATGCTCCCGAGTTCGCCAAGTGGATCGTCAAGAAACAGCTCGTCACGCGCGGCGAGAAGATCACCTCCAACCTCACGCAGGCACAAGCCATTGTTGTCAGGGATTCCGTGGCCAAGTTCATCTACTCCAGCCTCTTCGACTGGTTGGTCGAGATCATCAACCAGAGCCTTGCGACCGAGGCTGTGCTCAACAAGGTCAGCTCGTTCATCGGTGTGCTCGATATCTATGGTTTTGAGCACTTCGCCAAGAACTCGTTCGAGCAGTTCTGCATCAACTATGCCAACGAGAAGCTCCAACAAGAGTTCAACCAGCACGTCTTCAAGCTCGAGCAGGAGGAGTACCTGAGGGAACAGATTGACTGGACCTTCATCGACTTCGCCGACAATCAGCCATGCATCGACCTTATCGAGGGCAAGCTCGGTATCCTTTCGCTGCTGGACGAAGAATCGAGGCTGCCCATGGGTTCTGATGAGCAGTTCGTGACCAAGCTGCACCACAACTATGCCGCGGACAAGCACAAGTTCTACAAGAAGCCCAGGTTCGGCAAGTCGTCTTTCACCGTCTGCCACTACGCCATTGATGTCACGTACGAGTCGGACGGCTTCATCGAAAAGAACCGTGACACGGTGCCAGACGAGCACATGGCAGTCCTTCGCGCCTCGACCAACAGATTCCTCGGTGCGGTGCTTGAAGCGGCGTCAGCAGTGCGGGAGAAGGACGTCGCCTCGGCTAGCTCTAATGCGGTGAAGCCGGTGGCCGGCAGGAGGATCGGTGTCGCTGTTAACCGCAAGCCGACACTGGGTGGTATCTTCAAGTCGTCGCTGATCGAGCTCATGAGCACCATCAACAGCACCGATGTGCACTACATCCGGTGTATCAAGCCGAACGAGGCCAAGGAGGCGTGGAAGTTCGAGGGTCCCATGGTGCTGAGCCAGCTCCGTGCGTGCGGTGTACTGGAAACAGTCCGCATCAGCTGCGCAGGTTATCCTACGAGGTGGACTTACGAGGAGTTTGCGCTTCGGTACTACATGCTGGTTCCCTCGGCGCAGTGGACGTCAGAGATCAGGCAAATGGCGAACGCCATCCTGACCAAGGCGCTCGGCGCAGGCACGGGCAAGGGTCTGGATAAGTACCAGCTGGGTCTGACCAAGATCTTCTTCAGGGCCGGTATGCTGGCCTTCCTCGAGAACCTCCGGACCAACAGGTTGAACGACTGTGCCATCATGATCCAGAAGAACCTGAAGGCCAAGTACTATCGCAAGAAGTACCTCGAGGCTCGGGCTTCCATCGTTGCCTTCCAGGCCACGGCGCGGGCCCACAAGGCTCGCAAGCAGGCACAGGAGCTGCGGACAATCAAGGCTGCCACCTCGATCCAGCGGGTGTGGCGTGGCCACAAGCAGAGGAAGCAGTTCCTGCGCATCAGGAGCGATGTCGTCCGTGCCCAGGCCGCCTTCAAGGGCTACCTGCGGCGCAAGGAGATCATGGAGACGCGGATGGGCAATGCTGCCCGCATCATCCAGAGGAGCTGGCGGTCGAGGAGGCAACTCCGGTCGTGGAGAGAGTACCGAAGGAAGATCGTCATTGTGCAGAGCTTGTGGCGCGGCAGGAGTGCCCGCAAGGAGTACAAGGTTGTCCGCGCCGAAGCCCGCGACCTCAAGCAGATCTCTTACAAGCTGGAGAACAAGGTGGTGGAGCTGACACAATCACTGGGGTCCATGAAGACACAGAACAAGGAGCTCAAGACACAGGTGGAGAACTACGAAGGGCAGGTGCTCATCTGGAGGAATCGGCACAATGCGCTCGAGGCGCGGACGAAGGAGCTGCAGACCGAGGCCAACCAGGCTGGTATCGCCGCTGCACGCCTCGAGGCGATGGAGGGCGAGATGAAGAAGCTCCAGGCGACCTTCGAGGAGTCGGTGGCGAGCGTCAAGAGGATGCAGGACGAGGAGCGGCAGCTGCGGGACTCTCTGCGTGCTACGAGCACAGAGCTCGAGGCTGCGCGCCAGGAGAGCCAACGCCACGAGGCCGAGAAGAACTCGCTCAGGCAACAGCTGCTCGAGCTCCAGGAAGCGCTCGAGCAGGCCAGGAGAAATGTTCCCGTCAACGGCGAGCTCGCCAATGGCCATGTGCCCGCCCCGGCTGCTCCGGTCGGCCTCATCAACTTGGTGTCGGCTAAGAAGCCCAAGCGTCGCAGCGCGGGCGCTGAGGTTCGTGAACTGGATAGGTACAGCACGGCCTACAACCCCCGCCCTGTCTCCATGGCTGTGCCGGGTATGAACCGCCAGACCACCCTGTCTGGCTCGACGTTTATCCCTGGTGTCGACAGCATTGAGCTGGAACTCGAGTCCCTGCTCGCCGACGAGGAGGGTCTCAACGAGGAGGTCACCATGGGCCTCATCCGCAACCTCAAGATTCCTTCGCCCGCCAGCAACCCGCCACCATCCGACAAGGAGGTCCTGTTCCCGTCGTTCCTCATCAACCTGGTCACGTCGGAGATGTGGAACAATGGCTTCGTCAAGGAATCAGAGCGGTTCCTCGCCAACGTCATGCAGTCCATCCAACAAGAGGTCATGCAGCACGACGGCGACGAGGCCATCAACCCGGGCGCCTTCTGGCTTTCCAACGTGCACGAGATGCTCTCGTTCGTCTTCCTGGCTGAGGACTGGTACGAGGCGCAAAAGTCGGACAACTACGAGTATGACCGCCTGCTCGAGATTGTCAAGCACGATCTCGAGAGCCTCGAGTTCAACATCTACCACACGTGGATGAAGGTGCTGAAGCGCAAGCTCAACAAGATGATCATTCCGGCGATCATCGAGTCGCAGTCCCTCCCTGGCTTCGTCACGAACGAGAACAACAGGTTCCTGGGCAAGCTCCTGCAAGGCAACAACCAACCCGCGTACAGCATGGACAACCTGCTGTCGATGCTCAACAGCGTGTTCCGCGCCATGAAGGGCTATTACCTGGAGGACACGATCATCACGCAGACCATCACGGAGCTGCTCCGGCTGGTTGGTGTGACGGCCTTCAACGACCTGCTCATGCGCCGCAACTTCCTCTCCTGGAAGCGTGGCCTGCAGATCAACTACAACATCACCCGTATTGAGGAGTGGTGCAAGAGCCACGACATGCCCGAGGGCACGCTCCAGCTCGAGCATCTGATGGTGAGTGGTGATATGACGATAATATTGGCGTGACAATGCTGACTTTGTGGAATTAGCAAGCGACAAAGCTCCTGCAGCTCAAGAAGGCTACCTTGAACGACATCGAGATTATTCAGGATATCTGCTGGATGTGAGTAACCGCGCACATACTCCTTGCGAACACCCGCTGACCAACACTCCCCCAGGCTCTCCCCCAACCAGATCCAGAAGCTTCTGAACCAGTACCTCGTCGCCGACTACGAGCAGCCCATCAATGGCGAGATCATGAAGGCGGTCGCGTCGCGGGTGACAGAGAAGAGCGACGTGCTCCTCCTCCCGGCTGTCGATATGGACGACAGCGGACCGTACGAGATCGCCGAGCCCAGGGTCATCACCGCCCTCGAGACCTATACCCCCTCTTGTGCGTCCAAATCCGCTCCCCCCACCCCCTAGATACGAAACTAACTCGAGAACGCAACAGGGCTGCAAACCCCGCGCCTGAAGCGCCTCGCCGAGATCGTCTCGCAGCAGGCCATCGCCCAGCAGGAGAAGCTCGAGTTCGGGTCGCAGGTGGGCGACGAGTACGACGACGGGCAGAGCGTCACCGAGATGGCCGACGCGGAGCAGGACGGCGAGGGCCGCCCGAGCAGCGTCGTGGCAAGCGCCGCCTAGAGTGCCGCGCGGCCGCGCTCGCTGCTGGGCGCCGTCCCGCCCCTGACGCTGCCGAGGCAGAGGCAGAGGCCGGCTTCGGTGCTGCTTGGGCCGTGGAAGAATGGGGGTGGGGCGGGGACTGGGTTTGGGAGTGGGACTAATGGTGCTGGCGGTTGTGCTGGTGGTGGTCCTTCGAGGGAGGGGTATAGGATGTTGAGGAATCGGAGCGGGAGCGGGTGAGCGGTGGTTGCGGGGAAGTTCATTGAGGTTCTTCGTTTTTTCTTCTTTTGCCGATGTGCTCTTCTGGGATATCTTGTCAAACCTGGGACGGTGATGTGCTCTTTGCTGGTTTGGGCATATTAGAAATGTTGCTGCTGCTGCACTTGCGTTTTGGTCTTGCTGTTGTTGGTACCCCGTTTGTCTGTCCGGTCTCTTGGCCGCTGATTCATGCTTTCTATTGGGTTATGTCGTGGAGGCATGGGGGTTTCGTGGTGATGGATGAAACCATCTGTTGGTGATGGGGTTGTGGGGAAAAGGGTGACGATGGGGGTTGATGTTCAGCTGCTCTGTCACTGAAGAAAATGGTGGGATGATGGGACAGGATAGATGGTGAAAGACAAGGCTTAGAGACAACGCTATGAGGATGAGGTCCAGTGAACCCGCCGAGATGGCAACAGCTTCGAGAGCTGGGTTTCTGGGGTGGGTTGGAGGACGGTGTAACAAGATTTGGTTTGTGTAGGGGAATGGAGTACTCGAAGAAAGCGAGCTTGTGCAGCTGCCCGATTTGATCAACGATTAAACAAACCCGTCTCCCGTAAAGTATACAATATTGAGATATTTGGTTCGATGGGCTGTGTGGTCTTCTTGTGTTGGGCATCATCACTCCGCGAGATTGATTCTCGACACAGTGGGGATATCCGATGTTCGCACATTCTTCCCCAAATGCAACAGCAAAAATATTTTTGGAGCGGGCCATGAAACACCACTTACACTTACACCCACCTCACCCCAGTCGAGAAAATCGAAACCCCAAAGAGCTCAGAATACTGATATTCAAGGCGTAACCATCACAAACGAAGAGCAAAAAAAGAACCAGAAAATGTCGCGCAGCCTACCCAACATCATCATCACGGGCACGCCCGGCACCGGCAAGACCAGCCACTGCGAGCTGCTGGCCGAGCGCACGGGGCTCAGGCACATCTCGGTCAACCAGGTGGTCAAAGACCGCGAGTGCCACGAGGGGTGGGACGAGGAGTACCAGAGCTGGGTTGTGGATGAGGACAAGGTGAGATTTCATTTTTCGCGCTTCACTTCATCCCCACTTACGACCTGCACACCAACCAACAACACATGAACGGGACGGTCATGGCTAACGGAATGGAATAGCTGCTCGACGCCATCGAGGAGGATGCCAAACAGGGCGGCTGCATAATAGACTGGCACGCGTGCGACCTGTTCCCCAAGAGCTGGATCGACCTGGTCGTGGTGCTGCGGGTGGACACGGCGACGCTGTATGACCGCCTCACGGCGAGGTGAGTCGGTTTCCTTACTTTACACACAAATTTACCACACTGGTAGATTGGTCCATTTTGCATGAAGCTGATCTGTGTCTAGGAAATACCCCGAGGTGAAGCTTCAGGAGAACATGGACTCGGAGATCATGGAGGTGCTGCTGCAGGAGGCCAAGGAGTCGTACGACGAGGAGATTGTGGTTGAGCTGCAGAGCGTGACGGCA
>Ga0247823_10001085_pt1 | contig 22900 bp, 22 predicted proteins | sample 13C_PalmiticAcid_2_FD_192426 | JGI IMG/M metagenome (GOLD analysis project Ga0247823, IMG submission 192426) | Soil microbial communities from agricultural site in Penn Yan, New York, United States - 13C_PalmiticAcid_Day30 | ecosystem: Environmental > Terrestrial > Soil > Agricultural land... | reverse complement strand
CCGGCGTCGGGCGAGCATCGCTGGCGGCTGACGCACGCCGACGGCAGCGTGGCCGATGTCCGCCACACCCCGCGGCTCGTCACGGACGATATGGCGGCGCTACGCGATGCGGCGCTCGCGGGCGCCGGGGCTGTTCGGCTGCCAACGCTCGTCGTCTGGGACGATCTGCAAAGCGGCCGGCTCACAACGCTGTTGCCCGAATGGCGCCCGTCGAACGAGATCGTTCATGCCGTGTTTCCGTCGCGGCGCGGGCTGCTTCCGTCCATGCGTGCGCTGCTCGATTTCCTCGCGGACGAGTGCGCCGCGCAGCGACGGCGCATACCGGAATCCGGCCACGGCTGATGACTTTTGGCCGATCGCAGCCAAGCGGCTTTTGGTTCAGAGTCTGCGGAAGCGGACATCACTCGATTTTTGGCCTGAGGTGGACTCACGGCAAGAATTGCCCTGATGTCGCGTGGACCGGCTTTTGAGGATAAGGTTGTGCAAATTCGCCAAGCTGTACTTGATGACTATGAGGCGCTCTGCGCCTTGGATTCCGTCGCCGCAACGAGCTCAGAGCGACGTAGCCGCATTCGTGATTGGGTGATGTCTTCGCGCTGCTATGTTGTTCCCGAGAAAAATGGCGTTCTCGTTGCGTATGGCGTGCTGACAGATGACTTCTTTGATCAGGCCTTCATCCAGATTGTGATGGTGAGCCGAGAATACCAACGTCAGGGCTTCGGCGCTGCGATGGTTTCCCAGCTCAAATCAATAAAGCGAGGCTCCAAGCTCTTCGGCTCGACCAACCTATCAAACCGTCCAATGCAGATGCTGTTTGCCAAATTGGGGTTCCGGATTAGCGGCTACATCGATAATCTTGATGATGGGGACCCGGAGATTATTTTCTACCACCCGCCAGAGTAGCCAATGCCACGAGCACAGGTCACACCTAGCCCGCCGAAGTTGGCCGAAAGCGGAATGACAACTTTCGGCCAGCAGACCGAGTAAGCTGACATGCCGTTTCGTCATGCTGCCCGCCCGGGCCTGACGCGCGCATCGACTGATAGCGAACATCTTCTTCCCGTAGACGTGCGAACGGACCGAACCGCACAGGAGGCAGAAAAAAGTTCAGCGTTGCGACATAAAATTAGCCCGCGCGGGGCTGAGCCGCAAAGCATCGCCGACTGCGCAGACGGACGACATCTGTGTGCCCCTCGGGCGGCATCCAAGCGCGTAGTCCGCTTGCTGATCTAAAGGTTACGGTTGTTGGCAGTCACCCGTTCATACAGGCGATACAGTCGATCGTGCTGCTCGATAAAGCTGCTATTGAAGAGCGCCCTCAATGACCGCGCCGTCGGAAAACGTTCCCGAAAATAGAATCCGATGCCCGAACGCCGGATTGGCGGTTCCATCGCGGCCGCACTCGCCTCGATGGCCGCTTCGATCGCGCTGACCCAGGTCGCGGGTGGGCCGGCGAGGGGCTGGTCGGCGAGCCAGCGCAGCGCAGCGACATTCGCCCAAGGCACCTCGACAAGCGGTATCAGTTTCGAGAAAGCTTCGGCATCGACCTTCGACGCGTGATCCTTTTGCCACCGCCTTACAAAGATTTGACCGCGGCCCATCCTGACGAAGGCGTAGGTCAAAGAGACCATCGCCGCCAGCGTGAACGAGGCCATCAAGATAAGCAGGACGAACCCCAGCGGGGGAAAGATCGGGATGAGCACGAACACGAAAAGCGGGAGCGTCATCCCCCCTGCAATCAGCATTGCCATGCGCTGGAAGCGCTCGGGACGTCGGATGATGATCATCAGCATGTCCCACAGCAGAAGCGGCGGGAAAAAGGGCCACATCAGCGGACTGAGATGCCGTCCTCTCCTGATGTTCACTTCTGCCGCGATATACCAGATCGCTGCATAGATGAGCCCGATCACAAGCGCGATCTGCTGGTAATCCCAAGTCTCGGGCAGCGGAAATTTTGGCAGCGCCAGCTCATCCTTTTGGAACACAAGACCTGAACGCATGAGTTCCCAAAGGCGGAGGATTTTAGCGTCCCGATCGGGCTGCTCCGGGCCGGTGTCTAAATAGGGTGCCGAAAAACTGGCGATCATGCATGCGACGATGCGCATGCTGAGTCCGAACATTCCGATCGGCGATTCGATCTCGGCGCGTCGCATAAGGAGGCCGGCGACCCAGAATATGGCAATCGCAACAGCGGCAATTCCGAACCGCATGCCTTCGATGTTCAGCGCCGCAATGATGAGGACCGCCGGCAGCAAGACGAAATCGATGAGAGGCGCGATATTGGAAAGACGCAAGGCCGCGAGGAGATTGGCCGGCGACGGCAAGCGGGACAGATAAGCCTTTGTCGCGACATATTCGGTCCGGAGCGCCCCGCTGCGCGACAGGCGCAGCACCGAGATGCGGACCGAGCGATAGATGGTCGAAACAGGCGCGGCCAATCGCGACGCCTGCTGGTAGACGATATCGCTGAGCCAGACGCTGCCGGTCGCGAGGGCGTCGCTCATCAGCTCGATCAGCGCATCGTGCGGTGCTGTCCCGGCCACTTCGAGCGCAAGTTTTCGATCGAGCAAATTTTCGGTGGCCGACGCCAGGGCCAGGAGCTTCCCGATCTCGGCCCGCATCGCTGCCGGCATGCGTTCGACCCCGCCAAGCGTGCCGGCTTCAAGGATACGAAGGACATGGAGCTGAGCCGGCGCCCATGGGAAGGCCTGCAGTTGGCGCATCTCGCTATTCGCGGTCATCGCTTGCTGCGCCGGAGTGAGCGTCAGCAGGCCCCACGCGCAATCGAGAAGCGACTGGACCGAAGCTTCATCGCCGGTCTGCAGCATTGTAACCGCCGTTTCACGCCACCGGGCATCGGTGAGAAGCTGCCTGTGCGTAATCGACTGGGTATCGCGCAGCACGACGCACGTCGCAAAATGCTCTTGGAAGCGGCGGTGCGAGAAGGTGAACTCGGCCTCGTCGCCAACGGCTTCGGATTGCGAAGAGCGGCCAAGTTTCATGTAGATCAGCGCATTCAACGCGGCACCAAGCTTTTCGGAGCTGAGGGCCGTGTTCTGATGGGCCAGCGCATTCTTAAGCTGTCCCAGCGTCGGGCTAAGACCAATACCGGTATCGGCCGTCATGGCGAAAGCGCAGTTTTCGGCAACCGTCCGCAAATCGTCGGCGGTTATATGGAAGCGCGCGGCGACGCGCGGTTCGTCGCGCGTGAAGCGATAGCCGATATATTTGGAGAGGACCTCATGCGCCGTTGCCGGAAATTCATGCCCGAGCTTTACATGCTCGCAAAGGAGACCGAGCAGCATCGGGTTGCGCGCAAGGACCCGCACATCATTGGAAGCGATCGCCAGATTCTCGCGGATTTTCGGCGCGAGCTCGGGCTTTGTGACGACCGACCGCTTGATGAGGTCGAACTGGCGGCCCGGCTGCAGCTCCAATATGCGAAAGCTGCGCCAACCTGCTTTTTGCGGGCCGCGGTAATGGCGCGACGCGACGACCCCCCGGCAATTGTTGATGCCGCTGAGAAAGTCCGAGATGGCGGCGCTATATTGCTCGATCGTCGCATCGGATTCGGTGGAGCTCAGAACGTCGGGAATTTCATCGAAGGAGTCGAAGAGAAACACCCAGCCGCCCGACCTTATCCCGGCGTCAAATTCCTGTTCGATAAATTCATCGACGAAGCGATCGTTGACGCGGTTGAGCGACGTCAAAACGAAATCGCGAATTAGTTCGCGGTTCAGGACTTGGCCCGACGCCCGCTTTATTTCCTTAAGGTTGACATAGACAGGTAGCTTCGACGTCAGGCTCCGCGACTTGCCCGCGCGCACCGCAAGCTCGTGCGCCACATGACGCAGGGCTACGCTTTTCCCGGTGCCGGGATCGCCCTCGACAAGGATGAGGCGTTCCTTGCTGTGCCGGAGGGCGAGGGTCAGCGATTTCTCGCGGCGTATCCCGTTAGCACGGCCCAAAGGCCGGAAGCGCCAGCTCCGGCCTTCTGCCTCGACCTCGGCTTCGAGTTCGGCGAACTGCTGATCGCGCCAGTTTTCCTTCTGGTTCCGGGCGACGATTTCAAGCTGCAGATGCTGCGCGAACTGGCGCCGCGCCCCGGCCTTCTGACGCTGCTCGGGACTATAGATTTTCGGGCGCAAATGGTTCTGCCACGCATCCTTGATCTTGATGATGGCCTGGACCGCGACAGCGCAAATCACGAGGATCAACGCGGCGAGAACGAGCAGGCCTATCGGCCAGGTGACATAGGCTGGCAGTTTATCGCCGAGCAGACGCTCGGCAAAGGTCAGCAGCTTTTCCCAATCGCCGACGTCCGGCTCGCCCAATGCCATATGACAATTCCCCCCGGCGCCGCCTCTAGCCGGTCGCGCGCTCAATGATAAGATTCAATGATCCGAAATGGCATGAATTGTTGAGCCAGACGCCGTCGTCGCCGTGCACCGATTTACGCTCACATTGCGCCCGGCGGCGTCAGTGGCACGATGACAGTGCTGTTATAGAAGAGTTTCCTAGGTGCTCGGATTGTACGGCGGACGATTTTGAGGACATTAAGCAGAAGATCTTCCACGCGGGTCTTAAACTTGCAGATTTCGTCGAGGAAGTGCGCGAACGAATTCGAAGAGAACTGGAGAACCAACCCTGCTCTAACTGAGAGCGCGGCATGGCATGCACTCGCACCGGATGAATTTCGTTTTGTATATTCCTACTGCTGTCGCGGGCGGGGGATATTTTTACGGCGATCGAATACTAGTGGCGGTTTGTGAGTAACCGCGGCATTTTCTCCTGTCCGCCCTTTGTTGAGCCGTTAGCAATCGATTTGTTTGCGTGGCTCCTCGCCGCCGACTGAGCGATTGCGCGTCGCCATCTAGGCCCCCTCAATTCGCTCGGCGAGGAGTGACACCCGTGCCGCCAGCCGTTTCTGCGCTGGGGTGCGGTTCCTGATCTTGTCGAGGTAGAAGGATCGGAAGTCGTGCAACCGGCGATCGATTTCGCCGTCCAGATGATCAAAGAGAACGGGGCAGTTTGAGCTCTTGAAAGAATTACGCCAGCCCCGGATGGTGTAATCGAGCCGGACCAAGGTCTGCGCATAGCACCGGTCCTGGCTGGTCAGGGCCCGACCCGTGATCGCTTTGACAATCGCCTTCTGTCCGCTCGCAATCAGTGCAGCGATCTGCTCAAGCAGCTTCTCGCGGGCGCCGCGGGAGGGTGGATAGCTGCCCGGTCGTAATTCATAGCCAAGGAAGGCATGACCTTCGTCAACCGTCCCCGTGAACGCCTTGTTGGGCGAGGCCACAGGATCATAGATTTTCATGTCGAGTTCGCCGAGCAGCGCGCCTGCGGCGCGCATCGCCGTATCGACGGCGCGGCGCGTTTTCCCCATTACGAGGAAATCATCAATATACCGGATGCAGGTAATGCCGCGACCGTTCATCGCAGTGTCGAAGGCTTCGAGGACGATATTGCCCGCCAGCGCCGACAGAGGGCAACCCTGCGCAACACCATCGGCCCCCGTCGGAAACATCTTTAGATCATCATCGCTCAGCTTGTCGGCGTTCGAGAGCTCCACGGTCAGACCATCCCGTACGAGCTGGAGGAATTCCCCGTCGACACCCTCCGCTTCTAAGAATGATAGCACTCTTTCGCGAGGTATCTTTGTGAAGAAGCCCGAGATGTCAGACCCTGCCACATAACGGTCGCCGGCCTTCACTCTCTCGTCGAAGATCGCGATCGCATGGTCCACGCCGCGCCCCTTGATGCCGCCTATCGAGGTCGGGGTCTGTAGAACTCGCTGTACGCCGATGATCTCGGTCGCCTCCTGCAACACGTCGAGGATTGCCCGCTGCACGATCCTGTCTTCGAGGGGAGCGACGACTATCGGTCGCTTACCGGCCTTGCCGTTCCCCTTGGGCGGCGTGGCGCCATAGGCCGGGGCAAAGCGATAGCCCGCCTTTAACCGCGTCTGGAGCGCGCGCAGATTCTTGGGCAAGTCTTCGCCGAACAGCTTGGCCTTATTCTTGGTCGCTTCCTGTCGAGAAGTCTCGGCATTGCGCCGGATGGCGTGCCAAGCCCGGACGAGAACCTGCGTCGAGCGGACGCGTGCGCAAAGTGATTTGTAGCTGCGTTGCCTAGCTGTGGGGCCTGCCGACATTAATTCCCCCCGGCCAGATGCGTCCTTCAGGCGAAGCGCCGACGATCAGTGTCGCCGAAGCATCGACCTGCACCGCGAGGCTCATCGCCACGCGATGGTCCCCGCCTTCCGAACTTGCACCCGCAAAGGGCCAAGCGAAGATAAGGGTCAGTGACCAAACGGTCGCGATCAGGCGGGACCACCCCGTCGAGCGCGCCGAACCAACTCCGCGTCCGCACATCGCAATAACTCCCCGGATCAGCTTAGCAGCTTTTTCGGCGCGTCAAGCCCCTGCGCGGCTCGCCGCCCTGGCCGACACTTATGTTCGGAGACTGTTCGGCAGGCCGCCAGTGACGGAACCCCAGTCTCGCACGTTAAGGCCGAGGCGTGCGGGCGTCCTTCAGGCGAAGCGCCGACGATCAGTGTCGCCGAAGCATCGACCTGCACCGCGAGGCTCATCGCCACGCGATGGTCCCCGCCTTCCGAACTTGCACCCGCAAAGGGCCAAGCGAAAATAAGGGCCAAGTCAGCCAGACCTCTGTACGGAAGTTTAGACAAGAAGAAAAGGGGAACATCGTCATCGCCTCGCCCTCCAACATGTGGTCACTATCGCGAGGCCGCGCCACAAAGACAAAGCGAGAACCGGGGCTGAACGCCGACTAATCGGCAGCTTTCGGGATATCATGGCATTTGGCGGAATGGCTGAGTTTGGGCGCAAAGCCGAAGTTTAGAATGGCACCTTGCTCGGCTCGATTTCGATCGAGCAACCCACGGACTTCTTCTTGCGGTCTGCCTGCTTGCGGCAGGCCTCGATAGCCTTTTCATTCCGTCCGTGGATCCGAGATGCCCATGCCAGCGCATTCCAGCGCTCGGGGTCTGCCGCCTGCATCAGCCGAACGCCGGCGCCCCACATATCGCGGGAGAGAAGGTCGGCGGCGCGTCGCTCGGGCCATTGCCAGCTTTCAGGCACCGTGCGATCGATGACGGGCGGTATCGTGCATCCGGCAACAAAGGCGAGGACCGCTGCGATCACGGCGCCGACAGCAATCCATCTGTTCTGCTCGTCGCGGGTGCGCGCGGCGCCAAGCCTCTGCCCCAGCGAGCGGGCAACTGCCTCAAGCTGATTCTGGGCACTCTGCCATTTGGCGTGATCGTCCGCTCGCACGCGGGCGCCCGCAGTTCCTATCTGTTCGGAGAGCCGGTCGGGCGTCAGCTGAAGGACCGGCTGGCGTGCGAGATTCTCAAGCTCCTCGCTCGTTTCCTCGAACCGCTGTGCGATCTTCGCAAGATCCTCGCTGTAGTCGCGGCCAACAAGCTCGTCTTGGCGATCGGCAAAGCGGTCCACCGCTCTCGTCAGCGTGGATATGCGGCCCGACAGCCGCCCAAAGGCCACATCGAGCGGGACGTCATCGGGAGCGATCAGGTCATCGCCGGTCTCTTCGGGTGCGTTTTCGGTCATGAGCGGAGGCTTACAGCCCCAGCCCAAGCGAACGCGAGGGGCGGAGATAATCCTGGAGAGCCTGAGACACCGATCCTTTCTCAAATGATTTCAGGCCGAGATCGTGAGTGCGATTTCTTAGCAGCGACTCAAGCTGTGGGTCGCGGTGCAGGCTCTTTGCCATGTCATTGAGGTGAGCTCCGACCCGCTTGGCGCCGGCATCATCATAGTTTGCCTTATGCGCCCGGAGCTGCTTCGCGCTGGCCTGCCACTCGGCAACAAAGCGATCCGCCCGCGCCGGCGCCTCGATCCGCAGCTTGGTCTCGGCGCGCATCGCTTCCGCCGCGCGCTGCGTACGGCCCGCTACCGCCTCGTCGGCGAGCGAGGGATCCTTGCGGAGCGCCGCTGCGAGATCTTTGGCTCCTCCGCTACCGAGCGCATCGACATCGCGGGCAGCAGCTTCAAGGCTTCGTTGCTGGTGGCTGATCGGAGACAGCCCTTTGGCGTGCATGCGGTCGATATCGCGCTGGGCGCGGGCATAGCGTTCGACCGCCTTGTCGAGCGGATCCCGCGACGGGACATCGAGGCCGCGCGTGCTGACGCGTATCTTTGCCGGCCCTTTCTCAGGTCGCCGCTCGGGCGCGACGTCGCCGAGCGCCGCCCGCGAGACGGTCAGCTTCAGCCCGTCGAACATGCTGCGCTTGGGCTCTCCCGCCTGCGCGGTCTCCCGAACCCGATAGTCGCTCGCCATATCCTTCCCCCGCTCGCGGCCGAGCGTGCGCACCAGCTTCGACTGGTTGGCGAAGTCATCCTTGCCATAATGCATGTCGACGCTGTCGCGGTGCCGCGACATGGCGACATAAGCGCCGTGCCGGTCCATGCCCGGCGTCGCGAGCAACTGCACGCGATCGACGGTCATGCCCTGCGCCTTGTGGATCGTCGCCGCGTAGCCATGATCGACATGGGCATAGTCCTTCAGGTCGAACGCCACGCGTCGACCGTCGTCGAGCGTCACCGCCATGCTGGTCGGATTTGCAAAATGTACCGTGCCAAGCGACCCGTTTTTCACGCCAAGATCGCGCTCATTCCTCAAGAACATGATGCGGTCGCCTTCCGCGAAGCTCCGCTCGCCGCGCTCGACAGCGAGCACAACCTCATTGCCTAGCGCCCCACCCGCCTTCAGCCGCTCACGCACCGCCTCGTTGAGCTCACGGACCTCGTCATTGGTGTGGGTCAGGATGATCCGGCTCGCACTCGGATTGGCCTGACGATCGCGATCCCACGCATCGACAAGCTCCGCGCGAGCAGCTTCGCGCGTGTCGGCGACGTGGACAAAGCCAGCATCGGCATAGCGCCCGATTGCCTCGCCGGTCCGCCCCGTTGCGAGCTCGCGCGTTGCCTCGCGCTGCCAGTCCTCCTGCTGGCGGCGGATGTCCATGATCTCGACGGCGCCGTGACGCTCGGCAGCGGCGCGGAACGCCGCGCCAGCTTCGATCGCCTGCAGCTGCTCAGGGTCGCCGACAAGAACGACCTTCGCGCCCTGTCGTTCGGCTTCCGACACGACGCGCTCAAGCTGCCGCGTACCGACCATGCCGGCTTCGTCGATGACGAGGATATGCTTCTCGGTGAGCAGTTCGCGGTCGTTCGCCCACTGATGTTCCAAGCTTGCGAGCGTGCGCGACGCCATGCCCGAGCCATGCTCCAGGCCTTCTGCCGCAATGCCCGAGAGCGCGGCGCCCTGCACCCGATAGCCCGCGGCCTCCCATGCCTCGCGGGCGACGCCGAGCATCGCGCTTTTGCCCGTTCCGGCATAGCCGATGACGTTGCTGACGCCGCGTGCCGATGTGACATGATCGAGTGCGCCGCGCTGTTCGGCGGAGAGCTCGAGTCCGCGCGCCGAAGCATTCGCCAGCGCCCGTTCGCGATGGCGCTCGGCAACGGCATGATTGCTGCGGGCGTCGAGGGTTGCGGTCGCGCGCTCGAGCCGCTGCTCAGTCTCGATCATCGCGCGCGACGTAAACCGGTCGTCACCATGCCCGTCCTTGCCGAGCGCGATCAGGTCGGGCGATGCCCTCACCGCATCCATGACAGCATCGAACTGGATGGTTCCGGCGCTGTGCCGATGGACAAACATCGCGAGGTCGCGGTTGGTGAAAGTGGCCTGGCCGTGGGTGATCGTGTCGAGCGCGATCGATGGGTTGGCGAGGATTTTCTCGCCGTTCCGCCGCGCAATATCCAGATGCTCCTCGGCACGATCAACTTCGAGCCCCTGCTCGACCATCCGCGACGCGGCGGGACCGATCTTGTGCTGCGGCTCGAGCTCGATCCCCTGCGCTGCCAAGGTGCGATGATCTACTCGCGCATCGATATCGAGCGCGTTAAGTCGCTCGTTGACATGATCTGCCCAGGCTTCACGCCAATGCGTCAGCAGCTCGGTGCGGTTCCAGTCGCGCACCTTTGCGCCAAACTCTGCGGGTCCATCTTCGCCGATCCGTATCTCGCGCATCGTCAGCATGACGTGGGCGTGCGGCCGCGCGAGGCCGTCGGCGCCGATGTCCCAATGCACATTGAGATCGGCGATCATGCCGCGATCTACAAACTCGTCTCGGACGAAGTTGCGGGCCAGCTCGATGCCCTGCTCCTGAGTCATCTCGCGCGGGATGGCGAACTCGATTTCGCGAGCGAGCTGCGCGTCCTTGCGGATCTCCGCCGCCTCGACATCGTTCCAGAGCTTTTCGCGATCGCGCCACTCCTCGGGCGCGCCGTCGGGCAGCATCACCTCGCTGTGAACGACGCCAGCCTTATTCGAGAAATCATGGCTGCGGCCGAGGCGCTCATCGTGAAGGCGATCGGCCGAACGATAGGCCGCAGAGGCAACCGCACTGCTGCCGACCGCGCGGGAAATCACTTTTGCCGAGAAATGGTAGATCGCCATGACGGCAATCCATTTACAGCAAAACGAGCACGTCGGCACGACGTATAAGCGCGCCCTCACACGATTTCATCGCGCTCGGGATCACAAAGTCGCAAGAGATTTCAGCTGCTTGAACGGCGATGAGACTCGGCATAGCTGGTTCGTCCGACCCCATCAAACGGAAGGACAGACGATGCGCAAACCCCGTGATTTTGATGCCGAACTCCAGGCGCTCACCGACAAGGCAAAGGCGCTCAAGACGAAGAAGCAAGCCCAGCTCGGCGAGTTGGTGATTGCTTGCGGCGCCGATGGGCTGTCAATCGAACAGCTTGCGGGTGCGCTGCTCGAAGCTGTCAGTGCAGATGCCGCGCGAAAGGAGGCGTGGCGCAAAAGCGGCGCGGCGTTCTTTCGCGGAGGCGGCGCCCGCGTTAGCCAAGGCACTCGCGAGAACGCGGGCGGCGCATCGGCGAGTGGTTCAGGCGCGCAACCGCCTTCAGACGAAACGGGCGCGGCATGACACGCGCGCGTGGCAGGTGAAACGCCGCGAGCGGACGCGCCAGCTGATCGAGCTGGGTGGCTGATCGCCAAGGCCGATCTGATCGAGTTGACCGGCGATGATCGCGCGGTCATCCTTGGGCTGCTCGTAGAGGCGGCCGCGACGCTGCGTGGCGAAGCACGCGAGCAGCAACTGCCACTATGGCGCAGCCGGGGGCGTCGCGCGTTTTTGGCGGAAAGTGATGAGGCTGTTTAGCTTCAGCGGTGATGCGATGTCGAAACTTTGATGGAGCTGCAAAGACCGCACGGCTGCTTTTCGCGGCGATAACCGTTGGCACCGCCGAGACCACGCGTCACGACATTGGCCTGCGAGCGCACCGACAGATTGAGGCGGTCGGTGACGCAATCGTCACAGATCGCCACGCCTTCGAGGCGCTGGATCAGTGCCTCGATTTGCCCGGCGATGGTCATGCGGGGGGGCATGGGTCAGCGATGAGCCTGCGCAGCTGCTTCCAGCTGGGCGATCCGCTCCGAACAGATTGCGTGCACGGCGCGGCCGAGGTCTTCGACGCGCTCGCCAAGCCAGCGCAATTCCTCTTCGCTGATCCGATAATGTTTTGAATAGCGCGCTTTCACATAGGCTTCCTTGAGCTTTTCAAAGCGGGAGCGATCCGCTTTCAACTCACGCGGCCAGGCATCAACAAGGCGCATGTCGATGCGCTCGGCCTGGGTCCGCAGGAAACCAAGATTATGGACGTGTGGCGTATAGAAGGTGCAGACCAGAAGGACGCAGTGATATAGTCGTTCTGCCGATTGGTGCAGAATGAAGGCAGCTTCCTTCGGACGCTTCTGGCCCATGAGGTCGCGCGAAGTGTTCAGGTAGACGACGGCGCTCGGATACCATTCTTCAAAATACTCCTGCGCCATAGCCAGCGCCTGCTTGGGCGTCTTCGGTTTCGGCTTGTGCAGCTCCTTGTCGTCAAACTCGTAGAGACCGATGCCATCTTTGGCGACGTCCATGAAGAAATAGCGCCCGTGCGCGAGGCCGTCGTTCACCTCCTGCATCGTGTGGACAATAAAATTGACCGGCGTGTGCAGCGTCTTGTCGATCGCCAGCTCGCGGTTGAGCCGGTCCTCGACCTTTAGCCAGTAATCGACCTTGTCGGTGAGGCGCTTGTCGCTGACGATGATCAGCAAATCGAAGTCGGATCGATAGCCTTTTGCCGTGTGCGGCTCATCGACCCAGCCGCCGCGCGCATAGCTGCCGTAAAGGATGATCTTGTCGATCCGGCCCTTCTTCTTCCAGTTCATCGTCGCCAGCGCGACGCTGTCGGCAAATTCTTCGAAGATGATCTGCTTCACGCGCTCAAGCTCGCGCTGCTTGTTGGCCGGGAGATGATCGAGGTCGGTGCGCATTCTCTTCACCCTGTAATTGGAAGCGCCGGATGGCAAGCGCCATCCGGCGCGAACATGGTCACCACAGCCGGAATCGCCACCACCATGGATCCTTTTCGTCCATGGCTTTCATCATGATACGAAGGCTTGCTGCGAAGTGATTTTCGACGTCGGCCACGCTGATGTCGAACCGTTCTGCAATTTGCGAATAGCTCATCTCATCGACCCGGATCGCGAGGAAGACCTTGCGGTCCATGCCGTGCATCCGATCGACGACGCGCTCGGCGCGCCAAAGACGAAGCCGCTCCTCGCGCGACTTGCGGGCGGTCATTGTTCTTCTCCCGCGAAGGCGAGCAGGAAATCGCTCGCCTTGCTCGCCTGACTGGCAGCGCGGAAAATTGCCTTGTCGTCGTTCTGCAGAACCGACAGCCATGACGCGATATAGTCCGAATGGCGCACGGTGGGCGCGATGCCGAGCGATGCACAAGTGAACGCCGCCGCCATCTCGGCGACAAGCTCCTCCTTGGCGTAAGCTTTCGAACCGAACCCGCCCGTCTGGTCGCGGTCCAACCGACTGCCGTGACCGGTCCAGTGACCAAGCTCGTGGAGCGCGGTGCGATACCAATTGATCGGTTCGTGAAAGGCCGCCTGCGGCGGCACTTGCACAAAGTCATGGCTCGGACGGTAAAAGGCTTCGCCGCCGCCGATATTCAACCGCGCGCCGCTAGCGGCGATCAGCGCATCCGCCTCGGCAATCGCAACCACCGGATCGGGGCTGACCATCGGCCCGATGTAATCTTCGGGCAGTCCCTCGCACTGATCGACGTTGAAGACGACAAAGCGTTTCAGGAACGCAACCTGCCGCGCCTCGCGGTCCTCGCCTCGCGCGGCTTCCGCCTCTGCCTTCGGCGTAAAGCGGTCTGCGTAGCAGATGACCGTGCCCTTCTCGCCGCGCCGGACGTTGCCGCCCGCCGCCTCGGCCTGCCGGTAGGTCAGCCAACGCTGTGACGCATAGCCATTGGCGACGACCTCGGCCCACAGGATCAGCACATTAATCCCTGAATAGCGCCGCGCCGTTCCGGCGTTCTGCGGCATCGTGCAACCGCACGCTGCACTATCCCACGGCTGCACCCAAGGCAGCCGCCCTTCTTCAAGCTCCGCTATGATCCGGTTCGTAACCTCCGAATAGAGGCTCGCCCGTCCGATCCTTTCGGCACGCATATCCTTTCTCCTTCCAGCCACCGCAGCCCGGCCCGGAAGGGGCGGGGTGGGCGGCAGGAAGGAGCCGGCAGACCCGCATCATCGGGCGGGCTGCATCCGCAGGACCGAAATGAAATGGAGGACCCGCGGCACGCGGGTTGCGGCCTGACCGGGCGGGGCTATAGGCGAGTGACGCCCACCCTGCCCCCGACCTGCCGGGACAGACAACGCCGCCGCGCAGCGACGACCGCTTGCGCGCCATAGGCGCAATCATCGTATAGAATCGGACAAGCACCGCGCCGGCCACGGCGCGACAATTTGGGCGCGGCCGTCTCAGACGGTCTCAGTTCCCGCGAATGAGACGAAAAACGACGCCGAGCTGAAATTATTTTATCGTAGTCTCGGATATTCCCGGCAACTTTAAGAAACTAAAGAATAGTATCGGAAACATTTCTTCGTAAATGGCAGAATTTCGGGAGGTTGAAGAAATAAATAGCTACACCATTCTTTTTCTCGGGGCATCATTTCGACCCAGAAGATGAAGGATAGTGGCATGGCTTTTCAATCCCCCCTCCGCCTCATGCGGCTCAACGAAGTCCTCGACCTGACCGGCCTCAGCCGCGCGACCCTCTACCGCAAGATCGCTGCAGGAACCTTCCCGACGCAGCATAAGCTCGCCGAGCGCTGCTGCGGCTGGCGCGCGGCCGAGGTGGAAATGTGGCTGCGCAATCCGCAATCGTTCACCATGGCCGATCTCAAGCGCGAAGCGGCCTGAACGCCAGGCACAAGCAAAGCCCCGCGCCGCAGACCGCGGCGCGGGGTGGAAGTCTGCCTCAGTCGGCGGGGTTCCAGATCAGGGCGTAACCGTCTTCGCCGTCCTGACCGGTAGCGCGACCCAGGTTGGCATAGAGCCGACGCGGTCCGAACTCGGGAGCGGCGAGGCTGAGCGATACATAGGGTTCGCCTGAAGCCTGCCCGACGCGGATCCAGCCGGCGCCGATCTCGACGCCTTCGGAATAGACCCGGTAATCGGGCTGGACGTCGCCGCTCTTCGAGCGGTTGGTCCGGATTTCGATCGCCGCGCGGATCGTGAGGGTTTTCAGCTGGCCCATAAAGCCCTTTTCGATGGTGCCGTTCACAAAGCCGATAGCTGCCATTGGTCGTCTCCTTGCAGTACCGCGGGACCATCCCTGCGGCATGGGCGGACCAAGGACCGGCGCATGAGGCGCCGCGCGAACCCGCAAGGGCCGCAGCAAAGCGGAGGAGCGCGGCGGCGCGATTATTTGAAAGCGAAGCGGCCGCGAGGAGCCGGCGCAGTCGGCGGGGAAATAATCGCGCCGCCGCGCTTTCGCGGGGCGCCGCGCCGGTCCAGGTCAACTCGCCCGTCGCCGGGATGGTTCTGCCGCTACACTGGAGCGACCGAGCATAAATCGACGCTTATGATAAGTTCATGAAAATTGAGCGAGCAAAACGATCACATCGATCCCCGACGCACCGCCAATCAGCGATACAAAACAGCGCGGGCGCCAGCGAGGCACGGTAGAATTGCAGATAGAATATGTGGCGCTGAGCGTCCGATTTGGCGTTTTCGTACAATTCGATTGTCGGTGCGGACATTATGCGCCCCGCAACTTCCGTTCAGGCTTGCCGACTGCGACCCAAAGCAAGCTACGGACGGTGGGAGCGATGGATAAACATCCTTCGTTTGGGCGGCCTGAAGGCGACTTCGGGCCGCCCCTTATGTTGTGAGGCCCCGCGCGCCGGAGCAGCTTGCGGCGACGGCGCGCAAAAATCGCAAGCGCCGCGCTGGACCGCGGGGCCAGTGCGACATTTACAGCCAAAAAAGGGCGGGCACCGGAGCCGCCCACCCTGCCCTTACGCCGCCAAGGGCGTATCCTCGGCGCCCGATACCCTGTCCTGCTGGTCAGGATCGAGATAAGCGGGCGCGGAAAGGTCGAACGCCACCCGCGCCGCCGCCTTCACGCTGCCGACCCCGCCGCGCGACGTGTAAGCGGTCGGCGGGAATGCCATCCACTGCGGCACCATTCGCGCCCGCAAGGCAATTATCGATTTGACTTGGCCTTCCCACCGGCGTTCGCCGCCACCTCGCCGGTGATGGCGAGCACCACTTCGCGGTCGCGAAGCTGGTCGAAGAAGGCCGCGTCGGCTTGCCAGTGCTGGCGCAAGTCGGTGCCGAGATGGAGGCCGATCATCTCGACCGCCTCGCTGCCGCCGCCAACGTCTCGCCCACGTGCGCCGACTGCCACGCTGTCCGTGGCCAGCCCAAGCACAGCGCCGCCGCGCGGTCAGCGCGGCGTCATCATCGGGAAACAAACGCGCCCTTGTCTCAGCCGCAGGCGCCGCGGCGTGCGCGGATCGACGGCGGGTCGGGCGTGACTAAGCCGCACCTGGAACAGCGCTATGCGCTGTTTATCCGCCGCGAGGGCCGCGAGCCCGCGGCGCCTGCGGCTGAGACTAGCGCGCTGCGCGGCCACCCGCCGCAGCAAGTGGACGGATGCGAAAGCGGCGCAATCATGCCGCCGACGAGGCGGACGCAATCAAGGGATCAATCTCCCGTGTTTGACTCAACATTGTCCGATTCGATGACCTTGCCGGTACAATAAGCCCCCCACGCCTCCATCAGCTTCACTCGGGCGCCCGGCTTGTCCAAGGTGCCAAGATAGGTTGTTCGGCGATAGGCGGCCTGGACGGCGTCGGGCGTCTTGTGCGCGAGCGCGGCTTCCACGACGGCGTCGGCGAAGCCTTCGTTGGCCGCCCAGTCGGTAAAGGTCGAACGAAAGCCATGGACATGGAACGGCTCGCTCATATCGCGTACCACCTTCAGCAGCGTCATGTCCGACATGGGCTTACCCAAAATGCCCGGGAAAACGACCTCTGTGTTGGGCAAGCGAAGGGCATTCGCCTTGCCGATAACCTCCAGCGCGGCGTCAGAAAGCGGAACGATGTGGGACTTGCCCCTTTTCATGTGATCGGCAGGGACCGTCCACAAGCGTTCATCCAAATCGAACTCGGCCCATGTAGCCAGTCGGACCTCTTGGCTGCGGGCCCCGGTCAGGATGAGCAGTTCGAGCGCAAGCCGACTGTAGGATGGCTTGCGCTGAAGAGCCGTAAGAAAGCCGGGCAAAGCGACGTAAGGCATGGCCTTGCGATTCTCGCGCGATTTCACCTGCCGCGGCAAACCACGTCCTGCTTTGAGGCTGCCGTAGCCCGAAGGCGCCTCCCGCGACCGCCAGCCCTTCGCATGCGCAAAGTCCAGCACGGTGCATATCCTGTTCCGCACCTGCCGAGCGGTGTCCGGAATATCCTGCCAGATCGGCGTCAGCACATCGATGATATCTGCCGCAGCGATCGCCCCGGTAGGCTCGCTGCCCAATTTGGGGAATGCATAGTTTTCGAGCGTTGCCAGCCACTGACGGGCATATATGTCGCTCTTCCAGCCCGCTTCGTTCGCAGCGTGATATTGAAGCGCAGCCTCCCGAAATGTGACCTTCGCGGCAGCTTCGTTCTTTCGCTCTGCGAGAATGTCGCGCCGATCCACCTTGATCGCCTTGCGGAGCTCCCAGGCCTTCTGGCGCACTTCGGCCAGCGTAGTCAGCTTGGCGCTTCCAAGGCTGATGTCCTGCCGCTTTCCGTCGCGTTGCAGGCGCAGAAACCAGGAAGCCCCGCCCCGTTTATCGACCTTCAAAAACAGCCCGTCACCGTCCTGATAGCTGCCGGGATTCGCCAAAGCGGCCTTGACCGCAACCGCCGTGAGTCTGCCCATGGGATTTCCCCCCACATTTTCTCCCCGCATTTGGGGAAACCAAGATGTGGGGGAAAGCGATTCTTCCCCCACACTTCCCCCACACTGTGTCTTGGCTGCAGTGAAATCCAGCGAGACGGAAGGAGACGATAGCAGCAGTATACGCTAGGTTTTCTGCCATTTCTAGGGTTTTAGGAGATGCCCTCGGACCAGAGGGTGGTGGACAGGGCTGGATTCGAACCAGCGTACGGAAACCCGGGCAGATTTACAGTCTGCTGCCTTTAACCACTCGGCCACCTGTCCATTGGGGCCCGCTTTGGGAAGTGGCCCAATGGCGAAACGAGGCTTGCCTGTCAATGCCAGTCATGGGAAAGGCGCGCCATCATGCGTCAATTTTCTCGTCATCGTCGTCCGGCCGGTCAAAATCAGCGCGGACAAGCCATTCGTTTCTGGGGCCGCCACGCCGTATTGGCCGCGCTCGCCAACCCTGAACGCACCGTAAAACGCATCTGGGGCACCCGTGAGGCGCTGGGCCAGCTCGACCTGCCGCCGGTGATTCCGATCAGCTACGCCGACGTCACCGACCTGGCGCGACTCGTCGCGCGCGATGCGCCGCATCAGGGACTGGTGGTCGAGGTCGACCCGCTCGAGGACATCTATCTCAGCGACCTTCTGCAGGAAGAAAGCGATACGGACAGCAAGCGTCCGCTGATCATCCTCGATCAGGTCACCGATCCGCACAATATCGGGGCCGTGCTGCGCTCGGCGGCGGCGTTCGATGCTGCCGCGATCATCACGCAGGATCGCCACAGCCCGCCCGAAAGCGGCGTCATCGCGCGTTCGGCATCGGGCGCGCTCGAAACCGTGCCATGGGTGCGCGTCGTCAATCTGTCGCGCGCGCTCGAAGAAATCGCCGAGGCGCAATATTGGCGCATCGGGCTGATGGGCGACACCGAAACCACGCTGGGCGAGACGCTCGACGGCAGCAAGGTCGCGCTGGTGCTGGGGTCCGAAGGCGACGGCATGCGCCACAATGTCATGGAACATTGCGACGTGCTGGCCAAGCTCCCCATCTCACCGCGGATGGAGAGCCTCAACATCTCGAACGCCGCGGCGATCGCGCTCTACGCGGTCGCGACGGCCGGCCAGTAAGGCTCAATCCTCGGCGGCGATCCGCACGCGGAGGCCGTCGAGCGCATCGCTGAACGGAATCTGGCACGACAGGCGCGAACTGTCGTCGCGGTCGGTCGTCGAATCGAGCAGATCGTTCTCGTCTTCGCTCATCGCGGGCATCGCGGCGCTGTCGCCCGCCTCGACATGGACATGGCACGTCGCGCACGAACAGCAACCGCCGCACAGCGCGAGCAGTTCGTCAAAGCCGGCGTCGCGGATATTTTCCATGACCGTCAGGCTGGTGTCGCCCTCGATCTCATGCTCGGTCCCGTCACGCGTCACGACAATCAGCTTGGCCATGCTAGTCCCCATAGGTTTCTTGTTGCTGGCGCTATGTCGCGCGTTGCGCGGCAAATCAAGCGTTGCTAGTGATAGCCTCCGGAACAAAAGGAGAATATGCGATGGGGCTCAGCCAGCAGCAGCTGAACGCGGGAATCGACGCGCTTGCCGCGCGCGATGCCAATTTCGCACGTGCGCTCGGCAATGCCGGCTATCCCGAGCCGCGCATCCGCGCCCCCGGCTACACCACATTGCTCCGCACCATCGTTGGCCAGCAGGTAAGCGTCGCCGCGGCGAACTCGATCTGGAACAAGCTGGAGGCGCAGTTTGGCGAGGGTTGCCCGGCAGAAACGGTTGCCGCCGCCGACTTCGACACGTTGCGGGCGTGCGGGTTGTCGGGCCAGAAACAGGGTTATGCCAAAAGCCTTGCGCAGTTGATCCTCGACGGCGAACTGAAATTCGACGCCCTCCCCGCCGATGACGAGGAAGCGATCGCGCTGCTCACCAAGGTCAAGGGAATCGGCCGCTGGTCGGCCGAAATCTACCTCCTCTTTGCCGAAGGGCGGCCCGACATCTGGCCCGCGGGCGATCTCGCGGTGCAGGAAGCCGTCGGCCGTATCCTCCAGCTCGGCGCGCGCCCGGGCGAGAAGCAAGCGCGCGAACTGGCGGAGGCGTGGCGCCCGCACCGCGGCGCGGCGGCGATCTTCAGCTGGCACTGTTACAATATGGATGTGATCTGAGGATCAGCCCTCCCTCCGCGTCATTGCGGGCGTAGCGAAGCAATCCAGAGTTGGGTAAACCGCGCTGGATTGCTTCGCTACGCTCGCAATGACGCACTTGAAGGACGCAGAAATGACCACCCGCGATATCGTCACCGCCTATTACGCCGCGTTCAACGCGGGCGACACCGACGCGATGCTCGCGCTCGTCGCCGACGATATGCGCCATGACGTCAATCAGGGCGAACCGCGGCACGGCAAGGCGCTGTTCGCCGAGTTCAACGCGCATATGACGCGCTGCTACCGCGAACAGCTAACCGACATGGTGATCTTTGCCGAGGGCAATCGCGCCGCCGCCGAGTTTGTCGTCAACGGCACCTATCTCGAGACCGACGAGGGCCTTCCCGAAGCCAATGGCCAGACCTATCGCCTCCCCGGCGGCGCTTTCCTCTCGGTAAACAGCGCCGGGCTGATCGACCGCGTGACGACCTATTACAATCTGCAGGACTGGCTTAAGCAGGTCGGCGCATGACCGTAACCGTCGCGCCGGTAACGGGCAGCGGGTTGGCCGAGGTCATTCCCGCCCTCGCCCGCCTGCGCACCACCGTATTCCGTGACTTTCCCTATCTCTACGATGGCGATGCCGCTTATGAGTCCGGCTATCTCGCCACCTTCGCGGCGGCCGACGGCGCGGTGATCGTCGTCGCGCGCGATGGCGACGACATTGTCGGCGCCGCCACCGCTGCGCCGCTCGCCACGCAGGACACGGCATGGCAATCGCCGCTCGCCGCCGCCGGTTTCGACGTCGCGCGCACCTTCTATTTCGGCGAATCGGTGCTGCTCGCCAGCCATCGCGGTCGGGGCATCGGCCACGCCTTCTTCGACCATCGCGAAGCGCAGGCGCGCGCACACGGCGCCTCGCATGCCGCCTTCTGCAACGTGATACGCGCCGACGATCACCCCGTCCGCCCCGCCGATTATCGCCCCCTCGACAGTTTCTGGCACGAGCGCGGCTATGCTCCGCTCGCCGGGGTCATCGCGTCCTTCGACTGGAAATGCGTCGGCGAGGATGCCGAACGCGCGCACAGTCTCCAATATTGGACCCGCACGCTATGATCCGCGTCGCAAGCGCCGCCTGGCCGATCGATCGGCACCCCGACTGGGCAAGCTATGCCGCCAAGCTCGAAGCCTGGGTGACCGAAGCGGCGGGCAATGGCGCGCGCCTGCTCGTCTTCCCCGAATATGGCAATATGGAGCTCGCGTCGCTGCTCGATCCCGCGGTCGCGCTCGATGCCGCAGCGCAGGTCGCGCCGCTTGCCGCCATGGCGGACGAGACCGCGCGTCTCCACGCCCTTCTCGCGCAGCGCCACGGCGTCCACATCCTCGCCGGGTCGATGGTCGAACGCGACGAGCGCGGCCTGATCGTCAATCGCGCGCGCCTCTTCGGGCCGGAGGGCGGCGCGGGCTTTCAGGACAAGCTGATCCTGACGATGTGGGAACGCACCCACTGGACAATCGCCCCCGGCGAGCCGCAAGTGACGCTGTTCGATCTCGGCATTGCAAAGATCGGCGTGATCATCTGTTACGATTGTGAGTTTCCTGCGGCCGCGCAGGCGCTCGCGGCCGCAGGCGCCGACATTCTGCTGATCCCGAGCTGCACCGACAGCCTCGCTGGCTATTGGCGTGTCCGCGTCGGCGCGATGGCGCGCGCTCTCGAAACGCAATGCTTTACCATCCAGTCGCCGACGGTCGGCGCCGCCCCCTGGTCGGCGGTGGTCGACATCAACGTCGGCGCGGCAGGCGTCTTTGCGCCGCCCGACCTTGGCATGCCCGCCGACGGCATCATCGCGCTCGGCGAACTCGACGCGCCCGGCTGGACCTATGCCGACATCGACCTTGAGGCGCTGGCCGAGTTGCGGCGCAATGGCGCGGTGCGTGGGCCAGCACATTGGAGCGAGCAGCAGCAAGCTCCGCCCCTAATGCTTCAGATTCGCTAACGGCTCCACAGTCGCCCCCGCGATGAAAAACAAAAAGGCCGGGTGGATCGCTCCACCCGGCCTTTTGTTTCAGCCCTGAAGCGGGCCTATTTCTTGGCGGCTGCCTTCTTGGCCGGAGCCTTCTTTTCGGCGGGCTTGTCTTCGGCGGCCTTCGCCGGAGCAGCCTTCTTCGCCGCAGCCGGCTTTTCTTCCGCCTTGGCTTCAGCCTTCTTAGCCGGCGCCTTCTTGGCGGGAGCTTCCTCGGCCTTGGCCTCTTCCTTCACCGCGTCCTTCTTGGCAGCCGGCTTCTTTGCCGCGGCCTTTTTGGCGGGCTTGTGGTCGTGATCATGGTCGTGGCCGCAACCCGGGCCATGGACATGGCCGTCGTCATCGGCTTCGATCGCGGCTTCGATCTCTTCGCGCGACACTTCGCGGTCGCTGATCTCTGCCTTTTCGAACAGGAAGTCGACGACCTTGTCTTCATACAGCGGGGCGCGGATCTGCGCCGCGGCGAGCGCGTCCTGCTGGACATATTCGACGAAGCGCTGGCGGTCTTCGGGGCGATATTGCTGCGCCGCCTGCATGACGAGGCGCTGCATTTCCTGCTGCGAGACCTGCACGCCGTGCGCCTGACCGATTTCCGACAGGAGCAGGCCGAGGCGGACGCGGCGGACCGCGATCGAGCGATAATCGTCGCGGTCGTTCTCGAGTTCGGCCTTCGCCGCTTCGGGATCTTCCTCGTGGCTCGCTTCATGCTCGAGCTGCTGCCAGATCTGGTTGAACTCGGCCTCGACCATCGTCGGCGGCACGTCGAAATCGTGGCTGGCTGCGAGCTGGTCGAGCAGCTTACGCTTCATATAGGTGCGCGTCAGGCCGTTCAGTTCCTGCTCGACCTGATCCTTCATCAGCTCTTTCAGCTTGTCGAGACTTTCAAGGCCGAGCGTCTTCGCGAATTCGTCGTCGATCTTCGACGCCGCCGGAACCTTCACTTCCTTGACCGTCACGGCGAATTCGGCGGGCTGGCCCTTGAGGTCCGCGACCGGATATTCGTCCGGGAACGTCACCTTCAGCACCTTTTCGTCGCCGACCTTGACGCCAACGAGCTGGTCTTCAAAGCCCGGGATGAGCTGGCCCGAACCGATTTCGACCGCCATGTCCTCACCCGTGCCGCCGTCGAAGGCGACGCCGTCGACGCTGCCGGCGAAGTCGATGATAACCTGGTCGCCCTGGGCGGCCTTCTTGGTCTTCGGCGCTTCTTCGAAGCGCTTCATCTGCGCGGCGAATTCCTCGATCTTGGCCATCACGGCCTTGTCGTCGGCGGGAACTGTCAGGCGTTCGAGCTTCAGGCCTTCGATCGACGGCGCCTTGATTTCCGGCAGCACTGCGAGGCTGACGGTCAGTTCGGCGTCCTT
>Ga0247823_10001082_pt1 | contig 22909 bp, 17 predicted proteins | sample 13C_PalmiticAcid_2_FD_192426 | JGI IMG/M metagenome (GOLD analysis project Ga0247823, IMG submission 192426) | Soil microbial communities from agricultural site in Penn Yan, New York, United States - 13C_PalmiticAcid_Day30 | ecosystem: Environmental > Terrestrial > Soil > Agricultural land... | reverse complement strand
GTATGCGGTTGGGGGGTGGCGGGAGAGGGAGGCGGGGAGTGTGTTGAGGGGTTTGAGGTTTGGGATCCCGTTGGAGTACAACATTGAGGAGCTGGAGCCGAGCATACGGGATGGTTGGGCGAGGGCGGCGAAACTGCTGCAGGACGAGTTTGGTGCGCGCGTGGTCCCGGTCTCGCTGCCCTCGACGAGACATGCTCTGTCGGCGTACTACGTGATTGCGCCTGCCGAGGCGTCGTCGAACCTGGCGAAATACGACGGTGTCCGGTACGGCACGAGGGATACTGAAGAGGCGAGCGATGCCGCCGGTGGGGTTCTCTACGCTGCGAGTCGCGGCAAGGGGTTCGGCGACGAAGTCAAGCGGCGCATCCTTCTCGGGTCGTACACGCTCAGCTCCGAGGCGATGGACAACTACTTCATCAAGGCGCAGCGGGTGCGCCGGCTGGTGCGGAGGGATTTCAACCGCGTTTTTGCGCTCGACAACCCGCTCCATGAGAGGGAGACCTTTGACCTCACCGACCTCGACGAGAGCATCGTCATGGAGGACAAGTGGGGGCCTGAAGAGGTCGACTTCCTGCTCTGCCCGACAGCGCCGACGCTGGCGCCACGGCTGGAGGACGTCATGAGCCAGACGCCGCTCGATGCCTACATGAACGATGTCTTCACAGTACCTGCGAGCTTAGCAGGGCTGCCCGCTATCAGTATACCGATGCCGGTTGCGTCGGATCCGGCTGGGAATGCCGCGGAGGCATCTGGTACGGCAGGACTGCAGTTGATCGGGCAGTACTGGGATGATGCCCGGCTACTTGCCGTAGCAGATGCCGTATCAACGACTCTCCAGAGTACAATCCCGGCGAGGTGACAACAGCCCTGCCATTTCACGAGCAAACCTATGAAACGGCACTGGTTTATCTGTGTCCGAGCCGACAGGAAATAGAATCTGCTCTCCACTGGGCGCCGGCTCACGATGGGTATCCGGTCCCAGCCGAGGACGGTCTATCTGAGCTGTGGGTTATGACTCAGTTCAGTTACATTCGTGCGGGGATGATTGTATATGATGTATTATTACGCGACTATCACAAGTCTCTTGTACACTATTCCTGGACATCTGTCTCCTGCAAAGCAGAGGGGGTCGATGGTGTATGGGTCACGGCCACCCTGCTGGCGGTAATTTCTACTAGGCCATGGACAGCGACGGACGATGCCGCCCTGGCAGGGCCTGGTCTTCCCACCCGTGTCATTTCATCGGAATCCCGACATCCCCGTTCGTAAAGGGCGGTTCCTGCGGCCTCGAGTTACGATATCGAGGTTGTGTGTCTAGCCGTTGCTGTAACCATCAGTGCTCCGCTGTATGCGAGGAAGGCTCGGTTTCCTGAAGTGGCGTGCCCGATGTTGCTCAGTAAGAAGCAGCAACGCAGCGGTCAAGTCACCAACCTGACATGCGCTCGTACTTCGCGAACTGTGACCTTGTGCGGCGGACCAGGATCACAAGGGCAAACCTGGTGATCCTGGCCTCATTGTGAGCTCCACGCTAGATCTCAAGGGCTCCTCTCGCCAGAAGATCGCCGGCCCTCCGGAACGTCGATGTCCATCCTGTCGTGGTTTGAGCGCTCCCTCGCGGACCCTGACCTCGACCGCGATCTCCGCCGCGAGTCCGACCGCGATCTTGACTGGGACCTTGACCTTGACCTAGACCTAGACCTGACAGACCCACTATCGTGGTCATGATCATCCCCGTTCGCGTCATCCCCGTTCGCGTCATCCCCGTTCTGCATCGCCTCGTCCTCCTCTTCCAACAAATCTTCAAGCGTCCCGAGCGGGCTGACGCGCGGCTCAAGCAGCTCCAGATCTTCCAGGATATCCCGTTTCCGCATTTTCCACAGGCTCGTTGCGCACACGCGGTCCTTTGTGAGCAGATCGTCGACAAACACGTCCATGTACGTCAGGCTGGTGCCGTTCCTCCCCTTCCTGCGCAGCTTGCGGCGGTCCTCGAGGAACGGCTCGAGCTTGGTGAAGACGTCCTTGTCCGTCCGGGTCAGGCGGATGTAGAACGCGGCCAGGGCGCGGAGGTACTTGAATTTCTCGCCGCCAAAGGCGAGGTACTCGTCGAGGATGTCGTCGCCGGGGGCGAGCTGCAGGAGCTTGAAGGCGAGGCAGAGGAAGGGGGTCGGCTTCTGCACGGTGCCGGTGACGCCGCCGATGTGGTCGACGTGCTCGACGACGCGGTCGACAATGTCGGCCTCGTTGACGCCGAAGCACTGCTCCTTGTAGAAGTAGCTGTCGACGATGCGCTCGCGCACGGCCTTCTCCATGATGGTGGCCGGGTTGAGCCCGTTGGGCGCCAGCGGGCCGGAGCTGCCGCGCTCGTCGAGGAAGCGCCGCTCATCGGCGCGGTGGAATGCGGGTTTGCTCATGATCGGCGGACGTCTTGTGCGCTTGGTGTTGTCGAAATGCGGCGAGGGTAGAGTTCTGGTTGAATTGGTCGAATGTTTGCGATCAACATCCGCCCCCAAGGCTCCACCTATTTTTGATGTCGAGCACCGGAAAGCCTGCTTCCCCGGAATTCTTGGCATGGGTGTGGCAGCGATAAGCGATAGTTGCCCGTCCAACCCACATTTCCTTGTTTGTGCAACGAGGGGCAAGGGGATGTCATCGATCCGGATGTTGGATTTATCTGTTTGTTGCAGATTCCTACCCGTATTGGGATTTCAGATGCATTTTTGAGTTGAGTCGAACACGAGAAACCGTACCCAGCAAACCCGGAGCGAACGTCGCAAAGTGTTGCGATAACTACTAAAGAATGCTCCTCACCTCGGGGCAGGTATCCGTTGCCGTTTCGTCCGCCATTAGTATGCAATTTGCCGCCTCTTATCTGCTGCCATGTGCCGTGGCACAATGCGCTGCTTGGCAGGCAACACCATTTAAAAACTGACCAAATACTAACAACCACTCTAGTTTTCCTTTGCACAGCTGCCCTGTTTCTCAGCGGGTATGTCCTCCAGCAGCGAACCCTCCGCGATCTCCGCGCGGCCATCAAGCCGTCGCCCCGACCTTCACCAAAGCTCTTTCTCCCAGATCGGTTCAAGCAGTCAACAACAGAGCTAGCAGACGGCACCATCATAGTCCTCGATGACGGCGACGGCGGCACAGGAGAGGGGGGGGAAGCGGTCGTAGAGGTTAAGCCAACGTTGGCAGACGAGACGCCGGGATCAGGACACAGCACCGAGAAACAGCAGCAGACCGATATCGAGGCCGACGCGGACGGTCCTCCATCGACGCAGCAGCCTACCAAGACGGCGAAGAAGCAGAGCAAAACCAGCAAGAAGAAAGCGAAGGGTTCTCCCGTGGAGGAAGACGAGTCGGGCCAGCCACAAAAGCCCATGAGCAGAGCGGAACGGCGGCGGCGCATCAAGGAGGAGATCATGAGGTTGTCGCAGGGCGAAGAGCGGGGCTACTACCAGCGACGGCTGTGGTGATGTGATGGGACTGGATACAGAGGGTCATGGTTCTCGAGGTTGGTTTGGGCGCATGTCAACCTCGTTTGGGTGTGGAAGGGTGCATATTGTCTTACGAACATGGGTGGCAACTTTTGGATTTTATGTGTCATGACGAAACACCTCTGGCGTTTTTTTGGATTGAGGAAACGAAGGATGAGACTAAATGTACATTTTGTTTTGGTTTGCCGGTCAACCCAAACAGAGAAAGGAAAGGCATGGAAGGAAATGGGCCCGGTTATCATACATCGTGTCGGAGGGCTGTCCCGCCAGGGGGATCAAGCCTCTCATTACCTTTTTGGGTAGACATAACAGAAACACTTTTTTCGATGTTGTGGAGCTTGACAGGCATCGACTGTTCAGGTCCTTGAAACGGACGTCTTCTTCTTCACTCGGCGTGGTGAGAGCGATGGTGAGGGGAACGAAAACCCAAAGGTCCACGAGGGTCGCCGAGAGGTATTTGAGGAGTCGGTCTCGGAGATGTAGTCCCGTTCGTCATCGCTTCCGGGGGCGGAAACAAGCCAGAGGCAGTCGTCAGGGAGGAGGCCGGGTGTGAGAGAGGTCCCGCTCTTCAGGACCTGGGATGGGGCGAATCAGTCATCACTCAGCAACAACATTTGACAGGAGCATTGAGAAGAACAACAACAAACGAGACTACCGAGAATGAGATGGAGAAAACGGAACTCACGTGGCACAGTTTACATCGCTGGCCAAACTTGCCCACAGTGTTGGTGCATCGGATCGAGGACTAGTAGCCCAACGATGGGTGTCAGCCAAGCTTCACCAAGAGTCATAAGTTGTTTCAGAGGACCCCACATACATAGTAGTTTGCGCAGTAGCACACATCCATGATGGCAAGTGTGGGGAGGGGTCTGTTGAGCAACGACGTGCAAGCTGTTTGGCAGGGTCCTCTGACGGGAAGCGGCACTTGTAGGGTGGGTTGGAGCAAGAGGCCAACGGGTCCGCGGTCAAGATGGGAATGGCAAGATGGAGAGGATGCGACACGATCAAGACATTCATTCAAGAGGGAGCGTGAGAGTTGGGGGGGTAGATATACGTTGGCAGACGGGGCGAGGCGCAGAGATAAGGAGTACTTTGGTTGATCCCATACAACCAGGCAAGACACCTCGTTCGGATCTGCGACAAGTACTTACCAGGAGCGCCCCAAGTATGGTTATACCTCCATGAGGGGAGGAACTGGGAGGGGGAAACACGGGAACGCCTTGTGCTTACGAGGGGGCTCGCGGCATCCTTGTCGTACATGCCGAGCTAATGTGCGTTCGCCTGTAAGTGCCATGGTTGCTTCAGCCCGCCCAGTCCAGGCCAGCCGAAGGCGGGAGAGCGAAACGGAAAACGAGATGGTGTCGACCCCAGAATACACCAATCTCGATCGATTCAGAGCCCAGTACCAAGAATTAGCGGCCGTTGACTCTGCTGACTGTGGCCCATCGCGTCCGCCCATCCAAGTATCCCCATCTCTGGTTCTGGCGGAGTGGAGACGGCGACCACGACTCAGCAGCCAACGGGGGATATTGGATGTATGTAACTGTATTCAAGGCCCTGCCTCTTGGCCAATCTCCGCGGCTCGGCAATCTGGAACTTGAGACGGCGCTTATCGAGACGAGGTGGCATCCATGGTGGTGTACCCGGTATCATCGCCCCGAGTCGGAGGGTTCTGGCTCCCAAGAACCCACATTACGGGATTCTCCTGCATGCTGCTTCGTATCTCCCCACGCCCGTAATCACCAAATCAGACAGGCCAAGCAATGATGTGTTAGCTGAGTGTTTCCCCCGTCCAGCTAGCTGCATGCGCCCAAGCACGCATCCCGCGCAGAAAGTGGCGGAACCGATCCCCTTCCCAATCCCACCTGCAGGGAGCCGTGGCAGTTGTGGGTGTGCGAGCATTGGATTCAGGTTGGCGCCGGGAACGGTTCCGGGGAACGCGGCTTGCCTGGGCTTGGCGATCGATCAGCGATTCCTGGGGAAGCCAAGCTGCCAAAATTGCCAAGGGGGGTCCAGCCCGCGGCCGAACCCATGGCAAAACCCGCCCAGAGCCCGCCAGAACGCTCAGAATGTGATGAATCGCAGCAATTCTCCATGCAGGACAGCGCCTCGCCGTTTCTGGCGGTCAACCTGGGGACCTCGGGGCATTCTGACGACGCCATGACGGGAAATGCCACGAGAAGTATGCAGTCTTGAGAATCATGAAGTTTCTCGGCTGCAGAAGTTGCGTTGGCACACTGCCTCTTCGTAGGCGCATCGAATGAATGGGGAGGGGGAGGTCTGACGGAGAATCGAGTCCGGAGCAAAGTCCAAATGAGACGAGAGTGAGACTCGAGCTACGAAGAAGCCCATCATTGTTGACAACAGTTGGTGTCACCCGTCCACGTGCGTCGCCTGCAGTCTATGCATTATAATTGCACGAACCTGTCTCACTGCTGGAACCAAACAAGACTCGGAAACAAACGAGACAAACTGGCGGGGCTCGCGGGGAAGACCAGGCTGGTGTGTGCTACCCCGCTCTGTTCATGGGAAGCCTGAGCTGAGAACGGCACCGGTTCTGGATAGAGATCGCCATTGTGGCTGACCGTGGCGTTCTGTCACGCAAGGGGCCAGCAGACGCAGGCTCGCAGGCTCGGGGGCTGGGAAACACCCGTCCAGGGGTATGGTGGTATTCTGTGCTACCTGAGTTACACGCATTCGTCGTCGGTGTGAATACTATGTAGCGCTGCATGGAACATGGCGTGTCTGGGGTTTGAGTTGTTTGATCGGACGCCTCTCGGGTCATGACCCACGGCCGGGCCGTCGATTGTAATAAGAGCAACGGGACGTTCGGCACAAGAGCCAAGCAAAACCTGAGACGACAAATGACTTCCATGAGGCACCGGTGGCAGGAGACAAATGGGGATGCCCAATTCCTTGGGTTGATATCATCTACTCATTACATACAACACCCGACCCCCATCTATTGCTTTTTAGAAGAACTTGCTGTCCTTGCACACGTACATATCAACGTACTCGTCCACCGCCATCGACTCGAGCTTCTGGGGGTTCTGGCCGAGCTCGATGAGCTCCTGCACCTTGTCGGCGCTGAAGTGGGGCTCCAGGTGGCGCTTGTACTTGGCCAGGATATGGGGCTTGGCCTCCTCGCGACGCAGGCGGTGGCCGAGCGGGGCCTCGACGACCACCTCGGGCAGCACGGTGCCGTCGTTGAGCTCGACCGTCAGGCCGTTGCTGATAGTGCGGAGCGACGGGTCGTGGTAGTCGGCGGTGAACTGCGGGTCCTCGACGCACTTGATCTTCTTGCGGAGCGACTCGACCAGCTCCGAGGTGGCGGCCTCGGAACCGTCGGGGTAGTCGCCAGCCGTCAGGCGGCCATAGACCAGCATGACAGAGCACATGTACTGGATGCAGTGGTCGCGGTCGGCAAAGTTGTCCATGGGCTTGAACTGCTTGTCAATGATGCGGATGCAGGCCTCGTGTGTGCGGCAAGTGACGGCCTTGATGTCGGCCGCAGACTTGCCCATGCCCTTGAGCTGTGCATGGATCTTCTCGGACGCCTCAACGGCGGTCTGCGAGTGGAACTCGGCTGCACGCGGAAAGAGTCAACACTAGGCCCGTTGCAGAACACAGAACACGGGGAAACTCAGGGACACGTACCCGGATACGACACCTTGAACAGCACGTTCTCCATGACGTAGCTGCCGTAGGGCCGCTGGAACTCGAACTTCTTGCCCTTGAACAGGACGTCGTAGAAGCCCCAGACGGGGGCGGAGAGCACGGTGGGGATGCCAGACTCGCCCTTGAGAACCTTGAGGGCCATGTTGACGGCGCGCTGGCAGGCATCGCCGGCAGCCCACGACTTGCGGGACATGGTGTTGGGGGTGTGGCGGTAGGTGCGCAGGCTCTGGCCGTCGACCCACGCGTGGGTGATGGCGTCGGCCGTCTGCTTCTCGCTCAGGCCCAGCATCTTGCTGACCACGGCCGTGCTGGCAACCTTGACCAGGACGACGTGGTCGAGGCCGACCTTGTTGTACGAGTTCAGCAGAGCGAGGCAGCCCTGGATCTCGTGGGCCTTGATCATGGCCTCGAGCACATCACGGACGGTGAAGGTCTTGCCCCCGGCGATCTTGGTCTTGCCGGCCTTGTTCGTCCGGGTGATCCAGTCGGCCACGGCAAGGATGGCACCCAGGTTGTCGCTGGGGTGGCCCCACTCGGCGGCGAGCCAGCAGTCGTTGTAGTCGAGCCACCGGATCATGGCGCCGATGTTGAACGCGCCATTGACGGGGTCGAGCTCGAAGTCGGTACCGGGCACCCTGGCGCCCGAGGGGACAGTGGTGCCGGGGACGACGGGCCCGAGAAGCTTGGAGCACTCCTTGAACCGCAGACCCTCAAGGCCGCAGCCGAGCGTGTCGAGGAACACCCACCTCGCCGTGTCGAACTGTTTGGGGCGGCCGTGTCAGCGTGGTGGCTTGGGGTGGAGGCATTTATAAAGCAAAAAAAGGGAGAAGAAAAATCCCCACTCACGGCCAGCTCCGAATCAATGGGCTTGTTGTGCACATAGCTGGCAATGTCGAGGATCTCGGGGTCGTAGCCCTTGCCCGCCGAGGGCGAGGGCGCGGCGGCGCTGGCAGACTGGAGGGAGGCCATGGTGGAGAAGCTGCTGCGGGTGTGTGTGGCAGCAACGGAGAGGGGGGCGGCAGCGTTCTTGAGGGCGCTCAACGGGCGCAGAGCCGATTGCGGGCACGCGCGGTGGAGGCGCAGTGATCTCGTCGCCTGGCGCAGTCCGCGGTTGACAGCAGACATGGTGCTTCGGGGGTGGGTGACTGCGCTTGCGCCGTGGTCCTGGGGATCAATTGGGATGAGGCCAATGAGATTCCGCAGGCTGCAGTCGTCAGGACGATGTTTACAGAGATGCGAGGAAAGAAAAGCTCCTTTCACGAGCAGCCCGTGACCTTCTTCAATGGGGAGCTTAGACCGCTTGAGCGGAGGTTCCAGCTTGGTTTTGCCGCGGCATGCCGAACCACCCCACACTTGGCGCTGGAACCATCCCCAGACAAACAGGGGAGCATCTGAAAATGCCAAGGATCTCTTTTGCCTCTCCCATGATCTTACCTAACCAGCCCTTCCTCAGTTGGGTTAGGAGCACATACTGTGGTAGAAGGTGAACAATTTTGAAAGGGGATACAAAACGCAACGGGTGGAACATCTTTTCGCTCCTTGCTGAGCCGTGTATAGAGCCTGCATGCCTTTGCCATTGCCTCCTTCGCCAAGGCATGGACAGATAAGATGCCCATACATGTCCAGCCTGCATAGGTATCCCAAACCCCAGAGAGCAGCCGACTCAGACGATGGAGGTCGGCACGAGCCATATCAATTCAATCAGTTAGTGGCATTCTTAGCCGACCTCCCCCTCCCCTGATCCTTTCCCCCGCAATCCCCGTCGGCTCCGCACTCGGTTCACAGAAGGCCCGAGCAGCGAGCCGGTGCCAAGCCCGTGTGAGTCCCGGCGAGCGCGCCGTGCTTGGACCAACCGGAGCCAACGCCCGCGGCTCGCCAGATCTGCTGGTATCCGCGAGATCGCGAACCGGAGCTGCCCCCCAGTCCCGCCAAGGAGGGTGCCGGTCTTGAAACACGCGCTACTCATCGATAGTTCAGGTTGCTGTCTCTCGGGCTCTAACTTTCTTCAGAAGAGGGTTAGGGTTGCTTCCTGTCGTTTGTCAGCACCCTGGCCAGCAGTTAAATCCGTGGCTCCCGTCCCTAAAGTCCGCCAGGTGCTCGCACTTGGCCCGCCACACCCAAGCGGCGTGTCGAAGGCCCTCCGCTTCCGATTTGCCCGCCGTGACCTCAGCGGGGTTGATAGAGCACGGGAAGAGGTGAATCGTGTTCATGTCCCAGCATCTCAAGAATCAAGAACTAGAATCTCAGTTTTGATTGAAACCAGCTTGCTGCCTGCCTGCCCATCAACTTGCTCGCGCTCTCAGTTCTTGCCTCGGGTTCTTATCTTGAAACACTATTGCGCAATAAGCAGTCTGGACACACCCTATTTGCCGGACAGGATCCCAGCCATCGTTCCGATCTTTGTATCTCTCTAGTGACACCCTCAACATCACTTACCGCTTACGGCGCAGTACCTCGGGGAAAGAGCATCACCATGAGCAGCAGCCAAAGCGCCGGGAGCAGCGACCACGAAGACGAGCCCCGTGACACACAAACCCCGAACGACTGGCTGGAATGGCTGCAACAGAATGAGGAAGAGGAGGAGGAAGAAGGTGACGAAGACGAGGATGACGAGAATGACTATGCAGGTGAGCCGGGATGTCCACGGTACCCACCGTCATGTCCGCATCATGCTGACCACTTCACGTAATGGCCCAGGCGGCGGTATTGAGCTCGAGGTTCTCATCGAGGAACTGATGGAGGGAGTCGCGGACCAAGGCGAAGGCTCTCACGCCCATGAAGACGAGGAGGGGCAGGGTGCCGCAGGACCCCAAAGGCGGGTTGTCAGGATAGGAGGCGGTATGCTCAACCCCCCGGTCTGATCTGCTGATTGCACATATTGATTGTTCCTAGGCCGGGCAGGGCGCCCTTTCCTGACCCAACGGGAGTTCTTGGCCTTGCTTCGGGGACAGTACCTCAACCCGGCGATTGTCGAAGATGAGGATGGCGGGGGTCGGCATTTCTCATGGAACATTGGGAACACCGCCGGCAACAAGCGCTTCCCCAAGGTTCCGAGCGAGGAAGGCAAGAAGTTGATGGAATCTGGCGCGTTCGGCGCCTACGACAGGAGCAAGCCCAGCCGCAAGGCTCTGGCTCGCCGGCTTTTGGACCGGGAGCTGGGCCTGGGCGATCCGTCTGGCCAGAAGCTCAACCAAGGCCTCATGGCTCAGGTGGGAAACAGAATCCCACATTCTCCGAGCGTTGAAAGCTAACGCTATGCAGTCGATGATACCATCCACCAAGCCCGAGATGGTTATCCACTACGAGGACCCCGTGTGTTGCGGGCAGTTTTCTGATGACGGCAACTTCTTTTACTCGTGTGTCAAAGCAAGTAACAGCACAACCGACTTCTTAAATTCTGCGTCTGCGGTAGTCCCACAGTTTCTGACACCCATCTAGGACTTCAAGGTTCGCTTGTATGACACATCAAGTCCCTACAACTGGAGGCACTACAAGACAGTCAACTACCCCTTTGGACAATGGACCATGACCGACGCCGACCTGAGCCCAGACAATAAGTGGCTTGCCTTTTCTTCGCTGCAACCCCACGTGGGCATTGCAGCCACCGATCCCAACGACACGGGCGACCCTTATACGCTTGACCTTGCGGACGGTTCCCACCATGGGAGGAACGAGTACATCTTTGGCGGCTTTGCCATCTTCTCGGTCCGCTTCTCGGGGGACGGCCGTCACATCGTTGCTGGCACGGGCGCCAACTCGATCGTGGTGTACGACATCGAGCGGCGAAGGTCGCTGCATCACGTCAGAGGGCACACCGACGACGTCAACGCCGTGTGCTTTGCCGACAAGCTCTCGCCCCACATCCTCTACTCGGGCTCGGACGACTGCACCATCAAGGTCTGGGACACACGCAGCATGGGCGACGGGAGAGAAGCAGGTGCCTTTGTCGGCCACACCGAGGGGCTGACATACATCGACAGCAAGGGCGACGGCCGGTACATTCTCAGCAACGCCAAGGACCAGAGCATGAAACTGTGGGATCTGAGGATGGCCATGTCGACGTCGCAGTTCCACGAGTCGGACCCCACGGCGGCCACGAGGAACCGCGACTACGAGTACGACTACCGCTGGCAGGACTACGAGGACTACCAGTGGTTCCAGCACCCGCACGACAACTCGCTCGTGACGTTCCGCGGGCACAAGGTGCAGCGGACGCTGATCCGGTGCCACTTCTCGCCGCCCAACAGCACCAACTCGCACTACGTCTACTCGGGCAGCCACGACGGATACGTCTACGTCTGGAATCTCGACGCCACCCTGGCCGCCAAGATCGACGTGACGGCCGCCACGAGGGGCGCCATGTACAGGCCGAGGACGGAGCGGCGGCACCGTACGCATCACCGGGGCGGGCATGGCTGGGCGTCGATGGTGCGAGACGTGGGTTGGCATCCGAACGCGCCCATGTTGGTTGGTAAGTGCACCGTTCGCCTAAGAACTTCCCAGGAGACAACGACAGCCTAACATTGGACAGCTTCGGCGTGGAGCGGACCGGACCAGGACGGCGGAACGGCGTCTTTGCATTCGTTCAACGAGGGTGAGAGTGACGAGGGCCAGCCGATGATGGGCATCTTGGTGAATGAGAAATTGGAGCCGTATGATTCCTAGGTGTTTTTAGGGGGTATTATGTGTAGGGTGGAGAGGTATGATATCTGTGTTTTTTGTGTTCTTGAACTCGGTTCGACTGGTGCAGGAGTAGGTGGCTCGGTTTCATGTGTATCCAAGCATGCCAGGTATTTGATTTGGAGTCGAGGTTGTTGGATTGGGATATTGGGCTGGCTACGGGTTGAACATACCAAGCGGATATATCTGTGCAATAAATCCAAGAACTCAAAGGTAGTGCTTTTTATGTTGTTGTTTTACTAGTGTTTTTGTATTTGATAGTTCCTCTCCTGAGTGTTGCTGGGGGTATGTTTTGGCCTTCATTGTCCGTAACCCCTAACCCTGATGGCCCACCTCAGGAGAAGATAAGCAGTGCGCACGGTTGCACAGGGGGCTTGGCGCGTTGCTGCAGCCTTGCCACGGGCTTTTGAAAGGCGGCGCAGGCCGAGAGCTTCAACTTCCATCTCTTGTGCAACCCTTCTCTCCCAAGTACTGAACCGTTTCAAACCCAACGGTCAGGCCACACGATTTCACCGCAACACTTTCGACACCTCTCTCCGAATTCGGGCATCCCCTGACACTCCGCTGAGTTCTGGTACCATTCGATCGAACCCAAAAATACTCGACACCACCCCTTGCGACCGTCGCGACGCTCGACCGAGTCATCGATGCCCATCGTTGTCGGCCATTTCCATCTGCCCGCTGAACAGTGACCGCAAAGCTTCTCCCGTTCCCTTAACTATCACATACAGGGAAGGGATATTAACAACATAGCCAATTGCCGCGCTGCACTGTGAACCGTGCGTGAGCGCGATACGAGACGCAGGAGTTCGCGGTTCGCTCAGAACAGAATCGGGGCTTCAGCGGCCATATTACCTGCCTGTACTTGTCTGGAGGAACAGGGACCTGGGGAGAGAAAGGGAGGAACACAGAAGATCAAAGCAAGAAAGCCCGACTCCTGTCAACAAGACTGCCAGCACAGAGCTGCGTCTTGGATTCTTTCCTCAAAGGGCACGACCTCTATCCTCGGTCATCGTTGTGTGTTAGGGATTGGAATGTACGTATGACGAGCCTTCTACTTCCTGCTGTTGTTTCTTGCTGTTGTTTTATGCTTCTGTTTGATATTGCTTTTTTGCTTCTTCGTTGCTCTGCTTCTTTGCTTTACTTCTCCCGTTGTCCTGCCCACCTTGGCCTCGGGCACCACCCCCTGATCCGGCCCGGAGCTCAACTAGCCCGGCCTGGTCTGCGGAGCACTACCCCCGTCCCGGCGACGATGAGATGTGGGAAAATTGTTATCCGCTGCTGATAATGGAATCATGCGCTATAGACGTTCCTGTATTTCTAATTCATAGCCAGGCGGCCAATTCAAATTTGAATCTTCTCGCAGGAACAGGTTCCAACGCCTTGACACCTTCCGATCGACACCTTTCGAACCGCATACATCCACCATCATGGCCGAAGAAGAGTTTGAAATCGACGTCTATGGCGACTCCGCCACTGAGCATGGCGACCATGGCCACGAAGAGGACCGCGGCTACGACGCCGAGGACGCTCATCACGCCAACGGCGACGACGGCCACGAGCACTACCATGAGGACTCGAGACATGACAACATGGATGACGGCGGCGCCGATCAGCACGAGTCCAACGGCCTGGCCACCCAGCGTCCCCAGCAGGGCGTGAAGCGCAAGGAGGGTTCCGACGAGCGTCCCGTCGACCCCGGCGCCACCACTGCGCTCATGATTTCGGAGCTCAACTGGTGGAACACTGACGATGACATTCGTGGCTGGGTGAATCAGGCTGGGTGCGAACACGAGCTCAAGGACATCACCTTTAGCGAGCACAAGATCAACGGCAAGAGTAAGGGGTAAGTGGACTGTACCCTGATTCGGCGCTGCAAGGATGACCCTGCTGACCCGCGCCGACAGTCAAGCCTACGTCGAGTTCACTTCTCAGCAGGCTGCCACCGCCACCAAGCATCGCATCGACTCGCTGTCCAACGAGTACAGCCAGCCCGGCCAGCAGAAGCGCCACAACGTCATCTACTCCGGACCCTCCCACAACCCCTTCCGGACCCTGCCCAAGGACGCCCCGAACCGCGCCGCTAAGGACGGACAGAGCCGTGCGGCCCCGGGTCAGTCGTACAATGACCGCGGCGGCGGCTTTGGTGGCACCAACAACTTTGGCGGTTTCCGCGGTGGTCGTGGCGGCTTCAACGGTCCCCGTGGCGGCGGCGGCATGAACCAGGGCGGCTTCAACCGCAACTTTGCGGGCAACAACATGAACTCGTTTGGCTCCAACAACATGGGCTTCAACAACCCCATGGGCGGCGTCGGCTACGGCGGCGGCTTCAACCGCGGCGGTGGCATGATGGGCGGCGGTATGCGTGGCGGTGGCATGCGCGGCGGCCGAGGCGGTGGCGGCATGGGCATGATGGGAGGCATGCCCATGGGTGGTGCCATGCCCATGGGCGGCATGGGCGGGCCGATGGGAGGCATGGGCATGATGGGCGGCGGCATGGGTGCCGGTATGCCTGGTAAGTTCTACTCTCATATGTACAGCCCGCAACACTTCGGCTCTCTGTACGTGCCATACTGACCCCGACGACAACAGGCTTCCAGGGCATGCAGCCGGGCTTCAACCCGGGCTTCTTCGGCGGTGCCGGCGGCAACCAGTCCAACGAGTGGCAGAACCCCCACGGCGCCAAGCGTGCTCGCGGTGAGTAGGACTACACCCGAGGCAAACGGCGCTACTAGTGGACCGGGTTCGCCACTGTTGCGGGCGTATTCGGTCATTTCGAACCCGTCAAAATCGGTTCTCCGTTTCTCCCCTCCCCACAAGGCGACCACCCAACAGTTAGTCGACAGCCGGACAACGACAAAGGGGTTGAGAGCCTCGCCGCCTAGCTGATACCACGCAGCAATACCAAAGATCGGGGTTTGCGAGCCCATCTATCAGTTTGTATGATTTGGAGGTGAAAGGTGACTGGCTGCGTTTCTTCTCAATTGGCGTTTGGGTTTCGGTGGGATGTGTTTGAGTTTGCTTTCCCGTGCTTTTTTTGCTATGCGGTGTTTTTGGTCTTGGTCTTGGTCTTGGTCTCGTTCAGATATCTTGGAATCAACCATCTGTGGCTCCATGTCTGTGGTGTTCTGTTGCTTGTGGGCGTGTTGGTGTCGGTTTTGGGAGTTGAGATGCATGTGTAAAGCTGCCAGGCGTAAAGGGGTTTTTGTTGTGCTCTCGAGGAGGCAGTGACTCTGGATTTGGCTAGGTCTGACAGCGTGTGGCTTGAGCTTCCATGGTGTAACGGTTGGGAAGTTGGCTACGTGATGTGGAGTTGAGCGTTTGCAAAGCCTGCGAAGATACCTTTTCGTTTCCAAGGTTCTAGTTTGGAGCTGTAGCTGGAGGTGTGGTTGCGCTTCTCGGCGCCCGATGATGTTGTCAAGTAGAGCGTTGACGACCTCTGGATTAAGGCTACGGGCTGTCTGGTCATTCCACAAACTCGATGAATCAAAGATCAAGCCTCGAGGCGATCAATTGTTTGGTCTACCACCTTTCGGATCTGCTGCCACCTTGTACGAAGCAACTCTGTCTGCTCCGGATGATCGTCCTCGAGGTCTCCCAACTCCTGCACCGTCTTGTCCACCATACCTCGATACTTCCTCAGCACCTTCAGCAGCAACCTATCCACTTGCTCCTGCAGCACCTCCCCCCCATCCTCCCCCTCGAACACCAACCTCTCCCACTGGCCCACCGGCACGCACAGCAACCTGAGCGCCACCTGCGTCCTGTAGCACACCGTCTTGGCATCCAGTACGTAGTTCCCCAGGAACCCCCGCTCCTCCAACCGCTCCTTCTGCTCGCCACTCAGCTCCGGCAAGACGGCGTCATCCAGGCACACCTCGTCCCACTGGTTCTCGCCGAGCACGAACCCGTACTCGACCAGCAAAAAGTCGTTGGAGTGCTTGCCGTAGCAGATGTACACCTCGTCGCCCTCGTCGTAGGCGCGGTCCGCGGTGACGGTGTAGCTGTCCGGGCCGAAGGCGACCTCGCAGCCGGCGTCGGCGTGGTTGAACAGGTCGGCGACGGGCTGCATGATCATGCGGTCGTCCCGGGGCAGCTTGGCGGTGCGCGGGGTCTCGTGGTAAAAGGTGCGCGTGTTGACGAGGAGCCAGGCGTAGAGGTAGTCCGGGCGGGCGATGACCAAGGACGCGTCCAGGGCGGCCGCGTGCTGGACGGCGGCCCAGTCGCGGGCGAACTTGGACTGCTGCTTGCGGAGCAGGGCGAGGGCGGCCTTGGGGAGGTAGGGGTGCAGGGCCGTGTCCCAGGCCAGGGGCATGCTGGCGGAGACGGAGTCGCGGGAGGGGAGCACGGCGTTCCAGAGGCTGTACTTGGACGCGGGCTTGTCCAGGGCCAGCTCGGCGGCGAGGATGGCGTGGACCTTGGTCCCCTTGGGGAGGGCCTTTTTGACTTTGGGGCGGACTGTTTCGATGGTCCTGAGGGCGGATGTGGGAACACTGAGGATCAGTTCCTTGGCCTAGAGAGACATTAGCTGTAGGCCCCGAGAAAAGGGAAGTGGCAGTATGGTTTGTATATACCTTGATCGGCTTTGTAACGACGATACCGATACCTCTGCCAGGAAGTGAACGCGGCGCGATGCCATTCAGTTGAACACCACGGTCTTGGGCCCAGCGGAGGAACTCGTCGTAGGTCTCCATGATGTTGTCAGTTGCTCGTGAGAAGGCAACCTTTCTCGCTGAGCAACTTGGTTGTTGTTGGGGCAGGAGTGAGCCTGAGTGCTTGGGTGACTCAAAAGTTGGGGATGTAAGTGCGAGAAAGGAAACAGCGTCGGATTGGTGGTGGTTATTGTGATGCACATAGCAAGGCAAACAATAGAAGGGAAATTTGAATGTTCTATACCGGTCTCATATTTTACCTGAATATTCTCTAAGCTACAAACCACCCCTTCTTTCCAGTATTTTAGAGTCATAAGTTTCTTCACGTTGCCGTTCGATTCCGAAACATGGCGATTTTCTTTTCTCAAAGCACACCTTCAATCGTATCAGCAATTCAGGGTTAGGGTCTTGTTTCACAGACAGAGCTGGCAATCGGCCGACTTTCACCGAAAGCCCGAGCTCCAGCCCAGAGCCGGGATCCATCGAACCATCTGGCCGGCGCCGACCTGTTTCTTTCTCGACCGAACAACAGGATGCCGTTCTGGTGTTCCGGACCCAACTCGTCATGGAGGTTTGCCTCGGACGCACAGCAGCTCTGGTAGCCCGCAATAATGGGTTTCGGCCTTCCGCCGCAGCACTCACAATAGCACCTGCCCACTCCCGGCACTTCTCCCTCTCGAGCCTCAGCCGCCCACCGCCCAACTACCCCGGCCATGTACCGCTCTCCCGTATTGAAAAGGCCGCTCTGGCAATTGGCTCCGGGCTGATGTCCCTTCGCGACCCGCGACGAGGAGGCAAGCTTCTACTACCCCTCCACTCTCCTCCCCTCTGCCCTGGCCTCCCCCACGCGACTAACACCCGCTCCAGACCTCATCGCCGCCTTCGCCGAAGCCACCGCGACCCCGTACTTCATCTACCGCCTCCGCGACGCCATGCTCGCCCACCCCACCGGCCGGCGCATCCTCCGCGACCGCCCGCGCATCACCTCGACCTCGCTCGACCTCCCCCACCTCCGCTCGCTCCCCGCCAACACGGTCGGCCGCACCTACGTCGCCTGGCTGGACCGCGAGGGCGTGTCCCCGGACACGCGCGCGCAGGTGCGCTACATCGACGACGCCGAGTGCGCCTACGTCATGCAGCGGTACCGCGAGTGCCACGACTTCTACCACGCCCTGACCGGCCTGCCCGTCGTGCGCGAGGGCGAGGTGGCCCTCAAGGCCTTTGAGTTTGCCAACACGCTGCTGCCCATGACGGGGCTGAGCGTGTTCGCCGCCGCGACGCTCAAGGAGAGCGAGCGGAGGCGGTTCGCGGGCATCTACCTCCCCTGGGCGCTGCGCAACGGCCTGCGCGCGGACGAGGTGATCAACGTGTACTGGGAGGAGCAGCTGGAGAAGGACGTGGGGGAGCTGAGGCGCGAGTTGCGGGTCGAGCCGCCGCCGGATTTGAGGGAGATTCGGAAACGGGAGAGGGAGGAGCGGAAGAGGAAGCAGGCGGCTGCGAGGGCGGGTGTATGAATGCCGTGAAGGAAGGGGGGGAAAGGGTTAACTGTACGAAAATCATGTGCGGTCGTGATCGCGTGTAGAATTATGACGCTGTACGATACCATGGAAATATAGCAACACGGGGCTCTGCACCCTGCCATCCATCAGACGCTAAAGAGTAGTGGTCATAACCCATAGATATCTGAACCCGGAATTACCCACCAACCCGCTCTGCTTACAAGTCCAACAAATCATCGTCATCCTCCCACCCCTTCCTCCGGCTCACCACGATCTTCTCCTCTTCCTTGTTGTCCGCCATGGCGTTGAGCAGCTCCTTGAGCTGCTCCTCCGACACCTTCTGCCGCAGCTGGCCCGACTGCGCCAGCATGATCAGCCGGTTCTCGATGTCGGTCGCCCGCTGCTCCTTGACGAGCCGGATGCGCCCCAGCCGGTCGGCGGCCTCGGGCTCGAGGATCTGGTTGAGGATCGACTTGCGTGCTTCGGCTGTCGGGTCGGGGGTTAGCAATCGACGGGGCGGTTTGAGAAGAGGGGTTGAATCGGTTCGATGGTACCTTCTTGTTGTCTGTCGGATGAACTCTGTCAGTATATTGAGGGGTAGATTGGAAAGCTGGAGGCACCCACTGCCTTTGTGCTGCCTGCTCCTGGCTGCCGTTCCCACCTCCCGCCGACTTGCCGCCGCCCTGGGTCTTGAGCTGCTCCAGGCGAGCTTTTCTGATCTGCCGATGCGAGTTAGTTCGGAGCTTGACCCGGGTCCCTAAAATAATCGGACCTGTTCTAGCTCTGCGTCCTCCATCTTGTCGAGTTCTGTGGGATGTGTTTGGAGAATGCGGGGAACAGGTTGAATGCCGTTCGCCTTGATCGCGGGGTCTTGAAGTTTTTGGTGGGGTGGTTGCGAACCGCTGCAAGCAGCACGAAACGCAAGCAATGAACCGCATGGGAGAGTGCAAGCAATAACATTATTTAGGCAGCCATGCCCTCAAAGTTCCCATAGTCTAAGGTAGGTAGGTTTCTATCATACAAGATTGAGTGTCGTACAAATCCTACATGCGAGGCGCCGGTCTCTCCTCCAAATTTTACAGTGTAATTTACAGATGCTCTCCCCCCTCTCCAAGTCATAGCTAATCCGCCCGCCCGGCGCAGGTTTGTGTTGTTCAGCAGCCGCCTTATGCTGAGTCTTCCGTCTCAAACGGTATGTCGCCCTCCAGCTTCCCCAGCGTGACCACTTGTTTTGCCTTGACCGCCCACATGATCGAGTCGAGCGCCGTGACGCTCGCCTGCACCTCGCGGCCTCGTCTGACGAAATAACCCGACAGATAGTTGATGTCTGTGTCCCATCCTCGCCCAATCTGCACCCGCAACTTGCTATCGGCAGTCCGCCGCAGCATCAACTTGTGGAACACCTCGTCCCGCAGTGCGCTGGACACTGCGAACTGCTTGAGCCTCTTTGACTGTCTGCATTCTGGCAACCGAGATACCAGGCGCGACAGCTCTCCGATCAGTCGATCCATCAGCTGCCTCGCGTACGGGTTGCTTGTGAGCTCGCTATACCTGCAGTCCAGCAGTGCCGCTAGCGGGTCTACGATGGTCCGAAACGCCATGGACGGCAGCTTGTACCGGAGGAAATCGGGCATCGGGTGGCCTGTCGCGTTGAGTCCCGGCATCGCCGTCAGAAGTCGGATGAAGTGAGTCGCCCTGGCCGTCCGCTCTATGGGTGGGTGGCGCTTGATGTTGAACCGACTCGCTTCTTTCGGGGGCGAGAACAGCGATAGGTAGAGCCTTCCCGGCCGGATTTCCGCAACCGAAAACCTGCTCTCGCCATGCCCCAAGCTCGTGGTGAAATGCCCGAGGAGGAAGATTGGCCGCCTCGACTCATCCGGAAAGTAGGCTTCAATCAGCGCCTCCGCGACTCCCAACCCATCGTTGACGAGGCAGATGGTTGACCGGTGATCAAGCCGATGCCTGATGTGCCCCAGGGCTTGGAGAACCTCCGCAGCCGGCAGCGTCACGAGCAAGTTGTCGATTACACGATTGCTCCGAGAGTCAGCCGGATCCTCCGGTATAAGCTCGGCCTTGACCCGACGGCGCGCAATGCTGGTGGCACCCCGGTACAGGGTCAGCTGTTTGTCGGCCTGGTGCCACTGCTTGTAGAGGAAATGCCTGTGTATCAAGTAGCGGACAGGGGGGATGGTCTCGCAGCCGGCCAAAGCATGGGCGATGTATCGTCCTGCCAAATCTAGGCCCATGACATGTATTTGATCCGAAGGCTTAAACGCCGGCACGCCAACCGGAAGCCGCGGCCGGGCATGAGCCTGCCGCTCTTCTGCATCCCACAGGGCAAGCTTGGACTGGATCCGGCCCAGCTCCCCCGACCTTTCTTGTTCTGCCGGCATGGCACCCCCAGCCTGGTCCGTGGAGATTTCGGCTCCTGAGGGTATTGTCGGTACGACATGATCAGCCAGGATTGTAGCCGGCGTGTCTTCCGCGGGACCGACCGCCGGGGCGATGTGGCCGTCCTGGGCCGCAGCCGGAACATCTTCTGAAGATCTCGCTGGCGGTAGCACCTCTCTTCCGGCTAGCGGAAGATCCACTGAGCCCGCAGTGCGTTCCAGATGTGGTGGGCGAAGGGGTTGTGTATGCTGGTTGATGGGCGGAATAACCATGGGGCCAAAGGTGCCCAGAAGATGCACAGGGAGACCCCGCGGGCCATTCCACGGCTTGTAGGTGCTGGTTCTTTGCGCTGAGTAGCATCTCGACGTGGCGAAATCGCGGTCCAACAACCGGCGCATGGCCCCCCGGCCCGCGACGTCGTTATTGAGTGGCCATGGTATACACCTGTAGGGTATTTGCGCGAACGCCCGCGGTGGCGGGCGACTGCCTTGAAGGAGATACAGATTGCCGGTATTCACGCAAAAACCTGGGAGCGCATGGCAGGGCGGGTCGGCGTCGCAGATTCGTGAGAGGCCCGTCGCAGGTGGCTCTCGATGGCTAGGGGATGTGATCCGGCATTGGGGAGACTCGGTTGAAGCGGATGGAATCGACACTCGGACTGTGTTCGGTGGTCGTTGGAGTCTGGGCGCGGTCGGCGGTCATAAGGTTTGAGTCGGCGGAGGGACAAAACCGTCGCGACGGCGGCTTCTCTGGTCGAGGGCGACGAGAGCTGCAGAGACGCGAGCTCAATTTTCTTGCTCCCGCGATCATTGACCAGAAAAAAATCACGGCTAACTGATTGGTCCGTCAGGGGGTCGAAAGCCGAGGGGCCCAAGGCTGCTCCAGCGGGATCCACCGGCGCCACAGCCGCTAACCCATTCCAGAGTTGGAACTGAACTTCCAAGATCCCGGCCCAGATTTTTGGAAGGCTTGAAGGTTTCACTCACATCAAAGGCAACAAAACCACATCCCAAGCGTGAAGCAAACGAAACGTTATTTGGTTTGCGGGTGCACCCAAACAACATCAGCATCTTTCAGCACATCAAAACTAGCCTGAATATACCCACAATGGATGTCAGCGACATCACGCCGCAACTGGACCAGCTCGAGGAGCAGCTCAACAAGGCACAAGAAGTCCTGGGGCCGCTGCTGGGCGACATCGGAGACATCTCGGGCAAGCTTCCACTCTTGGACAAGGCCAAACTCTATGTATTGGTGTCATACACAATAGAGTCGCTTCTCTTTTGTAAGACTTGTTAGTCCCGTCTTCCCTACAACTACCTGGTGCTAACACCTGGTGCAGCCGCCTTACGCCTGAATGGGGTGGAGACTAAGAACCATGCCATCTTCACCGAGTTGACACGCGTAAAACAGTACATGGACAAGATTCAGAAACTTGAGAACCCCCCCGCAGAGCGTGAGAATGCAGTCAACACCGAGGCGGCAGCCCGGTTTTTGAGATCTGATCTTGTAAGACACCAACGCCCAACTGCTCGTGTGTCTGTCCATGCATTAACATGACAACAGAGCGACAACAAAGACATCAAAGCAAAGTTGACGGAGCTCATCGCCAAGGAGCGGGAGAAGGCAGCAGCCAAAGCCGCTGAGAAGAAGCGCCCAGCAGAGGACTCGGCCGCCGAGAACAGCCCGGCTGACGCAGGCGAGAAGATCTCCAAGCGACCGAAGCGCAATGGGGGAAAGAAGAAGAAATAAAAGATCAACTGAAAGTCACCGCAGCAAAACACAGCAGGTCGGGGAAGATATCTCGCGTCGAGGCGGTCCGATCCGTCGTCGAGTCCGACCGCGGAACCCGCGTGACTGGGACTGACTTGAGCAAGCCTCTCCAGAGACATGTGCAGAGGTGTTTGGGGTGATTATTGGGCCATCCGTCGTGGGAAAACACCCAATCGGTCCTGCCCTCTACCCAGGGGTTGTTTGAGATAGGCCAGGGCCAGGGACTCAACTGGTCTTCTATGTGCCCAACTCCCCTGCGTGAGCCGAGGGATGAGGGCTCAAGGCACACCGGCTTATCATGGGACTTGGGACTCAGAGTAGTTTTTAGAGAGCGCGAATGTCTCGATTTGCGAACCAGCAGGTTCTTTCGTACCGAGAACACATTCTCGCGCTGTGCAAAGTTGACTGCGAATCTCGTCTCAGAAGCTTGACAACAGGGGTCGCAAGAGCTCAGCACGGTGATCCCCTAACCCCGAACGTTGAACTCGGCATTTGGCAACCCCGGCCGACGCAAATCTGGTCCCACCCGGCGATCTTCTATTGGCTTCTAGACGGGTGTTCCGGAACGCCAGCAAAGCAGTGGCCAATCGCAAAATCGCGTCGGCCTCCAACACCTACCGGCAAAATATCTCCATCTCCAAACCACTCGCTCCCTCCGTGTCGCAACAACATCGCTCGTTGAACCGTCCGTCTCGCCGCGCACCCCAAACAAACCCCCCACCCGCACATCCAACAACATGCC
>Ga0247823_10001081_pt1 | contig 22913 bp, 24 predicted proteins | sample 13C_PalmiticAcid_2_FD_192426 | JGI IMG/M metagenome (GOLD analysis project Ga0247823, IMG submission 192426) | Soil microbial communities from agricultural site in Penn Yan, New York, United States - 13C_PalmiticAcid_Day30 | ecosystem: Environmental > Terrestrial > Soil > Agricultural land... | reverse complement strand
GAACGGCCTGAAAGCGGTCAACGACAGCCTGGGGCATGCGGCCGGCGACGACCTGTTGCGCCGCGCGGGAGAGACGCTGAGAAAGGCCTTGGGCGAGGACCGCTGCATCGCGCGCATCGGCGGCGACGAATTCGCCCTTCTGTTGAGGGGTGTCAACGAGGTGGAAGCACAAGCGGCGATCGATCGCATCGAGCGCATGGCCGGGCTCAACAACCAGTTCCACACGGGGCCGCGGCTCTCGTTTGCCATCGGGACCAGCACCGCTCTTGATGCGGCAGCGCTACTGCGTGCGCAGCACCAGGCTGATGCCGCCATGTACACGGCCAAGCGCTCGCACTACCGGCAGTTGGGACTTGATCGGCGTGCGTGATTCGCGGCGGCAGTCCATTCGAGTGCGCGCGGTCAGGTCTTGAACTTTGCTTCTGCCTCGAAAAGAGCCTGGAAAGGCGATGTGAACCGCGGCGCTTGCAAAACGCGAGACCTGCCCCTAGTTCCCCAATGGCATCCACCATCAAGGAAGCTTCGAGAGCCGTGCTCATTGCTCGGACAGAAAAAGTGAACTTGGGGCAACGCGTTGGCTATGCCGGGTTTTCCTGCCTTCGGCAGCCTCGCTTTTGGTTGCTTTTTCCCATTACATTTCAGCGTGACCGAAGCATCTAGACAACCGAACGCTCCACCAGCGGACGAGACGTTCGCCTGTTTCCGGTTTGCCGGCGGGCGCTTCGACTCGCATGCGATTCCGCTCGAGGTCTTACCAGATCTCGCGGCCTACCGGAAGCTCGTCGTCGAAGTCGCGAAGATGCTTTTCAGGCAGAGGATGGGCACGCGTGTGCGCGTCCCCAAAGGATTTGAAGACTCGTTCCATATCGGCTTGGCACATGTCGAAGGCGGAAGCAGTGCCGTGGCGACCATGCCCCGCATCGCTAAGGCACATGCAACGGAAGCTCAGCAGCCATTAGGCTTCTCGGCCCAACAACAATCGCTTGTCTACCCAGATTTCGAAGACGCACGGCGATACATTGATTCACTGATCGGTTCGGTGGGTAAGAACGGGCAAGTGCCGCCTGAGTTTCCGGTAGAACTCGCCGGCCTCTTCAATACCTTTGGGCAGGGCCTTCAGGACGATGAATTTATCGAAATGGGCTACGGCGGCGATTTCCCGGTTCGTTACGACACGTTCATTCGAAAGAAGATCGTACTTTCGAGAGAGACCACGTACGAGAACACGGTCGATGGCCAGTTCATTCTGAACGGTGGCGTCGTCGGACTGGGCGTAATCCATGTACTCGACCTCAATGGGAACGCGTTTGACTTCCAACCGCCGACAGAATTCGAGTTCGAGAAGGCATACAACCGACCGAACGAACCTGTTCGCCTCGTGGGCAATGGTCTGTACGACAGAAACGAGCGACTTCGCAGGCTTGTGGCGGTCAACGTCGTCTATAGCGACGGAGGTACGACTCAGCCATTCGAAGCCCGGCTACAGGAAATCAGTTCAACCGGTGCGGGGTGGTACGACGATGAAAACCCGGCCCCATCAGCAGCAGGAATAGCGGCGATGCGCCAATTCCTGGAAGGCGTTTCTTCGCAACCTGTGGCGCAACCCTATCTGTACCCTCTGCCGCACGGAGGCATCGTCGCTGAGTGGAGCTTAGGTCCATGGGAGGCCAGCGCTGAGATCGACGCCAACGGCTTGTCTGTGGCGTTGCACGCCATCAATGCCGAAACGTTGGAGGAAATTTATGTTTCAGATGAATTGCAGAACCCCAGTCTGATGTCGCAATTCATGGTTTTCATGAATGCCATGGTGGCAGATGGAGAACAACCCAATGCCGGTCAATAGCTCCTCGCGACTGACAGCTTCCAATGAACTATTGACTAGACAGATTCACCCGAGTCAGATGAGTGACGGGCGACCATCAGCTCGTTCGTTCACACCGACCGACAAAGACGGTGGACACCTGTCCGCCGACCGAGCATCGCTGCTGCACCCGAAAGACGCGTACGAACGCTACCTGCATCGCAAGCAACTTGCGTCGGCCGGCGGAACATGGGGTGTCTCGATCAATGAATTCGAGAGCTTCAATCTTTGCTGTTACGGGGATCCGCTAGAGGGAAGCGAAGCTCACACCCTCGTTGATTTCAACACCGCAGGTGATGCCCGAAAGCAGCAGTCACTAGGGAAGCTTGTGTACGCGAAAGCGAAGGCCCGTGGTCGGCTTCACCCTCCGCCAGATGTAGTTTGATCCTCAACGCATCTTGCGACCAAAAGAGTGTTCTGCCGCGTCAGCACTGCACTTGATCGCGCAACTTTCGGCGAAATGATTCAAGCATGACGACGAAGCGTCCAGGCAGAGGTGCCACACGACAAACTGACAACTGGCCGCTTGCGGTGGCTGCTTCAGCTTGAGCAAAGACCTTAAGCAGCGCCCGGCCGCTCGCGCGATGCTACGCGCTGCGATTGCGAGGCGCTCGGCTGGGTGCAGTGGGTGAAAGACTCCGACGGCGACTAAGTTTACGGACCCGGCGAAGGCGCCCGCGTGCTAGAAGAATTGTCCGGCGCGGGTCACGTCGTGCTCGCTGAATGGCGCAGTGGCGACCGATAGTTTGTAGGTCGGCGCGTTGAAGTAGACCGTTACGACCCTGCGGTGTTGCTTTCCACTAGAGGGCTTAACGCGTGACTTCCATGGGCCATCCGACAAGGCCGGCCGATTCAAGGTGGGGACGACGCCGTACGCTCACGGTTGAAGCGTAGCGGCGACGATCGCGTCGCCGCAACAACCTGGATCTCGGGACCTCGAATGCGCATTGTGATGGGTGAGATGAACGGCGTCAGGTTGTTGGACTTGATGAATGGGTCGGTTGGCGCATGCTGCCGCGTCAGCGCAGCGGTCGCATACGCGACGCGGAGCGATCCCTTCTTCGAGCACTGCATTCATCACGGCACGCCACTCGAATACTACGGGCTGTTGGATGAAGGGGCCGCCGTTAGCTTGCCGCTGCTGCGAGACATGCTTCGTGCAGGCCCGCTGGCCGTTAACGCAAGACTGATCAAAGGCCACTTCCACTCGAAGATTATCTGGTGGCACGGATTCGGTGCTTACATTGGTTCAGCCAATTTGACCTCCAAGGCTTGGTTCACGAACGTGGAGTGCGGTGTCTTCTTTGATGAGACCGAGATCATCGGGCAGCCCCTGCAAGTCGACTTAGAACAGCAGTTCGCGTACCTCCGCAAGCACTCCGCTCCGGTAACAAACGAATTGGTGAAGGCTCTGGACAAGCTAAGTCCCGCTGAGCGAGGCGCCTACGCCGCCCAGCAGAAACTGAAGTCCCAGTTCGACGAGGCCACCAAGGACATCCCCGATCACGACGGGTTGACCACGTACGGCCCGGCCACAAAAACTACTGCTTTCACTGAATTCACCACCGAGTGGAACGAGACGTTGCAGCTCCTACGGGGGCTGTGCAAAGACTTCCACAAACTGGGGAAGCGACCAACATGGGTAGACCCGTCTGCCGAGCCCACGGTTCACTTTGACCAGTTCCTTCACGCCTACTACTACGTTTGCGTGCGCGATGCGCGCGACGATGACGAGAACGTGAAGACCGTGGGTCTGGTCAATCGCGCACACGAGCGAAACAGGCTCGATACAGCTGGTGCGCTGCAGGAGGCAGCCAACTGGTGGGCCTCTCTGCCGGAAGCGCCGTATGGAGAAGACGTGTTCATTCGGGATATCGCGCCTCGGATTCGTGCAAAGTTTTCGTTGCCAGCGCTGACCGCGTGGAAGTTGGAGGACTTTCAGGAAGCGTTCTTCGAAGTCCACGCCTTCAAGATGCACGCACGGCAGATGAGCAACGCAACGCTCGGTTTGCCGAGCAATCACCACGAGACCGTCAAGGAGCGATCTGACCGAGTTGCCCGGTGGCTTTGGCATCAGCCTCGCCAGGGTTCGCAGATGCACATCCGCGACCTTGTCAAGTTCCTGATTTGGGGTGCATCACCCGGCAACATGGGCGAGCGGCTCTGGCTGGCCACAACGGATGAGCAGCGCCGATACGGTCACTTCGGTTCCAGCACCCTCGGCGAGGCAGTGGGTTGGGCTCGCCCCGACGAGTTCCCGCCGCGAAACAATAGAACCAATAAGGCACTCAAGTCGCTGGGGCACGATGTACGCCTCTTTTCAGATTGATCCGCGCGCCTTTAGAGACACAATGTCGGTCAGGAGCGGACGCATCAGCAAAAAGGTGTCGAGCACAATAAAGCGCCATGCGTCATCGCATGTCCCGGAGGTCATTGGCACCGCCCAGGACGCAGAGCGCAATCCAAGGGGGAAAGGGGCAGGATCATGACTACAGACGAACAGGTTGCAGGTGCAGTTGGTGCCTGGGCACCCGAACTAGCAGAGAGCTTCAATGCGATGGAGTACCTTGGATCCGAGACCGCGATCCAATGGCTAACCGAATCCGATTGGTCTGCTGAATTTGACTTGCTTGTCCAAGACAGTGGCTACCCATCTGCGACTGAACTGTGGCAACGGGTGCTCAGAGACAGCGTCCGCCTCCCAGCACCTGCGCTCCTCTTGATACTTGAGCACATGCGCAGAAAGCCCGCCGACACGGGAAGCTCAATGCAGGCAGCAGGGCTTGGCTTTTCCAGGACGTTAGGAAACGTCGCTTCTCGAGCCGCAGAGGCCTTGCATGAAAGCGCCAAGTCCAGCTTCGCCAATGACGAACTGGATGTGGCGATAGCTCGATTTCGAGTCGCGCTCGCCGAGTTCCGGTTCGCTATCGAGAGCCAGGTGCTCTCCGACGCCACAAGAAAGCTTGCCACGGGCAAGTACGCTACTGCGGTTGCCATGATCGGCCGGTGGGTGAACGTGTCACGGGATGCACTCTCCCGTGCGCTTACGTACTCGCAGGAGTCCATGACGCTCGGAAATGTGCAGCCGGAGACCTTCATCTATCGGCTAGAACTCCTGATTCAACAGTTCGATCTAACCATGGACCCCGAGGTGCTTAGAGACGCCCTCGTACTCCAGTCCCAGAATCGGCATGTTTCAGGATCAGAGGTAGCGGAGGCCGAGGTCCGTTACCGCTTAGCCCAGCTTGCTGCGCCCGGGTCGAGGGAGTCAAAACGGTACCTTGCAAGTGCGCGACGCCTGCTCGAGAGGTGCAACCCCAGGAACAGCGTAGAGGAGGTGCGGAGGAAGGTACTTCACATTCTGGTCGCGGAGGCCGCTAGTGGCGCGCTCCCCACTTCGCTCCGATCCGTTGCAATCCCGAAAGGAATTCTCGCTGAGATGGCAAGGCAACCATCGACGGAGCTCTGGCGGACTGTGAGGATGGTGATCGCGAAACTCGATGAGTTGCGACTTCACAGATCGTCGATACCCGCGGCAGTTCTTTGCGCTCGATTTCTTCGTCAGATGATCGATGGCCCAAGCGACCTCCTCGAGCAGGATGACATCTCCCTCTACGTGACAATCACGAGAAGGCTCGCCCAAAAAGCGACCTGGAACAGACACGTTCAATGGGAGGCCGGCGCGGCGGCATTGTCGGCGGCCAAGCACACCGGGAACTTCGACTTAGCACTGCACGCCCAGGCGACGTTTAACTCACTCGCTACTCAATATCCTACTTGGCCGCTCCCTCGAATCGGCCTTGCGAGAGTGCAAGATTACCTGGCTCAGACTAGCGAAGGTGCCACGTCGACGGAAGCCGACACTTGGCGAACTGCGGCCGACTTGGCTCTGCGCTCAACCATCTACGCGCGGTCCAGATTGGGAGGACGGAGCGCGGTGTTTGCTGTAGCCGATGCAAGAGGATTCTTGTCAGAGACATTCGTGTTCAAAAAGACGACGAAGAGCAACGCTGAACACGAAGCGGCAATGCTCAACGCCCTCCGGCACGAAGTCGCGAAGCTAGAAGGCGCGAATCGTTTTGAGGTGCCTCGATCTTTGGCGATCGTCGAGGTCTCATCAACCGACGACCGCCAATGGGTGCATGTTTCGCAACGGGCTGCCGGACGCCTGATAAGCGACCTTGCGACTGGAGAGGCCGAGGGCGCACTCGACTCGATTGTCGAGCTTCTTGCAATCTTCCATCGCATAGCTGGTGATCCACCGGCTGGTAAGTCCGCCTGGCAGCCGCTGAAGGCCAATCTCAAGATGTGGTCGAGAACATTGTTCGAACCTACGAAGGCAGACGAATTCGTCGATTCATTGCGACGTGCGTTTCCTGGCGAACTGCGACTGGTCAGAAAACGCGACGGCCATGCGGCCAATTGGCTCTTGGACCCGGCCGGGCGCATCGTCGCCGTTGACTTCGAGTCAACCGATTTCATCCCCGTCGGCTACGATGTAGCTCAACTGATTGAAGACAATGGCATCTTGCAGGCTAGCCCGGCGGGGTGGCAAAGGAGGCTGGCGCTGATGTCGCGCTACCTCAAGGGCCTAGGCGAGGCGCTGAGTGATTCGGCAATCTCGAGCGCGTACGGCTGGTTCGCCGTAACTCGCGCCCTGCGACTTGGCACCGAACGAGAGGCAGGAAAGCATTTGCGGCGACACGCTCGCGAGTTGTGCGGAATGCTGATCGAGTGCGGTGGTGAATCGACCGCGAGCATTGCGAGAGAGCTACTTCACGGACTATCACGGACCGAGCACACAGACCCGACCGAGTCCGCCCCGACTCATGACCATCGACGCCTAAGCAAAGCCATGGCGTATCAGCTTCGTCATCAGGGCCCTAGCAACAACGTGCCAATCGACGAGGCTGGATTCGCCGCGATAGAAGATTTGGCGCGTGCTCTCAACGCTGACATCAGCGAGCTGTTGGCGGTGGCGGAGCACCCCGGTGAGCCACGGTATGGGATACGGGACGGCCGCATTCGCGCTCTCTATGGCCACTCCATACCTGTCACCATCGACGTCGAAATTGACGTTGGTGCCCCACAGCACTTGTACCACGGCTCGAACTGGCCTGCCTTGGATGCGATCGTACGTGACGGCCTGACTCCGATGCAGCGTCGCATGGTGCATCTGACCAACACAATTGAGGAGGCGACAGCGGTGGGGGGGCGAAAGGGCGCCCCTCTCGTCTTTTCAATTGAACAGAGCAGGGATGAAGAACCGGTGGCTGACGGCATTTGGGTCGCAGCGATGGTTCCCCGCCAACGCCTTTCTATTGTCAACCCGTTCATCGATGAAGCTGGCGCGGTTCGATAGCCTCGATGGGGAAGGTTGGGGCAGGCCTTGAACTTTGCTTCTGCCTCGAAAAGGGCCTGGAAAGGTGATGTGAACCGCAGGGCTTGCAAAACGCGAGACCTGACCCTAGTTCCCGGGAGTGTTGAGGGGAGTGTTCAGGGTCAGGTATTGTCTCTTGCCCCAATGAGCGTTGACACTGCCGTCCGGACTTCGGGATCGTCGACCGCCTGAAGTGCCGAGGTCAGCAGTTCGTCCGCCAGGGTCTCACCGTTCGTGTGGCGAAGCACCTTCGCGACGAGGAGAATGTCTTCGGCCGTGAGCTGAGCGTAGGCGTCCAGGATGCGGTCCCGCTTCTCGGCGTCGGGTCGCTCCTTTGCGGAGGCGACGTCTTCGTTAAGCTGCTCGATGCGTCGTGCGATCACCTCCTCGGGGTCGCCCATGAAACTCCGGGCCAAGTCGAAGTCTTCGCAGGCCACGAGCGAAGGCATGGCGACACCGATGCAACGGTCGGCGAAGTCGGGACTTCGGTCGTTGATGCGCTTGAACAGGTCGTACGTGTTCCGCGCGTTGCCCAGGGTGTCGTTCAACGCGGAAACATCGTTGAAGAGCTCCCAGTCCTCGACCCCGGCGGCGAGGATCGCGACCTTGCGGTCGCGGAGGGCCAGCAGGGCTTCCATGGCGGATGGGTACGCCTCGCCGAGTTCTTTCCAGAACGCCAACGCGAACGACAGGCGCACGCCGCGCAGCGCCCGGTCTTCCGCCAGCGCGTGTTCGTGGAACCAGATGTACTCGTTCAGCGCTTCTTCATGGCGGCCGGCTTGTGCGGCGGCATGGGCTTCGGTCAAGCGGTCGATGGCTTTCATGGCGTCGAAGTATCGCCGCTGGGCCCGAAACGCAAACGGGGCGTCTGTTTTCACAGACGCCCCGGCGTATATCGGTGGTGGAGAGGAGGAGGAGCCCGAAGGGATCCTCGTCGTCAACCGCCAAGTGCTTGTCGGATAAGGGAAAAGTCCGATTCGTCTGGCCTAACCGTTCTTCGTTCTGGGAAGCGGTTCGGCATGGATTCTGGGAAGTCTGAGCGAGAACGTCAAGGGCGCTGGCGTGCACTAGTCCCCTATGCCGAGCTTCTGCAACTGTTCCCTCGCGATGTGTTTGAGCACGTCAATCATCATGTCGATGCCTCCGGCACCCACCTTGCTCATGATCTTCTTCGCGTGATCCCACGCGGCCGACGAACGGGATGCGTCGGCAAAATCGTGGCCTTTCCAGGTCATGTTTAGGATCAACGCTTGCCTTGAGGATTCTCCTGCGGTGCATTCAACCGCATCGAGAAGACCGGCCTGCCACATTAGGAATACGTGGTGGCCAATGACCTCCTCGGAGTAGCCGTCGATTTCAGGGTTGCCGTGCTGCATTTCGTCCTCGGATCGACCTTCGGAGTCGAGGATAATTTTTCGCACCAGATCCATGTCACGCTTCATTCGGTGGCCTCACTTTCGTTTGTAGAGAGGGTCGAATGACGTTAGCGCTTCAGCGTGGCCGCGAGCTGCGCTCCCGACCGCGTGATGTAGAGCCTTCGGCTACCTGCGGAGGCGTACTCCACACGCAGCAGGCCGTTGCCTAACAGAATGTCGAGATCATCTTCGATGTATCTCGGCTCAGGGAACGCAAGTACCCCGGACCCTGGAGTTAGGAACATGAAAGTGCGCTCGAACTTATTCTCCATGGCGAACTCGCTTGCGGAATCGGCCATCTGAACCAAGATGGATCGGGCCTGTTCCGAAAGAACTGAAGACGGTTGGAACACTTTCGCTAGGCCGCCGAACCCCTCCAGGTTGGCCGCCAGTTCACTGAAACGGCTGTTGAGTTCCTCCAGCCGCTGCACAAGTAGATCGTGGTTGATGGACAGCAGCGCACTTAGCTCGTCCGCTAGTGCATCGTTACGCTCAAGCGCTGCAACGGTGTCCTCGCGGTGCTTCTCCTTCAGCCACACGATGAACGCATCTAGGGTGGCACCGGATCGCTCGGCCTTGAAGTTCGACAAGAGACCGACGATGTTGGCAAAAGAACCGGCGGCGACAACTGGGTCGATGAGCATAGAAGTCCTCTGAGAGTCAGCGAGTCGCCCCTCAACTTCTGGCGTTTCGCAATTCTACAGGGGCTGTGAATGCATACAGTTTCTCGCCCGGACAGCCTTGTCTTGGACACCATAGGGTGGCTTCGTCTTTAGCCTCCCGCAACTCATTTCCGCCAAGCACAGATGTCCAAAGCCATCCCCGCCATTCCCCGAGAACTCATCGGCTACCTCGCCGAGGTCTTTCCCAACAAGCTCCCGGAGGAGGTTCTCTCCGAAGCCCGGATGGGTGAACTCATCGGCCAGCAAAACGTGCTGCGTCACCTCCAAGCCAAGTGCAGCGAACAAGCGCGGTGCGACAGAACGCCGACCGTCCTTTAGCGCTTCTCAATTCGATCCTTCCCGCCCCCGGCAGTCTTCAGTGACGCCGGGGGTTTTCTTTGCCCGTTTCACTTTTCAACATGGCAACTCAAGACAACTACAGCCCAGGCCAAGAGCGCGTCCAGGTGACCGCCTCACCCACACTCATCTCCGAGAAGGCTCGATTCGACCCTCAGGAGAACGTCAATCGCCTCCTTGCTGCGTTCGGGATGGAGTCCACCCAAAACGAACTCGCACGGATGAACCAAGATCACGAAGCCCGCAAGCTCCGTGACCAACAAGTGAAGTTCGATTGGTACGTCGAGCAGTTCCAGAAGGACCACGCAGGGGGCGCGGTGTCCCAAGCGCAGATTAAGGAGCGCTTCCCTGAGACCGTGCCTGTGATCGCCTCTCGAATCGCCGAAGCGGTGGGGCATCAGGAAGGCAAGAAACAGTTCCAAGGCGTGATTGATGAGATCGCGGCCAATGATGGACTGCGCCTCGACTCGACCGCCCGCGCGGCCTTTCTCGCCAAGAGGCGGGCGGAGATCACTTCGACAGTGGGGCAGAGCCACGACTTCTACGGTGCGGGGATGGTGTCCGCCATCGACAAGCTCGTGGCACAGCATGAGCAAAACTGGGGCAGCGAGACGGCTGCCTACCATCAAAAGGCACAGGCTGAGCAATTCTCAGGCGAGGTGGTCGAGGCCCTCAACAACGGGAAGCCGGAGGCGCTCGACGGTCTCGATGCTCGTTATAAGGCAAGCTCTTCGCTGAACGATCTGGAACGGAAAAAGTTGGTGGTCGATACCGCCATCGATCTCGCGTTCACCAACGATGATCCGGAGGTTCTCCGCAACGTGCCTCAGGCGTTCCTGAATGCGGAGCACAAGGCTGCCCTAGCCAAAGCGAAGGTCCAGCTTACCGACCGTCGCATGGCCGACTTCTTCAACGCCCAGCGCCTCACAGAAGTCCGCCGCGCGGAGGACAGGCGGACTGCCAAAAAGGAGATCATCGGCAAGGTCGTTGAAGGCGAAGCTATCGACCCCGCCATGTATCGGGATGACGATGAGAAGTACCAATTCGCACTTGAGATGCGGCGCTCCCCGAGGATTGAGGAGTCGCTCAGCTTCGCCAATGCTCAAGCGGTCCGCGGTGCCATCTTGTCGCAATCAACTGTCGGCTCAATGGGCTCTGAAGAGGGCATTGCAGATCACATCCTTGCCAACCGCGAACTGAACCCCAAAGAGAAGCAGGCGCTCATCGCAGAGCTACCCAAGCTGATCGAGGGACGGAACCTCATGGCCGACGATCTGGTGCGTCAGCCCGTGTCCGACCGGCTGGCTCCCCGCCTTCAGGCCCTGGAGCAAAGCACCAACAGCGCCATCCAGTCGCTCCTCACCGGACGCAACCTGCGCTCGGAGGTCATGAAGGGCTACGACCTGGACATCCGCCGGAGCTTCATGGCCGAGTTCGAAGAGACCGGTCGGTGGCCCACGGGTCACCGCAAGCTGGAACTCATCGACAAGGCCGTGGACCGCGCAGAGAAGCGCCTGGAAGACGCCACCCGCATCACCGGAGGCAGTGCCTCACCGGCCGCCAACCGAACGCCTCAAGGCGCTCCCAAGGCTGCCCCTGCGCCTGCACCCACAGCGACCCCCGCTGCCGCCCCTGCGGCCCTTCCGAAGGGGGTCAAACTCATCAACTAAGGAGTCGCCATGACGCGCTGCCTCATCATTTGTGGAGAGTATTCATGCCCCAGCCATTCACGTTGAAGTCGTACAAGCAGGCCAGTTTTCGATAGGACGTCCCATTGTTGGAGCCACTATGCAATCGATCCGCATGCTTTCTTAGAAAGTTCAGCACCACGGCTGGATCTGAATTCGGAACAAACGGGAGATATGCGACGGCTTTTTCCGGTGGAAAGTTCTCAACAATGGCTTCTGCACTCATTCCCTGTGCCGCACGGATGAAAGCTTTGTTGTATTGCACGCCTCCTTGGTAAAAACCTGCGTCGGACGGTATGTGCTTAAAAAGTTCAAGCTTGCTTTCCCGAAGTTTTTCGGGAGAATCGATGCCTATCGCGCGTAAATATTTGAAGACTGGCAAGTATTTCGATTGCCTCCCGAGATTGGGGACGGTCTTCGTTAGAATCAATTCGGGGTCGAACTTGCTGTTGTCAAGAAGAAGGTCTTGGTAGAGTTCGCTGAAGCCAACACCTTGGTATCCGATTCTGCCTGCGCGTTCCGCAGCAGCCACCCCAACGCCGATGACAAACTCAACGTCATCCTTGCTGTCGATTTCATCAACATCTACTACTACCAGCTTCTCTCCCGGCTCACTGAGCTTCACCAGTTCGTACAACTGCTCTTTGCAATGCCTAAGTACCCGTGCGGGAATCTTTCGCTTCACTGTATCTAAGGCTTCATAAACCGGCAAGAAATCATCAGTTGCTACAACTGTAATCGGCAATTGCGCTCCGTCGATTGCCATCACTGTCTTAGCGTACGAGGGGGCGAGGCCGTCTCCTCGTTTAATGAATATTAGATTGTTTTGAAGCTTTTCAAGATTCTCGGGGCCAAGAACGTTCACGATGGCGCGAAGCATTCCTGTGATATTTTCGTCGCTAAGTGAGTACCCCATGAAGACGATGGGGTGTTCAACAAAAAGGGTAATGAGCTTGGCTGCTAGATAGGGGTTGAGCTTTTCAAAATTGCTGTAGTCATCGTTTGTTAGGATAAGGCTAGATGGCCGCGTTGCGGAACCATGTATCTTATATATTTCTGCGATGGATTGCGGGTTGGAAAACAGGAGTTCAGACTGGCCCACAAATACTTTGAAGTCTGGAAAGAGACCCTCTAACAACAAGTCCCAGTTGGTCGTGATTATCCCGTCTACGTTTAGCTTTGATAGCATTTCAATTTCGGCCGCATATTCAGGATTTGGTGCGGCGTTTGAAATGGACTTGAGGTATTCGCAGATTTCGATTCTGAGTGCAGATGTTTTGTCTTTTCCCGCGGAGGAGTGTTTTTTGCGGCTTCCCTCGTACGCTTCGCTTTTCCACCAAAAGTCGTGGAAGTCCAGTGCCATTAATTTGGCGACCGTCGGTAAATTTCCATCTGCAGTAGTGAAATAGTATCCGAATGGGTTCGGAAGATTGCTTCCAAACCGCTGAAGCAGTCCGTACCAGTCCTCAAGGCCCAGGTAGCGTCTCGAAAATCCAGATCCGATGAATAGAAATGGTGCCGACGATGCGGATTGAAAATGTTCCGACAGGCGCGTTTTGATGTCCATAAGTGTCCCTGAGATTGAACAAAACCCCCGTTTGGCGTGCTCCTCATTCGAAGGCGAATGTCGCTAATATCGCATCTGGCTGAGGTTGACTAGGATATTTTTAAGCGGGCCAATATTCTCCGCCGCATGGGCAGTTGTATGATTTGTAGATGCCGCTATCGGTTATCCGAGTGTTGGACATTACTCCAACGAATGTTCGGCATCTGCTGCACGTCCACGGGCCGTTGTGTAGGTCACGATTTCTAGCATGGGAGAGCCTCATTTTTTCTCCAACACTGAGCACGCGCGTGGTCGACCCCTCTCTGATATGTGCGCGGCCATCATACTCAAAGAATTGGATAATTCGGGGCCGGTGGCTCGCAATTGCCAGGAGAGGAAGTCCCTCACAGTCAAGTACATGGACTTCAAGTTGAATGGGAGGGTCGAATTTTTGCTTCGCGTGATTGACTAACGTCTTTTGTGCAGTATCAAGTCCAGTATTGCCAAGGCCGATAACCTCGCTGTTATCTTTGATCCCGAACAAGATCATCCCGCGCCCTGTCTCAGAGTTCAGCATCCCGCACAGAGCCACGAAGGCTTCCTTCTGAAGCGACAGGGATTCTTTGAACTCGTGCGTCTGCGATTCGCGGAGCTTGCTAACTTGGTCGCGCCCGATTTTCTCCGGGTGAAGCATGAACGTTCTCCTTGCTGGGGGACATGCGATGTTGTCAGGTTGCTGGTTGGGCCGCGACTGGGAACTCCCCGTGGAAGGAGCACCTCGCTGAAAAAATGAGAAAAAAATTCGAAGGGGGTCTGCGGTGATGTTCACCGGGAAGTTCCCCCCGGTCCCCCTCCGGTGACTCGTGGCTTATGAGCAAGGGGGTAGGGCAGGCAGGCATCGTTGCGCTCTATGCTGCTGCAGTCAACTCACTTCACACCGCTGATCTTCCAATGTCTGTATCTCAGATGCTCCTTCAGGCAGCCGTAACGCTCGCCATTGCGGTTCTTACCACTCTCCTAACCATCAGGCTGTCCCAGCGCAAGTTCCGCGCAGAGCGTCTTTGGGATCGAAAGGCCGCAGCCTACGAACGGCTCATTGACGCGTTCCACAACTACAAGCGTTTCTCTGTAGACCACTTGGAGGCCGCATACAACCAGACGGAAGTCGATGACGAGACGGCGGCAAAGCTGGGCAAACTCTCGCGTGAGTCGTCGGACGAAATATGGCGTGCGCAGGACATCGGAAGCTTCACGATCTCTAGTGAGGCCATCGCAATCCTTGGCAGGTATCGGGCCGCCCTACAAGAGCAGGACGACATTGGCGTTTGGCATCAGCATCTTGACCATGAGTACTCGGTGACCGACGAGCACATGAAGGAACTTATTGCGGAGGCAAAGCGGGATCTTTCGCGTTAGCTGTCAACAAGTGACCACTTTTTGGCGGTCTGGAAGCTGATGGTGAAGCAGTGTCATAAAGATAGCCTTGACAGAAATTGACGGTACTCGACATACTGACGGCACTTGTTAACACCGAGCGTCCCATGCCTGAAGTCTTTGCCTATGCGCGTGTGTCCACCGTCGATCAACTCACCGAGAACCAACGCGACCAGATTGCCTTGGCCGGGTACAGCATCACGCCGAAGCGGTTCATTGAGGAGAAGGTCTCGGGTTCAGTCCCGACCAAACAACGGCCGGGCTTTCAGAAGCTCCTAGAGCGGATGGACCAGGGGGACACCCTTGTCGTGACCAAGCTCGACCGGATTGGCCGGGACTCGATCGATGTCCAACAGACCGTTGCTCATTTCGAAGCCGAGGGCATGCGACTCATCGTCCTTCAACTCGGGAACCTCGACCTCACGTCCTCCGCTGGTGCCCTCATGGTGAAGGTCTTGGCCGCAGTCGCTGACTTCGAGCGGGAACTCATCATCGAACGGACTCAGGCCGGGCAAGCGAGGGCACGCGCCGAAGGGAAACACATGGGCCGCCCCTCGAAGACCTCCGACAAGGACCGTCAAGCTATCCGCAAGGCTCTCCAAGCGGGGGCCACGGTCACCAGTCAGGCCGAGAAGTACGACGTAAGCCGGGCAACCATCATCAACATCCGAGACGCTGCGTGAGTGGCTTCCTCTGCGGCCTATAGGGCCGTCAACGGGCCGTTTCCATCTTCCCGTGCCCAGGGTAGCAGCCGGGATTCCGGGCGGTTTTCCGTTGACCTGGACGCCTTAGGAGGAATACAGCCTTCCTCGACCCATTCGAGCCCCTGCCGGTACTGCTGGTGGGGGCTCTTTTCGTTTTCGGCTTCCGTCTTTGGGTAGCTGTCTCAATCAAATTGTCATGTCCACGTTAGAGGATCCCATGAATTCCAATCGATCCCCACAACGCCCGCACAACGAAGCGGCAGGGAAGGTCTTCACCAAACGGGTGAGGGCGAACGACCGCACGACCTTGACGCTCTCGTATACCCCGGCAGACGCAGCGCGGCTTCGTACGATGGCTCAATCGATGAGCCTCAAGGGGGGGAAGAGTCCAGCAATGTCCGTCATTGCGCGGCGTTCCCTCGACGTATATGCCCAGGTCCTGGAGTCCAATACAGCGGCTGAAGTGGATGCTGTGGCCCGGATGACTACAGCACATCCCGCTGACAGGAAGGGGCAGCGGTCATGACCGTTGTGCGCAAGCCCGTAGCTGCCCTTAGCTGGTGCCCGTTGTATCCCGCCACTGAGGCCCAGATGATCGACATGGCAGACGCTCAGCAGGTTGCCCTTCGGGCACGCCTCCGGAATCACTACTGGCTGACCGAGTGCAAGCCCATCGGGGAGGCCACGATTGCAATCATGCGCAAGAAGATGGTCAGCATTCGAGCGGAAGACCAGATGTCCGACGCCCAAGTTGTTGAGGTGCTCTCTGATCACTTCGGATTCACGCATAGCCCTCAGGGCTGGACTGTCCCAGACCTGGATGAGGCCCGGGAGGTCGCCATTGGCGCCTGTGAGGTTCGCAGAAAGCGTGCTTCTGCCGGTGGGCTTGCTAAGGCAGCGAAAGCGACCCATGAGAGCGACGCGATCGGTGCTCCTCAGTCTGTATCGGGGAACCCCAAAGACTTCTGAGTTGCACTCTGCTTAAAAGTGCTTGTTCCTGCTGAGAGCTGCTTAGGCACACGTAAGCACTGCTTGAGCTGCTAGATAAGAAGAGAGAAGACCAGACAAGAACAGACCAGAACTGAGACCTTCCCGCTGAGTTCCTGTTCAAGGCAGATCGCCTCCGCTCACGGGTCACGCCCCCGAAGACCTCCCTTCGAGTCCCTCGTTTCACAGCCACGCCGAAGACTGTCCTTCTGTTCCCCGGCAGAAGGGGGCGCGGACTGTGGTCAACAAAACAACCTACTCCCGTATGGCTTGCTAAGGCACTGCCTTTGCGGAGCCCTGCGCACATTCCAATGAACCCGTTCCATTCCGTGTCGGCCCCGATGCCGCACTCAACCCTCTTGATCCCGTCAGCGGCCCGAACCGCCGCAGACAAGCGAGCTTACGAAGGCTTCCGTGCTCGAATCACAGGAAACCCCCAGGCTGCCCGAGAGGTCCGTCAAGCGCAGCGAAGTGCATGGGCCAAGCTGCATCTTCGTCAGGACTTCGCCGATGAGGCTTGGCTTCGCGGTCATCTTCGTATGGCGAGCATTCGCGTGGCCGACCTGAATGAGCCCGCAAGCGTGCGCCGAATGAGGACGTTGCTGCGACGGGCTGAACTGAGGGGCCCAGTAATTCAACAGACCATCGAATGCAGTCTTGAGCGATTCCTCTGGCTCAACCCATCGCTTCCGCTGTGGGCCGCTGTCGCGATGGTGCTGGAGGCTACCGGGCGTTTCACTCCGTCAACCCAAGCCAGAACGACAGGCGCATGAACACAGTGCAATCCATTGCCCCCACCACCGAAATCGACGCGGTGAACATCATGCTCGGCACCATCGGGGAGTCCCCAGTGAGTTCGCTCGCTGGGGACCAAAGCATGGTCGATGTCGCCCTTGCCCGGCAAGTCCTCCGTGAGGTCGCTACCCAAGTCCAGGAAGAGGGTTGGCACTTCAACACCGAAATCCGGTGGCCCCTCCAGCCCACGGCCGACACGAAGGAAATCCTTCTGCCCGCCAACTGCATCCAGGTGGACACCTCCGGCTATGACGCATCGCTCGATGTGGTCGCCCGAGGGAACCGCCTCTACGACCGCCTGAAGCGCTCCTACGAGTTCGACCGCACCGTGACGGTGGACATGGTTGTGCTCCTGGAGTTCCCCCTGATTCCCCAGGCGGGCCGTCACTACATCGCCATCCGAGCAGCCCGTGTGTTCCAGCAACGCATGGTGGGCTCGGAGACCCTCGCTCACTTCACGGAGCGCGATGAGCTTCGTGCTCGCGCTGCCCTGCGGAAGCTGGACGCCAACACCGCCGACTACAACATCCTCACGGGGAGCTGGTCGGTCGCACGAGTCCTCGCACGATGAGCCTAACCACTTCAAGTATTCAAGTGATTCCCAAAATCATCTGCCACCTTGCAACCAAGATTGGCATTCCCTTTTTCCGCTTGTTGGGCACGTGGGGCGCTCGCTTTCGGTTTGGCCACATCAAGCTCGAAGACCACACCGGTGCCACCACCCCCACGAAGTTCATTCGTCAGGCTCTGGGTCTGCGGCTTGTGGAGGTCCAAGGTTGTCTGTTGTTCCTGCTTCCCGAGGTCCGCGATGCTCTATGGCTGTCTCACGATCAGGTGTCGGACGTACTGACCGTGGACCAGTGGTGCACTGTCGAAACTACCAACGGGCTATGCAACACCTTCGTGGATGAATCCGCGCTCTATTCGCTGGCGTTCATCAGTGGGCACCCGACGGCCCGGGCGTTCACTCGCTGGGTTTCCGGCACTGTTCTCCCGAATGTGCGCCATCAAGGCACCTTCACGGACAACGCTTCGTGACGCGGGACATCTCAATCCGGTTCATCGCCAGGCCAGACTCCCCGCACATCGTGCAGGTCCCGTCGCACTGCTGTTCGATCCTCGGTGCTGCCGATAAGGCAGTCCCCGGAATCCGGATTGAAGAAGTGTTTACCGCCGATGGGCCGACCGGACCGAGAAAGTTCAGGCGCCAAGACGATGGGTCCGTGGTCATCTCGCCACCGGTAGGTGCATTCCAAGCGGTGACTCTCCGGTGCTCTGCGCCGGACGTGCCCTCCAAGCCCTTTAGTGGGCCAGTGGCTACATCCCATACCCCCGACCTTCGGACGGGCCTTTTGCCCCGAAGCTGACGCAGAGGAAGACCTAAAAAATGCACATTGAAATGCACAGCCCATCGAGGCTGAACCTTCGTACCCGAGTGATCATCGACGCGGAGGGCCAGTACTCCATTTATACCGGCAAGCACTGCGAGCACCCTGGCTGCGGAATTCAACTGACATCACGCAATCGCGCCGGTTCCTATCTCCTGTGTGTTGACCATCGCAGGCAGAAAGAGAGGGCGCGAGCGCGGAAGAGTAGGGCCCCGTCTCTCGGAACCTCCGGCCCTCACGTCGCAAGGGTTCGCGAGACTTTCGAGAGGTGGCTTCGGCATCCGTTGGTCCCCGACCATCTCGCCGAACTCATGGATGCACTTCCTCAGTACGAGCTTGCGTGCCGCTTGCGTTCGCTGCTTCCACCAGCCGAGACGGTCGCTTTCCCCTCAACCGAGATCCGTGTTTCTGGCGTCGATTGCGACACCGATGACACCGGTCTTTCATTTAACTAGAAGGCCACATGGCAACCCGTAAGAACCATCAAATTGCCTCCGCGATTGGCAAGGACCCCGAACAGATTCAAGCGGTTCTGACTCGCGTCAACCCGAGCACGCGTGCTGAGTGGATTTACTGCGCGGAGCAGATCGGGTGCGACGTGAACTCTTCAACGAAGCGGCCAAACCGGCCCCGGCCCCGCTCCTCCCCCGCAATTGGTCGCCGACCTCAACGGGTGCTTTCACGACTCCTCACGCAGGCCCTCATGGGGGCTTCACTTCTGGTGCTGCCCTCCCGGGTCGCCCGGATGGAACGTAATCACCCAATCGAAAGAATCCAATGACTCTCTATACCTACTCCACCATGGAAGCCCCTCAAGAAGACGCTCCACCCGCGTCACGGGTCCAAGTGAACTCCGACGCAGGCGTCACATATTCCGTTCTGTCTCACAGTGGCACGCTGACGGCAGAGCGCACCGGGACGAACCAGATGACGGCCGCTGAACTCAACCCGCATCACGGTGATGGGTCTGTGTTCTCCACGGCTCGCAGCGCAACAGGCGGTGCTGCTCGGGAGATCACTTCTGACACCCGAATCACCATCGCGGGAGTCCAAGGCACTGTCGCCTTCTTTGAGCGTGAGGGGTTGATCCATCACGACGGGACCGCCTACCGGGAAGGAGCTGCACCCGGTTCGCAGGTTCAAGCGGAGGCTGCGCCTCAAGTCGACGAGCGAGATTTTCCTGGGATGCCTCAAGAGGTCGCCGCCCGCATCGATCAGGCTCTCGATGGAGTTGCCGATGCATACCTCGACCCCTTGATCGCGTCCGGCATTGGATCGGCTACCGGAGAGATCGACCGGGCGGTGATGGTCCGTCAGATGTCGAGCTTCGCAGGTGTATCGCCCGACGAGGCCGCATCGCGTGTGGCTGACATGGAGGCGGGCTACCGACAGCAGGCGGATTCCGTTCTCACGGGGACGTTTGGCATGACATCGGAGGACATTGCGGACTTCGTTGGGTTCTGCAAAACCTATCACAAGGGTGCTTTCCGAGATGCGATCACGAAGCAGATCCGGGAGAGCGATGTGTCCGGTATCAGGAACCTCGGTGAGCTGTATTACCGAGCCACGGCCCCAAGTTTGAACGCGGTCAAAGCTGCTGGATTGCAGACCCGCCAGCTTGGCGAGAAGCCGGAGGTCCTTCTGGATGGGCGATGGCTTCCAATCGCCAGTGCGGCGCGGCTCGGAATGATTTAACGCGGAAAAGAAAAAGGCCCCTCTCGGGGCCTTCAGGCTGCTCTAGAGGCAGTCAGCATCGAGCACGTCGCGGGACATCAATGCTACTGACCACGATGTGAAGACCAAGGCCCCAATACTCCGCTTCGCCCGGCGAACTCCTGCGCTTCTCTAGTGCGTAGAAAGGTTCGCCGGACGTGTCGCTCACGATGTGAGCATCAAGGCCCACGAGATGGAGGGCGGGCGCAAGGGCATTCAACAGGCAGAGGATGTGGCGTTGCATGGTGAGCGGGACGGGTCGGTTGATGAAGACCTCACTGTGCTGCCTGCGACGGACTCTCTCAAGGTCTGCTGACGAGAGCCCTCAGTTGTTGATTGGCGACCCTCCCCAAGCTGAGAGGAATTTGACTGACCCGCTTCCCGGGTGCAAACGGCCTTTGGTGCGGAGTCGCTCCCAGATTGGCAACTGTCAATGCTTCCAAAGTTTCTTTCTTCAATCGCGGCCACGCGACACCGCTGCACCGGACTTCACTGGCACCACTGGTTTGCCTTGTGTACACCCGGATGCGGCTCCTAGAATTTTTTCGCCGGGTTGTCCGGTGTCAGGAGTGAACATGGATCGACAAGAGCGGATTGCCATCGATAAATCTCTGCGTGTCTTGCAGCTTCTCCAATCGGTGGATCCAGACATCACCCTCGGGGCCGCGCTGTGCTTCCTGAAGATTGCGCAGAGCGACGGAATGAGCATTGGAGACCTTCGCACAGGCGGGGAGTTCGTCCAATCGAGTGCAACGCGATACGCTCAGTACCTTGGCAAGGGCGGCGTTGACCGTCGACTTGGGGTGGATCTTGTGTCGGTGACGCGCGATCCGCTTGATGGGCGTCGGAAGGTCCTGCGGGCCAATGAGCGGGGACAGTTGCTTGCCCAGCAGATTGGCGCTGCCCTTCGCGTTCGCTAGACGAATGCTTGAAGACCCTCAGTCATCGCGCTTGAGCCCCATGTATGGGAACAGCTTGTGCACTTGACGGGGCAGACCATTCTTGCGGCGGCCATGCTTTGGGTAGCTTAATGCCGTCGTGCTGAATTAGCTCCACAGTATCGATGAAGTCTAGGGCGGTCAGATGTGTGTACGTCGTGTCCGCATCGCCGCCGCGTTGAGCATGTCCTGTGACATGGTTGATGTGAAACGGATGCTCGCGCTTGCGTTTCAGCAGAGTCTCGACCGTATGGCGGAAGCTGTGAAAGGTGTGCTCAGGACCGAGGCCAACTGACGACTTGTAGTCTGAGAACCAACTTGAAAATCCACCACCCGCATTGTTCACTTCAGACACGGGAAGGCATGGGAACATGCGTTCATGCCCTGCCTCTCGAATGGCCTTGGCATACTCAACAAGCCCGAGCCTGACCAATTCACTGTGAACCGGAAAGCTTCGAACTGACGGACCGTCCGTGACGCCTGGGTAGTACCCCTTGAGCTTCTGCCAGTGCGGATAGGTCACCCGGATGTGCATGACCCATGTGTCACCGAACGATTCAAGGTCGCTCACGAGCATCTGCGCCAACTCCGTCACCCGGGCTCCGGTGTAAGCGACCATAACGGGCAGCCAGTAGGCTGCATCTCGACCGGCGTTTTGGCGGCCTTGCGGTAGCCGGTATTCCGTGAACAGTGGCTGCGAGAACAGTGCCTGCAACTGCGGGGGTTTGATGGTCGTTCGCTTCTGCGTTCGTTGGTTGCTCCCCTCGACGTTGAGTCCGTCCCACGGGTTGGTTTCGATTCGTCGAAGGTTCTTGATTTCGTAGCGCAGCAGGGTGACGAGCCAGCCGAATAGATTGCCCGCAGTGCGGGCGGAGACCCCAGAGGCAAGGAGCGTGTCACGCATCTTGATCCCGTCTGAACGAGTCAGGCCGGGGAGGACTGGGTTTCCGAGCGTTTCCTCGAAGAGCGTCACAACACGTTCGGCAACTTCAACTGACTTGGCTGCCGGAGCCTTGGGCTTCTTGTTGCGCCACAACTCAAACACGTCGCGCATGCGGAGGGCGGCGGCGGGCTTGTCTGCGGCCGACAACCCAGACCATTGGGCTTCCTTCAGTGAGGGCGGGAGGTCAACTTCGGGAGGAGTATCGACAGGTTCGCCCTCGTCGCGGAGCCGCGTTCCCTTCGAGGCTTTCGCCATTGAGAGTGCAAAGGCGTACAGCATGCGGCGGCGTGCCACTGACTCGTCAGGCAGGGCAAGGGCGTGCTGCGCAAGCCAGTCGACAGCTTGTAAGGAGACCCCTTCCATGTCTTGCCCCGATACGGCGGCAGGGACTGCTACAGCGAGGTCGGGGCCTGAACTGAAGTCGGCACGGTAGGTAGGGCGCGGGATGCCCTCGATGCGCATGTCTTCGTCCGCTGCCAGCATGCTCCTCCCAGCCATCGCGGCAATGGCTTGGACCTCGTCGAGGCTTGCCACGCGGGACACGCACGCGGGTACGGTCGGCTGCGGCACAGGGGGCTGTAGGGCCAACCCAAGCGCATGCCGCTCCCGCAGGAACCTGGCCTGCCATTCCGCCCCAAAGCGAGCTGCTTGGACCGCTGCTTGGGCCTGAGTCAGGTCTCCGAGGGCTTCGCTGTGTTCCTTCTTCCCGATGACGGAGACCAGCTCCTTCGGGACCGCGATGCGGAAGTAGTGGCGGCCACCTTTGGTGACCAGATAGGGCGTCTTCTTGGGCAACTTCGTCACCGTCCAATTGTCCCATCGGGCCCATGGAGAGGAGCCCTTCTGGGAAGGATTCTGGGAAGACGAACGGGAATTTGCCCTGAAAAGACAAAGGCCCCAGAGGTTTCCCTCTGAGGCCCGGATCGGTGGTGGAGAGGAGGAGGATCGAACTCCCGACCTTCGCATTGCGAACGCGACGCTCTCCCAGCTGAGCTACCCCCCCGCGTCGCGAAGTTTAGCGCATTTTCAGGATGGGACCAGGCGCCACCATTCTGAGCGCGCTTCGGTGCCCTCGACCGCGCCTTCCTCCACCCAACCGAGC
>Ga0247823_10001080_pt1 | contig 22958 bp, 21 predicted proteins | sample 13C_PalmiticAcid_2_FD_192426 | JGI IMG/M metagenome (GOLD analysis project Ga0247823, IMG submission 192426) | Soil microbial communities from agricultural site in Penn Yan, New York, United States - 13C_PalmiticAcid_Day30 | ecosystem: Environmental > Terrestrial > Soil > Agricultural land... | reverse complement strand
AATTTGTTTTGGGCGTCAGTATGGAAAACTAGAGGAGGGCAGGGATTATGGTTTTGTGGTTCTGGGATTGGTGTGTTGGTCATTGGGGGGATGGTAGGTAGCTTGCTGTTTATGGAGTCTGGGGCGGTGGGAAGGCCAGACCTTACAGTCTTTGGACTTTAGTGAAAGCAGGTCGTTGGAAACGAAACATGTTTTGAGTTTAGGGATCCCTTGATGAAACAAGCCGAAAGTGTACAGTATCCAAGTCAAGATGGGACTAATGGCCACTGAACTTGGGGTTAGGTGCCCACTCGGGAACTTTCTGCCCTCGGTCTCAGCCCTCAGAGAAGCGAACGTGGAAAAAGATAGGTGATTTTGCAGCCGTTAAATTGCTTTTGGGTGACAGCTACAAATTGTGCAAAAGAGATGCTAGCTACTATATCCTGCTCCATCCTCCCTGGTCCTATCGACGACACTCCGCAAATTACTGCGGCGCGGACGATCCTTAATCTAAGGTCCTCCAGGACGGACACCATGGCCTTCGGTCTGCAGCCACCTCTGGCCCTGTTTGATGCAACCCGCCCCAATCATACAGTAGTAGCTGCCGCCCTTGTTGCCCTGGTTCGGGCTCCACATGATGACCTGCTCGGGTTTCCAAATCGTCTGACGGTTGCACGCCCAGTACGAGCCCGTGTTGATCGTGTAGGCGGTCATGGCCGTCTTGTACTTGATGCGCACCCTCTGCCACTTGGAGCCGGTGCACTCGTACGAGTTGCCCGTCGTCCAGGACTGCTGAACGGCAAACCCGCCAGAGAACCACGGGACGGCCGCCGAGGCCTGCCATCCGATGCTGAAGGACTTGGAATTCTGGTAACCAACGGTGCACTGCGCGGCCGCCCCGCAATCGATGTTTTCCTATGTTTTTCGTCAGCAAAGATCACCATCTTCTTCCCTAGACAAAACAAATGGCCAACAAGCCCGGGGGCCGTACGCTGATCTGGGTGTGCTGAAAGTTCTGGTGCGGGTTGCCGCTGCCCACGAGCCTGGAGACTGGGACCGGCATGCAGGTCACCTGCCTCTTGGTCTGACCGACCGGGGCTTCAGGGTGCAGATCTCGAGAGATCCACGGCGCGTCGCCTTGTCAACGAACAGGTTGTCCAGGGCGAAGGCAACACGGTCGACGCTCAATCTCATAGCGTCTTGGCCAACCCTGCCTTTGCGCCGAGGACATGATCCGTAGCCGCCGCCAAACGGCTCCGGCTGGACGTGCATTCGAATTTGGAGCTCGACCCTTTCCCGGTATGGCGTCAAAGAGATGGATGTGCGTGTGGCAGTTGCTATGGCGAATAATGTTCCCCGGGCTGTTGGTCAAAAGAGAACGAGAAAGATTGGGAGCTGGGCAAGCCGGGGAGTGCAGCTCCGACAACAGCAGGGCGGATATGATTGGCTTTACCTTCGGCGGTCTGCAGCAAAATGTGGGGTGCCTGACAGCCGTCGCCGCTCTTCAGAAGATGAATACAGGAGGAGTTCGTGAAACACAAGTCTTGTAGCAATTGACCGTGGAGTGCATCTCCGACAGGACAACAAGCCATGCCGGCCAGCGACTACCAGGCCGGGGGAATCTTCTGGACAGAGGTGCAGAATGTCATGACGGCGAGCTCCTGCTCGAGGCTGCGAGCGGTGTCGGCGCTGAAGGTGAGTTGTGCCTGCCCCGCACAGACGAGGAAGAGTGGAAGACACCGAACGCCCCGATTTGCGACTAACTCGGAGCCACAAGTCGTGCGGCAATGACGTTGCTGCTGCCATTGCCAGCTTCCGCAACGCGCAGGATCTCAATATCACAACCAAGGCTAGTACCATCCCCCCGCCCTGTCTCGGCACCCCGCGACCGACCGAAGCCAAAAGCACAACCAACCGCTTCAACGAGCCCCCTCCTCTCTACGCCGAGCTCCCAGCCGACGGCATCACGCCGGCCTCAAACTCAAGGGATAGTGACAAGATTTCGCTCGATGGCGACCTCGCCGCATTTCGGCGCTTGGACATCGCCGCGCGTGCCGTCGATGAGCCGCGACCGGCGCCGTCACCGTCTCCCTCCGCTGCACCCACGCCCTCAGCGGTACCAAGAAGAGACGAGCAATGGGACTTCAGATTGCCGCAGGTCGTCCTGGATACGTCAGAGGAGGACTTCTCAGTCGACGAGGGCCGCTCCAACCCCTTCTCCCCTCGTCGTCTCCTCAGCGTCCTACAACACGGCATGCCGCCCGGCCGTTTGCAGCACTACATTTCCTTCTTCAGCGCCGCCGCCGTCCGCGCCGGCATCAACGGCCCCGTGTGTGGCTACCCAGCCATCTTTTACCTCGTGGCCACCAACGATGAGAAGCTGGTGCGCGCGTGGGTCGGCAGTGGCGGCGACGTCAATGCCGTTGAGCCGTACCGACGGATCCCCCTCCTTGCTTTTGCGATCCTGTTGGGTAGCATCGCCGGTATGGACAGCACGCAGGTTGTGGTGACGCTGCTGAGCCTGGGCGCCGATGCGACTGTTGTCCCGCGCGTCTTCTTCTCGCCGTATGTGGAGGATCCTGTGGACAAGCTGCCGATGGACAAGGGCCACGCCGAGTTTGGCGAGGAAAAGAAGCAATGGTGCGTCGAGTGGATGAGGCCCATGCTGGCGACGGCGGCAACCTTGACGATGCGCTACTTTCTCGAGAAGACGGTCAAGGAAAAGGGCCCCACAGATCGTCAACTGCAGGTTGCGCAGACGCATCGGGCTACGGCGCTGCTGGGTGTGTCATTCTTCTTGATTGGGCAAACGTCAGCGACGCGGTCCGTGACGCAGAAACTGCTTACCCATATGGCCATGCCGAGGAGTAAACCGCTCGTCATGGTTTTTGCAGGTATGTGCTTTTTACGGTTGTGGTCGGATGGGTAAAATGACTGACACACTGGTCACAGGGCCGTCCGGGCATGGGAAAACGGAACTCGCCCGTCGGATGGGTGACTTGCTGACGCTAGAGATGGAGTGTGTGGACTGCACCGAGATGAAGCACGAGACGGACTTATTCGGACCCAAGAAGCCGTACTTGGGTTATCAGGCCGGATCGCCAGTCAATAACTTCCTTGCGAGGAACAGCGGAAAGCGTTGCATCGTGTTTCTGGACGAGTTTGAGAAGACGACAAGAGAGGTGCAGAACGCGCTGCTGATTCCATTTGATGAGGGTGAGTTTCCCTTTCCTTGTCTCTGTGCTGGCAGAAGTGATGGCGTCGTGCTGATGACCAACTGTCCAGGTCGCTATCTTGACCGGAGAAACCAGGGATCCGTCGACAGCTCGCAAACCATCTGGATCATCGCTACCAACGCCGTCGACGACATCATACTCGATTACTGTGAATCCCACGGCGACATCTTTGACTCTGAGGATCAGATCCAGCAAACGAACTTGGTGAACGAACTCTCCGACAAGATGAAGAGGCAGCTCAAAACAGACCTTGGCGTATGTTACTTACTCTCCATAAGAGCTGAGAGCGGCATTGAGACTAACGATGCCGCAGAATCCTCTCTCTGGCAGAATCTCATCCATCATTCCATTTCTTCCCTTCTCCCCGGGCGAGGCGGCGGTTGTTGCCCACAAGTATATCCTCGAGCTCCAGCGCAAGGTCAAGGAAACAGTCCGGCTGTCGGGAAAGCAACTCGTTGGCGGCATCCTGTTGGAGGTCCGTCGCGACGGTGTGGTATGCTGCCAACTAGCAGCGAATGGGTACGACTCGGATCAGGGAGCCAGGTCGCTGCGCGCCACAGTTACTTCGAGAATCGAGGACGAGCTCGTACAGGCCTATCTCGACGAGGACGGGAGGATACAGGATGGGCAGCCACTTGTGCGGTATGTGGTGGATCTCGCACATAATGGGGTGGTGTCGGTGTTTAAGGCGGGTGACGGGGACGATTTCGCCATTTAGCGGAGCAAAGATGATGAGGAATCCGTGTTCAAGGATACCATGTTTGTGGGCACGGATGGATTCGCGGCATGATGGACGGTCAGCACACAGAAGAAGAACCTGCTTGTTTGCATCTACAAGGCGTTGGATACCAACAAGCCACATTGTCTCGGAAGGAGTGGGAGGAGCGACACTGTCTTCATTCATTTTCATCTCCAATATCTGTCAACCTTACCAAAAAAAGCAACCAATTGCACCAAATTCCCAATACACCGGACCTCACTGGCGTCCATAATCAGCAGCAACCTCGCCGATCGTGTCACCTGCCGAGATTCCTCTTTGTCAGCAACCCAACCTTTCGCCGCCACAGCGCCATGGGATAAAAGGAGATCTTACCCTCGAAGATCAGTCGGAAGGAGATGGCGGCTTCGAGACGCATCTCGAGCTCGTACGAGATCTTGTAGTAGCTCCCGCTACAGGAGTCGACCAACTCGAAGCGGTCACGAGACACGGTGCCGAGGTCACTTTTGAGCGTTGCGACGACTTTGCAGTCTAGGAGGTGTTAGATCATGGGTCCTTTCAGAGGGGGGAAGGGTGGTGTGGACTTTCCGGCGTCCTTGAAGAATGGGGCCTCGCCGCTGCCCGAATAGATGAGCAGGTTTGTTTGGAACACGAGGTTGTCGAGGCTGTTCAGGGTGCGGTAAAAGGAGAAGCGAACGACTTTTTCGTCTGAAAATGAGTCTCCCTGTTCCAAGGATGGATAATGGAGTTTAGCGTTGATGTGCTGGGTTGGTTATTGGGAGGTGGTTTGGTGACATACCCGTTTGACATACCACCGCATGACGTTGTCGCACCAGTGGGTCTTTTCCAACTCGTCAAAGTATCTGGATAGATTCTCATGGTTAGTGCCTTGAAAGATGAAAAGAGAGAAACAGAGAGGAGGAAACGAAAGAGACGTACTTGTTCTTCGCCGCAGCCCTCCTCCGCTCCGGTGTCTCGAACACGTCTGGGTCCCACTCGGTCTTGATGGAAATACCGTAGTACGAGCGGATGATCCTGCTCTGGACAATGTTCCCTTGAATCCCGCGCAGCATGGCGCCCCTTGTCACGGCGGACCACGCATTGACGGGCTGGATGACGTCGATCAGCGGCAGGGCCTCGCCGTCAAAGTGCTCGGCCATCTTCTTGCGCAAGTACTCGCTGCTGCCGAAGCCGCCGACGAGCAGGATGGCTGAGACCTCGGGGCTTCCGGGATGCTCGTCGACGCGCTCGAGCTGCTGGACGACGAAGTCGAGAATGACGGACACTACGGCGTCAAAGACCTCGCGCAGTTCGGCCGTGGTGATGGTCAGTTGACTGTCGGTGATGGAGGCGGTGGGAGACGGTTTCACTTCGATGGGGACGGGGACAGAGTAGGTTTTGGATGGGTCGGAGGAGACGCCAAAGTCGGTTTTGATCTGAGTAGACTCATTTGTCAATAACCCGGATCACAATGCCTATAGTGTAAGTGGTGGTCTCACGTCGTCGTTAAACACCCTCTGGATCTGGAAAGCGTTAGCAACCGTCTTTAACGCCAGAGGGTACCTATTAACAGGTTGAATACCTCATTCATGGCCTCGAGGTATTCGGACTTGGGGAGCCCCTCCATCTGCTTGCCAATCTTGCGTTGAATGACCTCCTCGAAACGCTTATTGAGATAGACCGACCCCCCAAGACCACCGCCGCCGAGTGTCATTTCGTTTACGCGAAGAACGGGGCGGGTTTCGGCAACCATGTAGGTGGTGAGATCCTATGAGTCTTAGCTGAAGACTGGAACAACTTGAATCTGGAAACAAGAACGCACCACCGTCCCGCCACCACAGTCACAAGTAATAAACACATCCCCAACCTTCACCCTCGCATCCGGAAGCTGATGAAAGGTGTACACAGCCGCGGCCTCGGGCTCGGTGATCAAGCGAATCCGATCCGGGGTCCCGAATCCCGCGGCAGAGGCACAAGTAAGCGTATCCGACTTTGCCTTGTCGGACCACACAGCCGGCACCGTGAGGATGTACTGAACGGGGTGTGACTCGACAAAGTCGTCGCCCCAGTCGGCGCGCATGCGGTCGAGAGCGACCTCGCGCAGGGCGCCGAGATAGTGGCGCACGACGTCGGTTACCTTGCGGTTCGGAGGGAGCTTGCCGAGCTTCTTGGAGAAGCGTCCGAGGGTCTCAGCGGCTTCGATCTGCGCTGGGTCGAGGTATAGCTTGGCGAAGCAGATGCCGTCGACGTCGTCGTCGAGCTGGAAGCCCCATTTGAATCCGCCGGGTGCTGTCTTGTCGAATTTGAGGACTCTGTTGTGGCTTTTGTTAATTTAGAGCCTTCCAGGTGGGGGGAAAGAGCCCTAACGTTGGTACTTTGGCCGAGCTTGAGCTCGTCTGACCCGGCCAGTGGTCCTCGATGAGCTCGATGTCGACATCTCGAGGCTATATCATCGTATGTTGTTCGGATTAGCGAGAAAACTAAATCTCTTCTTCATCAGGTTTCGAGACTTACGTCGGCATCTTCTTCGACATAGGAATATGCCACACCAGAGTATGTCGTACCAAAGTCAACAGCGCAGAGGATCTTGCCGTCGGCCATTTCTTTCTTCTTTTGGTTATCTTATCTCTGGTTTCGTAGGTCTTCTTTTCAGACTCGCGATGCAGCTTGGGCAGAAACTCAAGACACTCCTCGTGACTGCTTGCTCTACCTCCGTACCATTCCCAGATAAGAAAGACTATTGATCGGAATGCATGCCTTCGGGGTGCGGCTGAGGGGTGCGGGCTGAGACGCGGGCGCCAAATGCGAATTGCGTATTGGTACTATTGGACGCCACATCACCGCACCTCGGGCCTTTCTCACACCCCAATCTTGTGGTTCTGTCTCCCAAGTACGTGCCTTCACGACATTTTTCCAGACATCGCCCTCGGATCTGACTAAACCATGGACGGCAACCTCCAAGCTCAGGTGGTCGTAGGCATCGACCTGAGCTGCTCGGTGGCATCGGCATGTTTCATGCTGGCGAGAAAGGTACGCCCTTCGGCAAATCCTGGTCTGTATTGTCTGTCTTGCTGACAACTTGTTTGTGGCATAGAATGGCCAGCCAACACCAGCCTCCCAGTGGCCCGGCGCCGGTGATCCCAAGGCACAAACAGTGCCATTGTAAACACCCGTACCGTTTTCGGCACCGAGTGCCATGCTGACGTTCAAAGCGTCGCCGAGTTTCAAACAGACCTGCAAGGGAAAGACCGGGGCTCGGTACCATGGGGATACAGTGCATCCCGGCCCGTCGACAACATGGTTTTGTAAGTGATCCTCGACTTCAACACTCGCAGTCAAAGAATGGCCAGCTCACCTCCCGAGAGGGGATATTCCTGGGGCTACCACCTCAACGCCGGCATCCATATCACCCATGAAGTAGCACAACAGATGACAAAAAGAGACCCTACCCATGGATGGTGCACTCGTGGCTCAGGACAGTATCTCTTACATTTCCTGGCCGGCGTCAAGAAACATGTTGACGAAAGCATCGCTCGGGCCTTTGGCAAAGGTAGGTACTGACCTGGCACACTTCCTTGCCACTCCCACCGTTCGCAACACTAACCGCATCCAAGACATCCTCAACGACGCATACGACGTCGCGTGTGCCTTCCCAGGCTGGATGGACGACATGTTCTGGGCCGTTCAGAGCTTGATGAGGGACGTGTTTCCCGGGCGCGTCACCGTCATTGCAGCACCGGCTGCCTGTTTGAACTACTATTTTGCCAAGACCAAAAACGCCGTTGTCAAGGCTGGAGATGTGTTTCTGCATTGCGGTGTTGACGAGAAGTTTACCACACTGTCCGACTCTTCCGTTGACATCACAAAAGACGGCATCTTCAACCTTGTCTTCCCGGCCAGTGTCATGGTCGCCTCCGGGACGCTCGGCATCCAAACGGCATTTCAGGACGAGCTGGAGAAGGTGTTGGCGGACTACCTGGACCAAGAATTGCAGGAACCAGCGCAGGTTGTTGAGCTGCTGAATGGGGTGAGATATTTCATCCTCATTCCCACGTTGAATCTTTGCTAATTAGACACATTCCAAGTTGAGCGCGGCGTTTATGAAGGTCAGTGTATATGGTATCTCCATGACCGATACAAGATGCTGAGTCTGTCCTTCGATAGTCACTGGCCAGGTTCGATGGGACTAAAGACTACAAAACAAGATGCAAGTCCTCTTCCACCCACCCACACGCAACCCAACTAACACTCGACCTACAGTGCCATGGGAGACGCCTGATCTACAAACACCCGGAATCACCATCCGAAAAGGCCAGCTCATCGTAAATGCCTCCTTTATAAGCATCCAGCTTCTCGAGCCCCTCGTCAATGAGCTCGCGTCGCAAATCCAGCTCAAAGTGCGGGTGCCTACGCGCACCCCCCCAGCAACACCAGGAAAGATCCATGTGCTCCTCAGCGGCGCGCTAAGCGAGTGTCCCTACATGTTGCGAACGCTAACACAGATAATCAAGGATGCGTACGCGGACACGAGCATGAAAGACAAGGTTACTGTATTGCCCTTGGTAAACGGGTACGTCCCTCACAGGTCCTATTCCACTTGAAGTAGGTCTACTAATGCAGCAACAACCAGAACAACGGCGACCTCCCGCGGCGCAGCCATCTCCATCGACGGCGAGCGCAAGCACTCGATAGCCACCGCCTTGCACAGGGCACACTTCCCAAAAATCACTCCGCCTCTGCCCCAGAACAGTTATCCCAACCCCGAAACATCCGCCTCCATTGCTGCAGCAGCCCTCGAAGCAGCCATCGACGGCCTCGCTTCACACTCGGATCCAAGCACGGCAACAACCCATCTCATCACGCGAGTAGACCGCCTCCTTGCCCACCACAATCACCGACTTGTCTCGGACCAAAACCACCCCCCCTGGATTCTCCTCAACGCCGCCGCACGCCTCTTCAGCACTGTCCCAGACAAGTTCAACGGCCGAGGCCGTCACACAGACCTCCTAAGCAGGGCGACAGCCGCCCTCATCAACTTTAACACGCGATTCTGCGTCCAGGATTGGCAGCAAGGAGATGCCGAGGTGCTGATGCTGCACCGCCTCGCGGCCGACGGTATCACCGAAGGTGCGAGATTCTTTGTTCTCTACGGCGGAAAGGATCCCAACTCGCCGGCAGAGGGGACCGGAGGGGCGACTCTGGCGCACTCGGCTGCCTTGCGATGCAAGCTTGGAGTTCTCAAAGTCTTGCTGGAGCTGGGCGCGAATCCAAAGGCCAAGACAGAAAAACAAGGTGGTCTCCTCCATCTGGTGACGCTTGGTGTGTGTGGTAATCTGGAGAGTTGGGAGGATGAGCTTGACAACATGAACGAGGGGATGGAAATGTTTAGGTTGGTGCTGGATGCGTTGAAGGGGGACGCCGAGGCGCTGGATGCCGAGGACGCCGAGGGGCGAACGGCCTATGATGTTGCCAAGGCGGCGGGTAGGGAGGACGTGATGAGGATGCTAGAGGAGGCCGGTGCTGATGCGGATCGAAAACAAAAGGCCGTGGTACAAGCCGCTCTCGATGCCATGTCTCAAAACGACTTTGCCACCATCAACTCGCTCCTCGACAACCCAACAACCCGCCGGGCCCTCGAGGGACCCATCACTGGCACACGTGCCAACGCAGCCGCCTACTCAACCATCCTGCACGAAGCAATCCTTAGGTCCCCGATGGCGACTGAGTTGCCCATTGTAACCGGTCTTCTATTGCTCAAGGTCGTTGACATCAACACTCGCAACGGCGACGGCGACACGGCTCTTCACACGGCGGTCCGGGCTGACAACCTCCGGGCAGCTATGACGCTTGAAGCCTTTGGAGCGGACATGACCATCCTGGACAAACAGGGACAGTCACCACTGCACATCGCCGTCAAGGCCTCCAACAGCGAAGATACCGTAGCACACATGGCGGGGGGTCTTGTGTATTTTTTGGCGAGCAGTGCTGGAGTTGGGATTCCAGCGTCGGGCGGTTGGACGGTTCTTCATCTTGCCGTCGAGCTCAACGCGGTCAGTACGGCGTTGCTGCTGCTTCGGAACGGGGCATCTGTGGAAGCCGAGACCCATCCATCCTTTGGATTCACCGACGACGGCGGTAGATTCTTCGCCGCCAAACCACCGAGTGGCAAAATATGTGGCAGATGGCGACCCCTTCAGGTTGCCGCAGCCAAGGGACATTTCGCAATGGTCCGCCTCCTCCTCCATCACGGAGCCCAGCGATCCGCCCAAGATGCTGAAGGGTTCATGGCCATTCAACGTGCGGCTGCAGGTGGCTTTGACGATGTCGTTGCCTTGCTCCTCGAGGGCATCATCTCCGTATCCACTCCTCCAGCCCCGAGCACCGACGACGGGCCAAGCACTTCAGCAGCCAAGAAATCCTTTGTCAGACGGATGCTCAAGCCACGGAAAAGCATGGTCCCTAGCCAGCTCCCACCGCCGCTGCTCGAAGTCCAGCTCGCCTTCCTCGCCGCCGTTGATGGCGACCAGCTCCAGACGACCCGGATCCTCCTCTCCCAACGAGCCGACCCCAACGCCCCATTACTACCTCCCACCAATCTCCGCCCCCTCACAACCGCGATCGCCACGTCCAAAAACAACGACACGGGCCTCTTCGCTCTCCTCCTTGCAAACATGGCTATCCCGACCTTGGAAAACTCCGACGGCAGCACCACCATCCACCACGCCGCGGGGAGCCCCAATTCTTACTTCCTCCAGACTCTCCTCCCCCTGGTCCCCCTAACCGCATTAGTAGTCGCGAACAAGCACGGCCAGCGCCCCCTTCACTACGCCGCTCGCAGCGGCAACCCCTCAGCAATTGTAACGCTGATCAACGCCGAGCGTTCCCTCGCCGCCTACTCCCTCGATCCCCTCTCCACATCCATCCAGCACAAAAACCTGCCCGCCACCGCGGCCCTCCTCCACGCCGGCTGCCCTACCACCAACCCACACCTGGTCATGGCCATTGTCGCACGAGATCTGGAGCACATAAACCTACTCTGCGGCGCCAACCCGTCGCTGGTCCGAAGCCTCTCGTGGGAATCAGGCCCAACCTTCGGCTGGAACGTCTTCCACCATGCCAGTGAGGGCGGCGGCGTAGACGTATTCCTTGCACTCAGTCGATGGCTCAGCCCCCCCGAAGTCGCAGCGCTCATCACCACCCAAGACGTCGGTGGACAGACGCCTTTCCTGATGGCTGCTCGAAACATAAAGAGAAATGACGACGACGACCTTATACGCGCCATGCTTGCCGTCAAGCCATTGATCTCGTGGACTCGAGACGAAACAATCTCAGCGTTTAGGCTTGCGTGCCGGGAAGGCCAGATGCCCGCTGTGGGTATCTTGATGTCGCAGATGTCAGTGCTTCCTGTTGGTGTCCTCCAGGAGCTTCTTCTGGGTACGGGGGTGACTACGTCTCAAGCGATGCAGTTGCTCGGGTTTGTGATGCGGCACAGCAATAGGGGCAGGTTTGCACGTGAACTGGGTGGATTGTTTCTTGGAGCGATGAGTAAGGGGGAGGAAGATGTAGCGCTTGCACTCCTGCAGTATGATGGAGTCCTCGAGGGTGTGGAAGAGGGGTTGGTGCAGGCAGCGGGTAAAGGCAGCGTTAAACTGGTGGCCTGTCTTTTGGAGAGGCAAGCCCACCAGCTCAACCACGGCGCCATGTGCCGTGCCCTACAGCAGGCGCTGTCAGTGTCTGGGGGCCACGTGGACGTTGTCAAGGCTCTCCTCGCCTTTAGGCCAGAAGTGTCAGAAGCACGCGTCGGTGGAGCACGAGCCTTTACCAAAAACGAGTTGTGGGAAGCGCTCGGGTCCGCATCCACAGGCAGCCCCGCGGCCCGAGCAGTCTACGAGGCAGCAGACTGTCTCAAGGACGGAGGCGCAGAGGCCATGCACTTTGCCATCGCCGCGAACAATGGCGACGTCCTCACGACGCTGCTCGACCTGGGGACCGACATCCGCCTCCCAAGCAAGGACGGCTGGCCGCCGCTCCACGCCGCCGTCATGGCCAATGCGTTCCGGGTCGCCGAGCTCCTTCTCGCCCGCGGCGTCAGCGTCAACTACCGCAACGGCGAAAGGCGTTCGCCGCTGCACCAAGCCGTCGTCGTCAACAACGGGGACATGATCAACTTCCTCCTCGAGCGCGGTGCCGATCCGGATCTCCCCGACGACGACGGTCGTCTTCCCATCCACCTCGCTGCCGAGTATGGGAGGGTCGCCGCCCTTGAGCGGTTCGTTGCCTCGGATGTCTCGGCATTGGCAAAAAGAGATGAGGCAGGCAAGACGGTGTATGACATTGCGCTGGAAAAGCGTGGCAGTATCCTCACGGCACTTCTGCGTCTTGAATCTCAAAATCTCACCGCGGTGAACCCCGGCAGCACCACCCAGCACGTCCATCTGCTCCATCAAAGCGCCAGCGAAGGAAAGGAAGCCGTCGCCCAGATGCTCCTCAGCCACGGAGCCGATCCCTCGACCAAAGACAACGATGGTAAAACGCCGCTTATGCACGCCGTCACCGGGAACCACGAAAGAGTCGTTCGCATCCTCCTTACCAGCGGCAAGAGCGACCTGGAAGCCAAGGACAGACAAGGCCTCTCGGCCCTAGCCACTGCCGCCAGCCTCGGGCATCTTACCCTAGTTGATGTGCTCATTGCCAACGGGGCGGATATCAACACCAAGCGAGACGAAAATGGCTGGACACCGGTCCACGAGATGGCCTGGTTCGGCAAAATGGACATTCTTAACCACCTGGTCCTCCGCGGAGCCGATCTCAGCATCCGCACTGTCATCGGCAGCCACGCTATCCACATGGCCGCAAAACGCGGCCACGTCAACGTGGTCCAGTACCTGCTGGACCTCGGTTGTCCTGCCGGTGTGGAAAGGAACAACGGAAATACGCCATTGTTCGACGCCGTGACTGGGAAGCAGATCCCGGTGGTGGAGATGCTTATCGCCAGGGGTGAAGACGTTCGCCACCGGCTGTCTAAGGATGGGGGTAACAAGACTGTCTTGGAACACGCCTGCGAAGGCGGTGATGTCGACGTCATCAAGCTGCTTATAAGCCATGGTGCCGGCTTTCAAGGAAGCAACCGAGAGGGAAGCTTCATACCACCGCTTCATCGCGCCGCAAACGAGGGACACCTGGACGCGGCAAAGTACCTGATCCTCAGTGGAGCCAACGTCTTCCGTAGATGCGGTCTAGGCTACCTCCCCATCCACTATGCCGCGTCCAGAAGCCAGGTAGCAATGGTAGAGTATCTCCTCACCGTCGCGCCCGAGACACTCGAAGCCGTGGCGGACGCGGGCGAAACGCCGCTGTTGCGGGCAGCGTCCTTTCAGCACGCTGCCATGATTCGGTTTTTGGTCGGGAAGGGTGCGCAGTACGACCGGCCTTGGATGTCGGAACGGGGCGGGAACGCCCTCACACTCGCGAGTTACCAGGGGGATGCCGGCACCAAAGGCTCCGAGGTGCTGCTGGAGCTCGGCCTCGATGTCAACTGCAGGAACAAGTCCAACCACACGCCTCTCACTCTAGCCATCTTCAAGGCCCGGAGCTATGATTTGGTCAAGCTGTATCTGCAGCATGGAGCGGACCCGAACGTGGCTACTGTGCTGCGAAAAGGGTCCAAAAAGCCAGCACTGTTTTAGTGAGTTACTTCATCCTTTTTTGCAAAGCTCGACTTGATAGGAACTTACCTCGTGTCACACAGCGCCGTGGAAAAGGATATGCCCACGGGCATTTTCGACCTCATGATCGAATACGGCGCCGACATCCGGGGGATGTTTGACGAGTACAATATCCTCCAAGAAGCCGCCTCCAATGGCAACGACGCCGTTATCGACATCATCATCCGTCTCGCCCCAGACCTCCTCAACGCCCTTGGCAAGCTCGGCTTGAGCCCCCTCCACTTGGCAGCGGAATACAACGACGTAGCAGTAGTAACCAAACTCCTCAACCTGGGCGCGCAGGTCCACGTTGTCAACAGGTTCGGCTCCACGGTAATGCACACAGCAGCCTGGTTCGGCTCGCCTGACGTGATCCCCATCCTGGCTCGCCACGGCGCCCCCATCAATATCACCGTCGAAAAGCTCCCTCGCCGTAGCCCGCCCCAGAACTGGGTGCCCCCGCTGCACCACGCCATATTCGCTGCCAAACCCAACTGCCTCGCTGTCATGGAAGCCCTCATCGCCGCCGGCGCCTCCGTCAGCCTCCCCAGCTCGACCGGCACCCTCCCCATCCACGCGGCCGCGCAAAAGGGCAACATCGCCGCCCTTACCCTTCTCATATCCCACGGCGCTTCTCAGTGAACTTAGACCCCTTAGCGAGGTTTTATTTGTACGGCATGTACCTTTTACCCTACACCTCCCTACTACTCCCTAACCAACTAATTAAACGACAGCTTTGGTTCTTCGTTGTGGTTCAAAAGGTGCGGTTTCTTGTCCTCATAGCTACCAGTTTTGACCCTTGGCAGAGAGCAGGTGTGTAAGCAAGTAGTATCTCTCCTAGATGATATAGATTGAGTGCATCCCGTCTCGGTACTCAAGACATGGCAGAACCGGAGCGTCTGCTGGCCTCTGCATCTCCAACATTGCCTCTGCGGCAAGGTTCCCGACCTTGGCGAAGCCAATCCGCTCATATATTGCTCTCTCCCTGTCTGTGAGCTTGAGCAGTAAAATTATCAGCCTCCTGTCGCCCTCTACCATAACCTCGCCGGGTGGAAAAACGGTGCTTTGGGCGAGCAACGCAAACAGCATGTCATTTGCGTTCTCTTCCTCAAAGCCCTCCTGAAAGACGTCGAGACGAAGCTCTGGCGTGGTGGGGTAGACGCAGGTGGTTCCCAGTGATATCTCCGGCGCCGTTGCTTTGACGCCCTCAACGGCGATGTCCCACTCGCGTCCACGACCAGGATCGAGGCTCTTGCGGACTAGTTGCAACCGCCGAAGCGGACCACGCAACCGAAGCCACCCCCGTGTCACTGCCCCAAATACGTCCCCTGTCAGATACTCGAGATGCACTTCCTCGACTGTGATGAGCGAATCCTCGATATCAGACGGCCCTGGCAGTACCGGACCGTCAATCGATGCCCAAGACCAGGAAGGAGCCCGGTATTGTGCAGGTCGCGACGTCTTCCCTGGTAGACCGGCTTGCTCCACGTACCAGAGGAGCTCGCCTTCGAGATGGCTCCGCCACATACCCGCCACGTAGGTGCCCTTGAGCAGAGCGGCTACGTGTTTTGCAATGCCGGAGATGGCGATCAGCTTGTCGCTGGGCACGGTCAAATCACAAGCAGTATACGCTCCAACGAGGCACGTCCAGATGTGTCTGACCTCGCACGAAAGCTCGCTGTCGGGAACGCGTGTGGTCTGAATAACAGGGACGAGGTTCTTGAAGACCCTGTTGCCCATTCCCACAAGCTGGCCCGGGATCTGTTTCGGGCACGTATCCGTGGCAGACTTTTCGAGGCATTCCCAGAGCACCTGGTGCGAGTCGAACTGGAGGACGCGGGGCGAGAGGAAACGCTCCTGCAAGACCCAGGCCCGCGTGTTGACGAGTGCTCGGGAGACACTCCGGTGCCAGTAGGACATGTCGTAGACGCGGAAAAGCCGCGTCTCGTCGTCGTGGGGCCCGGTTTTCAGTTCAATGACTTGCGGAAGGAAAGTATCTGCATTCCTGGGGCTGAACAAGGACTCCAGGCAGCCGTTTGCGTCGCCGGCCGAGATGTTGCAGAAGGTGTTCGAATAGACCTGGTCCATGAGGGTGGACTCGCGCTGCCAGTCAGCGACGTTGTCCTCGTCTTGATAGATGCAGAGCAAGTCGATCCACATGTAGCGGATGCCCAGCTGTAGCGAGACGAAGATGGCATCCTGCATGAGCTGCGGCAGCGATTCCAGCGGCACTCCCTCAGTGAGGTTGCGATACGTGTGCCGAGTGAGTCGGAGTTGCTCCGTGGGTCCCCAGCGATGGGACACGGTCGTGTATCGCCCAGCCGGAGTCACCTTCGCCGTCTCAATCAGACATACTGTCTGCTCTGACCGGGGTTCTTCGCCGTTGACGCGAGTCAGATCAAGGAGGCGACTTGGATACCAAGTCCCGTCCCCCGAACCGGCTTTGCATTTCTTGTGGTGTCGGACGCAATCGGTAACCCAACGCGTAGCCAAGGCCAAGGTCTCGGGGGATCGGGTATGGTCAGTGAGCACCGCGGGGTGTTCGCTGGCATCTGATGATGGTTATTAGTCAAGGTTTGCAACCTATGAGTCTATAAAAGGATGCAACTCTCACCGTTGATGGGCTCGAGAATGAAAACACGAACCCGGGACCTGAAGAAGGGCAAGGCCCGGGTTCCGGACACAGGCACAGGGGAACTATAATCAACGTTGATCCAATACCCTCCTGCATCCGTCTGGCGTTTACCACTGCGGAAATAGCTGGTCTCGAGTGCGGTCACTGAGGGATCGTCTTCGTGCGACCGGATGGCATCAATGAGGAGACTCTGTCGTTCACCTTCTAGCTCCTCCCAAAGAACAATGCAGACGCTGCAACGTTGGTCGATGGCCTCTCTGAAGCTTTCATGGGTTGGATGGTGTGTAAACGTGCGCCACTTGTCCAGCTCTTCCGGCCCGTCCGCCTGAGTCTCGTTGTCGCCATGAAGTTGCTGTCGTCCTACTGGTTGGGAACCCGTAGTCCATGTATCGTCATTGCTGACGATGCACTGAAATGCGTGGCGGCATCGAGCACAAATCATTGATTCTGATGTCTGGCGTCAGGACGGCCAAAGGCAAGCCAAAGTCGAGACGTGCAAGAGAGCAAAAGGCAGCCGCATTGTAGAAACCCCGCACTCAGCCGGGACAAGCGACCCAACAGGTTTCCTCGGTGGCTCGGCGCAACTGCGTCTTTACCTGAGTGTATCTCTTTCATTGTGGCGCAGTCTGCTTGCATTGGCCTCCACTCCTCTCCACTCTGGCACTCCTGCCTCGTCCAACACCGCTGGTATCTCTTGCAAGCATCGCCCAGAACTTCCATGGCCTGCCGAGACGTAGAAGGGCCGAAAGGGGGAAACAAGAGGGGATTGCCAACCATCCGACTTCGCTGCTCTGGTGGATGCCGGCAGTATCTGCAGGGGCAGGGACCATGATGGTTGGATTTGCGTGCAGGGGCCATCCGTTTCACTAATTCACTTGGGCTGAGCAGATTGGGCGATTGGGTGATGGAGCCTCTGGGAAGGATTCCTCGGCTTGTTGGATTTCCAAGTTGGATGTCACGATGACACCGTCAGTTGGTTCCCTCAGGTCAGGGACAGTGGACCCGCGGGCAGGTTACTTCAAATCCGTCGGCCAGACTGTTGGCTCACGGTTGGAATGGAGGACCCCAGCACTGCCCGGGCAGGCAGGTATAAGAGACAGAGTGTGGACTGAGAAATGTGGCGTCAGGAGAATCACCACAAGGCTCGTCAGGATCCGCACCTCGCCTGTAAGCACCGCACAACCGCACAAAAACATTGACGCGGCCGTCCAAATAGTACGTATGGCCTCACGCAACCCAGCATTCCATGTTAAGCCGGGCCCTTCTAACGGTTCGGTCTTAGCTTTCTCGCCCTTCACGATGCGCCTCCCAACCCTCGTCGTGCTCGCCCCGCTGGTCTCTTTTGCTGCGGCCGACAAGCTAGTGGTGAATGTTGAATGCAACACCATCCGGTGCAGCTACCTGGACGGAAGGTGGCACTCGGCCTTTGGCAAATACTTTGTCGATGGCAAGGACGGCTGCCACGATCCCCCCTATGTCCCCGGCTTGAACGACCTCTGCCTGGACTGGGCACTCGGCAGGGGCCATTTCTACTTTGACAACCAGCGCAAGCGTTGCTTGAGCCACCACGGGCGCTACGACCAGCCGGATTATGTCTGCCCCCCGAACACCAACTGTTTTCGGTGGACGTGGGACGAGGTTGCCTGTACCTGGTGAGAGGCGTGATTCCAGGGGGGAGGGGGAAAAAAAAGCAGCGTTGACCGAGGACACGTCTCGTCAACATTTGTATCTACAAGCATCAGCTTGAGAATCCAAGGGTTGGGTACATAGTACCAAACAAGCATTGCCACTCTCATCAAATCCGGGCCTTTTCACAGGGTCGCTATGCCACTCTATGATCAGTCACGTACCCCCTTACTGCTCATTGCCTTAAACCTGCCGGTGTTCCTCCACATCGCCCAGTCTCTCTTCAGACGACGTTTCATATCCGCTCGTGTCGTCGTCCTCGTTATCCCCTTGCTCTAGTTCCTCCCCGTCCACCCGTTCCGGGTCTCTGTTGTCCTCCTGTTCGTTGCCCTTGTCTTCCCGCTTCTCAGTGCGTGCAGCAGCCTGCATCTCGCTCCAAAAGATCCTGCGCACGGAACCCTCAAGGAGGTGTCCAACCAAGGCTTTATTGTTTTCGTCGTCAGCCAGCATCTTCTGGATCAAGTCCGCTTCCATCCTGTCCAGTTCCTCCCGCTGTCGCTGAATGTCCTGCAGCTCTGCCGACACAGTATCTTGCAACACACTCTTGTTCAGCTCCATGGCTTGGATCTGTAGGTTGATGTCACGCCGTATTTCGTCCAGCTGCGCAGCCCGGGGGTCGTCTTGGAGGGTCTGTGCCAGTTTGACGGCTGCGTCGAGCAGCTGACTGATTCCCCGAGCAGTGGTGGGCAGGCGGTGGACGGCAGTGTGTCGTAGGTGCGAAACGGTCGTCAACATTTTGTGTGCTTCCCGAGACGACAAGTCTATGGTGGTTGCTTGCATTGTGAGCTTGCCTTTGCCTTTTCGGAAGAGCTTGGTCCACTTGGTGAGCTCTACAGCTGCAGGACATTCCCATTTTCTCTCCTCGAGGACCGATGGCATCGCGACAGTGGCAAAGGAAAAGCAACACTCTTCCAAGACACGTTGGGCTGTCGTGAGGATGACGTGTTGAGACTGATATGGCAGCTGGGATGGGTACAGCGAGGGAACTTCGGGCCTGCGTGAAGGAGGTGCGTCGGTCGCTCCGTTTGTTGCTAAGGAGCCTGAAAATAGCCAAGATGGGGCTGTGTTGGTCGCTCCGTTCGGGGCTAAACAAGTCAGGATGAGATGCAACTGGGATTGGGCAAGTGGCTTGCGTACGAGCTGGGTTCTGGGCTTGACTTTCTCCATTCACCAGAGTGACGACCGCACCGTGATGCTCGTCGGGTTTATTGTGCTCGTCGGGCTCATTATGTTCCTCGGGCTCGTTATGCTCGTCGGGCTCGCTGTCCGGCGCTTCATCCATCTCTAGCCCTTCATCGTGGCGAGAGCTGATGCTATCCAATATTTCCTCCCGCGACCTGGCCGCTGTATCTTCAGCAGCCTCGCGCTGGACGTCTAGGAGAGAAGAAGGAAGAAAAAGGTCGGGGAACTCGAGTTTTGCGCTGGCCTCCGACTCAAAGACGCGACTAGCTAGCAGGGACCGGACAATGCGCAAAACCCGCTCCTGGCCAATGTCCTGAAGCAGTGGTTCGAGCGACGCCCAACTTGCATCGAGAAGCTCTTTCACTCTCTTCTGCTTCCGCACCTGTGCATTCATCCCGCTGAAGATAGGGCGGCAATGGATGTAGACTCGGCGCCTGTCCTGTGCTGAGCCTTTCTTTTTCATGGTGTGTCGGGGAAGACGAGTTAGAAGATACAGCAGGCGAGAAGAGGAGCACACCTGACTGCTTGGTGTAGACTTGAGGCCACCTTCAAATAGAATCTTTACGAGATGCTCAGATCGCCTTCCAGTTTGGTTGTGCTTTTGCAGGCAACTCGCAGGTGGCTCGCTCACTCAGGGGGGTATAAGAAAGTTTTGTACGACCCAGTTCTGGCGTGATCTGCAGCTCCGGGCGCGCACTGGTAGATGCCCCAGAGTCGAGTAATTGGTCACGAACTTGGAATCTGCAGGATGGCTGACGTTGGCCTTTTTCCTGATTGGCATATTCGTGCGACTGAGGCCTACTGCAGCTGCAGATACATCGGCAGGTAGGCGAGTTGGTTGACATCGTCACCAATCACCTTCCGAGGCAAACCAGACCGTGACTCTGATATTGGCCGAGGCGCACAAAGCCCGGAAAACAGGCTTGGAAACACGAGCTTAGGTATTAAGTACAAATAGCCCCGCGGGGCGCGCCGGAGCCAGAGTGGCTAGGGCTCTGCCAGAGTGGCTAGGGCTCTGCCAGAGTGGCTAGGGCTCTGCCAGAGTGGCTAGGGCTCTGCCAAAGTGGTTAGGGCTCTGGCAACTTGAACATTCGAGCGATGGCAGCTCATGGAATTGAAGCCGGTGACATGCCAAACCTGTGCCGGGCGATTAGTGCAGGCTTCCATCATTGTGGAGGAGACCAGCAGTTATCCCTGAGGCAACGTTCCGCTCGACTTATGTTCATGTTCTTGGCAGCTTTGGGGTTTAGGTAAAAAGCATGGGATGTTATCCTCCCTCTTTATGGCCCTGCGATTCTCTCCAAATCAAACCAAATCTGCGGGGATTGGTGATAGGGAGGCAGCAAGCTTCTCCTTTCCCTTTTAAGACGAGCAAGAGCGGTCCGATACAGAAGGGCGCAAGGTTCGGCACGGATAAAGCGCCATTCACGTGCAAGAAGGGCTGGACCCCGCCCACCTTTATTCCTCAAATTCGATGACTGACATACACAGGGTTCTCGGCGATCAAGATGCCGCCGCTCCCCGCGCAATAATCCGGGAGCTTTATGCCGAGAAGGAGTACTACACGCAGCGGTACCTTGAGGAAAAGAGAAAGTGTGACGAACTCCTCGAAAAAATCAACTCAAACAGCACGCTTGGAAGCCTTCTTCTCAGCACTGCAACGGACGACTCTGTGGCCTTCTGGGACAGACGCTTTGGACCGAGAATGATGGCAGCCTCATCCCAGAAGCGGAGAGCTCGAGGGACGCAGCGAGCAGAACCTGGAATGGATCCCCTTCGCAAAGGGAAATTAGGTCGGCCAACAGGAGCACCCACAAGTTGAGCTCTGGAGTGCGGTGTCTGGGCAAACAACGAACCGCGGAAAGCCCCCCGAGCGAACCGCGACACCTCCTCTCAGCGTCAGCCGTGCTTTGTCCACGCCCAGATCCTCCGCGTCTTGGGCTCGGCCTGCGACACCTACCGCACAGCGACGGTCTATCGCAACAGACATCGCCATGCAAGCCCTGGCCGATCCTCCCTCGCCCCCGTCAGAAACCTTGAGCACCGCCTCTCCCCTACGTCGAAAACGCGACAGAGCCGCAAAATTAGCCAAAGACGTGGCCAAAGCCGCGGGCACCACTTTGTCTATCGCCCTCCACATCGCCCTGTTCCCAGTGATAACTCCCATCCACTTCATCAAACAACGAAGAGCGAAACGCCGGGCCATGGAAATTCGCACTGAGATAGAGATCTGGCTGTGGGGGGGCCGGATTTTGCCTCGCCCTCCGCCGCCCGCACACCTCGACGACGCACTGCCTGCAGATTTGCCAGACGCAGAGCTGTCACAGGACTAGTCTCCCTCCGAGGATGATGAATGCCTTAGCCCAGCACTCAGGCATGGATACAGCTATGATTGGTCGCGCCTACCGGGGGAGCTGCCAGCGCTGGCGGCGATGCAGAGGGCCTGGAGCGGTCCTGAGTTGGCGGTCACGGAGCGGTTGCTGAGAACGGAAGTGGGACGGGGTGAGGTGAGTATTTTCTAAATGGGAGAGTTGTCGGGGTTGTGTGAAGGTCACCTTGGAGCAGTTTGACAGCAAAGACGGGGTAAATTTTGTGTTTACACTCCTCCAGTCGGCGAAAAGTACCCCTCTAGGAGTCCAGGTACGTAGTCTAAGAGGTGGGATATGCTGCTGGCAGTGGGGTTGGTAGCCACGGTCTGTGGCCGGGCTAAAGGGGGATGACATGGAGAGAAGCAGGTCATCTTCCTCGAGATCGTGATGCCTTGGATCCGGCAGCTGTTTCTAAACGTACATACAAGGTCGAAATACCTATCTTTTAGAGTTTTGGAGCAAGTGCAGATTGCAATGACACGTAGCTCGCTCGCGATGTTTGAGCTTGAATCAAACTCGCAGCAACCCATAGCTTCAAGGGCCAGTCCTCCAGCTCCCTCTCGCGCCACACTCATCAAATGGTGTCGTTGCGTTCGACAGCAGCCGGCCGACTCTCGTTCCGTGGATCTGAAACGTGGGGGGTTCCGAGGGGAAAGGGATGGGAATGAATTGTATGCGTTCAGCGTTGTCCAACACCAGCAAATCGAGACTCGGAACACAACTTCCATTCCCACAACAAATCCGCGCTTCCCTTCAGCGATTAACTCGCACATAACGCGCGCTCTGCAACACTAGTCTAGCAACACTTACGACCATACCTGCAAGAAATTCGGGATCCCGTCCACTCTCCCCCCGATAAACTTGCAAGAGCAGGCTGTGTAAAACACGAGAGATGTTAAGTAGTAGCAGTCAGCAATACTTGACTTCGGTCTAGACTGACCCTTAACCTTAGATCCCCCGCTAGCCTACCACACAAAATTCAGCAGGGTTCGAAGCAGCTACCGCCAACTTCGGCCGCCCTCCATTATCTGCAGGATCAACGACGCGCCCCGGCATACACGGCATAGTGACCACCGTTTCCGCATGCTCATTGTCGATATGACCCCAGTCCCACTAATCGACATCGAGTACACCCCTGAACTGGTAGCGGAATCTATCGCCGACCTTGGCGTCGCTTGGAAGGTATATGATGTGGGGCGTCTGAAGTTCGTACGTCGCCGTCCAGACCTCCCCAGGATAGAGGCTCACGAAATCTGCGTCTTCCCGAACGTGGATTTGGATATCCGGCGCGTCGAATACAGCATATGACCCCATGTCGTCTTCGTCGAGATAAGAAATCTGCCATTCTTGCTCATCGCTGGATTGGTCCAAGTCGTGGTGCTTGTACAGCGCATAGCCCTCGCGTTGGCTTCGCGGAAAGAGCCTGTTCGGGTTCAAGTCGTACGTATG
>Ga0247823_10001079_pt1 | contig 22981 bp, 19 predicted proteins | sample 13C_PalmiticAcid_2_FD_192426 | JGI IMG/M metagenome (GOLD analysis project Ga0247823, IMG submission 192426) | Soil microbial communities from agricultural site in Penn Yan, New York, United States - 13C_PalmiticAcid_Day30 | ecosystem: Environmental > Terrestrial > Soil > Agricultural land... | reverse complement strand
GCCCGTGGGATCTGGCCCGCTATGGCGGCAGCCGGCCGCGCGCTGAACAGGTCGACGAACGGCCGGCTGCCGCCATAGCGGGCCAGATCCCACGGGCAGTCCATGTCCGTCCACAGCTTCAGCGTGCCGACCGCTGCGGTCGACAACGCGGTGGCCAGCAGCAGGAAGAACAGCGGCCGTCGCCATGCCTTCAGGCGCGGGAAGGAACCACTGGCGATCAGCAGCAGTGCCACGCCGTACCAGCCCAAGGTACTCAACCGCTTGCCCATCACATGGATCAGGTGCTGGGTGACGAAACCCTGCTGCAGCGACCAGCGATGGCCTTCCCAGGCGTACAGCCGATCCGCCAGCCACAGATCGCCGCGCAGCGGGATCAGGATCACCGTTGCCAGCGCGAACACCGCCAGCGGCCAGCCGGCGTGGTGGACGAGGAAGTCGCGATCGAAGGCCGGCGGCGGACGGATCTCGCCAAGCGGCATGGAGGGCTGTGGTGCGGCAAAGGACATCGGATACGTTCATTCCGGCCCCTGCGCCGGTATGAAGGCCATGCTGGTGACGCCGCTGTCGGAGAGTCGTCGGAACCCCGTTCGCGCGTCGTTAACGCGGCATGCGGCGCAGGGCACGCTTCAGCCGCCGTTGCCATTGCGCGACCGCTTCACCCGTGTCTCCCCGCGCATGGGAGAATCGTCCCGTTCCGACCGGATTCCGACACCGGGAGGTACAGCGTGGCGACCCGCCGGGATGCCCGTGCCGGTCAACGACGAGGACGGAAACCCCGATGCGGCTGCTCGTGATCGAAGACAACCGGAGCCTGGTGGCGAACCTGTTCGACTACTTCGAAGCGCGCGGCCATGCCCTGGATGCCGCGCCGGACGGGGTGACCGGCCTGCACCTGGCCACCACCCAGGCCTACGACGCGATCATCCTGGACTGGATGCTGCCGCGGATGGATGGTCGCGAGGTGCTGCGACGCCTGCGCGAAACCCATGCCGGCGACGCGCCGGTCATCATGCTCACCGCACGCGACGAACTGCCCGACAAGATCGCCGGCTTCCGCGCCGGCGCCGACGACTACCTGACCAAGCCTTTCGAGCTGCCCGAACTGGAGGTGCGGCTGGAAGCGGTATTGGCACGCAGTGGCGGGCGCGGTCGCAATCGCCTGCTGCAGGTGGCGGATCTGAAACTGGACCTGTCCACCCTGGAAGCCAGTCGCGCGGGACAGCCGCTGCACCTGTATCCGGCCTGCCGCAAGCTGCTGGAAGTGCTGATGCAGGCCAGTCCCGGCGCGGTGACCCGGGATCGCCTGGAATACGCCCTGTGGGGCGACAGCCCGCCGGACGGCGACATGCTGCGTTCGCATGTGTACGAGTTGCGCCGCAGCGTCGATGGACCGTTCCCGGTGAAGCTGATCCAGACCTTGCCGCGGGTGGGCTACCGGCTGGCGGCACCGGAGGAGCAGCGCGATGGCGGCTAGGAACAACAGCCTGCGCCGGCGCATCCTCACCTGGCTGCTGGTCTACGTCTCGCTGCTCTCGGTCGCCATCTTCATCGGCGGCCTGATCGTCAACGAGGAGGCCGAGCGCATGGTCTGGAGTTCGCTGCTGCGCGCCGAACTCCATCACTACCAGGATCGCGTGCAGGCCGATCCCGGCTATCGCTGGACCGATACCGACGACATGACGCTCTACCGCTGGAACGACGTGCCGCCGCCGCCCAAAGTATTGCGCGCGCTGCCGCCCGGCCTGCACGACGACCTGTGGGTGGAGGGCAAGCTGCGGGTGGTGATGATCCAGGACCTGCCCGGCGGCCGGGTCGCGCTGGCGCTGGACATCACCGAGTTCGAGGGATTGGAGGAGACCATCAGCAGCGGAATCGTGGTCGGCATGTTCGCCTCGGTGATCCTGCTTGGCCTGCTGCTGGCCTGGGGGCTGGGCCGGGCGATCCGTCCGCTGGGCGTGATGGCCGACGATATCGCGCGCCTGCGGCCCGAACGCGGGCGCCAGCGCATCGGGCTTGAACCCAGCGCCAGCCGCGAACTGCGGGTGATTGCCGATGCCTTCAATGACTACCTGGATCGCAGCGAGCGCTTCGTCGAGCGCGAGCGGGCCTTCATCAACAGCGCCAGCCACGAGCTGCGTACGCCCATCGCGGTAATCGGCGGCGCCGCCCGGCTCGCCTCGGACCAGGCAGGCGTGCCGCCGGCCGCGCGCGAACAGATGCAACGCATCGCGCGTAACGTCCGCCAGATCGAGCAGCTGATCTCGCTGCTGCTGATCCTGGCCAAGGACCCCGAGCGCCTGGCCGCGGTCAGCGATGCGGTGGCGTTGGACGAACTGCTGCCGGAAATCGTCGAAGACCATCGCCATCTCACCCACGGCAAGGATCTCGCGTTGCAGTTGGGTCCGCTGTCGGCGGTCCGGGTCACCGCGCCGGTGGCCATTGTCCAGGCCGCGATCGGCAACCTGTTGCGCAACGCCATCGAGAACAGCGATCGCGGCGTGATCGACATCCGCCTGGACGCCGATGCCACCGTGACGATCACCGATCCCGGACACGGCATGAGTCCGGAGGAGATCAGCCGCATCTATGCGCAGTTGGCGCGCGGGGAAGGACGCGACGGCGGCGGCATCGGGCTGGATCTGATCGCGCGCCTGTGCGAACACCTGGGTTGGCAGCTGGACATCGATTCGGCGCCGGAACGCGGCACGGTGGCCCGACTGCGTTTTCGCCGGTAGCGCCATCGCTCCAGGCCGTGCCGCCGAGGATCGCTCTCCGATGAAATGAAAGCGATCGACAGCGCGCGCGTTCGCCGCCCGGAGAGGGAAGCGAATCAGCTGCGCGCGAGGCATGCCTGTCATTCGCGTAACTTTGAACGCGAATGCCTTTTTCCAGCGCGCAGGGCTGGTTAGCATCGGTCGGGCATCATCGCGCCGCCATCGCGGACGGCGCATCGACTGGCGCGTGCTCGACGGGCCATCTCCTTGTCCACCGCATCCCGGAGGCACGCCCATGCGATCCGCCCATATCCGTGTCCTGCATCGATACGTTTTCCACCGACATGATCTCCATCGACGCCGGTACCCGGCGGCAGGATTCAGCCTGCTCGAACTGATGATCGTGGTGGCCATCATCGCCATCCTGGCAAGCATCGCTTTTGGCAGCTATCAACATCACGTCGTCAATACCCGTCGCGCCGCCGCCGCCGCATGCCTGCTGGAACGTACCCAGCGCCTGGAGCGCTTCCATACCCTGCATCTCTCCTATCCGGATGCGACGGGTGCGGCCGCCATCCTCGCGGAGTGCGGCGATGGCCTGGCCAGGCACTACCGGATCAACCTGTCCTCCATTTCGGCGCGCGCCTTCGCACTGCAAGCGGTGCCGCAGGGAGCGCAGGCCAAGGCCGACACCCGGTGCGGCACGCTCACGATCAACCAGCTGGGTGTCCGCGCGGTGAGCGGGACCGCGAACGCGACGCCGGGGGAATGCTGGTGACCACCGGCGGCGCGCGCACGGGCACCGCCGGTAGTCAGGCTTCCAGGCGCTGGCGTGCGTCGTGGTGCGCGGCGAGGAAGGCGCGCAGCGACGCCGGCTTGACCGGTTTGGTCAGCAACCGGTAACCGCGTTCGCGGGCGCGCTGTTTCAACTCGTCGCGGCCGTCGGCGGTCAACAGGGCCCCGGCCATCGGGCCCGCGCTGGCGGCGCGCAGCGCGTCCAGCGTATCCAGGCCGTCCAGCCGATCGTGCAGGTGGTAGTCGACCAGCACCACCGTCGGCGCCGAGGCCATCCGTTCCAGCGCCTCGTCGACCGTGGTGGCGGTGATCACCTCGACCTGCCAGCGGCCCAGCAGCGCGCGCATGCCGTCGAGGATCTCGCGATCGTTGTCCACGCACAGCACCCGCAGGCCGGCGAGCGAATCGGCGGCGAGTCCACGCCGCGGCGTGGACGGACGCGCCGGCGCGCGGGTGGCGCGCGGAACGACGATCGAGAACATGCTGCCGTGATCGACCCGGCTGCGCGCGTCCAGGTGATGCCCGAGCAGGCGCGAGATGCGCTGGCAGATCGACAGGCCCAGGCCGAGTCCGCGCTCGCCCCAGTCGAACGGCTGCTGGTAGCGGTGGAACTCGTCGTAGATCTGCCGCATGTGGTTTTCCGGAATGCCCGGGCCGGTGTCCCAGACCTGCAGCGACACCTTGCCGTCGAGCATGCGCATGCCCAGCACGATCCGGCCCTGGCGGGTATAGCGCAGGGCGTTGGCCAGGAAGTTCTGCAGCACCCGGCGCAGCAGGCGCCGGTCGGTGCGCACCGACAACCCGCGCGGATGCACCCGCAGATCCAGCCCGCGGCCGGCGGCCACCGGCGCGTACTGGGCGGCCAGTTCGCGCAGCAGTTCGCCGGCGTCGAAGTCGCTGATCTCCACCCGCAGGCTGCCCGCGTCCAGCCGCGACACGTCGAGCAGGCCGTCGAGCAACTCTTCGGCGGCGCGCAGCGAGGCATCCACGCGTTCGGCCAGGTGCCGTTGCTCGCCGTCCTGTTCGCCGTCGCGCAGGGCCGAGGCGAACAGGCGCGCGGCGTTGAGCGGCTGCAATACGTCGTGGCTGATGGCGGCGAGGAAGCGGGTCTTGGACTGCTGGGCCGCTTCGGCCGCGCGGCTGCGTTCGGTGACGCGCTGCTCCAGGGTCTCGTTGGCTTCCCGCAGCGCCAACTCGGCGCGCTTGAAGTCGGTGATGTCGTTGTAGCTGGTGACGTAGCCGCCGCCGGGCAGGGCCTGGCCGCGCATCTCAATCACCTGGCCATCGCTGCGCACGCGCTCGAACACGTGCGGCGAGCCGGCCCGCATGTAGGCGATGCGCTTGCCGATCTGCGCGTCGACGTCGCCTTCGCCCAGCTCACCGCGCTCGGCGTTGTAGCGGATCAGGTCGGCGACCGGCCGGCCGACGTACAGCATGCCGTCGGGGTAGCCGAACATCTGCTGGTAGCGCCGGTTCCAGGCGACCAGCCGCATCTCGGGATCGACCACGCTGACGCCGGCGGCGATGTTTTCCAGGGTGGTGGAGAGGATCTCGCGGTTGAAGCGCAGTTCCTGGCCGGCCTCGTCCAGCACCGCGACCACTTCGCCCAGTTCCATGCCCGATCCGCGCAGCACGCTGGTCAGGACAATGCGCGCGGACGCCGCACCGATCGAGGCGGCCAGCAGACGCTCGGTGAATTGCACCCAGGCGCGGTCGGCAGAGGCGCCGGGCTGCATCTCGCGGCCCAACGCCTGGGCCTGTTCCTGGAACGCGCGGCGCGCATGGCGCTCGCCGACCACCCGTTCGGCCAGGGTCTGCAGGTCGCCCACCCGCACGCTGCCGGGCCATTCGCCGGCGACCAGCGCCGGGCGCTGCGCGTACGGATCCAGGAATGGCGCTGCGCGCAGGCGATCGTCCACGCCGGGCCGCCAGCGCGCGGAGATCACCATCATCGCGCCGGTGTTCACCAGCAGTGACCAGAACGTGCCGTGGGTGAGCGGATCCCAGCCGCTCAAACCGAACAGCTGGTGCGGCCGCAGCCAGGCGATGCCGAACGGTCCGGTCGCGATCCATGACGCATCGAAGCCACCGGCCTGGGTCATGGTCGGCAGCAGCAGGGTGTAGATCCAGGTGCCGAAGCCCAGCAGCATGCCCACTTCCACGCCGCGCCGGCTGGCGCCGCGCCAGTACAGGCCGCCGATCAGGCCCGGCGCGAACTGGGCGACCGCCGCGAACGCCATCAGGCCATAGGACGCCAGCGTGCTGTCGTTGCCGCTGCTGCGGTAATAGATGTAGGCGGCGAGCGCCAGCAGCAGGATCGCGAACCGGCGGATCCACAGCACCCGCGAAGCGACGTCGGCTTCGGCGTGATGATCCGCCCAGCCGCGCCGCAGCAGCACCGGCATCACCAGGTCGTTGCTGACCATGGTGGCCAGCGCGATGCTGGCGACGATGACCATGCCAGTGGCGGCGGAGAAACCGCCGACGTAGGCGATCAACGCCAGCGCCTTGCTGCCGTCTGCCAGCGGCAGCGCCAGGATGAAACTGTCATCGGCCACGCCGCTGCCGATGCCGAAGGACGCCACGCCGGCGGCGGCGATCGGCACCACCATCACCGAGATCAGGACCAGGTAGGTGCCGAACAGCCAGCGCGCCCGACGGATGTCGCCGACGTCGCTGCATTCGACCACCGCGACATGGAACTGGCGAGGCAGGCAGACGATCGCGAGGAACCCGAGCAGGGTCTGGGTGACGAATCCGACCGGTGGCGAATTCTCGAACAGCGTGCGTGCGGACTCGGCGACCGGGATGGAGCGGCCCTGCAGCCACAGGTAGGCGAACAGGCCGACCGCGATCATCGCCACCAGCTTGACCATCGACTCCAGCGCGATGGCCAGCATCATGCCGTGATGATGTTCGGTGGCGTCGACCTGGCGGGTGCCGAACAGGGCGGCGAACAGCGCCATCAGCAACGCCACGTACAGCGCGGGATCCGAGAAGAAGCCATGCGCGCTGCCGCCGGGCTGGCCGGTCAGCACGCCCAGGCTCATCGCCACCGCCTTGTACTGCAGCGCCAGGTAGGGAACGACGCCGATCAACGCGATCACCGTCACCAGCGCGGCCAGCCGGCGCGAGCGTCCGTAGCGCGAGGAGATGAAGTCGGCGATCGACACCGTGTTCTCGCTGCGCGCGATCAGTGCCAGCCGTTCGATGATCCGCCAGCCGAACAGCAGCAGCAGCAGCGGACCCAGGTAGATCGGCAGGTAGCCGATGCCGTTGCGCACCGCGCTGCCGACCGCGCCGTAGAAGGTCCAGGACGAGCAGTAGACCGCCAGCGCCAGGCTGTACACCACCGGACGCAGCCACGGCCGATCCGGATACATCGGGCGACGATCACCCCACCATGCCACGCCGAACAGCAGCGCCGCGTAGCTGATGGACACCAGCAGCAGAATCCAGCTCGAAACCAATGCCGCCTCCCGGCGCCCGACATCGGAACCAGCGTAGCAGCGGAGCTGGCTCCGCTCTACAGCGAGGGAGGAAATCCGCCGGGGATGCTGGCGGGTAAACGACGGCCGGCGAGCGCGCCCGCGTCAGCGCGCGAGCAACTGGCGGGCGACCGCTTCGGCCTGGCCCCGCAGTTCAGGAATGGCGGTGCTTTCCCACAGGTTGCCGATCCGCAGGCTGCCCAATACCCACAGGTCGGGCTGGACGCGGCCATCGGCGTCCAGCACCCGCCCGTCGTCGCCGGCGTCGATGCCGATGCCGTGCGGGCCGGTGCGCGCGTGGCCCTCGCCCAGCAGCTCGGTCAGCAGCGGATTGCGCATGGTCGGAACCCGCATCTCGACACCGGTGGCGTTCACCACCCGATCCACTTCCAGCGCCAGCCCGGGCCTGCCACGCACGTTCGCGCCGACCTGCACGCAGCGGCCGACCTGCATCACCGTGTCCAGGCGGCCGCGGTGCATGCGCAGCTGCCCGCGATCGATCAGCGCCTGCAACTGCTCGTGCACGGAAATCGCCACCCGGTGCCGGTGCACGTCCCACAGCCGCACGACGTGGCGCAGGAAACGCCGCTGGTCGGATTCCGACAGGGAACGCCACAGCGCCTGTCCGTGCGGGCGCAGGCGTTCCATCACCGCCTGCCAGGGCAGGCCGGCGGCGGCGGCTTCGCGCACGCGTTCGCGGACGAAGCGCAGGCGCGCGCGCAGGTCCAGCGGCAGCAACCGCGCCGGATCGAAATCGGCCACCGCATGCGGCGCATGCGGCTGCGGCAGCCAGCCATGCCGCGAAAGCACATGGATGGTGCCGCGATGTTCGGTGGCGACGAAGCTCAACACCGCGTCGACCATGCTCAATCCGGAACCGACGATGCACAGCCGGGCATCGCCGGGAACCGCGCGCACCGCGTCGAAATCCCAGGCCGACAGGCTGGCATCGGCGGACAGGCCGCCGGCGCCGCGCGCCGGCAGCGGGCGTGGGCGGTTGCCGACCGCCAGCACCACCGCATCGCAATCGGCCTGCGCGCCATCGGCGAGCCGCAGTCGCCAGCCCGCCTCGTTTCGATCCATCGCCATCACCGGCTGGACGATGTGCACCAGCGTGGCCGGGCTGGCCGCGCGCGCGCGCTCCAGGCGATCGCGCAGGTATTCCCCGTAGCGATGACGCTCGACGAACGTGGGTGCCAACGCGGCGCGTTCCTGCGGATCGGCGCTGAGGAAATCGAGGAAATCGTCCGGCTGATCGCTGAAGCCGCTCATGCGTTGTGCCGGCACGTTGAGCAGGTGTTCCGGATAGGGCGTGGCATAGGCCACGCCACGGGCAAGCGTGGATTGCGGTTCGTAAAGCGCGATGCGCAGCGGCGCGGTCGCCGCGTGCAGCAACTGGATGGCGGTCAGGACGCCGCCGGCGCCTCCCCCGATGATGGCGATGTCATGGGCGAGGCCCGCGGATACGCTGGTCATGGGCCGCATTGTAGTGGATCGATCCGGCGCGCCTCATGCTGGCTTGGCATCAGTGGCGCATGACCGGGCAACGCAAACTTTACAAATACGCGAAAACCGTTGCGCATCAGGCGCTTTCAACATCGACGTTTTGTTACATCAGCGAATCCGCCAGGCGCGCGATGCCATCGCGGCTGCGCCGCCACGCCGGGCGTCGTGCCCAGTCCTCGCCGTGGACGCTGCGGGCATCGCGCAAGTATTCCGATTCGATCCCGCGCAGCCGGGCGACGACCGCGCGGTCATAGCACAGCAGGCCGATTTCCGCGTTGAGCGCGAACGAGCGGATGTCGAGGTTGATCGAACCGACCAGCGCGACTTCGTCGTCCACGCTCATGTGCTTGGCATGCAGGAAGTGCGGCTGGTACAGCGCGATGCGCACGCCGCAGGCCAGCAGTTCCGCGTAGTAGGACTCCTGAGCCCACGCGGTCAGGCGCTGGTTGTTGCGATCGGACAGGATCAGTTGCACCTCCACGCCCGACAGCGCGGCGATGCGCAGCGCGCTGAGGGTGGCGTCGTCGGGCACGAAGTAGGGCGTGGCCAGCACGATGCGGCGCTTGGCCAGGTGGATCAGCGCGTTGACGGCATCGCGTGCGTTCTCGAAGGGATAGGCCGGCCCGCTCGGCAGCAGTTGCATCGCGACCTGGCCCGTGCCGGTGGCGCGAACGGGATCCACGTGCAGGCGCTCGCCGGTTTCCAGGTACCAGTCGCTGGCGAACACCGCGTCGAGCTGGGCGACGATCGGCCCGCGCACGTGGGCGACCAGTTCGCGATTGGGAAAGCCGGGAATGAACATTGGGTCGGCGAGGTTCTGCGAACCGATGAAACCGGTGGCGCCATCGATGACCGCGATCTTGCGGTGGTTGCGCAGATCCATCCGGCCACTGCGACGCCAGCGCAGACCACCGGGAAGCAACTGGTGGACCTGCACGCCGGCCTTGCGCAGGCGTCGCGCGTAGCGGCGCCATCCGCGCTTGGCGCCGACCGCGTCGAGCAGCAGCCTGCATTCCACCCCGCGCCCGGCCGCGCGTTTCAGCGCGGCGGCCACCGCATCGCCGACCGCGTCGTCGAACATCAGGTAATACAGCAGGTGGATGCGCACGCGTGCCCCGTCCATCGTCGCGATCAACGCGCGCAGGGAATCGTCATAGTCGTCCAGCAGTTCGACCGTGTTGCCGCGGATGGGCATGAACGCGCCCTGCCGCTCGACCAGCGGCGCCATCTCCGCGGCGATACCGGCGTCGGGCTGCCAGCGCAGCGCGGCGAGCGGCCGCTGTTCCTCGCGGATTACCTGCGAGGCGCGCGCCTGGCGCTGGACGCGTTCGCGCGACAGCCACGGATGGCCCAGCAGCAGGTAGGCCGGCAGGCCCAGCAGCGGCACGAACCCGACCAGCAGCATCCAGCTGCGCGCCGCCGCCGGCGAAGTGCGGCTGGGAATCCACAGCAGCGCGGCCAGCCGGATCATCCAGTCGAGGATCAGCAGTACGGTTCCCAGCGACCAGTCCATGCGGCGCCTGTGAAGGATGCGATGGCTGATTCTGGCCGCAGTCGGTGCAAACCGGAAGGTGGCGGGGTGTTGCCGGCCAACCGCGCAAATCCCCCGTCGCCCGCTACGCGGGCGCCCGCCCCCTTTTTCAAAGGGGGCTAGCAATCATTGCCGAGTTCAGCTGCCAGAGAATTGCTGTTCCTCCCCCTTTGAAAAAGGGGGACCGAGGGGGATTCGCTCTTCGCTTCATTCCCGAAGCAAACAAAAAGCCCGCCTTGCGGCGGGCTTCGGATGACGCGGATGCGCTCGCCGGGGGCAAGCGCATCACGACATCACTTGATCTTGCCTTCCTTGTAGATCACGTGCTTGCGCACGACCGGGTCGTACTTCTTCATTTCCATCTTGCCCGGGGTGTTCTTCTTGTTCTTGTCCGTCGTGTAGAAGTGGCCGGTGTTGGCCGAGGAGATCAGACGGATCTTGTCACGCTTGGTTGCCATGTTCGATTACTCCTCAGACCTTCTCGCCGCGGGCACGCAGCTCGGCCAGAACGGAGTCGATGCCGTTCTTGTCGATGGTGCGCAGGGCATGCGCGGAAACTTTCAGCTTGATCCAGCGGTTTTCGCTGGCGACCCAGAAACGGCGCTCGTGCAGGTTGGGCAGGAAGCGACGACGGGTCTTGTTGTTGGCGTGCGAGACGTTGTTACCGGTCTGCACACGCTTGCCGGTGACTTGGCATACGCGGGACATACGCACCTCGAAAAAAGTTTGATGCTTCCCTTGGCCAGGGAGGCGGCGGCCCGACGACACGGCCTGCGGACAGGCGGGACGACACGCGATGCGGTGAGAAAAACCTCGCCGTAGAACCAAGCCGGAATCGCGCTTCCGGCCGCAAATCCGGCCAGACCGGACACAGCGAGCCGCGCATTATGGAGGGCTTTCCCTTTCCATGCAAGCACTTAGGGCCGGGACCGGGCCCGGAGACGGCTTCCACCGCCCCGGACCCGGCAGGCTCAGGCCACCGGTCGGGCCTGCGGAGCCGCGGCCGCGGCCTTCCGGCCGTGCAGCCAGCGGTACAGCACCGGCAGGACCAGCAGGGTCAGCAGGGTCGAGGAGACGATGCCGCCGATGACCACGGTCGCCAGCGGGCGCTGGACCTCGGAGCCGGCACCGACGTTGAACGCCATCGGCAGGAAGCCCAGCGAGGCGACCAGGGCGGTCATCAGCACCGGCCGCAGCCGGCCCAGGGCGCCGTCGACCACCGCCTCGTCGAGGGGATCTCCCTGTTCGCGCAGGCGGCGGATGAAGGCGATCATCACCAGCCCGTTCAGAACCGCCACGCCGGACAGGGCGATGAACCCGACCCCGGCCGAGATGGACAGCGGAATCCCGCGCAGGGCGAGGGCGACCACGCCGCCGGTCAGGGCCAGCGGCACCCCGCTGAACACGATGGCCGCGTCGCGGGCCGAGCCGAACGCCCAGAACAGCAGGGCGAAGATCAGCGCCAGGGTCACCGGCACCACCACCGACAGGCGCTGGCTGGCCGAGATCAGCTGTTCGAAGGTGCCGCCGTAGTCAATCCAGTATCCGGCCGGGACCTTCACTTCGCTGCCGACCCGCTGCTGCAGTTCGGAGACGAAGCCGCCCAGATCGCGGCCGCGCACGTTAGCGGTCACGACCACACGCCGTTTGCCGTTCTCGCGGTTGATCTGGTTCGGGCCCAGCGTGCTGTCGACCTTCGCCACCTCGCGCAGCGGCACCGTCCGTGGCGTGCCGGCCGCCAGCGTCATCTCGCGGCTGGATTCGTCGGCGTTGGCGTCGCCGGCCAGCGGGATCGGCAGATCCTGCAGCGCGGCCGGATCCTGACGCAGCCGTTCCGGCAGGCGGATGACGATGTCGAAGCGGCGATCACCCTCGAACAGCTGGCCGGCGACCTCGCCGCCGACCGCGGTCGCCACGGTGTCCTGGACCACGCCGGGATTGAGGCCGTAGCGGGCCAGCGCGCGCCGGTCCGGGGTGATGGTGAGCAACGGCAGGCCGGTGGTCTGCTCCAGCTTGACGTCGGCGGCGCCCGGCACGGTGCGGGCGACCGCCTCGATGCGGCGGCCGACTTCCACCAGTTCGTCCAGGTCGTCGCCGTAGAGCTTGATCGCCACGTCCGCGCGGACGCCGGAGATCAACTCGTTCATGCGCATCTGGATCGGTTGGGTGAACTCGTAGTTGTTGCCGGGCAGCTGCTTCACCGCCGCTTCGATCTCCGCGACCAGCCGCGCCTTGGGCTTGCGCGGATCCGGCCACTGATCGCGTGGCTTGAGCATCAGGAAGGTATCGGCCACCGAAGGCGGCATCGGGTCGGTCGCGACCTCGGCGGTGCCCAGCTTGCCGAACACGCGCTCGACTTCCGGGAACTGCTTGATGCGCGCCTCCAGGGTGGCCTGCATCTTCACCGCCTGCTCCAGGCTGGTGCCGGGAATGCGCATGGCGTGCATGGCGATGTCGCCTTCGTCCAGGCTCGGGATGAATTCCGAACCCAGCCGCGTCGCCAGCAGGCCGCACAGGACCAGCAGCGCGGCCGCGCCACCGAGCACCCAGCCGCGCCGCCGCAGCGCCCAGTCCAGCGCGGGCGCATACGCGCGCCGCGCCCACAGCATCACCCGGGTTTCCTTTTCCTCCACCCGACCGCGCAGGAACAGCGCGATCGAGGCCGGCACGAAGGTCAGCGACAGCAGCATCGCGCCGGTCAGCGCCAGCACCACGGTGATGGCCATCGGATGGAACATTTTTCCTTCCACCCCGGTGAGGGCGAAGATCGGCAGGTACACGGCGGTGATGATGCCCAGCCCGAACAGACTGGGACGGATGACCTCGGCGGTCGCCGAGGCGGTGGTGTCCAGCCGTTCCTCCTCGTTCAGCACCCGGCCCAGCTGGTGCTGCAGTTCGCCGAACCGGCGCAGGCAGTTCTCGATGATGATCACCGCGCCGTCGACGATCAGGCCGAAGTCGAGCGCGCCCAGACTCATCAGGTTGCCGGACACGCCGCCACGGACCATGCCGGTGAGGGTGAACAGCATCGCCAGCGGAATCACCGCCGCGGTGATCAGCGCCGCGCGGAAATTGCCGAGCAGCAGGAACAGCACCACGATCACCAGCAACGCGCCCTCGATCAGGTTCTTCGCCACGGTCTGGATGGTGCGATCCACCAGCACGGTGCGGTCGTAGACCGGATTGGCCGACACCCCCGGCGGCAGGCTGCGGTTGGCTTCGGTCAGGCGCGCGGCGGCGGCCTGGGCGACGTCGCGGCTGTTGGCGCCGATCAGCATGAACACCGTGCCCAGCACCACTTCGTGCCCATCCTGGGTCGCGGCGCCGTTGCGCAGCTCCGGGCCTTCGCCGACCTGGGCGACATCGCGCACCCGGATCGGCACGCCTTCGCGGCGATCCAGCACGATGTCGCGGATGCCGTCCAGATCCGCGACCTGTCCCGGCGCGCGCACCAGGTACTGCTGGCCGTTGCGTTCGATGTAGCCGGCGCCGACGTTCTGGTTGTTGGCGGCCACCGCGTCGACCACGTCGCGCAGGGTGAAACCCAGCGCCACCAGTCGCGCCGGATCCGGCGTGATGTGGATCTGGCGGGCATGGCCGCCGATGGTGTTGACCTCGGTGACGCCGCGGGTGTTGCGCAGCTGCGGCTTGATCACCCAGTCCTGCAGGGTGCGCAGATCGGTGGCGGTCCATTTGCCGCCGTCCGGCTTGCGCGCGTCCGGCCTGGCGTCGACCGTGTACATGAAGATCTCGCCCATGCCGGTGGTGACCGGGCCCAGTTCCGGCTCCAGCCCGGCGGGCAGCTGCGACTTGACCTGCTGCAGGCGTTCGGCGACCTGCTGGCGGGCGAAGTACAGATTGACGCCGTCGTCGAACACCACCGTCACCTGCGACAGCCCGTAGCGCGAGATGGAGCGGGTATGGTCCATCCCGGGCAGGCCGGACAGCGCGGTCTCGATCGGGAAGGTGACGCGCTGTTCCGACTCCAGCGGCGAATAGCCGGCGGCCTCGGTGTTGATCTGCACCTGCACGTTGGTGATGTCGGGGGTGGCGTCGATCGGCAACTGGCGGAAGCTCCACGCGCCCACGCCGATCAGCGCGAGGGTGAGCGCCAGCATCAGCCATCGGTGCGCGATGGCGAAGCGGATGATTCTCTCGAGCATGGTCGGGTCCTCAGTGATCGTGGGAAGCGCCGGACTTTTCGATGTCCGCCTTCACCACGTAGCTCTGTTCGACCACGACCTGGTCGCCGGCCTTCAGCCCGGACAGCACTTCCACCCGCTGGGCGTCGCGCTTGCCGAGCTTGACCGGTCGCACCTCGTAGGCGTCGCCGACCCGCACGAACACCACGTCCCAATCGCGAAAACGCTGCAACGCGGCCACCGGCACCACCAGCTCGGCGGGTTGCCGATCCACGGTGACGCGCGCGGTGATCGCCGAACCCGGACGCCACTGGCCATCGGCATTGGCGATGACGGCGCGCGCCACCGTGCTCTGGCTGGCGGTGGCGGTGCCGGGCAGCACGCGCTCCAGGGTGGTTTCGGCCTGTGCGCCGTCGCTGATGCGGGTGAGGGTGACCGGCGAACCGGCGCGGATGTGCTGGGCGTCGAAACCGAACACGTGCAGATCCACCCACAGCGTGGACAGATCGGCGACCTCGAACAGCGTCGTGCCTTCGGCCGCGACCGATCCGACCTCGGCATTGCGTGCCAGCACCACGCCGCTGATCGGCGTGCTGACGGTGTAGGTGGTCAGGCTGAGGTTGCTTTCGACGGAGGCCAGTGCCTGTCCCGCGCGGACCTGGTCGCCGACGTTGGCCGCGAGCCGGCGCACCGGGCCGGGAAAGCGCGCAGCGACCTTGGCGACGCGGCCTTCCACCGGGGTCAGCAGGCCCTGCACCTCATGCTCGTCGGCGATGATGCCGGGGCCGACCGGGGCGACCCGGATGCCGGTCTGCTGCGCGATCGGCGCGGCGATCTCGGTCCGGCCTTCGTAGCTCGGGTAGGCCCAGCGCAGCGAACGGCCATTGATGTTCGCCAGCACTTCGACATCGAAGGAGTGCGGCTCGACGACTTCGGCCGTGCCGAGCAGGCCGCCATCGGCCTGCGCGCGCAGGTGATGGGTCTCGGTGATGCCGCCCAGGCGCGTCAGGCGCACTTCGACCGTGCCGGCGTTGGCCGGCAGCGGCTTGCCGTCGCGATACAGCCAGGCCTGGAACTTCGGTGGCGTGCCGTCTTCGGCGACCGCCAGTTCGACGGCCAGACCGTCCTTTTCCAGCAGGCGTCCGCCGTGCTGTCCGGTGGTGGCTTCCGCTTCCTCGCCGACATGTTCGCCGGCCTCGTGATCGTGGGCTTCTCCGGTCTTGCCGCCGCCGCCGCAGGCGGCCAGGGCGAAAGTCGACAACAGCAGCATCCACCGCAGGGCAGGGGTGCGGACATTCATGGCGTGGTTCCTTGTGCGGGGGCGGCGGCGACGAAGGCGCGGCCGGTCAGGCGCTGGATTTCGATCAGCGCGCGCTGGGCGTCGAGGGCGGCGTCGAGCTGTTGCCGGCGCGCGTTGATGCGTTCGGATTGCAGCTGCGCCCATTCCAGATAGCTGATGGCGCCGGCGCGATACGCGCGTTCGGCGGCGCGCTCGGCCTTGGCCAGCTTGGGCAGCACCGCCTCGTCCAGCCGCGTCACCTCGAACTGCGCGGTGCGGTAGCGGCCGTGCGCGTCGGCCAGGGTCGAATACAGCGCCAGACCCTCGGCTTCGCGTTCGACTTCCACCAGCGCCAGTTCCGCCTCGGCGGTGCGGATGCCGGGCTGGGCGCGGCGCGCGCTGCCCAGCGGAATCGCGATGCTGGCCATCAGGCCGGTGTCGCCGTTCTCCTGCAAGCGGCGCACGCCGAACTGCCAATCGACATCGGCGCTGCGCTCGCTGCGCGCCAGTTGCACGCGCGCTTCGCGGATGCGGCGCTCGTCGGCGAAGCGGGCCAGTTCGGGCGTTCCGTCCAGCAACGCGGCGAGCTCGCCGAAGTCGGCGATCGCCGGCAGCGCCAGCGGATTGCCGGCCACGGTCTGGAAACCCGGATCGCGCTCGCCCCACAGTGCCGCCAGATGTTGCCGCGCGGATATCAGCAGGCGATCGGCGCGATCGCGTTCCAGTTCCGCGCGGGTGAGCGCGGCCTGCGCGGTCAGCAGCACCGATTCCGGCGAAGCGCCCGCGGTCAGCCGCTGGCGCGCCGCGGCGACGGTGCGGCCGCGCTGTTCTATGTCGTCCAGCGCCACCGCGCGCTGACGTTGCGCGGCGGTGATGGCCAGATAGCGGCGCGCGACTTCGGCCAGCAGGTCCAGCCGGCGGGTCTCGCGCTGCACCGCCAGCGCGTCGATACGGCTTTGCGCCAGCGTGCGGCGGGCGTCCCACTTGCCGCCGCGTTCGAGTACGCCGGCCAGGGTCAGGCTGATCTCGGCACCGCCGAAACCGCTGACATCACCGGTGCCGAGCGCGTTTTCGACCGACGCGCCGGCGGTGAGGCCCGGACGCAGCGCGGCGACCTCGGCCTCGGCGGCGAGGACGCGTTGCTGGCCGTCGATCAGGCGCAGATCGGGATGGGTCCGGGCGACGCGCGCGAACGCGTCATCCAGGGACATGACAACAGGCGACTGTGCCCGCGCGGGTGCGACGGACACGGCCGCGAAGACGGCCAAAGCCGCCAGACGCAACCACATGGAAATTCTCCGAAAGGATCGAGGACGAACGAAAACCCGGCGCTGGCCGGGGAGTCCCTCAGATCGCGATCGGTGGACGCAGCAGTTTGTCGCTGCGGTGAATGGGCATCGGCACGGTCGGCAGCGCCAGCGCGGTGTCCGGGGGCGCGAGGGTCTGCCAGATCACCGCCGGCATCGGCATGGCGGTGGCGTGGCCGCAGCAGTGCGCGGCATGCATCAGGGCATGCAGCAGGCTGCCGCCGCCACCGGATTCGTCCGGAGTGCGGTCGTCATCGGCGTGCGATGGCGACCCCGGCGAGGCGTGCGAATGCAGCGCGCCGCCATGGCCGAGTTCATGCACGTCGCCCACCGCCGCCATCACCGGCTGGGCGATCACGCCCAGCAGCAGCACGCCCAGCGCCAGCAGGCGCATGAGAGTGGGACGGCGGAAGCGGCGGAGCAGGTTCATCGGTCGCACAGGCTAACGGCCCGGCAGGGCGTTACACAATCGCAGGGAGATGAATGGGGCGGTGCGGTTGGCGCGGAAAAGCGAATCCCCCTCGGTCCCCTTTCTGCGAAGGGAGAGGAACAGCGCCGTGCGCGCCATGAATCGGGTTCGGCGATGACCCGCTCCTAGTGGCTGGCCTTGTCGCGGTGCCAGCCACGGTGCCTGATGTCCAGGTACAGGCTGTACAGGGCGGTGAAGGCGGGGAACAGGTTCTGCAGCACGCCCACCGAGTCCTGCTTGGCCGAGAACAGGAAGTAGCTCAGCGTCATCAGGCTGCCCAGCACGCTCATGTACCAGAACAGCCGCGGGATGACCGGCTTGCCCGCGCGCTTGGAGGCGATGAACTGGACCAGCCAGCGGCCGCCGAACATCAGCGCGCCGGTGTAGCCGATCAGCTTCCAGCCGGTGACATGCAGGCCGGTCCAGTAGAGCGCCTCGATGGGCTGGTTGAGCCAGTGCACTTCCACGTCAGAGCTCCCGTACCGCCGTGCGCTTGCCGCGCTTGATCAGCCAGGCCACGCCGCGCAGGTCGCTGATGCCGACCAGCGCGCGGTTGAGGTTGTTGTACTTGGACACGCCGGCGGTGCGGTGGCGATGGTTGACCGGCACGCTGATCGTCTTCCAGCCGGCGCGCTGCATCAGCGCGGGCAGGTAGCGGTGCATGTGATCGAAGTAGGGCAGGTCGAGGAAGGCCTCGCGTTCGAACAGCTTGATGCCGCAGCCGGTATCCGGCGTCGCATCGCGCAGCATGCGCGAGCGGATCGCGTTGGCCCACTTGCTGGCCCAGCGCTTGCTGCCGCTGTCCTGGCGGTTGACCCGCCAACCGGCGTACAGCTTGGTCTGCGCCTCGCCGCCGTCGCGCGCGGCGATCAGCTTCGGAATGTCGGCCGGATCATTCTGGCCGTCGCCGTCCAGGGTGGCGATCCAGGCGCCGCGCGCGGCTTTCACTCCGGTGCGGATCGCGGTGCTCTGGCCGCTTTGCTGGACGTGTTGCAGCACCCGCAGTTCCGGCACCCGCGCCTTCAGGCCCTGCAGCACGGCCAGGGTGTCGTCGCGGGAATGATCATCGACATAGACGATTTCAAAATCGGTCCGGCCGCGCAGGGCGGCGGTGATCTCGTCGATCAGGGGCGTGACGTTGTCGCGTTCGTTGAAGACCGGGACGACGACGGAGAGAGCGGGGCTGGATGTCATGGGCGCCTATTTTGCCGCCACCGGCTGAATCTTGGGCTGATACGTGTTGCCGGCGCGCCGTCGTCGACGTGCGCGCCCGGCAGTCAGCCGCGCGGGCCGCGCAGCTTCTCCAGCACGCCGTCCAGAGTGTCGAGATCGGTGTACTGGATGATCAGCTTGCCCTTGCCGCCGCGCCCGTGGGCGATGGTGACGCGGGTGCCGAGGCTTTCGGACAGTTCGGTTTCCAGCGAGGCGATGTCCGGTTGCGGCGCGGCCTTGCCCGGCTTGGCCTTGCGGCCGACCACCGGCACCTTGCCGGCGGCGAACTGCTGGGCGCGGTGTTCGACCTCGCGCACCGACCAGCCCTGGTCGGCGGCCTCGGAGGCCAGCTTGCTGGCCAGTTCCGGCGACAGCGTCAGCAGCGCGCGGGCGTGGCCCATTTCCAGCCGGCGCGCTTCCAGCAGCGCGCGGATCGCCGGCGGCAGCTCCAGCAGGCGCAGCAGGTTGGACACCGCCGCGCGCGAACGGCCGACCGCTTCGGCGGCCTCGGCGTGGGTCAGCGCGAATTCGTTGATCAGGCGCTGCAGCGACTGCGCTTCTTCCAGCGGGTTCAGATCCTCGCGCTGGATGTTCTCGATCAGCGCCATCGCGATGACGGTGCGGTCGTCGAGCTCGCGCACGACCACCGGCACTTCGGCCAGGCCGGCTTCCTGCGAGGCGCGCCAGCGGCGCTCGCCGGCGACGATCTCGAAGCGTCCCGCCGACAGCTCGCGCACGACGATCGGCTGGATCACGCCCTGCGCCTTGATCGACTCGGCCAGCTCGCTGAGCTTGGCCGGATCCATCGCCATGCGCGGCTGGTACTTGCCGGGTTGCAGGTGACCGACCGGCAGCGTGCGCAGGGCCTCGCCCGGCTGGGCTTCCGGCGGTGCGGTCTCGGCCGCCTTGGGGCCGAGCAGGGCTTCCAGCCCGCGGCCCAGGCCGCGTTTCTTCGACGCGCTCATCAGGCGTACTCCATCCTCTTTTCTTGCTTCTTGCGTTCGCTCTGGCGGCGGATGATTTCCCCGGCCAGGCCCAGGTAGGCGACGCCGCCGCGCGAGGTGCGGTCGTAGCCGACGATGCTCTGGCCGTGGCTGGGCGCCTCGGCCAGGCGGACGTTGCGCGGCACGATGGTGCGGAACACGCGATCGCCGAAATGCTGGGTCAGTTCCGCCGATACGGCGTTGGCCAGGTTGTTGCGCACGTCGAACATGGTGCGCAGCACACCCTCGATCTCCAGGCGGGGATTCAGTCGTGTCTTCAGCGCCTCGATGGTTTCCACCAGCGCGCTCAGGCCCTCCAGCGCGTAGTACTCGCACTGCATCGGCACCAGCACCGAGTCGGCCGCGGTCAGCGCGTTGAGGGTGAGCAGCGACAGCGCCGGCGGGCAGTCGATGATGATGAAGTCGTAGTCGCCGCGGATCGGTTCCAGCGCGGCCTTCAGGCGCAGCTCGCGGCCGTCGATCTCCATCAGCTGGATCTCGGCGGCGGTCAGGTCGATGTTGCCGGGAAGCAGATCGAAGCCTTCCTGGGTGGTCACGATCGCCGCGCGGGTGTCGACTTCCTGCAGCAGCACGTCGCAGGTGGAATTCTCGAGCTCGCGCTTGTCCACGCCGCTGCCCATGGTGGCGTTGCCCTGGGCGTCCAGATCCACCAGCAGCACGCGCTGCGGCGCGCGCGCCAGCGCGGCGGCCAGATTGACCGCGGTGGTGGTCTTGCCGACGCCGCCTTTCTGGTTGGCGATCGCGATGATGCGGGCCATGCGGGTGGTCGCCTCGGGACACGGGGTGGATGGGGGATTATGCGGGGTCCGGACCGGTCCTGCGAATTCGCATCGCCGATCCGGCCGCGCGGCAACGTCCCGGAACCGCGCTCATGCCCTCGCGGCGGCCAACGATATCAATTGGTTATGGGGGCGAGGCGCGGGTTCAGGCGGAGGCTTTGCGCACGATCACCAGATGGCGCTCGCCGACCAGGCCGGGTACCCGCAGCGGATGGATGGCCTCGGCCTGCCAACCCGGGGGCAGCGCGGCGATTTCCTCGTCCGGACGCACGCCCTTCATCGCCAGCAGGGCACCACCGGGTTTCAGCAGATGGCCACCGACCGCGATGATGCCGGCCAGCGTGTCCATGGCGCGCGCGGTCAGGTTGTCATGGGCGGCCGGTTCGTCGAGCGACTCGGCGCGTGACTCAGCCACCCGGGCGTTGCCCAGGCCCAGCTGGCGCAACGCCTCGCGCATGAAGCGGGCCTTCTTGCCATTGCTTTCGACCAGGGTCACCCGCAGGCCGGGATGGGCGATCGCCAGCGGAATCCCGGGCAGTCCCGGCCCGGTGCCCAGGTCGGCCAGGCTGCCTTCGGCGACATGCGCGTGCATGGCCAGCGAATCCAGCAGATGGCGGGTCACCATCTCGGCGGGATCGCGGATGGCGGTGAGGTTGTAGGTGCGGTTCCAGCGGTGCAGCAGCGCCAGGTAGTCCAGCAGCGGCGGTGCCAGCGCGTTGGCGTCCAGGCCCAGTTCGGTCAGGCCCTGGCGCAGTTGCGCATCCAGGCCGGCGGGAAGCGTCGAGGCATTCATCGCGCGCATTATCCCCGAACAGCGGGGCTCAGGTCCGCCACGCCAGCGCGCCGCGGTGGCCAGGCAGTGGTTCCCATTCGTGCAGCTGCCACTCGGCCGGCGAGCCCAGCGCGGGGTCGCAATCGATCAGCTGCAGGCCGCCTTCGCGTTCGCCGAAGACCAGTTTCTCCAGGCCGAAGGAGACGCCGTGGCCATGCGCCTTCAGCAACGCCTCCTTGGCGCACCACAGGCGCACGAACGCGCCGGTGCGCGCGCTGTCGTCCTGCGCGCGCAACCAGTCCAGTTCACTGGGATGGAAGAAACGCTGCGCGATCTCCATCATCCGCGGCCGCTCGCGATGGCGCTCTACGTCCACGCCCAGATCGCGTGCCGGGCCGAGCGCGACCAGCAGCACCTCGCCGCTGTGGCTCCAACTGATTGCCTGATCGCTGAAGGGCGCGTCGAAATGGGGTTTGCCGCGCGCGTCGCGCCGGATGGGCAGGCCGTCGGCCGGTTGCGCCAGCGCTTCCGCCAGCACCTGCCGGGCCGAGGGTTCACCGCGCGTGCGCGGGGCGTGCGGACGCAGCCAGACCCGGAATCTTCCGAACTGCCAGGCGGGCGATGAAGGCGGATATTCGGCGGCGGAGGAGATTTCGGGCATGGTCGGCGGGTGGTGCGGGGCAGCGTGCATCGCGGCGTGATTCGCGTTATCACCACGGCGCAAGGATGCCATTCCCCCTGGCCGGCTTGACAGTGGTTTCACGGCCGCGACCGCTTAATCCCACGAACCCCTCGGGTTCGGGGCCGAGTCCACAACGGAAGGAGACAGGCAGAATGAATTTTCTCATCTATCTGATCGTCGGTGGCATCGCGGGCTGGTTGGCCAGCATCGTGATGAAGCGCGATGGTTCGCAGGGCATCATCCTCAACATCGTCGTCGGCATCATCGGCGGCTTCCTGGGCGGCTGGCTGCTGCCGGCGCTGGGACTGGGCCTGGGGGGCGGCTGGGTCGGCTTCCTGGTCACCGCCTTCATCGGCGCGGTGGTGCTGCTGCTGATCGTCAACCTCTTCACCCGGGGGCGCGCACGCTGACGCCACGATGATCCGGTTTCGCTGCGGCCGCGTGCGCTGATTCGAGACGCACCCAAGGTCCGTGGCATCACAAAGGCCCGGCGCGCGCGCGTCGGGCCTTTGTTCATTCCGGCGCCGCGGCTGCGGCGATCAGCCGGCCAACTGCACCCAGGCCGGCGCGTGGTCGCTGGGACGATCCCAGGTGCGCGGCTCGCGATCGATGCCGGAGGCCGCGGCCTGCGCGCGCAGCGCGTCCGAAACCAGGGTGAGGTCGATGCGCAGGCCGAGGTTGCGGCGCAGACCACCCATCCGGTAGTCCCACCAGCTGTACACGCCGGCTTCGTCGTTGTGCAGGCGGAAGGCATCGTGCAGGCCGAGCGCCTGGAGGCGCCGCAACGCGTCGCGCTCGGCGACCGAGGTCAGGATGTGGTCGTCGCCCCAGACCTTGGGGTCGTACACGTCGCGATCGTCCGGGGCGATGTTGAAATCGCCCAGCACGACCATCTTCGGGTGCCGCTGCAGTTCCTCCGCCAGCCAGCCGTGCACCGCGTCCAGCCAGCGCAGCTTGTAGGCGTACTTGTCGGTGCCCACGTCCTGGCCGTTGACCACGTACAGGTTGACGATGCGCACATCGCCGACGGTCGCCGCGATCACCCGTTTCTGCTCGTCCTCGAAACCGGGGATGCCCATCTGCACGTCGATGGCCGGCACCCGCGACAGGATCGCCACGCCGTTGTAGGTCTTCTGCCCGGTGAAGATGCTGCGATAGCCCAGGCCGGCCAGCGCGGTATCCGGAAAGCGGTGATCCTCCAGCTTGGTTTCCTGGATGCCCACCACGTCGGGCGAGAACGCGCCCAGCCATTGCTCCAGATGCGGTTGGCGCACGTTGAGCGAGTTGACGTTCCAGCTGGC
>Ga0247823_10001078_pt1 | contig 22996 bp, 18 predicted proteins | sample 13C_PalmiticAcid_2_FD_192426 | JGI IMG/M metagenome (GOLD analysis project Ga0247823, IMG submission 192426) | Soil microbial communities from agricultural site in Penn Yan, New York, United States - 13C_PalmiticAcid_Day30 | ecosystem: Environmental > Terrestrial > Soil > Agricultural land... | reverse complement strand
CTGGATCTCGCCGATCAGGTGGTCGAGGTCCGCGGTGCTCGCCACGTCGGCGCGCACGGCGATGACCCGGTCACCCGCGTCGAGTTCCTTGGCCGCCGCGTCGAGGCGGTCGGAGTCGCGTCCCGCGATCGCGACGCGGGCGCCCGCGTCGACGAGCCGCCGGGCGGTGGCCAGGCCGATGCCGCTGCCGCCGCCAGTGATCAACACGGTCTTGCCGTCGAATTCGCTCATGCGGCCAGCGTCACACCCGCGTGGAACCCGCCGCATCTCTGGGAATGCGGCGGAATCCGGCATCATCGGAGATGTCGGTCCCCCGCGCCCGGTGTGAGGCTGCTGGGTATGACCAGCTTCGACGAGCGGGACGCGAGCATCGCCCTTCCCGGGGACCCGGCCTATGTCGCGGCGACCCACGTGTTCAACCTCGCCGCGCCGGTGACCCCGGCCGCCGCGCTCACCGCGCGGACCGTCGGCCAGATCCGCGCGGGCCTCACCTACGCCAGGTCCGCGGGCCTGAACGTCCGCGTGCAGACCACCGGACACTCTTCAGGCAGCGCGAAACCGATGGCGGGCTCGATCCTGATCCGCACCGAGCTCGACGCCGCGGTAGAGGTCGACGTGGAACGGCGCGTCGCCCGGATTCCCGCTGGCACGCAGTGGAAAGCGGTCGTCGAGGCGACCTCGGCCCACGGCCTGACCGCCCCGCACGGCTCCGCCGCGACCGTAGGCGTCGTCGGCTACCTGCTGCGCGGCGGAATCAGCTTCTACGGCAGGCAGACTGGCCTGGCCGCCAACCACGTCCGGGGGATCGAGCTGGTCACCCCCGACGGCGACCTCGTCTGGACCGACGCGGACAACGACCCGGAGCTGTTCTGGGCCCTGCGCGGCGGCGGTGGCGGCCTCGGCGTCGTGACGGCGGTCGAGGTCGACCTGTTCCCAGCGTCCACTGTGGTCACCGGCGCGGCCTTCTGGCCGGGCGAGCACGCGAAGGCGCTGCTCACGCTGTGGGACAAGTGGTGCCGCGACGCGCCGACCGAGGTGTCGACGTCTTTCCGCGTGCTGAACCTGCCGCCGTTCCCCGGCGTCCCGGAGGTCCTCAGCGGCGGCACGATGATCTGCGTCGACGGTGTGGTCCTTGGCCAACAAGGTGCGGACGACGCGATCGCGCTGGGGCAGGCCGACGATCTCCTCGCCCCACTGCGCGCCGTCGCCGAGCCGGTGATGGACACGTGGCACCTGACCACGCCGCAGGAGATCCTGGCGACGCACATGGACCCGGACGAGCCCGTTCCGGCCCAGGGAGATCACTTCCTGCTGACCGAACTCGGCGACGACGCGATCGACGAGTTCGTCCGCGTGCTGGGTGCCGGATCGGAGTCCCCGCTGGTCATGGCGGGCATCCGCCAACTCGGCGGCGCACTGGCCGAGCCGTCGTCCAGCGGCGGCGCCCTCGACCACATCACCGAGCCGTATCTCTACTCGGGCGCGGGGATCCCGCTCGACGCCGACGTGTCGGCGATCATCAACGACCGCCTCGAACTGGCTAGGGCCGCACTGTCCCCTTGGGACAGTGGGCGGACCGCGCCGACGTTCATCGAGAGCCCGGATCAGCCGCAGAGCCATCTGACCCCGGAGGTTGTCGCCAGGGTGGACGCCGTGCGCGCGCGGCTCGACCCGAAGGGCCTCTTCCGCGGTGACGTCATGAAGAACACGACCGCGCTCTAGCGAAACGACTGAGGGCCACCTCCGCTTGCCGGAGGTGGCCCTCAGTGGTTGGTGGGACTTAGACGGTCAGCGTCCAGGTGTCGATGTTGCCCACGTCGTAGCGGGCCACGTCCTGGACCTTGAGCTTCCAGGCACCGTTGCGGACCTCGCTGGACAGGTTGACCGTGTAGGTCGCGTCCACGTTGTCCGCGCTGTCGGAGCCGCTGGAGTTCTTCAGCCGGTACGCGGTGCCATCCGGCGCCACCAGATCGACGACCAGGTCACCGCGCCAGGTGTGCTTGATGTGCACCTCGACCTTGGAGGTCGCCGACGCGTTGCCCGAGCAGCCCGACAGGGTGATCGTGCTGGTCACAGCCGCGCCGAGGTCCGGGATGGCGACGTCGGTGCCGTTGGTCTGCGCCGAGCAGGTGCCCGTCGTGCCAACAGTGATGGTGAACGAGGCGCTGCCGGTCTTGGCCGGGCTCGAGCTGTCGGTCGCCGTCACCGTCACGTTCGAGGTGCCCGCCGCGGACGGCGTGCCGGAAATGGTTCCCGTGCCGCTGTTGATCGACAGACCGGCCGGGAGACCCGTGGCCGACCAGGTGTACGGCGAGGTTCCGCCGGACGCGCTGTTCGTGACCGTCAGCGCGGTGCCGACCGTGCCGGTCTTGTTGCCCGGGTTGGCGACGGTGACGCCGCCCGGGGTGCCGCCGCCGATGAAGCCGACCTGCAGCAGGTTGTTCGGCGACCCGGTGCCGATGCTGGTCAGCTTGCCCTTGGCGGCGTTGTCCTTGAACGCGGTCTGCACGGTCGCGGGCGTCGCGTTCGGGTTGGCCGACAGGTACATCGCGACGGCGCCGACGACGTGCGGGGTCGCCATCGAGGTGCCGGACATGGTGCGGCTGGCGGTGTTGCTGCTCGTGCCCGCTGAGATGATGCTTGAGCCGGGGGCGAAGATGTCCAGGCAGGTGCCGATGTTGGAGAAGTCGGACTTCGCGTCGGTGCTGGTGGTCGACCCGACGGTGATGGCCTGGGCGACCTTGGCCGGGGTGACGTTGCAGGCGTCGGCGCCGTAGTCGTTGCCCGCGGCGGCGACGTTGACGATGCCCGCGGCGACCGAGTTGACCACGGCCGTGGCGACCGAGGGGCTCTCGAAGTGGAAGCTCATGTTGGCGACAGCGGGCTTGACCGCGTTGGCCGTCACCCAGTCGATGGCCGCGACGGTGGCGGTCAGGTTGCCGCCGCCCTGGCAGTTGAACGCCTTGACGCCGTGCAGCCGGACCGCTTTGGCCAGGCCGTAGGTCGCGCCGCCGACGGTGCCCGCGACGTGGGTGCCGTGGCCGTGGCAGTCGGTGTTGTTGGTGTCCAGCGCGTTGTGGTCCCAGGTCGCCCGGCCGCCGAAGTCGGTGTGCGTGGTCATGATGCCGGTGTCGATGATGTACGCGTGCACGCCGGAGCCGGTGTTCGGCGCGGTGTAGGTGTTGTTGAGCGGCAGGCTCGCCTGGTCGACCCGGTCGAGGCCCCAGGAGGCGACGGCGTCGATGGAGCCGGTCTGGTCCTGCTCGACGTAGGCGACCGCGGGGTCGGCGGCGAGCTTGCGGGCCTGGGCCTCGGACAGGTTGACCGCGAAGCCCTTGAGCGCGGTGCGGTAGGTGTGCTTGACCTGGCCGCCGTACTTGCGGGCGAGCTCGGCGGTGGGGGCGTCGACGCTGGTCAGCGCGGCGCTTGGCTTGAGGACGACCAGGTAGCTGCCGTCGATCGCCTTGCCGGAGTCGGCGCCCAGGATGGCGCCTTGTGCCGCGGACGCGGGCATGGTCAGGCCGACGGTCGCCGCGGCGACCGCCAGACCCAGCCCGGCCAGCTTCGCGGCGGGGGCACGGAAGTTCCCTCGCATTGACTACTCCTTGTTCGCAGGGGCCACCCGACGCCGTCATGCGGGACACACGCCGGGCAGTGCTCGGATTGTGTGATTTGCGAACAACTTCCGGCAAGGATTTCCGGCAATAAGATCTGTATTCCCGTTTCCCAATCCGGAATGGTGATCAACACGCGTCCGGTTTCCCACATTGTCTGGTTTCGCCATGGTCAACGGGCTGGTGGCGGGGTTACCGTTATCGGTTTCGATGTGCGGGCCGTGGCGGCGGCACTTACGCTCGGGCGACGAGCCGCAGGCGAGCAACGGGAGTGTCGATGGCTTTCTCCGAGCAGCGCGTCGTCCTGTCCCACGTATTCGACGCGCCGCGTGAGCGGGTGTGGCGGGCGTGGGTGGAGCCGGAGTTGATCAGCCAGTGGTGGGGGCCGGACGGGGTCGCCGTCCCGCTGTCGTCGATCGAGGTCGATCCGCGCACGGGTGGCACGTTCAAACTCACCATGCACGTGGCCGAGTACGACATGGATGTGGCCATGGACTCGCGTTTCGTGGAGGTCGCCGAACACGAGCTGCTGCGGTTCACCGAGCAGACGCCGTGCCTGCCGGAGATGCGGTCGGTCGACGGCCTGGTCACCTTCGCCGACACGCCGGGTGGCACCGAGGTGGGGTTGGACATCGTCATGGTGACGTCGTCGGATATCCGCGAGGAGTCGGAGATCGGCTGGGGACAAAGCTTCCAGCGGCTGGCGAAGGTGCTCGCGGACTGACGTGAGACCTGGCTCACGACTACACGCTGAGTAATATCGATCTGTGCTCGACGGCACAGCGATTGCGCCATTCGAACCAATGCGGATGGTCTAGACCACTGCGAATTCTCCGCTGGGTCAGCGCTACCGCCATTCGGAGTCGCCCCGGAGGCGGATTGCGGCGCGCCCGGCCGACGCGCGAGGCTCGGACGGGACCTCCACGACGACTGCTGATGGGGCGACAACACAATGCGCAGTTCCACTCCCGCTGCCCGGCTTATCGCGGCGACGGCGGGCTTGGCCATGTCCGCCGCCGTTCTCGTCGCCACCGCACCCGCCGCGATCGCGGCGCCGCAGGAAGGGCTGGGGCATTCCGTCTCGCCCGCCCAGCCGTACAAGGGCAATCCGGACGCGAGTGACTGGCTGGGCTCGTACGTCGTGGCGGGCCAGCAGGTGTGGTGTGTCAGTTATGCCTATCTGGCGCCGGACACCGACGAGCAGTACCAGCCGGGTGAGCCGCTGAAGACCAAGTGGGGCACCGAACTCGCGCCCGCGGTCGCCGCCGACATCTCCTACCTCCTGCTGCGCTACACGACGACGACCAGCGCCGACGATGCCGCCGCGCTGGCGCACCTGCTGCACTCGTGGACCGCCGCGCCGCAGACTCCGGACCAGCTGTCGCCGACCAACACGTTCCGTACGATCGCCTACGACGAGGCCGGTCACTTCGCCAAGCTGCCAGCGTCGGCCAAGGCCGCTGTCGACAAGCTCAAGGCCGACGCGACGGCCAACCACGGCCCGTGGACGGTGAAGATCACCAAGCCCACCAAGCCGCAGATCATCGACACCCCCGACGCGTGGACCGTGACGGTCAACAACGCCGCAGGGAAGGGCGTCGCGAACGTCCCGGTCGCCCTGACGCTGACCGACGCCACGGCTGAGGGTCGGACGAGCCTCACCGTGACCACCCCGGTCGACGGCGGTCCCGCCACGGTCAACGTGACGCCCACCGGCGCCAACCCCAAGCTCGCGGTCTCGCTGTCGAGCCCGGCGGACCGTCCTGTGGTGCGTGCGGCCGTCCAGGTCGACACCCAGCGCGTGGTCAGCACCGGCGGCGAGAAGATCCTCACCGGAGCCGAAGCCACAACCGCCGTAACGGCCCCTGGCTCGGTCGCTGTGGCCAAGGTCGACGAGAAGACGGGTGCGGGGATCGCGGGCGTCTCCCTGCGGATCACAGCGGCCGACAAGGTCGCCCCCGCGGTCGGCCAGGACGGCAAGCCGCTCGTCGGCACGGACGGCAAGCCGACGGTCGTCGTCACCGGCGCCGATGGCTCGGCGAAGGTGCCGGACCTGAAGACCCCGCAGGACATCTGCGTGATCGAGGTGGCCGCCCCGGCGGGCTACGAGCAGGGCTTCGACCCCGCCGCGCCGCCGTCGGTGTGCGGCGACGTCAAGCCGGGCGAGACCCTGACCCTGAAGCTGGTCAACAAGCCCAACGTCCCGACTGTCCCCAAGACCATCCCGGCGGGTGACGACCCACGTGTCGCCACGGCGGCTCTCGACAACGGCGGCCCGTCGACCGGACTGATGGTCGCCTTGGGCGCACTGGTACTGCTCACGGCGGGCGGCTCGTTCGCGTTCGTCCGCCGCCGCACCCCGCGCGCTGTCGTGGGCCGCGGAATGCGCAAGGACTGGGAGCGCTGACAGGAATGTCCCGGCGTGGCCCAATCGCGGCCGCGGGTGCCGTCGCGCTGATCGTCGCGGCGGTCGCGGCGGTGACCTTCGGTGGACCCGTGGTGGTATCGGGTGTCGCCCAGGCGGGTGAGACCGCTGAGGTCTCCTTGGGTGTGCCGGGATCGGTGATCCCGGCACAGATCCCGACCGCCGTCCCGACCGAGCCTTCGACAACCGCCCCGCCCGCTCCACCAAACTCGGTGACGCCTTCTGCCGCGCCACCGAAGCCCGCCGCGACGCAGAGCCCAGGCACAGTCCGGCTGGCCAAGGGCGGAACGGCGACCCTGGTACGCAAAGACCTCGGCCCGGACGCAAGCCTCCCCATCCCCGACGGAGTCCGCGAGGCGACTTGGTGGGGCGCCGCACTGGACGCGGGCAACGGCGCGACGGTATTGGCGGGCCACGTCAACTGGAAGGGCCAGACCGGCCCGTTCGCCGAGCTCTGGGAATCCAAGGTCGGCGACATCACGTCTATTGTGGACCCACAAGGCAAAGCGTGGCGGTTCCGCGTACAGCGAGTGGAAACGGTGGCGAAGAACGACTTGCCCGCAAGGGCGGAAGAATTCTTCGGCCAGTCCGGAACCCACAGGGTGGTCCTGGTGACCTGCGGCGGCCGCTGGGTGGGCGGCGCCTCCGGCTACGAGTCCAACCGGGTGGTCGTCGCGGTACCCGCGTAGGTCCCGAAAGGATGAAATCGGTGCCCTGAACGCAATCCGGGGCGCCGCGGCGGAAGCGGCGACCTACAGTCCGAGTACCTGACTGATTGTGGCGCTTGGTCAAGCCCAAGGTCCGTCGAGGGATCGGCGGTGATTTCGTCCGACTCCTGGTGGTCGCCACAACGCGCCCGTGGAGAAGGAGTCGAGATCACGTGAGTTCGACGAAGTCGGTACACAGACGAGCCACGTCCGTCCTGCTGGCCGCCGTCCTGGTCACCGGATTCACCACGTCGGCGGAGGCGGCCACCGCGCCGCCCGCGCCGACAGGGACCTCGGCCCCAGGGCCCGCGGTGACCCACCACACCAGGAGTGCGGCCGAGCAGGCCCGGCCCGCCGTCGGACGACCGGTGCCGACCGCCATCCCCACACTGCCGACTCGCCCGAAGCCGCCGAAACCGCCGACAACGACCACCACGCCGCCGACTACCACCACGACGACTACCCCTCCCGCGAAGCAATTGGTCGCGGTGGAGACGTCCACAATCGACAGCACGATCGACCGGGGCGCCACGGCGCAGTACATCGCGACCGCGCGATACAGCGACAACTCGACGACCGATGTGTCCACACAGGCGACCTGGTCCACCGGGGACGCCGCGATCGCCACGGTGAGCGCGTCAGGACAGGTGACGGGCGTCGGCCCCGGCACGACCGACGTGACCGCGCGATACGGCGGGTTCAGCGGTGCCCTGGCGGTCACGGTCATCGAATCCGGCGCCGATCGGATGAAGCGCGCGCTGGCGACCGGCGATCCGCGGATCGTCAGCCAGCAGGAGTTGCTCGCCCAGGTCGGGACGTCGCTGGACAAGCGGGAGTCCGTCCCCTTCAAGCTCATCCCGGACGGCACGACCGTCAGCTGGTGGCTGGGCACCGACACGAGCCAACTCGGCTCGCTCACCCCGTATCAGCAGGCGTTGCTGATCGGGACCAAGAACCTCAAGGCGAGTACCGCGCCGAACAAGGTGCTGGCCTCGGTGGGCAAGTCGGCGTCGAGTGAGACCAGCCTGGCCTACTTCGCGGCCAACCCGTTCGTGACGTTCCCCGCGGCGGGCGGGGCGAATCGCCCGATGGACGAGCCAGGCATGGCACCCATCGTGGAGAACACAATGGCGTGGCTGCTGGGCAAGGCGGGAACGGCCGCCGCGGACCTGACCGGCTCGGTGGTGGTCGCGAACACGAACAGTGGCCGCCACACCTCGATGCGGTCTTTCCTCAGCCAGCACTTCCCGAAGCTGGTCGTCAACGGCGGCAACGCGACCTACGGTGCGTGTGACTTCACCGCCGCCGCGCCCAGTCCGTGTCTGGCCGGGGCGACCGCGCTGCTCGTCGGCGACAAGGCGTACAACGGCGATCCGCAGATCCGGGCGCGGGTCCGTGCGGCGTACGCGGGCGGTACCCCGTTGCTGCTGTTCACGGAGCAGAACTCGACGGATTCGCTGACCGTGACCCTGCTGCGCGAACTCGGTATCGACGCCGGAACGAACTACTTCCAGCAGAACGCCATCGAGAATCTGCCGAAGTCCGCTGTGGCGCCGGGTCCGGTGGTCGACGACGAACTCGCCAAGGACGCCAGGGAGATCGTCCGCCGCCTGGGCGGTGCTTCGCTCGAACTGGCCGACTACAGCGCCTGCCTCGGCGCGGACCTCAAGCTCATCGCCTGTGTGGACAAGCCGGTGGCCAACGCCGCGGCGTACATGGGGGCGCTCACGCGTATGAAGGCCCGGCTGAAGTCGGCGCACGCCGCCGGAACCGACTATTTCGCGCCCGCCACGGACAACCAGAACGAGACCATGCGGGTCCTGATCCTGTTGGCTGACAAGCAACGCAACGGGACCCAGGGTTCTGAGCGTCCTGACGACAACGCGGTGGCGATCTCGTACCCGATCGACCAGCGGGACCCCAAGAAGATCACCCAGGCGCTGTTCGCCGACTGGTTCGTGACGACCACATGGTCGGGCAACAGCCGGGCGGCGGACTACGGCACGGTGTGGTGCGTCGACCCGAAGCAGGTCAACGCGGATACCTGCCCCGCGCCGGTGTTCCCGCCGCAGCAGGACCGCTCGGTCGCGCTCAAGTCGACCACGCTCGACGAGTGGACCGCGACCGGGTTCGACTTGATCCCCGGGCAGGCCGGTACGGTCACCCTCACCGCCGATCCGGGCATCCCCGTATACGTGCGGACATTCCCCACCAAGGCGTCGACCCGTTCCGGCGAGGTCGACTCGACGGGTGTGTCGAAATACAACCGGCCGCAGTACGTCGCCACCGACTGGGTCAGGCTGACGCCGGGCGCCGCGAAGACGCTGAGCTCGCCGTACGGCGGTCCGCTGTATATCCGTATGGACGGCACCAACCGCGCCGCGGGCATCCAGGTCAATGTGGACTTCGACAAGGTCAGTCAGCATCCGGTGGTGCTCGACATGGACAACGAGGCCCAGCTTGAGCGGTTCGCCGCGGAGATCGCGACCACGACCGCCCACTACACCGACCTCGTCGGTGTCGGCTTCGAGTTCCACCCGCTGGTGGCCTCGGTGCGCAAGTCGCTTGCCAGTGGTGGTGTCAGCGCGGCGGGCCTCACCGCGTACTACACCGGTGGGGCGGCGGGGGTTCGCAAGCTGCTGCAGGACGTCCGTGACGCCTGGTACAAGCAGGAGATGCGGATGGCGGGCTACAAGCTGTCCGACCAGACCCTCGAGGAGAGCCTTCCCGTCGACGTCAAGGCGATCTGTGCGACCTACCAGTGGCCGTGCACCGACCCGGCGATCAACAGCAGGACAACCGTGCAGCACTTCAACTACGACGTCTACGCGTCGTGTGGTTCGCTCTGCTCGGGCAACCCGATCGACGCGGGCGACGCGACCGCGATCGTCCCATTCGGCTGGGGCGAGGCCCACGAGTTGGGACACAACCTGCAGCGAAAGCAGCTGGACGTGCACTGGGCCGACACCGCGAACGGCGGCAATCCCGGCGCCGCGGACTCGTGGGGCAACTATGTCTCACGTGCGGGGGAGAACTCGAACAACATCTTCCCGCAGTACGTGCAGTGGACATTCGCGCGTATCACCAGGCCCGCGCGGGGTGATGGCACGGTGAACGATCCGCTCACGTCGCACGATCCCTACGCCTTCGTCCGGTTGTTCGCCGCGCACCAGTCGGCGGCGAACAACCTGGTCAAGGACGGCAAGCGGGTGATCATGGACCAGGACTGCGCGGTGGCCGCGTCGTACCCGACAACGGCGACCGCGAAGAGCACGCTGGCCGACGCGATCTGGGGCAGCAGCGCGTATGCGGCCAACAACGACGTCCGGATGGCGTTCTACCTCGGCCTCCCGCTGCTGATGGAAGGCAAGCAGCTGGCCGACGGGACGACGTTGGCCAGTGGCCCCAACATCTACACCGTGCTCTACGGGTCGGCGCGCACGTTCAGCGCGTGGTCGAAGGACGAGCCGACCTGGACCGCCAACCGCGCGAAGCTGGGATTCTCGCTGTACCCGTTCACGGGATCGGCGACCTACGGCGGCAAGACCGTGCCGAACATGATCGGCAACGACTTCATGCTGGTTCAGCTCTCCCGCGTCACCGGCTATGACTTCCGGCCGTACTTCGACGCGCACGGCGTCTACTACACCACCCTGGCGAGTCAGCAGGTCGACGCGAACGGCGGCTTGAAGCCGCTGGCGAACCTGATGCCCGTGCTGGGCAAGTTCCAGCCGGGCCTCTCGCTCGGCGGCGTCAGGCATGTCGATGTCGTCGGTGCCGCGACGCTGTGGCCGGGTATCGACGTCAAGGGCACGGTGGACGCCGACTACGTCGACTTCAGCCCGACCAAGTGCGCCGGGGTGACAAGCCAGGCCCCGGTCGCGCGCGCCGACCAGACCGTGTCGGACTTCGCCGTGCCGTGGGCCAAGGTGCCCGCGATCTTGACGCCCGCGAGCAGGCGGCCGACTCTGTCCCGGCTCGACAGGTAGGCATCGGCTTTCGAAGATCCGCCCGCTCGCATCGCGGGGTGGGCGGATCTTCGAGGCCGACCGGATGTCAGGCGACCTTGCGGGCGGCCACCGCGTGCAGGTTCACCGGAAGGCTACGGTGCCCGTTCATGATGAACGTGGGCATCGGGACCAGTTCGTCCCGGTCCACGGCCAGACTCAGGTTCGGGAACCGCTCGAACAGCGTCGAGAGGCCGATGTTCGCCACGAGGCGTGCGATACCCGCGCCGAGACAGTAGTGGGGGCCGTGGCCGAAGGAGAGGTGTTCCTTGTTCTCCCGCTGGATGTCGAAGCCCTCGGGGTCGTCGTCGTGCAGCTGGGGGTCGCGTCCGACCGCGGCGTAGTTGATCAGGATCGGGTCGCCCTTGGGGATGGTGACACCGTCCAGCTCGATGTCCTCCGCGGCGTACCGCAGCGGGAGGCTGGCCAGCGGGGACTGGACCCGCAGGATCTCGTCGATCACGTCGTCCCACGAGTTCTGGCCCGACAGCACCAGATCCAGCTGCTCGGGGTGGGTCAGCAACTCGGTGACGGCGTTGTCGAAGAAGTTGATCGTGGTCTCCGAGCCTGCACCCAGGATGGCGAAGATGGTGTCGGCGAGTTCCTGCTCGGTCAGCCGTGAACCGTCTTCGTCGCGGGCGGCGATCAGGTCGCTGGTGATGTCCTCGCCGGGGTTGGCGCGCTTCTCGGCGATCAGGTCGGCCATGGCGCCGCGCCAGCCGAGGAGGATGCTCTGGGCGACCTCCGGGGTGACGGTCGTGTCGACCATCATGTCGATCACCTTCGCCGTGGCGGCGCGCTGCTCCTCACCCATGCCGATGAGTTCGGCGACGAGCATGCCGGGCAGCGGGTAGCAGAAGCGTTCCTTCAGGTCGACGACCTCGCCCGCGGGGACCGCCGCGAGGCTGTCGAGCAGCATGTTGGTCAGGCCGACCACCAGGGGCCGCACGGCCTCCGTGCGGCGCGGGGTGAAGGCCTTGCCGATGAGCCTGCGCAGCCGCAGGTGGTCCTTGCCGAACGACGTCGACACGTTGTCCATCGCGACCCAGCTGATCATCTCCCAGCTGGGGTTGAGCTCGCCGTTGTAGAACGCGGGCCAGTGGTTGCGCGCGCTTTTGGTGACCTTCGGGTTGGACAGCATGCCCTTGATGACGCTGTGGCTGGTCACCGACCAGACCACGACGCCGCCGGGCAGCTCGACCTGGGTGGCCGGTCCGAGCGCCCGCAGCGCGGCTGCCTCGGCGTGGATATTCCGACCAGTGGTATCCAGTGCGGGACAGCGTTTCTCCATCGGAATGCTCCTAAGACGTCGATGGCGAAGTGTGATTAACGCCCAGGCTAGGGGCCGAATAGCCCAGTCGTACTATCCCGTCTTGCCGCGTTCTTCGGCCGCATTCTCGAAGAAGTCCGGAAACTCGCATTTCGGAGGTTGCAGCGCCCCGCTCACACCGTCATGGTCGAGGGAAACCCCAGCGTGCGGAGGATTTTTGATGTCCGCGAACCAGTCAAGACTGACGTCGTTGACCGGCACCCGGTTCCTCGCCGTCATGACCGTTTTCCTCTACCACGCGATCTTGTACGGGGGATTTTTCTCCTCCGCCGAGACCGCGGGCATATTAGGCACGGTCATCGCTCCCGGTGGATTCCCGTGTGTCGTCTTCTTCTTTGTCCTGAGCGGATTCGTGCTGGCCTGGTCGGCCCGCTCGGCCGACACGGTTCCCGGGTTCTGGCGACGCAGACTGGTCAAGGTCTTCCCCAACCACCTGGTGACGACCGCGGCGGCGTTCTTGCTCGCGGCGATCGTGGTCGGGACCGCGATCACGCCCGGGTCGGTGATCAATTTCGCGCTCCTGCACTCGTGGGTGCCCGACCTGTCGGTCGGCTTCCGGGGCAACCTGATCAGCTGGTCGCTCTCCTGCGAACTGCTCTTCTATCTGGCCTTCCCCTTCGTTATGGCCCTGGTCCGCCGCATCCCCGACCGCGGCCTGTGGCTCACCGCGGGCGGCCTCGTGGCGGCCGTGTGGCTCGTGCCCACTCTCGCCGGGGTGATCCCGCCCAGTGCGGCGCTGGCCAACCCGGCGGTCACGCCAGGGCTCGACCTGACGATGTGGCAGCACTGGTTCGTCGCGGTCTTCCCGCCCGTGCGGATGCTGGAGTTCGTCCTGGGCATGGTCCTGGCCAGGATCGTCCAGACCGGGCGGCGGCTGCCGCTGAGCGTCGGGGGAACTGTCGCCGTCGGCATCGCCTTCTACGCGCTGACACCGCTTTTCCCTGGCCCGTACCGCATCGCCGCGACGACCGTGGCGCCCATCGGTCTGATCCTGGTCGCGTTGGCGACGGCTGAGGCCGACGGTGTGCGGAGCGTGTTCTCCAGCCGTGTCATGGTCTTCCTCGGTGAGATCACCTTCGCGTTCTACCTGCTGCACTGGCTGGTCCTCGACTATGGCCACCGCCTGCTGGGCACGACCTGGAGCACCCCGGCGGCGGCGGCCATCCTGTTGCTGCTCACCGGCGTGACGATTCTGCTGTCGAGTGGCCTCTACTTCGGCGTGGAACGGCCGCTCATGCGCCGCTTCGGCAGCTCCCGGCGGGTCACCCTGGCCCCGGTGATCCCGATTCCGGCGAAGCCCCCGACACCGCCGACGGAGCTGCCCGACCGGCTCGCGGGCTAGCCCTGCCTAGGGCTTCACCGCGCTGACGCAATGCACGAACGGCGGCGCGTCGCGCTCGCTGATCGCGCGACCAGCAGGCGTCCGCCCGGCCGCAAGACCCTGGCCATCTCAGCGATCGCGGTGGCCCGCGGCTGCTCGGGGATGTGGTGCGGCACAAGGCAGGACAGGACGACGTCGTACTCACCGTCGGCCGCGTCGAGCGCTTCGGCGCGGCCGACCCGAAACTCGCGATTGCCCCCGACCGGATGCGCCGGGCCTGTTCGATCACCGGCACCGACGGGTCGATCCCGTCGACCCGGCCGGGTCAGGTAGCCGGGGCCGCAGCCCACGTCGAGCACCCGGTCGCGCGGGCGACGCTGGACTTCCTGCTCGGTCCGGAGGCATAGAAAGGGCGGGCACCCGCGGGTGCCCGCCCTTGTCCGCGATGATCAGCCGTTGAGGCCGTCGCGGAACTGGCGGAGGTCGGCGAAGTCCGACAGGTCCGGGACGGTCCAGCCGTCGAGGTCGTACTCGCTCAGGCACTGGTCGACGAAGGCCTTGTAGCCGTCGATCTGGCCGTTGGCCAGCTGCGAGCTGTAGAGCTCGACGCGGGTGGCCTCGTGGTTGCCCGCGTAGTTGCGCTCATACAGCTCGTGCCGTCCACCGAACTCGGTGCCCACGGCGTCCCACAGCAACTTCATCACCTTGACTCGGTCGACCGCTTCGATCCCGTTGGATCCGCGCACGTACTTGTCCAGATAGGGACGGATCTCGGGGTTCTTGAAGTCGTCAGCGCTGGAGTTCAGGTAGATCAGTCCGCTGGCGATGTCCTGCTCGATGATTTCCTTGACCCGCGGGTAGCCGATCTGCATGAACCACCGATACGCCATACCGTACTGCGGGTTCGGCAGCACGGCGCCGTTGACCCACGGCACCGGGTTGCGGGCGGCCGCGTCGGAAAGCCCCCAGAACAGGTTGCGCCAGGCCAAGACCTCACCGATACGGCTCTGCACGCCGCGGAAGTCCCGGGTGCCGGTGATGTCCACGGCCTTGGCCAGCAGGCCCGCGATGAACTCCAGCTTGACCGCCAGACGCGTGCAGCCGTGGAAGGTGAACCGCTCGGGGAACCCGGACCGGCCGGTGAACAGCTGCACCTTGCCAAGGTGGCCGTAGATGAACACGTTCTCCCAGGGGATCAACACCTTGTCCAGCACCAGGATCGTGTCGTTCTCGTCCATCCGCGAGGACAGCGGGTAGTCGAACGGGCTGCCCATCACCGCGGCCTGGGCGGTGTAGGACGGGCGGCAGATCAACTTCATCCCGGCCGCGCCCATCGGCACGGTCGCCACCAGGGCGAACTTCTTGTCCTTGATCGGCAGGCCGTAGTGGGCGATGAAGTTGTAGTGCGTCAGCGCCGACCCGGTCGCCACGACCTTGGCGCCGCTGACGATCAGGCCGGAGTCGGTCTCCTTCTCCACATGCACGAACACGTCGGCGACCTGGTCCGGCGGCAGGTTGCGGTCCACCGGCGGGTGCACGATCGCGTGGTTCCAGAACAGGACCTTCTCCTGCGACTCCTTGTACCAGCGGCGTGCGTTGTCCGCGTACGGCTCGTAGAACTCCGCGTTCGCGCCGAGAGTGCCGAGGAAGGCGGCCTTGTAGTCGGGCGTGCGGCCCATCCAGCCGTAGCTCAGCCGCGACCACGCCGCGATCGCCTTCTGGTGCGCGACAAGGTCTTCAGCGCTGTGCGGGGTGGTGAAGAACCGGTGCGTGTAGCCGTTGCCCCCGGTGTCGGTCGGGCAGGTCAGCACATCGCGGTGCGCCGGGTCGTGCAGCGCGTCGTAGAGCCGCGCGGTCATCCGGATCGGGTTGTGGAACGCCGGATGCGTAGTGACGTCCTTGACGCGCTCGCCGTAGATGTAGATCTCGCGGTCGTCGCGCAGGCTTTCGATGTATTCGTCGCCGGTCAGCGGACGGGTCGTGTGGTCGGTCACCGGACTGTCCCTCTTTTCGCGGGCCGCTTGGTCGGCAGGAAACTGTGGGCAAACGGACGTGCGCTGAGACTTCGATCCTCGCAGCCGGGCGTTGGTCAGCCTTCTCTGTTGTTGCGGACATCCGTTACGCGGCAATGCCATCCAGCACCACGGAAGGTGCTCGGAGCCGAGCAGGGTGAGACGGTTCTTCGTGGCGGCCGCATACCCGTGAACCGTAGGAGGACAAGGCCATGACCGAGATCCCCAGCAGGGAGGAGCTCGTCGCGCGGGCTACCGCCCTGGCGCCGCTGCTGCGCAAGCACGCGGGGTGGGCCGAGGAGAACCGGCGCCTGCACGAGGACGTGGTGGAGGGGCTCGCCGAGGCCGGGTTCTTCAAGCTGCGCAGGCCCAAGCGCTACGGCGGCTACGAGGCCGACACCCGCACCCTGGTCGAGGTGGGCGCCGAGCTCGGCCGCGCCTGCGGCTCGACGGCGTGGGTGCTTGGCGTCTACTCGATCCCCGGCTGGATGGCGTGCCACTTCCCCGACCACGTCCAGGACGAGGTGTTCGCCGACCCCGACACCCGGGTGTGCGGCACGCTGAGCCCGTCGGCGATGGCCGCGCCCGCCGACGGTGGCGTCATCGTCAACGGCAAGTGGCAGTTCATCTCCGGCGCCCACCACTCGACGTGGCAGGAGATCATCGCGATCTACGTGCCGCCGGAGGGCCAGCCGTACCCGATCATGGCCCTGGTGCCGATCACCGACCTGCTCGTCGTCGACGACTGGCACACCTTCGGCCTCAAGGGCACCGGCAGCGTCAGCACCGTGGCCAAGGACCTGTTCATCCCGCAGGACCGCGTCCTGCCGCTCCCCGCCGTCCTACAGGGCCAGGGCGCCTCGCAGCGCAACGGTGAAGGCTCGATCTACCGCGCGCCGCTGATGCCCGTCGCGGCGGCGTCGTCGGTCGGCACGATCGTCGGCCTCGGCAAGGGCGCGCGCGACGCGTTCCTGCACCGCCTGCCCAACCGCAAGATCACCTACACCGGCTACGAGAGCCAGCGCGACGCGCCCATCACCCACATCCAGGTCGCCGACGCCACGATGAAGATCGACGCCGCCGAGTTCCACGCGCTGCGCGTTGCCGACCTCGTCGACAGCAAGGCGGCCTCGGGCGAGGAGTGGAAGCTGGAGGAGCGGGCCAGGGCGCGCGCCGACATGGGTCAGGTCATCAAGCTGACCAAGGAGGCCGTCGACATCCTGGCGACCGCCAGCGGTGGGTCGTCGATCTACACCGACATCCCGATCCAGCGCTTCTCCCGTGACATCCAGGCGGTCAACCTGCACGCGCTGATGCACCCCAACACCAACGCGGAGCTGTACGGCCGGGTGCTGTGCGGCCTCGAGCCCAACACGCTCTACATCTGATTCTCGGTACCGGGAAAGGGAAGTGGCATGACTGAACTGACCGACGGCGACAAGGTCGCCATCGCGACACTGACCCAGAAGGTCATCTCGTCGTGGGCCTACGCCGACGCCGAGACCTTCGCGGGCGTGTTCACCGATGACGGGACGATGGTGCTGCCCGGCCTGTTCAAGAAGGGCAAGGCCGAGATCCAGGCGTACATGGAGAAGGCCTTCGCGGGTGTCTACAAGGGAACGCAGGTCACCGGCAAGCCGGTCGACATGCGCCCCCTGGGCCGCGACGCGGCGATCCTGCTCTCGCAGGGCGGCGTCCTCGACGCGGGCGAGTCGGAGGTCGCCGACTCGGCGGCCATCCGCGCGGCCTGGGTCGTCGTGAAGGTCGACGGCGAGTGGAAGCTGGCCGCCTACCAGAACAGCCCGCGCGACGCGGTCGAGGGCGTCAAGACGGAGAAGTCCGCGGCGTAAGCACGGTTCGCGATGCCCCAGTCCGGACTCGGGCTGGGGCACCGCGCCGTTCGACTACGTTGACGTCAGTGATCCGGTGTCGAATGGATCCCTACCTGCGCTGGTCCGTCACCAGATCGCTGACGGTGCCGTTGGCGCGCACGGGGCGAGGCGCTGTCCTCTTCGGCCGTTGCGGCCTGCGGACGACGCCTTCGGCTATCAGCCGTTCCAGCACGTCGTCGGCTACCGGGGTGGGGCGGGCACTGGCGTCGCCGTGCTCGGCGATCGGGGTCTGCGAGTGCTTGCGCGCTCGGTGTGGCCCCATAGCCGTCATGTTCCCGCCGCACTCACCAGTTGTCGACTCAGGAGCCCGCACTACTCGTTGACCAGGACCGGTACCGACAGGATCGCCGCGCTGACCTGCGTGAGGGGCTTGTCGGCCGGGACGCTGATCTCCAGGCCGACATGCTCGGCGGCCGGGGCCTGGGCCTCGTCCTCCTCGTAGTGCGCCTGCCCGGTGCCGAGGAGCGTGCCCGCGGCGTCGTAGAAGGCGGCGCGGAGGTCCATGGCGATGAGGTGGCTGACGTCGGTGGTGACCTTGATCCGGCCATGCACCGTCGCGGTACCCGCCGTGTCGAGGCGGACGTCTGCCAGCTCGACGCGGTCGGTGAACGGGCCCGGCTCCAGCCGGACCTCACCTGGCTTGAGCTGAGCGGACGCGGAAGGCGCCGCCTGTGTCTTGGGGGCGGGCATGGACACCGAAGGCACGGGAGCCGCCCCGCCCGGCGCCGGGGAGCACCCGGCGCCGAGCAGGACGGCGATGACCGCACCCGCGGCGATACCCGCGCGGGTGAGCTTGTTCATCAGTGCAGCAGCAGTTCGTGCATCTTGACGTACAGCTCCGTGTTGTCCTGCGTGGTGGCGAACTTGTCGCCGCGCGGGCCCTCGACGAAGATCGGCACGTCGGCGCCGGTGTGGTTGCCGGACAGGTAGGTCAGCCAGAGGCTGGCCTCCTTGGAGCCGTCGGTCACGCCCGCCGCGTCGTCCGGGGTGCGGAAGGTGGCCGGGGCGAAGTTGCCCGCGTCGTTCGAGCCCGAGCCGTTGATCGGGCCGGTCGAGCGGGTCGCGCTCTTGGTGTTGCCCTTGCCGTCGCGCGACGGGACGCTGTTGTTGGCGGTGTTGCCCGCGTCGACGTTCGAGGGTCCGCCGTTGGCCTCGGCGTTGGTGAAGCTGCCCTTCTCGATGATGTTGAAGCCCGCGCACTCGTGGTCGGCGGTGACGATGACCAGGGTGTGCTTGTCCTTGCGGGCGAACTCCAGCGCGACGGCGACGGCGTCGTCGAACGCGGCGATCTCGTCGAGGGTCTGGGCGGCGTCGTTGGCGTGCGAGCGCTTGTCGATCAGGGCGCCCTCGACCTGCAGCAGGAAGCCCTTGCTGCCCTTGTTCTCCAGCAGGACGCCGATGGCCTTCTGGGTCATGTCGGCCAGGGTCGGCTCAGCCTTCTGCGGGGCGCCCTCGGGCAGCTTCGCCTTGGCGTTCTCCACGGTCAGGTTGCCGCGGTTGAACAGGCCGATGACCTTCTTCGCGTTGAAGTTCAGCAGGTCGTCCTTTGTGGCCACCTTCTGGCTCGCGGCGGTCTGGGTGGCCAGCGCGGGGTCGCCGAAGCTGCCGAGCACCTCGTAGCCGTTGGCCTTGAGCGCGGCCTCGTCGTCGGGCTCGAAGCGGGCCAGGCCGCCGCCGAAGATCACGTCCGCGGTGTTGTTGCGGGAGATCTGCTCGGCGACCGGGGTGATGAGGGTCTGGTCCTCGGGCTTGGCCTCGAAGGTGCCGTCGGCGTTCTTCGGCAGGCAGGCGGCGTCGGAGTAGACCGGGCCCTGGCAGCCGCGCAGCAGCACGTGGCTGAACATGCCCGCCGGGGTTGCGTCGGTGATCTCGGCGGTGCTGACGTTGCCGGTGGCGAAGCCCGCGGCCTTGGCCTGCTCCATCAGCGTCTCGACGCGTTTCTCGTAGCTGTCGACACCGAGCGCGGCGTTGTAGGTCTTCACACCGGAGGACCACGCGGTCGCCGAGGAGGCCGAGTCGGTCACCAGGGCGGGCTGGTCGCTGCCCTTCTCGACGGCGTAGGTCGCCACGGAGCCCAGGTAGGGCATCTTCTCCATGTTGAGCCTGCCCGCGGCGCCGTAGAGGCGCTGGCGGCCCGCGTTGACGTGGGTCCGGCCCATGCCGTCGCCGACCAAGTAGATGATGTTCTTGACCTCGGCCTGGTCGCCCTTGTTCGAGTCTCCGGCGATCGCGCTGCCCGCGCCGAAGGCCGCACCCGCGACCAACACGCCCGCAACGGCGACAGCCGCACCGATCTTCACATTCCGCCGCACCGCAGCGCCTCCCTATTCGACCGACCGGGTGTCCCCCGGGGCAGGGCTGACCGTAGACGTATGCGATGGCGCGAATGGATCGTTCAGGTTGCCGCAGAGCGAACTGCGCGGCGCGGTTCGCACCGTGTCAATCGGACAGATGGGTGGCAACTCGGACAAACGGGGCAGTTCACAGAACGCGATTCGCGATGTTGATCTCCAAACGCGGTGTGGAGCGGAACCGAGGCGCGTGGGTGTCGCGGAGCGAACGGTCGCGGGATTCCAGTTCAGCGGTGGTTACCACGTCGACCGGGCAGCTGAGAGCACTGGCCAAGTCCTCGTCCAGTCCGATGACATCGGCGAAGGAAGCGCCTGGGGCGAGTTCGACCAGCACATCGAGGTCCGAGTCCTGGCGGTCGTCACCGCGGGCGACCGAACCGAATGTCCAGGCTTTCGTGACCGGGTAGCGGCAGAGAATCTCCGCGACCCTGTCGCAGTGTTTCTCCAGGAGCACCGACGGGCGGATGGTGTTCACCAGCTGTGTTTTGAGCTGGTAGCCGGCCGCGGCGAGCAGGCGCTCGAGCATCGCGACCGAAGGCTGCCGTTGGCCGGACTCGACCTTCGACACGGTCGACTGCGGGACTCCCGCCGCGGCCGCCAGGTCCCGCTGGGACATGCCGCGGTTGCCGCGGGCCGTGGTGACGAGCCGCGCGGCGGTGCTGTCGTCCGGCATGGCTCCGACGATAGCGGTCCGCTGGTCAGGCTCACGCGGAAGCGGCCCGCGGGAACTCCCGCGGACCGCTTCCGATCTGGCTCAGGCCGCCTTGGCCTCGTCGACCTTGGCGGTGACGGTGGCGATGAGGTCGGCCAGGGTGGGGTCGTCCTCGAAGATGTCGCCGACGTCGATCAGGACGTCCAGGTCGTCCTCGATCCGCGAGACCAGCCGGACCGCCGAGATCGACTCGCCGCCGAGTTCGAAGAAAGTGGCGTCTTCCTGTCCTTCTTGGACAGACAACACGTCCTTCCAGATCGCTTCGACCCGCACGCAGATGTTGCTCATCGACTACCTCCTGTCAGTTCTACTTCAGCGCAGATCGACGTTCGCCGCGCGGGCCGCGTCGAGGAACTCGCCGCGGGAGAGGGCCGCGGCGACCAGTTCGATGTCGTCGGACATGTAGCGGTCGACCTCGAGGGTGGGGACGAGGGCGCGGATGGCGTCGTAGGCCGCCTTGCCCGCGGGGCTCAGGCCCGCGTAGCGGCCGGACACGTCGACCGCCTGCGCCGCGGCCAGGTACTCCACGGCGAGGATGTAGTTGTTGTTCGACAGCACGCGGCGGGCGTTGCGGGCGGCGATGAGGCCCATGCTGACGACGTCCTGGTTGTCGCCGTTGGACGGCACGCTCTGGGTGGAGGCGTTGCCGATGGTGCGGTTCTCCGCGACCAGCGCGGTCGCCGGGTACTGCGCGCCCGCGAAACCGCTGTTGAGGCCCGGCTCGCCGGAGGCGACGAGGAACTCCGGGAGACCCGACAGGTAGCGGTTGAGCAGGCGGTTGGTGCGCCGCTCGGAGAACACGCCCAGCTGGGTGAGGGCGATGGTGGTGTAGTCCATGGCGAAGGCGACCGGCTGGCCGTGGAAGTTCGCGCCGTGGAACACCTCCTTGCCCTCGAAGAACAGCGGGTTGTCGTTGGAGGAGTTCAGCTCGACGTCGACGGTGTTGGACACGAAGTACAGCGTGTCGCGGATCGCGCCGACGACCTGCGGGATGGCCCGCAGCGTGTAGGCCTTCTGGATGTAGACGTCGGTGCGCGACACGTCGCCCTTGGCCTGCTCCTGCGCCTGGGTGCGCAGGGACGCGTGCGAGACGGCCAGCGCGCTGCCGTCGAGCAGGGTGCGCATGTTGGCGGCGTTGTCGATCTGGCCCTTGTGCGGGCGAGCGATGTCGTGGCCCTCGGCCTGGAACGGGCTCAGCGAACCCTGGAGGGTCTCGACCACCAGCGCGGTGACGATCTCCGCCTGCCGCACCTGGTCCAGCGCCCGGCTGACGACCAGGCAGCCCAGGCCGGTCATGGCCGAGGTGCCGTTGATCAGCGCGAGGCCTTCCTTGAACTTCAGCTGCAGCGGCTCGATGCCGTGCTCACGCAGCACGGGACCGGTCTCGGTGCGGCGGCCGTTCTTGAGCACGTAGCCCTCGCCGATGATGGAGCTGGCGATGTGCGCGAGGGGGCCGAGGTCGCCGGAGGCGCCCAGCGAGCCGATCTCGGGGATGGCGGGGGTGATGCCCAGGTTCAAGTAGAGGGCGAGACGCTCCAGCAGTTCGGGGCGCACCGCCGAGTAGCCCTTGGACAGCGCGTTGAGCCGGGCGGCGACGATGGCGCGTGCCTCGTCCTCGGCGAAAACCGGTCCGACACCCGCGCTGTGGCTGCGGACCAGGTTGGTCTGCAGCTCGGTCTCCTTGGCCGTGCCGACCAGCATGTAGATCATCTCGCCGTAGCCGGTCGTGACGCCGTAGACGGGGATGCCAGCCCGAACGGTGTCCTCGAACTGCTGCCTGCTGGCGGCCGCCCTGGTCAGCGCGGCGGGCGCCACCTTGACCGGTGCGCCGTCCTCGGCGATGCGGCGGATGTCGAGGATTTCGACGTTCTCGCCGTCGAAGTCAACGGACAGGTTGGTGTCAAGCAGTGTCACGATCTTCACCCCGTAAGGTTGCGGCGGTCAGGGAAACTCTTTGCGATTCGACCAATGTGGACAGTCCGGCGATCGTTGGTGTGGCTAGGAAATCGCGGAGCGGAACCTCGACACCGAACCGCTCGCGAACACGTTCGAGCAGCACGGGGACCTGCAGGGAACGCCCACCCGCGGCGAAGAACGACTCGTCGGCGCCAGTGGGCTTGACTCCGGGGAATCCGGCCCACAGTGCGGCGACGGCGCTGCGCACCGGCGCATCGGGTTGACGGACCTGACCGGCGGGCGTCGCGGCTGGTTCGGGCAGCCGCCGCCGGTCCACCTTGCCGCCGATACCGCGCGGAAGGCCGATCATGGTGTGGAAGGAGACCGGCGGCATCGCCTTGCCGAAGCGGGCGCGCAGCGCCGACCGCCACGCCGCCGCCGACCCGATCGAGGCGCCCGCCTCGTCGCGGCGGGGCACGACGTAGCCGATCAGCCGGGAGACCAGCCGGTCGGAAGTCGTGATGGCCACGACGGCGCACTCGGCGACGGTGTCGTGAGCGGAGAGGGCGGCTTCGATGTCGCTGAGTTCGACCCGGACGCCGTTGAACTTGATCTGGAAGTCCTTGCGCCCCCGGAACTCCAGCACCCCATCGCGCCGCCGCGCCGCGAGGTCGCCCGTCCGATAACACCGCGCGCCGTCGTTTTGGCCCGCGCCCCCCGTAGTAGCAG
>Ga0247823_10001077_pt1 | contig 23000 bp, 28 predicted proteins | sample 13C_PalmiticAcid_2_FD_192426 | JGI IMG/M metagenome (GOLD analysis project Ga0247823, IMG submission 192426) | Soil microbial communities from agricultural site in Penn Yan, New York, United States - 13C_PalmiticAcid_Day30 | ecosystem: Environmental > Terrestrial > Soil > Agricultural land... | reverse complement strand
ATCGACAAGGTCGCGATCGAGATTGTCGACATCACCCGCGGCGACGGCAGCGGCAGCAAGGATCCGAGGAACCCGCATCCGGAAGGCAAGGTGCCGCTGCTCGTTCACCACGGCGTGGTGATCTGGGAGAGCATCGCGATCATCCAGTACCTGACGGATCTCTTCCCGGAAAAAAAGATGGCGCCGGTTGCCGACGACCCGCAGCGTGGTCGGTATCTGAGCTGGCTCGCCTGGTATGCCGGCGTCGTCGAGCCGGTGCTGATCGCACAGGCAGCCGGGATCTCGCATCAATTTCTGGAATCTACCTTCCGCGGCCCGGCGGAACTGGCGGCACGCCTCGAAACCGCACTCACGGATAGCCCGTATCTGATGGGGGAGCGATACACGGCTGTCGATCTGCTGCTGCATTCGCCCTTTGCCTGGTACCCCGCGGCGACGCCGGACAGCGATGTGGTCCGGTCCTGGGTTAAGCGGTGCGGGGAGCGGCCGTCGCTGCAATGGACCGCCGACTACGATGCCCGCACCATGGCTGCAGCCTGATCGCTGGCACTGGACGGCGACCTATCCGCAAACGCTCATCGCTTGAACCACGATCAGCTTAAGTCTGCATCCGGGATGGTCGCGACGCGGGTGGGGCGGCCGGACTTTCATTCGCAGGCAAGCGCCGCCTGGCACTAAGGTTTGTATGTGACCACCCGGTTGCGCCCACTCGTCTTTGCTTCGTAGAGGGCTGCGTCCGCCCATTGCTGCAGTGTTTCCGAGGAAACGATATTGTCGCCCTTTTCAAGGATAGAGACCCCGATGCTGACGGTAACGTATGGAGCAACGCTCGACCGAGGGTTAGGGAGCGAGGCGGCCTCGACGCGGCTTCGAATTTGCTCCGCGATCTTTGCCGCCTCCTGTTCGTCGGCTCCTCGAAGAAGAACAAGAAACTCTTCACCGCCGTAACGGGCAACTTGGTCGCGCTCATCGCGCAAACTGCTTTGGATAATACCGGCCACCTTTACAAGGCAGCGGTCACCTTCCGCATGGCCAAGGCTGTCATTGAGCTGCTTGAAGTGATCAATGTCGCACATCAGGATCGCCACCGCTTCTGCCTGCTCAAGCTCGTTGATTCCGACCCGATGAAGCGCTTCCATCATCCAACGGCGATTTGCGATCCCTGTCAGCGCATCGGTCCTGGCAAGTAGTTCCAATCGCCCATTGGCGTCCGTCAGATCGGCCAGGCGCGCGCGGTCGCGCAATTCGAGCAGAAACGTTTTGTGGCTGAGGATGTTTGCAGTGCGGCGAGCTACGACCGTCGCCCCAACGCCGCTCGCGAAGAAGTGCGTTCCCGCGAGTGCGCTTCCTTGCGAGACATGCGGGTTTTGCAGTTGCAGCACGAGAAAAAGGCCGATCGCCGCCAGCACGATCGAGATCGTCCATTCGAGTGGAACCGGGAAGATTATGATTGCGCTCGCCGCAACGAACAGCATGATTGTCAGGTGGCGCTCATAATATTCACCAGCTGCCGCTACGCCGACCAGAGCTACCGATAGCAAGATGAGAAACACGCCAAGATGGATAGCGGTGCCCTCGATCCAGCGCGTGCGCGGCTTTAGAAATACAGCCGCCGTAGCAAGCGCGGCCGGCGGGAGGATCAAGGCCGGCTTAAGCATGGCGGCCACGACTTCAGATGGCAGAAGGATCGCGTTGACCGCTAGCGTGAGAACGTCGAGTACGACGACCCAGATCATCCACGCGCGGATGATCTTCGATGTCTGAGGCCACGATCGCAGGCGAAAAATACTGGAAAGCTCAGGATTCAAGCGAATATCGCGCGTACGCCCGGCAAGAAGGCGATCGACTTCATCGACAACGGAGGATTTCGGCGGTTGAAGTGCGGATATCCCATCCTTCCTTGACGTTCCTATTGTCTTGAGAGGGTCCATAGCATTGATTTAGGCTCATGTCTGTTTGAAGCAAGAACGACGGACGGTCTCGCGTAAAAATGGCCTCACAAGCTTAACGCTGGATGTAGCATCGCACTGCGCGATCTGCTGGTTGTTCCACGTCAGAACATTTTGCCGATATCGCGGACGGCGCGTTCAGCTAGGCCAAGGAAGGGCATGCGTGCGTGGCGCAGCATGCGATCCTGCGCACTGCATCGCCGCTCGGCGAGCGGTTGCAACGCGACAGCGGTGCCCTATTTTCCCATTTGAATAGCAAGGCCGGGGCTTATCTGTCCGCAAGGGAGGCGGCGATGGATGAAGATCCGATCTGGGAGCTAGAGCGTCGGCTCTGGCTTGAAGGCATTTCCGTGTACGAGGCGCATCTTCACGAGGGCGCGCGCATGATTTTCCCGGGGATGGGAATTCTTGACCGTTCTGCAATCCTCGACAGCCTGCGCGACGCTCCCCGCTGGGACCACGTCGACATGTGCAACCGCCAACTCGCCGATGCTGGAGGTTTTGTTTTCCTCGCATACGCTGCAATCGCGCGCAGGGGTGACAGCCCCCCATATAAGGCGTTCTGCGGCTCGGCCTATGTCCGAAAGCACCTCGGAGCGATCATGATCGCCCATCAGCAGACGCTTATGGACTAGTTGACGCATGGATCGCCACTGCTGCGGTCGTCTGGCTACATCGATCTCGTGCGGGTGCTTCGCCAGCTTTAGGAAAAACGTCCTCCTTATACGATCTCGCTCACCTCGCGTGTCGCGCGAGCGCATCATGTCGTGGCAGAAATCCTGCACGTTCTGTCGTTTGGGCCGAGCGCACCAGTTGGTATATTCAACGCGACTTGCGGGCAGCCTCGTCCGCGCGCACCTATCACCGCGACCTGCCCGATGCGGAACTGCATCTGCTTGAAGGGGCCGGCCACTGGCGTTTGGAAACCCATTTCGACACGGCGCTGCCGCTGGTGCGCAAGTTTCTTGCTCGCCACTACGCCTGACGGGCGGCGCCCGGTCCGTTTGTAGATCTGCTTTGGAAAGGACGAGCAATGACTGAAATCGTTTGTGAAATCATGCTGACGATCGACGGCGCGGCGCGCGGCGAGAAATCGCCAGCTTATTACGGTTACACCGGACCCGAATTCATGGCGTGGCTGGCAAAAAAAAACGCGCAGACCCATCGCACGTTGATCGGTCGCAAGACCCTCGATGCGTTGAGCAGCATACCCGCGGCCTATCAAGATGACGGCTATCGCCGGATGACCGAAAATCCGGGCTGGGTCGTTTCCTCCACGCTCAGCCGCGTGACCTGGCCGGGCCTGACGGTGCTGGGGTCCAGATTTCTCGATACGCTTCGCGCGGAGCGCGCGGGCGAAGGTCCTGAAATCCGCACGATGGGGAGCCTGTCCATCGTCCGGCAGTTGCTCGCGGCAGGTCTGCTGGACCGCCTCCGCCTGATCTATTGTCCGCTGATCCTGCCGCAGTCGGGCGTCGAGCCATTCTTCCGGGGCATGCCTGACCAAAAGTTCAAGCTCAGGGATCATCGCATTCTCGATGAGGAAGTCGTTGTGCTTGACTACGCGCCTGACGGTAGGCCGCACTATTCCTGATAGCACGCGCTTGCCGCGGCGCTTATTCTTGGGATGTCCAGACCGGTGTGAACGAGACGCCGCGCAGCCCGGCGTCGCGGACCTTCGCGACGAAGCTGTCGCTGACATAGACCGGCGAAGCGCGTTTCCGTAGCTTGAATATCTCTGCGGTTCCGATGACCTCCTCCTTGAACACATATCGTTCGATATCGAGGATGTCCCCGTCGTCGAAATAGATGATGCTCGATTTTTCCGTGTCGAGGGCGTCGAGGATGGTGGTGACGTTGAACAGCCAGACCTCCTCGCCTTTCAGCGGCAGGAGCTGCCCGTAGAGGGTCAGAACCGGCGCCAGCGCGTCGACGGCGGGTTTCCTCAGAATGGGCGCATGCTCGCCCAGCCAGGGGAAATCGGAGTAGCTCGGTTTCTTGGCCCCATCCTCCGCCCTCACTATCCTCATGACGGGGGCAGCCCAATCGCGGATCACTCGTCCATCCATCGCAAGGAAGGTTTCGAAGTCCTCGTTGTCGACCGGGAAAATCCATTCCTGGTTTTCAAGGACGGCGAACGTATAGATCGTCATGGACATAGCCTGGTCCTCCTGATGGTCAGAACTCCGCGTGCATTTCGCGAAACAGCCGTGGGGCGATGCCGAAGCGGCGTTCGAAGGCTTCGCAGAAGCGTGTCGCCGGCGAGAGCCCGACCTCGACCGCCACCGATTTCAGGGAAAGCCCACGGCAGAGCAGCATGCGGGCGGCATCGAGGCGGGCCGTTTCGACGAAGCGCGCCGGGGTTTGGCCGGTTGCTGCAACGAATTTGCGATGGAACGTCCGCTCGCTGAGCCCGGCGCGCTCTGCCAGTCTGGGGACCTCCAGCGGCGAGCCGAGGTTTGCCAATATCCAGGCGATCAGGTCCGCGAAGGGGCTATCGGCCTTCACCTGCGCCTGGAGCAGCGGGCTGAACTGCGACTGATAGCCGGGGCGGCGTGCATAGAGCACGAGCCGCTTGGCGACCGCGCCGGCAATGTCGGCCGACAGATCCTGCGCGACCATGGCGAGCGCCATGTCGATGCCGGTGGTCACGCCGGCGGAGGTCCACAGCCGGCCGTCGACGACATAGAGCGCATCCGGGTCGACGGTGACGGCGGGAAAGGTTGCGGCCAGCGGCGTGCAGGCATCCCAGTGGGTGGCGACACGATGCCCGTCGAGCAGGCCGAGCCGCGCAAGGATAATGGCGCCCGAACAGACCGAGCCGAACCGTCGCGCCTTGCGGGCGAGGTCCGGAACCCAGGCCGCCCAGACGGAATCGGCCAGAACCGGCAGCAGATGCTCGCTCTCCGCGCCGGCGACGAGAAGCGTATCAACCGCCTCCCGGGATCGCTCTTCGAGGCTTTGCGTGTGGACGGCAACGCCGCTGCTGCTCGTCACCGGTCCTCCCGCCGCCGATATCAGGTCGATGGCATAGAATGGCGGCTTGCCACTCACGCCCAGAGCGCGGTTGGCGCCGGTGAAGACCGAGATCGGCCCGGACGTGTCGAGAAGCTCGAAGCCGGGATAGACGATGAAGGCGAGGCGGTGCATTGGCGGAAAATACGCTGTTTATGTCATTTCCGCCAGAGCAGAGGGCCGATACCCTGACGGTTGCTGCAATACCGGATCGGAGCGCCGTATGTTCACGCGCTATCTTCTCCTCGCCGGCCTGGCGCTCGTCGTCCTGCCGCTGGCGGGCTTCGGCCTTTGGTTGGCGACCTTACCGGCCGCACCTGTCACCTTTGCGCCGCCGGCCATCCCGCTGGCGGAAACGGATGCCATGCTGGCGGCGCTGAAGCCGCCGAAGCGGGCCAGGCCGCTTGTTGCTGTCGTCGGCATCAACGATGCCACGGAGACAACGGACTATTTGATGCCCGTGGGCATCCTGCGCCGTGCTGATATCGCCGACGTGGTGACTCTTTCGACCGAGGCCGGTCCGGTCAAACTCTATCCGGCGCTGACCGTCGAGGCCGAAGCGACGATCGAGGCGTTCGACGCGCTCCATCCTGAGGGAGCCGATTATGTGATCGTTCCGGCGATGAGCCACGACGACGACCCGCTCGTCACGGCCTGGCTGCGCAGGCAGGCGGAGGGTGGGGCCGTTGTCGTCGCGGTCTGCGCCGGGGCGAAGATTGTCGCCGCCGCCGGGCTGCTCGACGGTCGGCGGGCGACCACCCATTGGTACTATCTCGAGAATCTGCTCAAGCGGCATCCTTCGATCCGCTATGTGCCGGACGGGCGCATGGTGGTGGACCGGGGCGTCGCGACTACCACGGGCATCACGGCCTCGATGCCGATGGTGCTCACCTTGATCGAGGCGATTGCCGGCCGCGGCAAGGCGGAAGCGATTGCGGGCGATCTGGGGCTGGGCAGTTGGGATTCCCGCCATGACAGCGGTGCCTTCCGCCTGACCCGCCCCTTTGCCAAGACCGTGCTGCGCAACCGCCTTGCCTTCTGGAGCCGGGATCGGTTCGGCATCGCCCTTGAGCCGGGAATGGATGAGGTCTCGCTCGCGCTGGTGGCCGATGCCTGGTCGCGCACCTACCGTTCGAGTGTGGAATTGTTTGCGGCTTCGTCGGGAGCCGTGACGACGCGCAACGGCGTGCGTGTCCTTCCGGACAAGATCGCCAATACCTGGCCCGGCCAGCGGCTGAGCGTGGACGAACAGCCGGCCAAGGCCTTGGACGGCGCGTTGCAGGAGATCGCCGCTCGCCATGGTCGGGACACCGCCGATGTCGTCGCCATGCAGCTCGAATACCCGCAACGGGGATCAGGACCATGAAGGCATTGATCGCAGGCGCCGGCATCGGCGGGTTGACCGCGGCCCTCTTCCTGCACCGGGCGGGGATCGACGTGGGGATATTCGAGCGTGCCTAGGCGGTGCGTGAACTGGGTGTCGGCATCAACATGCTGCCGCACGCCGTCGGCCTTCTGGCCGAACTCGGGCTGATGGACGCACTTGACGCGGCGGGAATCCGCACGCGCGAATTGATCTATGCGAACCGGTTCAGCCAGGTCGTCTGGCGGGAACTGCGCGGGATCGAGGCCGGCCATGCCGTGCCGCAGTTCAGCATCCATCGCGGCAGGCTGTTGGGCCTTATCCACCAAGCGGTGATCGAGCGGCTGGGGCCGGCGAGCATCCGCACGGGATGCCGCGTGGACGGCTTTGCGCAAGAGGGCCAGGGCATGACCGTTCACCTGTCCGAAGGCGGACGCACCGTGCAGGCCGAGGGTGACCTGCTGATCGGCGCCGACGGCATTCATTCGACCGTGCGCGCAGCGCTTTATCCCGCGGAAGGCACGCCCACCTGGAACGGTGTCATGCTGTGGCGCGGTGCCACACGCTGGCCGGCGTGGCGGGACGGCCGCACCATGGCGATCGCCGGCGGCAACCATGCCAAATTCGTTTTCTACCCGATCGGCGAGGACCCTGATAGTCCGGCCATGCGCGTCACCAACTGGGCCGTGATGGCCCGCAGTTCCGCGCCACAGGCGGGTCACTTCACCCTGGCGGACTGGAGCCGTCCGGGGGACCTCGCACAGGTCCTGCCCTTCGTGCGGGATCGTTTCCGCCTGGATTACGTCGATCCAGTGGAGATCATCCGCGCCACCGGCGCCTTCTACGAATATCCCAACTGCGACCGGGAGCCGCTGCCGCGCTGGTCGTTCGGGCGCGTTACCCTGTTGGGAGACGCCGCCCACCCGATGTATCCGGTGGGCTCGAACGGCGCGAGCCAGGCTATTCTCGACGCCCGCGCGCTGGCGGAGCATCTGCGAACCCATATGTCGGTCGAGGCTGCGCTCAGCGCTTACGATATGGAGCGCCGTCCGCTTACATCGCAGATCGTCCTGTCGAACCGCGGGGGCGGGCCGGAAGGCGTGATCGATCTCGTCGAGGCGCGCGCGCCGGACGGTTTCGACGATATCGATGCGGTCGCATCCTATGAGGAACGCGAGCAGGTCGTGCGCGGCTATGCGAGCCTTGCGGGGTTTGCCTCGGGCAATCCGCAAGGCGAGGCCGAAGCGGAAAAGTCCGAACGATCGTAAAGGTGGAACCATGTATGACCGGACACAACATCTTCTTTTCCTTCTCGTCGAGACGGCCCTCTTCGTGGCCGCTTCGCTGGTCCATGCCGGTATCCTTGTTTCCGGTTTCGAGCATGCGCGCGCCATGGTGGCCGAGGGTGTGATTGGGGCTGTACTCGCCGTCGGCGTGCTGGCATGCCTGATCCGGCCGGGGCATGCGGCGGTCGTGGCCCTTTCCGTTCAGTTCTTCGCGCTTCTCGGCACGCTGGTCGGCGCATTCACGATCTCGGTCGGGGTGGGGCCGCAGACGCGTGGCGATATCGCGTTCCATGCCCTGCTTCTCCTTGTCCTGCCGGCCGGAATTTTCGCCGCCTGGAAAGCTTGGCGACAACGACGCGCGGGCTAAGCCCTGCCGGAAAGACGAAAGCGTGGTCCACAATGTCGGATGGTGCCAATGTAGTTCGTCTTTTCTCATCGAAACATCGTGAACCACGAGGAGAACAGGACATGACGATCAATCGGCGGGAAACGCTCGGTTTGCTGGGCGCCGCGGTGGCGCTGCCCGGCGCGGCGTGGTCGCAGGCGACCGAAAACGAGATGGAGGCGCATCTTGAGGAGGCTCTGGAGGCCGGGCATGCACCGGGGCTGGTCGGCCTCTTGGCGCAGGGCAAGGACGTGCGAACCATCGTCCTTGGCCGCATGGCTGTCGACGGTCCGCCGATGCAGCGGGACTCGATCTTCCGCATCGCCTCTATGACCAAGCCGGTAACGACGGTCGCGACGATGATGCTCGTCGCCGACGGAAAGCTGAAGCTCGACGAGCCCGTCGACCGGCTCCTGCCCGAGCTTGTCGACCGCAAGGTGCTGCGCAGCCTCGACGGTCCGGTGGACGATACCGTCCCGGCAAGGCGCGCCATAACCGTCGAGGACCTGCTGACCTTCCGCGCGGGATACGGCCTGCTTCTCGTTCCCCCGGGCACCTATCCGGTGCAGAAGGACATCGCCCGGCTCGGCATCGTCGGCTTCGGCCCGCCGGACCCGCATATGCCCTACGATGGAGACGAATGGCTGAAACGCCTTGCCACCTTGCCGCTCTTCGCCCAGCCGGGCGAGCGGTGGCTCTACACAACCGCCTCGAACATTCTCGGCGTGCTGATCGCGCGCGCTGCGGGGGAATCCTTCGGCGATTTCCTTCAGGAACGCATCTTCCGGCCGCTCGGCATGAAGGATACCGCGTTCCATGTCCCGCAGGCCAAGATCGAGCGGCTGGTGACGGCCTACCGGCCGAAAGACGGTTCGCTCGAAGTCTGGGACGAACCGGCGACCGGTGGCTGGAGCAAGCCTCCTGCCTTCGAGCAGGGGGACGGTGGGCTGGTCTCCACGGCCGACGACTATCTGGCGTTCGTCCGCATGCTGCTGGCGGCCGGCGAGCATGAAGGGCGCCGGTTATTGTCCGCGGAGGCGGTCGCTGCGATGACGCGCGATCACCTGACGCGGACGCAGCGCAAGGATGGCGAGATCATCCTTCAGGAGGGGCAGGGCTGGGGTTACGGTATGTCGGTCGCCGTGGATAAAACGCCCGGTGGAGGGCCGGCCGGCACCATCGGCTGGAGCGGCGGCTTCGGCACCAAGTGGCAGAGCGATCCCGCCAGGCAGCTGACGACGATTCTCCTGACGCAGCGCATGTTCGACGGGCCGAAGCCGGTGACGATCTTCAACCGGTTCGAGCAGGATGCGCGCAGGATCGCCGGATGACGCTCGAAACTTACTTCGCCTATGCCGCCATCTGCCTTGTCGCGACCATCGTGCCGGGGCCGACCAACATGATGATCCTCGCCAACGGAATGCGCCATGGTGTCCGGGCCGGTCTGCTGAATGTTGGGGGGACGATCGCCGGCCTCGCCGTGATGATCACGATATCCGGCCTGGGTCTGGCGTCCCTCATTGCGCTGGCTGGTCGCTGGTTCGATTGGCTCAGGCTGGCAGGCGCCGCCTATCTATGCTGGATCGGCTGGAAGATGATCCGCGATCAGGGTACGTCCGAATATTCGGGGGCCGCATCGCCGCGAAGAGGGTTCTTTCTGCAAGGCCTGCTTGTGTCGCTAAGCAACCCGAAGCAGCTCTTGTTCTTTGGCGCGCTCCTGCCGCAGTTCATCGATCCTGGCCGCGGTCAGTTGTGGCAGATAATGATCTTCGGAGGAACCGCGATTGTCTTTTGCGTGCTCTCGGACGGCAGCTATGCCCTTGTCGCGGGGCACATCGGGCGCCGCTTGGATGGGGCGGCAAGACGCGCCATTGGCTGCATCGGGGGAGGGGTGTTGATATTGGGCGGTGCCTGGCTTGCTTCTACGCGGTTCCGTTAGCCGCGTTCAAATGAACGGCGACAGGGCTGCTGGGACGCCGAGAACGATGGCGAGGCTGAGCACTATGGCCGCTACCAGTTTCACTCGCGTGCGTTTGCGCGTCGTTTCGCCGGTCCAGTCGTAGGCCATGGTCGTCCCTTCATAGGCATGCAAGCCGCATTGAGATTCGCGGAAGCGCAAATCTGTCTTTGGCACCGGCGCGACACAACCCGTTAAATCTTGTGCTCTGGGTGGCGGATAGGGAAAACCCGGGAGCGACTCGTATCGCTCGACCGGGTCCCTGCGGGATTGATCTGATCTAGGCATCAAGTCGATCCGTGCAGCTCGTATGTTGGAAAATTTCGAGATCCTGGTTCCGGTGTGCTCGCAACAGCGGGCGTGCGCTTCCTTGAGAATTTGGCGGGCGCGATAAGCGTCGAATGGGATGGCCTCATTGGCGAGCCTGAGCTGCTCAAGCCGCTTGTCTATATCGCCAATCGCGCGGGCCAGATCGTCGGCCGGCGCGTGTTTTAGCGCGAAGCGGCGAGAGTGCCGGTGCGACATGTTCATTCCTCGAATCAGGCTCCATCATGGAGCGCAGCCAACCTATCCTCCTGCTCGGGCGATCCAAGCTACCGGAGATTGCGAGCGGCGCTTTGGTCTCCGAAATCTAAATGCTCTCGAACCGCTGTGCTCAACTGTGCCACTTCCACACACTGACTCTGCGGGATTGAGCGCCTGCAAGGATCGGGCTAGGGTCGGGCATGGCGATGCTCAGAGACATCGGTGGCCTCGTGGCATTGGCGGCACGACTTTTCGCCCGCTTCTGGCCGCAACTCATGCTGATTGCGGCGCTCGGGCTCATCGCGCGCGCTCTCCTCCTCGAGGCGGCCGTCAGCGTCGGGCTGAAGGCGCCCCTCGGCGGGATGGTGGTGCTTTCGCTGGTCGTGCTCGTCAAGCTGCTTGTGGTCATCGGCATGTTCGCCACCCTCACTCCCGGCCTGCCGGCGCTTGCCGCCCTGCGCGGAACGGCTCCAGCCGCGGCTGCGCCGGCGCGGAAGGGGCAGGCGACCAACCGGCTCTTGCTGATCACCGCTGCGGCCATCCTGCCGTTCTTCGCCTATTATGCCGCATGGGGTTTCCTGGCGGATACGGTCCGTGAATATTCGCGTCTTGCGTTGGACCGGGTGGCATCCGGGGAGCGGGTGCAGATATTTGAGCTCCTCCGCTCGCGCAGCCTGATCGCGGCGATCGCGGTATGCTGGCTGGTGCGTTGGTTCGCAAAGCGCGCCGACAGCCGCACTCCCTCATCCTGGCTGCGCCTCGTGATCGTCGCGGTGGATGCGAGCTGGATCTTCATCGGCCTTTACGCGCTCGACAAATGGAAGGACGACCTGATCGCCTGGATCGGCGCCGGCGCCGTTCTCGATGGGGTGGAAACGAGCCTTTCCGGACTTGTCCGGGAAGCACACGCCGCGGCAGGCGACGTGCCGGTGGAATAATTTGGCTCATCCAATAGATAATTTATGACGCAGCTGTGACCATTTCCCGGTAATATTATTGTGGCCGTGAAGGATGTCCGCATCCTGCTTTCATTGATCGGGTGGATGGCAGCCTGCCAATACATCGACTGTTTGCCGTTGGTCCCGCGCTCAAGCCGATCGGTGAGAGCGTGCTTTTTTTCGTCAGATGCGTTGCTTGGAACAATCGACCGCTTCCCTGACGTGGTGATGTTGGCCGGATTGAAACCGGTAACGGTTCCTGAGCGGTATGCAGCCGCGATGATTCACGAGCCCTTTGAAATCCCGCCACACTTGTAACTCTCACCCGGCAGTCTGCCCGAGATAGTGTTCCAGGATCGCGATCTTTGGAACCGCGAAGCTATGAGAGGGTTGGAGAGGACGATGCGCAAGCAACGAAAGATCTCGCTTCGTCGCCCAGACCTATGGTGGATGAAGCTCTTCTCCGCAGTTTCGCGGCGCCCAACACCTCGATACCCAACGGAAGGAGACTGACAATGCAACACCCTGTTGTTTCACACAATGACTGGCTGACGGCCCGTCGGGCCTTGCTAAAGGCAGAGAAAGAGCTCACTCGTCATCGCGACGAGGTCGCTCAAAAGCGGCTTGCGCTGCCATGGGTGCGGATCGAGAAGGAGTACGTGTTCGATACGCTGGATGGCCCGCGCGCGCTCACCGATCTCTTCGACGGGCGATCCCAGCTTCTGGTGCAGCACTTCATGTTCGCGCCGGGATGGAAGGAAGGCTGCCCGAGCTGCTCTTACATGGCCGATCACACCGACGGCCTGAACAAGCATCTGGCGCATCACGATGTCACCATGCTCGCGGTCTCGCGCGCACCGCTCGCCGAAATCGAGCGCTATCGCAAACGCATGGGCTGGCAGTTCAAATGGGTGTCGTCTTTCGGCAGCGACTTCAACTATGATTTCCGCGTCAGCTTCACGCCCGAGGAGGTCGCCAGCGGGCATATCGACTACAATTTCGGTGAGTGGCACGAACTCGGCGAGGAGTGGCCGGGCGTCAGCGCATTCTATAAGGACGATGCAGGCCAGGTCTTCCGCACTTACTCCACTTTCGGGCGCGGCGTAGAGGTGATGATGGGCACTTACAACATGCTCGATCTCGCTCCGAAGGGCCGGAACGAGGCGGAGGGAATGGACTGGGTTCGTCGCCACGATCGCTATGAGTGATCCGTGATGAGCGTCGACTATGCTGTCTCCTTCAAGGGCCAAACCTCGACGACACCATGTGCGACCGCGCAGGGAACGCCTGAGACCTTTTCGATGGCTTCGGCGAGATCGGCAGCCTCGATGATAGCAAAGCCGGCGATCGGCAGCGCGGACGACAGGAACGGACCTTCACGGGTTTCCATGCCACGGCCCTCTGGATTGCGAACCTGCACCGGTGGGCCTGCAATGCCCATGATCGCGCCTTCGGACCGCAGTTTTGCATCCCGGGCGTGCGCGGCGTCCCTTGCCGGCTGCGATGTGCGATCGTAGTCGGCGGCGGCGCCGTATCCGATTGTGATGAATCTCGGCATTGTCCTTTCTCCTTCGTGCGAGTGCGCGCCGCGCCATTTGCGGCCAAAGTCGTGCGCTCATCTGGATGCCGGTGTTCTTCGGCGCAGGTACTGCCGTGCAACGCGTCTTCCGGTTCGCCACAGGGCGAGGGACTGATCGACCGCAATGGCTCGGTTGCCTGAGAACCAGCACGGGGCGGCGCGAACGCATACCAAGCTAACGGACGAGTATACCGGCCCTCCGAAAGATAGTCAAAAATCCACCTTGAAACGGTTGTGGAGTTCCTTAACTGTGATGCGCTTATGGGAGGCATCTATGATCACTTATTTGTCAAAACGGCATTCCAGCCCGAGGAGTTGAGCGATCTCAAAGTGCTGTTCGATGACATCACATCGCAGCCCTGGTTCGATTCGTCTGATGGAGCGAGGGAGGCTTTCGCCAGATATCTCATCGAAACGTTCCCGTCTGGCGCCTTTGATGCCAGGAAACATCGCTCGGTGGTCGAAGCGTCGGCGCGAATGTTCTGCAGCAGCGACACGGCCGCATAAGGCAAAGCCCGATAGAGACCGAGACAGAACCGAGAAAATCGGCCCGGGAGCCACCTCGTATAGCTCGACCGGGCCTTGGCGCTCGATGGTTCAAGCACTATGGTACTCTGCCAGAGCCGGGTGCCGATGTTAATCCGGATCCACGTGCTGTCATGCACCGATCTTTCCGCTCACAATTGATGGTTCGGATCAACCATGAAGGCTGGGATGTCAACGTCCCTGCCTGCGAAGGCCTGCAGCAGTTCGATGCAGCGCCTGCGTTCCTCCTCGATTCCGTCGATAATCATTATCACGGGATCTTTCTGGCCGCGTGCCAAATGGCGAGCGGTGATGTTCCATGCTGTTCGCTCCGTGGTCGATGTAAAAATGCCCGCGATATCGTCCAATCTGTCTGTCCTGCCGATCAATTGGCGGCGGAGAATGCTTCGGCGTCCTTGCGCGAGCGTTGTCGTAGCACCAAAGGGGCACGATATCCTATCCACCGGATCCAGTGAACGTGCTTGTCACGCATGACGGTAGGCTGGTCGGCGGTTCATATCTCCTCACGAGCATTCAATAGAGCGGGAGCCATCATCTTATGGCCATTCGAACCCGAGGATTTCAGTCCCGTGACGCTTAGCCGCCATGGACTCGCGAGGTGATCGATGACCGCACATGCCGAACCGTGCGCAAAACGGCGAATAGGATGATCGGGACGACGCCGAAGAGCGCGGTCTTTGCGTGGTGCATGTCGACGCCGGCGGCCTGCAGGCTTTCGAGACATGTCTTCAGGAGACCAATGCCATAACAGGTGATCGCCAAAACCGAGAATCCTTCAACGGCCTGCTGGATGTGAACCTGCGCTCTGGCGCGCTCCTCCACTGAGGCGAGCAAGGACGCGTTCTGGTCCTCGAGCTGAACCTGCACCGTGGTCCGAAGGAGATCCCCCGCGAGGCTTACGCGTTGACCGACGTCGTCCAAACGCCGTTCGGCGGCGAGAAACGATCGAACCGCTGGCTGGAAGCGTCGGTCGATGAAGGTTCCAATGCGCTGTCGCTGATTGGCTCTGACGCACATTTGCTGACGTGCCGCTCCTACGATGCGCCAATCAGTCGTGCTTGCAGCAAATCGAGCTTTGCTCTTCCATACATCTGGCGCTTGATGCGCTTCAGGCGTGTGATCTGACCTTCCGTTTGCCCATTTGACCATGGTGAGATGATTGCATTCCTTACCGCGTCGAGGCCCTTTTCGACGCCGCCAGCAAACGATCCGACCAGGCTGTTCCTAGCGGCTTCCAACCACTCGTCGAGCTTTCGCGCTGTTTTCGAGCGGATCATGGACTGGAAGTCACCGATGGCCGTGCGGGCGACCACAAGCTCCGGGACGTTCACTTCGATCGCCGCCACCAGGATCGCTTCGGACTTTGCAAGGTCATCGCGTGCGGTGGTCATGAGCCGAGCGATGACCCTTGTCGATGGCGTTCTGGCGAGCCCGCTCTGATTGGCCTTTTCCGCAAGACGTCGGCGTTGCGCCCGTTGCGAGACGACGCCACTCTGCCCCGCAAAACCCTTTGTCTTCATCTCACGCCAGAGTGCCGAAGCGTTCCGTGCTCCTTCCTCCCAGCGGCTGTTGAGCCAGAGCAGCCAGCTATCCAGAGAGCTGGGTCGCGTTCGGAAAACGTCGAGACGCTGGCCCCTTAAAACGTCGCTAACGAGCTTCCGGCTATGGCCGGTTTGCCGCACGATCTGTCGAATTGATATAAGCTTCTTCGACAGCTCCCGGACCGCCTCGTTCGTTTCCTGGCGGCGTAGATATCCCTCATGCTGCAGCTTCTCAGCGTATGTCAGAAGCTTGGGATCAACGACATTGCTGCCGACGGCCTGTCTGATCTGCCGCATCGACTTGCCGACAGCGTCGAGGAAGGCCCGGCTGGAATTCTCCATCAGGTGCCACCGATCGGCGACCTGCGCAGCATCGGGCAATACCTTTGCTATGGCCTCACCATAGCCACCTCCCCGATCACGGGCGACAATCGATATCGACGGATGCTCGGCAAGCCATGTTCGAGACATATCAAGCGCACGATCCGGCAACAGCGTGACGGGTCTCCGCCGTTCAAGGTCACAAACAATCGTTCCGTAGGTTTGCCCGCGCCTGAAGGCAAAGTCGTCAATGCCTATAACGTTGAGGTCTTCGTTCCGATCACCAATACGGCGGCGAACCACCCGCAATAACGTGTCGTTGCTCACCGGCACCATTAGGCGATTGGCAAATGCTCCGGCAGGTCTACCGCCGCGCGCCAAGCCGAGATGGTGAACAATCGTCTCCAGCCGCTGGGTGTGTCGACCATAGCGAGCCAGCACGTTGTCACCAAACTGTTCGCAGAAGATACGGCGGCCACACAGTACGGCGTCACACCAGAACCGACGCGTCACGACTGTCAACTCGACCCGCCGGCCGCTGAGAGGTAAGTCAGCAGGTCGCCGCTCATATCGGCTTTGTATTCGTCGGCTTGCTCGCCCGCAGGCTGGACAAGCTGCTGATAGATTGCGCGATCGAAGCCGAACTTGAACACATTCCCCAACGATCTTCACTTCATCTACTGCAAAGCCGAACGGCGCGAGACTCGCATGCGGCATTCGATGGCCCATTGCTGATCCTCCGGTGAATCAGCAGAAACCTCCTTCCGGACAGCAGCAAATGTGAGTCAGAGCCAATTCTCAGTGGCAACGTATGGCCCGCCCTGTTCGCAAGTAGAATTTTAGATCCCTGTACAGTCTGCTTCAACGTATTCGGTCTCACGGTCACGCCGTGGCCAAGATGGATATCCGCACGTCCGGAGCCTCAATAATCAACACGGCTTCAATGAGCCATTGCCAATGCTGGGCTTTCCGCACGCCGGTCAACTGTCAGGCCATCTACGGTCCTTCTCGCAAACATCATGGGCTGCAGCTGGACGCAGCCAATCTTGTTACGCCGCGGTGGCGCCGTACGCTCGCTCGAATGGGCAGTCCTTTCGTAATACCGCCCAGGCAATGCGGGCGAGCTTGTTTGCCAGCGCCACGATCACGACGTTGCGGTGCATACCCCGGGAAAGCAGACCTCGGAGCCATTGCCCGACAGGGGTATCACTCCGACTGAGCGTCGGCATGGCCGCTCGCGCGCCTCGCGGTAAAGAGCCGACTAAGATGGTGAGCACCACAACAGGCCTCCATCGCGATAACACAGGTTGGCAGCTTCTCGACGAATTCGATCAATGTCTCTCGCCGTATCGTTCGACGGACAACCACAGCGCCGCGCTCATCTACCCCAACAACGCTGCAACTGTTCTTCCCGATGTCGATACCCAGTATGGAAATCTGCATGACACGGCTCCTTTCCCTTCAACAGAAGGACATCATACTCGATGTCCTCGGAAGGGCGGGCCATCCCATAATCAACAGAACGGGGTTATGCAGTCCGCCGTTGCTTTAGCGCCTTACGCGGAAGGCGGTTGCCGATCACGTCTTTTCAAACTCGTGGCAAAAGGCGGCGTAATAGCCCGAAAGCAATAGCGCACTGCGGCAGTTCACGCATTGGGCTGTAATCGTTCCCCGTTGCGCGCTCTAGTTTAGTCACGTGCAATGTACGCAATCACTTTTGTCTTCTGTCTACGACAAATCTGCGTTAAAATGCGCCGTATGGAGAGCGAGTTTCAGCTAGCCGTTATGTTTCTGCTGGTCGGCGTAATCTGGTTCGCCGCCATCGTGGTCGGCTTTTGGCTGATTAGTCGCCAGTAAGATCAATATCCGCCCGGGCTTGTGTGCCGCCGCCAGTGACCATGCTGTTAGGGCTTGGGTCCTGCATATATCGCGTCATGATCGCATAAGCCTCCCGCTGTCAGGATGCATCCGATTGCTGCACAGACGGTGAGGTACAAGACATTGCTCATCATCTCAGTTTAATCGATAGCGGTTGCAGAACGTTTGCCGAAATATATCAAGTTGTAATAGATGTAGCTGATAAGGTGTACGTCGATTTACACCCCCATTTGGGGTACCTTTTCAAGGAAGTTCGCGAATTGGACTGTAAACGTTCCGCGTTTCACGTTGAAATTTAGCGATACCGAATGTATTCAATCGGCTTTGTTCTTTGGCGTGCGACAGATACTAGTATCGAAGCGTCAAGTTTATGCTTTCGATGCTACGGGGTTCGATCTAATTATTTTCTGTTAAAATCTAGATTTAACTCGCTCGATATGACTATGCCGCCTTGCTTGTTCCTTCGGCAGCAAGTGCTAATGTTCAATCGCAGTCGCGAATGCCCCTAACCCTTAAGCTGTGACTGCAAGAAGGAACGCGACTCCGCTAAGTCGCGTTCTTTTTTGTGAACAGTCATCGCGCCTGCATTCGGAAGACCCACGTATTTCCGCCTTTCGCACCGCATGCCATGCACCGAAGGGCAGGTCGCAACTCTGCCACGTACCTATGCTTGCCGCGCCGCGCCGCTATCTCCCATCGATCTACACCGGCTGTCCTCTCACACGACGAACAGTGTCCACCCAAGCAAATCGACTCCAAGAGGTCCGATAGCGTGGGCTTCTGTCCGTTCAGATAGCTTTCGAGGTCCATCCATTTTCGAGCGAGAGTAGTCATGTTGCTATTATGTTCCGGTCGCGGACGGAGTGAACAAACTGAACACATTGGGGTCGTTCACATTGCGGTCTTGCCGCAATGCAAGCGCGTGCTAATGTTTTTGAGTCGCAAGACTTCTCCAACCCCTGAAGTGGTTTTGCGATATCTGCCTCAAAGAGCCGGAGCGATTGTCAGCGTGGTTGCTCCGGCTTCTTGCTTGCCTCTAAGCAGCTCCTTCGATAGCTCCACGCTACCACCATGGAGCTTCTAGCGCTTGGCACACACCAATTCTGAAGACGATGATCTGAGTTCGATGGAAGCGGTGTTCGAAGACATTGCTGCGCGGCCGTGGTTTGATCCTGAAGCGCGTTATGCGTTCTCAGTCTATATTTTTGAGGCCTTCCCGGGCGCGTCTTTCAACGCTGCTCTACACCGCGAACTGGTCGAGAGTGTCGCACGCACGAAATATGCGAAGAAGCTTGAACGGCGTGGGCGATAAGATACTCTTTGATTCGAAAGCTCCCATGAAAAGCCAGCCTGTACCCGGCGCCTTGCCGGGTTTTTTTTGCGCGCGCGCGGTAGCTTGATCCAATTTGCGGTTGTGCTAATGTATTCGGCTCGTTGTAGGGCCTCTGCGATGAATTTTAGCCGGGACCTTGCTTACACAGGGCCCCGGCTTTTTTCATTTCAACGCTCGCCACTTGATCGCGACGTACTCACTTGATTAAAACAAACCATCCGGGGGGATGCAGGGCTCGGTGTTAGAGATGACGCCGGGTCCTCTTCGCGCAAGATATTAGACGGGACGTCGCCGGGGCCGCTGGAAGAAAAGCTAGGGGATGCGGCGACCGCCGACGGATCTGCAACGCCCGCCCAGACCGATATCGCCCCCGCGGTTTCACCGGAAGACGGACAGTAGACGGCACAAGCGACAGGAGCGCACAATGTTTATCGTTCTGGGAGCAACGGGTCATATCGGGTCCGAACTCGTGAACCAGCTCGACGCGGCCGGCGAAAAGGTCATTGCGATCGTGCACGACACCGGCAAGGCCGACGACATCCGCACTGCAAATGTCGAGCGGATCGTTCTCGATGTGGGGAAGACCGCACCGTTGCACGATCTCTTTCGGCGAGGCCGCCGCGCTTTTCTCCTCAATCCGCCGGCCGATCCGAGCGGCGATACGGATGAAGCGGAAACGGCGACAGTGCGTGCCATCACGGACGCCCTGCCCGGTTCGGGCCTTGAAAAGATCGTTGTCGCCTCGACCTATGGTGCCAAATCGGGAGAGAGGATCGGTGACCTGTCCGTCCTGTTCGACTTCGAGCAGCAAGCCGAGGCAAGCGGCGTTCCCACCGCAATAAACCGTGCGGCCTACTACTACACGAACCTCGACATGTTGCTGGAATCCGCGAGGGAAGGCGTCCTGCAGACACCCTTTCCGGGCGACATGCGTCTGCCGATGGTTTCGCCTGTCGACATCGCGAAAGCGGCCGCGAGCCGGCTTCTCTCCGAAGCTGACGACGTCGGCATACGCTATGTCGAAGGGCCTCGTCGGTACACGTTCGACGATGTCGCTACCGCCTTCTCGACGGCGCTCGGCCGCCCTGTCCGGCTGGAGACCATTCCACGCAACAAATGGGAGGAGAGCTTTCGCGCTGTGGGCTTCTCGCCGGAAGCAGCCCGTGCCTATGCCCGGATGACCGCAGTGACGGTCGATGGGCCGCACCTGCCGGCCGATCCCCTGCGCGGCGACGTTGCCCTGCTCGACCATATCAGAAGCCTGAATGGACAATAAGCACCCAAGCCTGCCCTCCGCATCAATCGAGTCACCACGGCCGGGAACTTGTGGGGCGACTGCGGGTTCTCACAAGGTCGAGATAGGGAGGTTACCATGAAAAAGCTCATGATTATTGCCTGCGTCGGGTTATCGCTCGCCGCCTGCACGGCAACCGAACGAGGGGCCGGTGTTGGCGCCGCGACGGGCGCCGTGGTCGGCGGCGTTGCGACCGGCAATGTCCGCGGCGCAGCCTTTGGCGCAGCGGTCGGCGGTGTCGCCGGCGCGTTGATTGGCAATGTCGCGGATCAGCCAGGACGCTGCTACTACAGGGACCAGTATGGTAACAGATATGTCGACCGTTGCTAGATTCGACCGCACAGGTGCGGACCCCGGCATTTTTGCTGGGGGTCTGCCCTCACATCTGCATATGCATCCACCTTTTCCCGTCATCAGGCCGCGATGTGCCGCTGCTCGGCCGGGGTTTGGCTAATGTAGAACTGGCGCGCCTGGCTATAGTGGGCGGCAAAGCTTTCGGGTCGTAGCCTCACCTTCTGGCCTTGCTCTTCCGCAGGGAAATGCGGAAAACCGGCCGACGGTGATTCCCGCGGTCCCTCGCCCCAGGAGTTCGGCTGATAATTATCGCGGCCGACGGGGTTGCGCAGGGCCATGTGCCCGTCCTGCTCGAAGTGATGGAAGGGACGTTTGGGTGCGTTGATCGGGATATGTGTGAAGTTCGGGCTGCCCGAGCGCTTGCGCATGAAGGCCCCCGTCGAGCGCGGGAGACTTTGTTTGAAGCAGGGTGTCGCGCAATGAAGCGGTGGGCGGTTCCTGCATTTTTTCGACCGAACTGCCCACCCCGCGCGTTCAGGCAGCCTTGGCATTGCCTTCGCGGTTCACCTTCGTTTCGGCGAGCTGGCTCAGCGCCTGGTCGGTCTTCATTTCTTCCGAAAGTGTCTGTTCGAGCAGCTGGGCGACATCCTTGTGCCCCAGCTGCAGGGCCCATGACTTCAGGGTGCCGTAGCGGGCGATCTCGTAGTGCTCGACGGCCTGTGCGGCTGCCAGCAGACCGGCGTCGAGCGCAGGCGATTCCTTGAACTCCTCGAGGACCTCCTGGCCTTCTTCGAGGATGCCGTCGATGGCCGGGCAGGTTTTGCCGCGGGCAGGTTTGCCGAGGATTTCGAACACCTGAACGAGGCGCTCGATCTGGCTTTCCGTTTCCTGCAGGTGTTTGTCAAACGCGGCCTTCAACTCTTCGGCCTTGGCGCCGCGGATCATCTTCTTGAGCGCCGCGACAATCTTGCGTTCGGCGTAATAAATATCCTTGACCCCATCGAAGAAGAGGTCCTCCATTGTTTTTGTGGGCATTTCAATCTCCTCGCTTTGAATGAGCCGTTAATAAGCTCCGGTTTCATCAAGTGCTTTCCGTGATTGTTCCGGGTGCCGGACAAAGCGCTACCGGAAGCGCGCAGGCCGTTTCGTAAGATTCATCTGGATTTCAAGCCTGCTCGCAAAACGGCCGACAATGAGCACGAGCTTTCTGGTCTCCCGCTCATCGATGTTGTGCGATCGGCAGTACGCAATGACGTCGAACACTTTGACGGATGGTTTCGAACGCTTCTTGTCGAGATGTTGCATGACGTCGTTCCCCCGCTGGTGGTCTCACGCAAATGAATTGGGGAAGGGGATGTTCCTGCCGGCTGAGGTGTTTGTACGGAACCGTACATGTTCCGGCTTCTATCCAACCGAAAGGTACTGCAATTCGGTGGGTCGGTACGGTTTCGTAAGGAGCCGGAACGCCGCTTCATCTCGCCTTATCATCGTGACACATTCTGCTCTCCCGCGAGGGAGGGCGCAGTTGCTGTTTAGCGATTGGGCGGAGGCCTCAAGTCCTTTGTCAAAGCTCCCCCCAGCGTTGGCCGCTCTATCCTTTGCCCGGCTCGCTCACTCGCGGAACGTTTGCCCCGCTTTGCCATTGTCTTCTCAATCCGGGAGGCGGCAATGGAACGGTATTATTTCAAGATCCAGGATCAGGACGGCGTACTGCAGCCTGATCGCGGTTTCGAATTCGCGGACATCGAAAAGGCCAAGGATGAGGCAAGGACGCTTCTTGCCGAGATGGCCATCGATGGTTTGCCGAATGAGCCGCTGGACAGTATCACCGTCGAATTGCAGGATGCCAACCGCGTGCCTATCGTCACCTTCCGGCTGGTTCTCGAAGCGATTCCGCACGGCACCCAGGAGGTGTGAGAGCGGAGGCAAACCCGTTCGCCGACGCGGATACTGACCGCGGGCGAAAACCGGCGCGCCTTCTTCGCGACCCATGCCGGGCGCGCGTACATTTCCATCCCTCTGTCCGCTTCCGTACCGACGCCCGACTCTGGGTTGTCTCGCCGATTTTATGGTCATAGATGGAAAGCCATTGACGTTAGGAAGACCGAAGCCTTTGGGGGATATGCGGTCGCTTAACCGCATGGGATCGTTGGATGGATGGCGTTTGGCAGGGCAGGTTTCGAAATACCCTGCTACGGGGTTTACCGGAAGCGAGCCTGCAGCGGTTCGCCGCGCGATTGGAGTGCGTCGATCTCCCCCGTTTGCATCAGCTGTCTTCTCCCCATCAACCAATGGAACACGCCTATTTCTTCGAGAGCGGCATTGCCTCCGTGGTCATCCGCTCGCCGGAGGGGCAGCATAGCGAAATCGCGATCATCGGAAGGGACGGCATGTGTCCGGTATCGGCCGTCCTTGACGTCGACGCCGACCCATTCTCCATCCACATGCAGATGCAAGGCCAAGCTTACCGTCTTCCCGTTGCAGCCTTGAAAGCGGTTTTGACAGAAGATCGCGAGGTTCAAAGGCTGCTTGCGCGCTACACGCAGGCACTGGCTGTCCAGCAGGCCTATACCGCGCTTTCCAATGCCGTGCACCATATCGACGAGCGGCTCGCCCGATGGATATTGATGTGCCACGACCGGGTGGACGGTTCGGATATCAGCCTGACACACGAATTCATGTCGATCATGCTCGCCGTGCGACGCCCCAGCGTGACGACGGCGCTTCATGTGCTGGAGGGCAAGAAGCTCATCTACTCCGAGCGCGGCGTCGTCAGCGTGCGCAACCGGGCTGGCC
>Ga0247823_10001076_pt1 | contig 23003 bp, 20 predicted proteins | sample 13C_PalmiticAcid_2_FD_192426 | JGI IMG/M metagenome (GOLD analysis project Ga0247823, IMG submission 192426) | Soil microbial communities from agricultural site in Penn Yan, New York, United States - 13C_PalmiticAcid_Day30 | ecosystem: Environmental > Terrestrial > Soil > Agricultural land... | reverse complement strand
GTGAAGATTCGGGCCTCGCCGACCGCGCGACCTTCGTCGTCGATCCCGACGGCGTGATCCAGGTGATGGAAATCACCAGCGAAGGCGTCGGCCGCAACGCCGAGGAACTCGTCCGCAAGATCAAGGCGGCGGTCTATGTCCGCGCCAACCCCGGCCAGGTCTGCCCGGCGAAGTGGGAAGAAGGCGCCGAAACGCTCGCTCCCTCGATCGAACTCGTCGGCAAGATCTAAGTCGACAAATTTGCAGGACCGGGCGGGCCGCGCTCGCCCGGTCTTGGCTTTCTAAAAACAACAACACTCTGACGCCGTTCCCCGCGGCGAACCCCTGCTCCTGTCCGAAAGGCTCTCCCCATGCCGATGCTCGACGCCAACACGACCGCCCAGCTCGAAACCTATCTCGGCAACCTTCGCCGTCCGATCGAGTTGGTCGCGAGCCTCGATGCCTCGCTCAAATCGGCAGAGATGCGCGCGCTTGTCGAAGAGGTCGCGGCGCAGTCGGACCTCGTCACCGCGCGTTTCGATGGCGACGACGCGCGGAGGCCCTCCTTCGCGATCCGTGCCGATGAGGGCCGCGCCGAAGCCGTGTTCGCGGGACTGCCGATGGGGCATGAATTCACCTCGCTGATCCTCGCGCTGCTCCACGTCGGAGGTCACCCGCCGAAGGAAGAGGCCGAACTGCTCGATGCGGTGCGCGCGCTGGAAGGCGAGTTTGTCTTCGAGACCTTCTTCTCGCTCTCGTGCCAGAATTGCCCCGACGTCGTGCAGGCGCTCAACATCATGGCCGCGCTCAATCCCAACATCCGCCACACCGCGATCGACGGTGCGTTGTTTCAGGACGAGGTCGAGCGCCGCAAGGTGATGGCGGTTCCGGCGGTGTTTCTGAACGGCGAACCCTTCGGGCAAGGCCGCATGGACCTCGCACAGATCGTCGCCAAGCTCGACACCGGCGCCGTCGCGCGCGCCGCCGAGAAGATCGCCGCAAAGGAGCCGTTCGACGTGCTCGTCGTCGGCGGTGGGCCCGGCGGCGCCGCAGCCGCCATCTATGCCGCACGCAAAGGCATCCGCACCGGCATCGTCGCCGAACGCTTCGGCGGACAAGTGCTCGACACGCTGGGAATCGAGAATTTCATTTCGGTCCAGCACACCGAGGGTCCGAAGCTCGCCGCGCAACTGGAAGCGCATGTGAAGGATTATGACGTCGACGTCATGAATGTTCAGGAAGCCGCAGAGTTGATCCCCGGCGGCGCGAACGGCCTGCACGAAGTGAAGCTGAAGAGCGGCGCGAGCGTGAAGGGCAAGACGGTGATCCTGTCGACCGGCGCGCGCTGGCGCCAGATGGGCGTCCCGGGCGAAGCCGAATATCGCAACAAGGGCGTGGCCTATTGCCCGCATTGCGACGGTCCGCTGTTCAAGGGCAAGCGCGTCGCGGTGATCGGCGGCGGAAATTCGGGTGTCGAGGCGGCGATCGACCTGGCCGGACTCGTCGCGCATGTGACGTTGATCGAGTTCGACGGCCAACTTCGCGCCGACGCGGTGCTCCAGACGAAGCTCCGCAGCCTGCCGAACGTCACGATCATTACGTCGGCGCTCACCACCGAGGTGCTCGGCAATGGCGAAAAGGTCGTCGGCCTGCGCTATCGCGACCGCAACAAGGATGAGGAGCACCTCGTCGAACTCGACGGCATCTTCGTCCAGATCGGCCTCATTCCGAACACCGAATGGCTGGGCAGCGCCGTGGCGCTCAGCGACCGTGGCGAGATCGAGGTCGACGCGCGCGGCGCGACGAGCCAGCCCGGCATCTTCGCCGCCGGCGACGTGACGACCGTGCCCTATAAGCAGATCGTCATAGCGATGGGCGAAGGATCGAAGGCCGGACTTTCGGCGTTCGACCACCTTATCCGAGCCTGAGCAACGTCGGCCGGGCATCCGATGCCCGGCCGCCTGCCTCATCTCACCGCATTCGCAACCATTTGTTAACCCTCGTGGCGCAGATTTTGCGCGGGGGGCACACAAAGCGGCGCCAGCCGCGCGAATGGAGAGTTCGCGGTGCTCGAATATCATGGAAGGCCGTCCTCGGTCATGGGGCCGCTGGGGCCATTGACGATCGACGACTTGCCGTCGTCCGCCACGACCTATTGGGTCAGCCGCCGCAAGGCCGAAGTGCTGGCTGCGATCGATGGCGGATTGCTGAGCCTGCAGGACGCCCGCGAAAGATACCGGCTGAGCTCCGAGGAAATCGCCGACTGGCGGCGATCGCTCGATCGCGCCGGACTTCCCGGCCTTCGCGTCACCAAACTCAAACGGTATCGGAGCCAGACGATCGGTTGATCGATCAATAACCGAGTAGCGCCCCGGATCGGGCCCACCCGGACGCGAAGCCGGAGCAGAAGATTTACCGGCGGGTCGGCCATCACCTGCCTTCGGACCGCTTCCGCACCGCGTCGAAGTCGTGGCGGACAAGTAGTTCGCCATTCCGCCATACCGGCACCAGCATGTCTTCGCCCGCCGCGACACTGTCGAACCGCGCTGCGGCCATCCGGCCGTCCTTCAGCACGACGGCCTGCCGTCCGGCCTTGCTCGCCTTGCCCGGATCGGTGCTCGGCATCTTGAAGACGTCGTGCCACACGCCGTCGCTGCCCAGCATCGCATTCGCCTTCATCGCGAAGCGCAGCGTGTCGCGGTTGACGTGCTGCAGCATCCCGCCGCCCATGCCGAAAGCGATATTGTCGATCGCGAAACCTTCCTCGATCATCCGCTGAACAAGCCGGCCGATGCTGTCGACGGTCATTCCGTCGCCCTGGATCACGCGGACATGCGGATCGAGGACGCGATAGCCCTTGCCGTTCACATGGCCGCCAAACTTTTCCCACAGCGTTTTCACCGTTCGCAGCGGCGTTTCGATCGGATCGCCGCTGTCGGGCCGTACGACCAGCGTGCCCGCGCGCCCCAGGACCTTCTCGCGCAAGCTGCCGCCCCAGATGTCGGCGACCGCCGTATCGAGATCATAGCTGTCGGAGACGACCGCAACAATGCGCCCCTCGCCTTCGAACCGGTCGAGCATGTTGCGATAGGCGTCCTCTTCACGGTCGCGGCCCCAGCTCGTCATTGTGCTGTGCTCGGCGGCGGGAATAGAAAAGCCCGCCATGTCGGCGCCATAGTAGCGCCGCGCCGCGACCAGCGCCTCCATCGTGTCGGTGCCCTGGAAATTGACGAGATGCGCGAGCCCACCCAGCCCCGCACTTTCGGCGGAAGAAACCCCGCGCGCACCGAAATCGTGGAGCTTGAAGGGAAGCTGGCCCTCCACATCGTCGGACGTCTTTTCCAGCCCCGCGCGGATCACCTGTTTGCACTTCCAGCTCAGCGTCGCGACCGTCGTCGGATACCAGATCGCACGCAGCATCGCGGTCTCGATGAAAGTCGTCAGCCAGGGCATGCGCGGGTCGGTATTTTCGAGCTGTACCAGCGGCACGCCCGCGGGCACGATCGCGCCTTCGGGCAGCGCTTTGATCTCCAGCGGCAGATAACCGCCATGATCGGCGACGATCGCCTCCCACCCCGCACGGTTGAACGGAACGCCGTGCGCGATGCAGATCGCCTCGGCCTCGTCGATATCCGCCGCGTTGATCGGCTGGCTGAAATAGTCGACCAGCAGCGGCTGGAGACCCAGAAAGACAATCTCTTCGGAAAAGGGGTTTGGCCGCGCCTCGACATAGGCGCTGATTACGCGCGCCTCGGGCGGATATTGCAGAAAGTGGCTCTGCTTGTAGCTGTCGGTCGCCAGGATCAGGTTTTTCATGATGTGAACTCCTCACATTCGCTTGGGTTCGGCAGGACTCCCCTGCCGCGGATTACAGGTCGGCCATTTCTTCGATGATCGACCAATGGTCTTCGAAAAACATCTCTGGGCTGAGATCGCCGAGCCGGTACCAACGCGCATGCGCAGCATCGTCGCCGCCCTTCACAGCGAACAGTTTGCGACGCTCCGGCAGGCGGAACAGATAGGCGTGGGTGATCACCCGGCCGCGCAAGGACCGGTTCGGCGCATCGAACACGCGTGTGCGATGATCCTCGATGAAGCTGCCCAGCATTGCGGGCGGGATCTGCCCCTTGCCGTCGCTTATCCCCGTCTCCTCGCGCAGTTCGCGGATCGCGGCGTCGCGGATGCGCTCGCCCGCATCGACGAAGCCGCCAGGCAGCGCGAGCAGCCCCTTGCCAGGTAGTCGTCCGCGTTCGACGAGCAATATATGCCCCGACTGCACGACCACCGCGTCGGCGGTGACGAACGGCCCTTTGCCCCATTGCGCGGGATATGCCGCAAGATACTCGCTCTCTTCGAGCAGCGTGCGGAACGTCTCGCCGAGCTTGAACGCATCGAGCCAGGCCGCGACATCGGCTGTCAGGATCGATGCCGGCACTTCGGGGATGCGCTGGAAATAGCGCCGCCGCACGTCGGTCGAGCTGAAGGTGCCATATTGGCTGTCGATCTGGATATTGTCCCACTCGGGAAACAGGCGGAGATAATAGGAAGAGGCGTCCTTACCATAGCCCGTCAGCGCAACATTAAAGTCGAAAAGCCCGTGACTGCCAAAGCCGTGGCCGTTCCCGACGTCGAGGATGATGCGGTTCACGCGGCGCTGCACCTCGGTCACCCAGGCGGTGTCCGAATAAAGATGATCGTCGAGCGGTTCGACGATCAGCCGTTCCTCGGCCATTTCGTGACGAAAGGCGGCGCGCAGCATCGCGGCGCGCTCGTCGAAGGTGAAGGGATTGCGTGGGTCGCGCGCGACGTTCGCCGAACCGACGAGGATGATAAGCCGGCCGACCTGTGCCAACGCCTGCCGGATGACATGCTCATGCCCGATATGCAGCGGCTGAAAGCGTCCGATGAAGACACCGAAATCTGCCTTTTCCATCACGCGAGACTCCCTCGGCCTGAATTTCATGTGCCGGACTCCCCGGCGCGACTCACTTATATGCATTTGACTTATATCTAGTCAAGATATAAGTCTGCGCCATGTCCGAAACCTATGATCCTGCGGCTTTCCCGCCTCTCGCGGTAACCGTCGACCTTGTCCTGATGACGGTCGCGAGCGGCGATTTGGCGGTTCTGCTGCAACGACGCGGTGAAGCACCGCACAAAGGCGTTCACGCGCTTCCAGGCGGTTTCGTCGGGGTGGCGGAAAGCCTCGACGACGCGGCAAAGCGCATCCTTGCCGACAAGGCGGGCCTTTCGGATGCCTGGCTGGAACAGCTTTACAGCTTTGGCGATCCGGCCCGCGACCCCCGGATGCGGATCGTCACCATCGCTTATTTTGCTCTGCTTCCCGCCGACGAACTCGCGGCTGCCTTGCCGGGCCGGGACGATCTGATGCTGGCGCCCATCGACGCCATCCCGAAACTTGCCTTCGACCATGATGCGATCGTCGATCATGCCGTAACGCGCCTGCGCGGCAAGCTGGACTATTCCCCCATTGCCTTTGCGCTCCTTCCGCAGCGCTTCACGCTTCGCGCCCTGCAGGACGTTCACGAGGCGATCCTCGGCATTCAGCTCAACAAGCCGGCCTTCCGTCGCCGCATGCTCGACAAGGGCTGGATCGAAGGCACGGGCGAGCGCGAAGCAGGCGGCGCCTTTCGCCCCGCGGAACTGTTCCGGGTCAAATCCTGAGGCGTCAGCGCGGCAACGAATTCTGCCCCGAACGGTGCGAAAGCATCGCCATCGTCAGCACCGCGCCGATGCTCGACAGACCCAGCCATTCCAGCGTTCCGACCGCCCATCCGAAACGATATCCGGCGAGCAGATATGCGAGGGCCAGGATCGCGACGCCGCACCAGCGTACAAAATCCGTCGTCCGTTCGGAAAGCTTGCGGCCGATCAGATCGCGTTGATGCCGCACGCGCGAAACGCACAGAAGCGCGAAGCCCAGGGTCGCAAGGAACAGGAGCAGCAAATGGGTCATGCGGCTTCGGTCACCGGCGACCCGGCCGTGCGCTTGCGCACGCCCGCCTTCGGGCTTGTCGCGCGGCGTTTCGCCTTCGCGGCCGCCCGGCCAAAGCCGGCCGCGACCAACAGCATCGACAGGTCGAAACCGGCAAAGACCATGTCGCCGTTGGCCAAGCTGGCGATCAGCGAGCGATCGGTCGTGAGCGCGCTGACGACCGGCACCAATGCGAATGCAGCGGCGGTCACCGCGAGAACCTCGATCCACGCGCGCGCCGATGGACGGACCGCCGCCCAGACGAATACGCCGCCCCATGCGATGAAAAGTGCGGCGATCTCACGATCGCTTCGCCCTGCCCCCTCGACGGGCAAAAGGCGGTTGGCGAGGAAATAGACGGCCATCCCCAAGGGCAGTCCGCCAATCGCGCCGATGTTGAGTTTTTCGACAAGGCGAAATCCGAAATGCGGCCGATCGGGATCGGGCAGCTTTGCGCGCCGCTTGACCGTCCACAGGATCAGGCCCGAGGCGACCATGACGCAGCCCGCAACGCCCGATAGGAAATAGAGGGTGCGCAGCACCCCGCTGGCGAAGCGGCCAGCGTGCAGGCCGATCATCGTGCCTTCGGTCGCCGTCGCGGCGCCCGACGGATTGTGCGCGGAAATCAGCTTCCCGGTCACGCCGTCGAACGTCATGGACCGCGGCCGGACCGACATGCTCGCGTCGGGGGCGGTCGACACGATGACTTGTGCCGTCCGGTCGCCTGGATTGAGGATGCGCACGCTTCCGGTGCCGGCGCCCCATGTTCGCTCGGCGTGCTCGACCAGCGGCGCGACAGCGATCAGCGGCGCTGACCCTACCTTTTCGGCGGGAACCGGCCAAGGAAAGGTCGCCTCGAAGAATTTCTCTTCGTTCGCATAGTTGGCGGCGATCCCCCACGGCATATAGTGCGTCGCAAGGCTTACCAGGCCGGTATAGGTGATCATCAGGATGAACGGCAGGAACAGCACGCTCGACGCGTTATGGGCATCGAGCCAACTCCGCTGGCCCTTGCCTAGACGAAGCAGGAAGAAGTCGGCGATGATCTTCTTGTGCGTGACGATGCCAGAGAAGATCGCGACGAGCATCGCCATCGCAGCGATCCCGACGATCCAACGGGCCCAGTACCAGTTGATATAATGAAGGTTGTAGTGGAAGCGGTAGAGGAAATCCCCGCCTGCTGTTTCGCGTGCGTCCGCCTTCCGTCCGGCCCCGTCGAGGCGTGCATCGGTCGGCGCATCCGCCGGTGCATCGGGACCGTTGACCCAATAGAGTTGCAGGCCCGCAGCGCGCTTGCCCGCTGAATAGACCGACCATTCGCTGGCCCCCGGCACTTCGCGTTCGAGCCAACGCGTCGCCGCGGCGAAGCGTGTCGGGCCGTCCGCTGGAACGCTGCGGATCTCGGGCGTCATCCACGCGGTAATCTCTTCCTGAAAATAGGAGGAGGTGCCCGTGACGAAGATCGCAAAAAGCAGCCAGCCGAGCAACAACCCGGTCCAGGTGTGAAGCCACGCCATCGATTGCCGAAAGCCGTTCTTCACAGGCGGCCTCCCCAGGCGATAAGGTACCAGTCGGCCAGCGCCGCAATCACGCCAGTCGCGATCAACCCGGCCCACAGCCGCGAAACCGAGCGTACGGCGAATGCGGTCATCGCAAGGCCGGCGAAGATAAGGAAGGACATCAGCGTCGCACCTACCGACGCCTGCTGGGCGCCGCCGGGCAAAAGCCGCGCGATCAGCATGGTCAGCGCACTGGTCACCGCATAGTTGAGCGGCACCGCAGCCAGCACACGTGCCGCAATATCGCGCCACCTTCCGCCGTGTAAAATATCGACCGCCCTACTCATGGCGTCCCTATCGCAACATTGCGAGTGACTCGCAATAGCCTGCACTCAGAAGCGATAGCCGATCGTGCCCATCACGTTGCGCGGTGCGCCGATGAAGCAATCGCCGCGCGCGAGGCAGGACGCGAAAAATTTATTGTTGAGCAGGTTCGTCGCGTTGACCGCGAAGCGCCAGTTGTTCCAGTTGATCTCGGCCAGCGCGTCGACCGTCGTGCGCGACGGGGTGACGATCGACCAGACATCGCTCGTCGAGATGCTCTTGCCGCTATAGACGACGCCGCCGCCCAGACGCAGCTGCGCTTCGTCCGCAAGGCCGAATGTCTTGGTCGACCAAATCGACGCGGTGTGGCGCGGCATATAATCGAGGCTGGTGTTGGTTTCCGATTTGAGTTTCGCATAGCCGTAATTGGCCAGAAGTTCGAAATTGCCCGGGAGGCTATGGCTGGCTTCGATCTCGAAACCCCTGGTGTTCAGTTCGCCCGATTGGGCGGTGCCACCTGCGGCAAGATAGAGGACGCGATTGCGTTCCTTTATCTTGAACGCGGTCGCGGTGACGAGGGTATTCGGCGTGGGCTGCCACTTGATGCCCGCTTCATATTGCGTGCCGGTCTGCGGCCGATAGGGATCGCCAAAGGTGCCGTCGCCATTGTCGATCCGGCCGGCGACCGGCAGGAAGCTTTCGGTGTAGCTGAAGAATGGCGAGATGCCCGCACCGATCTCGCCGATGATGCCGGCGCGGAAGGTCGTGGCATTGTCCTTCTGGCCCGACGAGCCGATCACGCGGTCGCGGCGCGCGCCGAGCACAACCGAGACGCGGTCGAAGAAGCGGATTTGGTCCTGGACATAAACGCCCAGTTGCTTCTGGCTTTCCTTGGTGAAGGGACCGCTGGGATCATAGGTCAGCAGCGCGTCATAATCGATGTCATAGAGGTCGACGAGCTCGGTGCCGCCAGCATAGCGTTTCTGAACCTTGTTCCGGCTATAATCGATGCCGACGAGCAGCTTATGCTCGACATTGGCGCCGGTAGTGAAATCGAACTGCAGATTATTGTCGGTCGAAAACACATTCATCCGCGCGTCGCTGGCGTCGGCGGTAAGCCCGATCATGCGACCGTTGGTGCCGTAAACCGAATAGGGATCCTCCGGGTTCGTATAGCTGTCGGCATAGTGGGTATTATATTCAAGGTCGCTATCGATATAGCGCGCCTTCAGGCTGAGCTTCACATTATCTGAGAAGCGGTGCGTCACCGATCCGCCGCCCTGAAGCAAACGGCCGGCGTAGCGATCCCAGCCGGCCTTGCCGACGAAGGTGTAACGATCGAGCTGCTTGCCAGCGACCGTGTTGGGCCGGAAGGTCCCGACGATCGGCAGGAATTGCGAGGTCGAACCAGTATCATCCTCCTGATACAGGCCGGTCAATATGACGTCGGTATCGGGGGTCGGCTGCCAGCGGATCGACGGCGCGAACATCACGCGGTCGTCGGGTACGTGGTCGATATAGGTGCCCGCGTCGCGGGCGCGGCCAACGAAGCGGACAGCGAGATCGTCAGCGAGCGCGACATTGACGTCGCCAAGCACTTCCTTGCGGTCATAGCTGCCGTAAACGAGACTGATTTCGCCGCGCGTCGTAAAATCCGGCGTCTTGCTGACGAGATTGATGAGGCCGCCGATTGACCCTTGGCCGAACAGCACGGAGGCCGGGCCGCGAACGATCTCGACCCGCGAGAAATTATACGGGTCCGAGGCGATCGACGCATAATAGGAGAAGACGTCGCGCATGCCGTCGCGGAACTGCAACGCGTCGAGCCCGCGGACGTTGAAGCCGTCGACACGCGTGTCGCGGCCATAGGGATTGGCGGCAACGCCCGCAGCATATTTTATCGTGTCGCTGATGCTGATCGCGCCCTGCGCCTCATATTGTTCGGCGGTGATGACCTTGATCGGCTGCGGCAGTTCGGCCAGCGCGGTATCGGTCTTGGTCCCGGTGTATCCGGTGACGACAATAGGGTCCTCGGCGGCGGCCGCATCGGCGTCGGCGGCGCTCCCGCCAGCCGACGCAGCATCTTCGGCACTATCGGCCGCCCAAGCCGGATTGGTGGCGAAAGCGAGCGCGGCTGCGCTGCAAAGCGCGATCATTCGGACGGTCATGGCGTTTCCCTTTTTGCATCTTTGTTGCAATCGGGAGCGGCCGCTATAGCGAATGGTTCGCAATAGCAAGCTAGTAATAATCGTTTGCAATAACCGACCCCGGCCACCACACAGCGCTTGCGCCGGAGTGCTCTGCGACCCGGCATCACCTTTCAGCCCATCCGGAAAGAGGGATGTCCTTAATGAAAAAGACTTTTGCAGCTCTGATGGTCCTCGGCTTTCTTGCCGCACCCGCCACCGCGCACGAAGTGTGGATCGAGCGCGACGGCAATGCGCCCGCTCGCATCTATCTCGGCGAGCCGGCCGAGGCCGTTCCTGAAAGCGGCGACCCCGAATTCCCCAAGCTGAAGACGCCGACGCTCTTCGCCGAAAGCCGCGACCGCCCCGCGTCGCTCGTCCGCCGCGCCAATCATATCGAGGCTGCGATTAGCGGGACCGGCGACCTCCGGCTCGTCGACGAGAATGTTTTCGAACCCTGGGCCGGCGAAGACGGCAAGCTGCAGGGCGTGGTTTATCACGCGCGCGCTGGACGATCCGAAACGCGCCATGCGCTCGACCTGGAAATCGTCCCGATCACGGCGAATGGGAACAGCTTCGCGGTCCTGTGGCAGGGCAAGCCCCTGCCCGGCGCCAAGCTGACGGTGATCGATCCCGATCGCTGGACCAAAGCCTATGTGGCTGACGACAAGGGCGTCATCGCCGCACCCGCTCGCGGCAAAGGCCGCTATCTGCTGTCGACGAGCAACGAGGTCGCAGGCGAGCGCACGCTGGGCGGCAAGACCGTCGCGAGCACGGTGCATGTCTCCACGCTGACCTTCGTCGCACCCTGAGGTCCGGGCAGGCCCCGTAAGATACATGGTCGGGGCGGCGCAGCGATCCTGTGCCGCCCCGATTTTTTGATTGGCACCCGTATCACAAGCTCAAGCGCATATTGCGCGGCCCTCAACATGGATGAAGCCGCCACCCGATTTCCTGAAACGCTCTTGACATCACCGTCCGCAAATTATTATCCACTTGGATAAATATAAAGGGAGGATGTCAATGAAGAGCATTATCGTGGCGTTGATGGGGTCGACGCTGCTCGCAAGCGGGGCTTATGCGCAAGAAAGCGCTCCGCTGCCCGATCCGGCGGCCGAAGCTGCCGGCGGCGACGAGATCGTCGTGACCGCGCAAAAGCGCGAACAGTCATTGCAGGACGTTCCGCTATCGGTTGCCGTTTTGAGCGGGGAGCAGCTTAGCGACCGCAACATCACCGAAATTTCGCAGCTTCAGACGACGACCCCGAACTTCTCGTTCCAGGGCAGCAACAACCCGCGCGGCGCGGGGATTGCGATCCGGGGCATCGGCACGAACAATTTCTCCTCGGCGATCGAGGGTTCGGTCGGGATCGTCATCGACGGCGTACCGATCGGGCGACAGGGCGCGGGCATGACCGACCTGTTCGATATCCAGCGCGTTGAAGTGCTGCGCGGTCCGCAAGGCACGTTGTTCGGCAAGAATGCGTCGGCGGGCGTACTCAATATCGTCACCACCGATCCCAGTTATACCTGGGGCGGGCGGGTGCAGGCGACCTATGGCGAGTTTGACGAGTTCGTGCTGCGCGGGACGGTCACCGGCGGCATCACCCAGAATCTCGCCTTCCGCGCGTCGGCCTATCTGACCAAGCGCGACGGCTATATCCGCAACGTCTTCGATGACAGCAAGCTCAACGACCGCGACGAATGGGGCGGTCGCGCCAAGCTGCTCTGGGAGCCCGCCGACAATATCCGCGTCCTTGTCGCAGGCGACTATTCGTCGCGCGATGCTGCGTGTTGCATGTGGACGATCCGCAGCTTCGGCAACAATGCGCGGGTCCGGACCCAGGTGAACGCCGCGGGCATCGTCCCCGGCCCGAACAATCGCGAGGTTGCGCTCGACGGCGACACCTTCATCCGGCAGGAAACCTATGGCGGATCGGTGCAGGTCGATGTCGAAAGCGCAAGCGGGATCACGCTGACGTCGATCACCGGCCTGCGCTGGTGGGATGCCGTCGACAATAATGACGCCGACCAGCGCCCGACGCCGGCGCTCAACATCAACAATGGCGACAGCCATCAGCGTCAGTTCACGCAGGAACTGCGCCTGACCTCACCCTCGGGCCAGCCGCTCGAATGGGTCGGCGGGCTGTTCCTGTTCAATCAGGACTATGAACTGGGCAATTCGCAGCAGGGGACGTTCGATCAGACCCTGCCTCCCGGCGTCCAATTGTCGCGCGCTATCTTGGTCGAGAATTATACGCAGAATTTCGCGGCCTTCGCCGATGCAACTTATCACCTCAGCGACCGGTTCAACGTCTTTGGCGGACTGCGATACACCGTCGAGCGGCTGAACACGCATTTCCGTCGCTTCCCCAATCCGGGCACGGTCTTGCTGGGGCCGCGCGTCGACCAGAAGTCGAAGCGCGTCGACGGCGCGTGGACCTGGCGCCTCGGCGCGCAGTTCCGCCCCACCGAAGAGGTTACGCTCTACGGCAGCGTCGCGCGCGGATTCAAGGGCGGCGGCTTCAACGCGCTGCAGGACTCAACCGTGTTGCGCACGGTCGAACCCGAAATCCCGACCTCCTATGAAATCGGCGCCAAGACCGAATTGTTCGATCGCCGCGTCCGCTTTAACATCGCCTTCTTCAGTACCGATTTCGACGATTTCCAGGCGCAGGCGATCGGGGTTTCGGACACCGGAACGCTGGTGTTCGACGTCATCAACGCAGGTTCGCTGCGCACGCGCGGTGTCGAGGCCGACATCAACATCAAAGCAGGGGGCGGGTTCACGCTGATGGGCGGCGCGGCCTACACCAAAGCCGAATATACCGACTTTGCAGGGGCGCCCTGCTATTTCGGCCAGACGGTGGCGCAGGGCTGCATCGTTTCGGGCGGCCAGGCGCGGCAGAATCTCACCGGCAAGGAACTCGCAAACGCGCCCAAGGTCACAGCGAACGCCACGGCCCGCTACGAAACCGAGGTCACGGCGGCGGGCGCGAGCGTGTTCGGCCAGCTGTCCTACGCCTATCGCGGCAAGACCTTTACCGCGCTCGACCTTGATCCGAAATCGGTGCAAAAGGCCTATGGGTTGCTCGATGCGCAGCTGGGCTTCGCGCTGCCCGGCGACCGGATGCGGGCGTGGATCTGGGGCAAGAATCTGACCGACAAGAGCTTCGTCGAGCTGATCTATGACACGCCGCTCGACACCGGCGGCCAGTCGCAATTCTTCCCGTCAACCGCCGCGCGCCAGTTCGGCGCCACCGTGGAGTATCGGTTCTGATGAACATGCTCGATCGCCGCAGCCTGATGGCCGCACTGGCGCTGGCGGGCGCGGGGGGTGTTTCGACCCTCGCGCTCGCGAAGTCGAAAGCCCCGGCGGCGCGTAAGCGCCCGCCGAACTTCATCGTCGTCCTCGCCGACGACCTTGGATATGGTGACATCGGCGCCAATGGCTCGCGCGCGATCCGCACGCCGAACATCGACCGGCTCGCCGCCGACGGGTTGCTGATGACCGATGCCTATGCGTCGGCCAACATCTGCACCCCGTCGCGCGCCGGCCTGCTCACCGGCCGTTATCCGATCCGCACCGGCCTTGCCTGGCAGGTGATCCAGGCGAACGACACCAACGGCCTGCCGCCCGAGGAGGTGACGATCCCCGAAGTGCTTGGACGCGACTATGTTTCGGCACTGATCGGCAAATGGCACCTTGGGCACACGCCGCCCTTCTGGCCGCCGACGGTGCAGGGTTTCGACCTGTTCTTCGGACTCCCTTACAGCCACGACATGAAGCCGCTGTCGCTCTACACCGCGGGCAAGGGCGTTGAATTCACGCAGGAAGACGTCGACATGTTAGCGCAGACGCGGCGCTTCTTCGCGCGCGCGGGTGACTTCGTCGAAACGAACCAGAGCCGCCCCTTCTTCCTTATGCTGGCGCTGACCGCGCCGCATATTCCGCTTCATCCGAGCAAGGAACATGCCGGCCATTCGCCCGCGGGCGATTATGGCGACGTCGTCGAGGAGGTCGATTCCGAGCTTGGCCGCCTGCGCGAGCAGCTCGAGCGGCTGAACCTTCAGAACGACACCTACGTCATCGTCACCTCGGACAATGGCCCTTGGTTCGAAGGATCAGCGGGCGCGCTGCGCGATCGCAAGGGCGGCGCGGGATGGGACGGCGGATACCGCGTTCCCTTCGTCGCATGGGCGCCCGGCCGCATTCCCGCAGGCAGTCGCAGCAATGCGATCACGATGAATTTCGACCTGCTGCCAACCTTCGCAGCACTTGCCGGCAAGCCGCTTCCCAAGGGGCTGATCGTCGACGGCAAGGACATCAGCGCAGTGTGGCAGAAGGGCGAGCCCAGCCCGCACGACGCACTAATCCTGTTCGACAATGAAAAGGTCGCGGCGATCCGCACCGACCGCTGGAAATTCGTCGCGCGCAGTTACTACCGCGAATATGACCTGCCGCTCGCGCGCATCGGCGCCAACCTCCTCTTCGACGTGCGCAGCGACCCCAGCGAGGATTATAATCTGGCGACGCGCCATCCCGATGTCGTGAAGGATATGCGCGCACGCTTCGACCAATATCGTCAGACGTACGAACCGCTGGGGCGCAAGAAGGAGCCCGACCGGCTTCCCGGCGGGAAGACCCTGCCCTGATCCATCCGTCATTGCCTGTGCCGGCCCGTCGCTGGTATTGGTATCCAGTTGATTCAAATCCGGGGCAAACAGATTGCAGTCGAAAACGGGACCGAAAAGAAAAGCCCAGGACCGCGGTGTCGCGACGCGGCAGAAAATTGTCGAAGAAGCGCTGCAACTATTCTCACGCCACGGTTTCGACGGCGTCGGGATACGTGAAATTGCCGAGAGCGTCGGCGTCCAGCACGGGCTGATCAAATATCATTTCGGCACGAAGGATGAGCTGTGGCGCGAGGCCGTCCGGCTGCTGTTCACCCGGATGAGCGAGATTTTGCGCGCCGAGCCTGGCGAGGCCGATCTGCCACCATATAAGGCGTTCGAAATCTCGCTTCGACGCTATGTCCGCTATTGCGCCGAGCATCCCGAACATGCGCGGCTGATGGTCCAGGAATCCTTTCGCGACAACGAACGGCTGGCCTGGGCGTCGGAGAGCTTCATTCGCCCCAGCCACGACCGGATATTCGCGCGATGGAATGCGCTGATGGACGACGGGACGATGCCGCGGGTGGATCCCACGTTGATGGTCTATGCGATGACAGGTGCCGCCCAGTCGATCTTCAATCTCGCCGCCGAAGCCAAGCTGACGCACGGGATCGACGCGCTGTCGAACGAGACGATAGAGGCCTATTCCGACGCCATTGTCTCGCTGTTCATGCCCGGCCTGAAGGCGATCGAAAAGTCCGGTCAAAAATAATTATCCATCTGGATAAAAATTAGAGACAGGCGAATTTCGTTGCGATAAGCTCCCTAAAAAAGAGGGAGAGACAATCATGGCCGATGTCAGCGGCGGGACGGTAAGACAGCCCGCTTCCATGGAACAGCCGCGTCTGTCGACCGGAGAGGTCGTGGCCTATGGTTCGGGCGACCTTGCCTTCAATCTCTACTTCACCTTCTGCTCGCTGTTCCTGCTCTATTTCTACACCGACGTGCTCGGGCTCTCGGCCTCGGTCGCCGGGTTGATCATCATGGCGGCGCTCGTCTGGGAAGGTATCACCGACCCCGCGATGGGCGTGATCGCGAGCCGCACGCGCAGCCGCTTCGGCAGCTATCGCCCCTATCTGTTGTTCGGCGCACCGCTGCTCGCATTTGCGTTTATAGCGATGTTCCTGCCGCTGGGACTGTCGGGTAACGCCCTCGCCGCCTTCTGCCTCGCGACGCATATCCTGTTCCGCACAGTCTACACCGTCGTGAACATCCCCTTTGTGGCACTGTCAGCCCGGATGAGCGCTGACTCGCTCGCGCGGTCGCGTCTTGCCGGCGCGCGCATGTTGTTCGCGATCCTGACAGGACTGTTCCTCGCCGCCGCGACGTTGCCGCTCGTCGCCCGCTTCGGCGGCGGACGCGAAGGGTTTCTGTGGGTCGCCGCGCTTTACGCGGGTATTGCGACACTGGTCCTGCTCAACTGCTTCAGGAAAACCCGCGAAGCGATCGGCGAAGCGCCCGACGCACATCCGACCTTTGGCGCGATGCTCGGCGCGGTGCGGTCGAACCGCGTGTTCCTGCTGCTGCTCGGCGCGACGCTGGTGGGTTCGATCGGTTATGCGATGGGCGGCAAGGCGCTCCTCTATTACATGAAATATTATGCCGGGTCGGAGGAGACGATCACGATCGGCCTGACGGTTTCATTGGCGGCCGCCGCGCTGTCGATGCTGTTGTGGGTCAAGCTGACGCAGCGCATCGGAAAACGCGCGGTGTGGCTCAGCGGGATCGCGATCAGCGCGACCGCGAATATCCTGATCTTCGCCCTCGCGCCAAAGGCGGGACCACTACTTTATGGCCTGCTCGGGCTCACTGGGGTTGGCAACGCCGCCTTCGTCCTGACCTTCTGGTCGATGCTACCCGACACGGTCGAGGTCGGCGAATGGCAAACCGGCCTGCGGGCAGAGGGCGCTCTCGTCGGCTTCCTCGCCTTTACCCAGAAGGTGGCGCTGGGTGTCGGTACCGGCCTGATCGGCATCCTGCTCGACATCATCGGCTATGTTCCCAACGCACCGCAAACCCCCGAGGCGCTGACCAGCATCCGTGGTTTCGCCACGATCGTTCCAGCGATGATGGCCATCGGCGCCGGGCTATTCATCTATTTCTATCCCCTCGACACGCGTACCCACGCGCGCCTCGTCCGTGCGATCGGATGGCGCAATGCACGCCGCCGCGGGGGCCCCTCCACGACAAATATGGACAAATGACATGAGCGATCAGCAATTTGATTTCGCGCCCCGCCGCGGCGCTTCGGACGAATGGATCGCCGACACGGTCGATGCGATCATGGCGCAGGCGACGCTCGCCGAAAAAGTCGGCATGCTGTCAGGCCGTGGCTTTTTCCGGGAATTCATGGCCGACGACCGGCTGTGGGGCGCGCGCCCCTATCGCGCTGGCAGCGGGATCGAGCGTCTAGGCGTCCCGCCCCTGTGGTTCACCGACGGCCCGCGCGGCGTTGCGCGCGGCCAGAGCACCTGTTTCCCTTGCACGATGGCGCGCGGCGCGACCTTCGACACCGACCTTGAAATGCGGATCGGCGAGGCGATGGGCAAGGAAATCCGTGCGCAGGACTGCGACCTTTCGGGCGCCGTCTGCATCAATATCCTGCGCCATCCCGCGTGGGGCCGCGCGCAGGAAACCTATGGCGAAGACCCGCATCATCTAGGCGCGATGGGCGCAGCACTGGGCGTCGGCATCCAGACGCAAAATGTGATCGCCACGGTCAAGCATTTCGCGCTGAATTCGATGGAGAATGCGCGCTTCAAGGTCGATGTGCAGGTGAGCGAGCGTGCGCTTCACGAAATCTATCTGCCGCATTTCAAGACCGCGCTCGATGCGGGCGTCGCCACCGTTATGAGCGCGTACAACAAGTTTAACGGCGAATATTGCGGTCAGCACCACGGCCTGCTGACCGACATATTGCGCGGCGAATGGGGCTTTTCGGGCTTTGTCCATTCGGACTGGGTGATGGGGCTCTACAAACCCTATGCCGTCGCCGCCGGACTCGACATCGAGAATCCCGAACCGCAAATCCTGGGCGACAAGCTGATTGCAGCGGTCGAGGCAGGCCATGTCGCCCCCTTCGTGATCGACCGCGCGTGCCGCAACATCCTGCGCACGCAATATCGCTTCGCCTGCGTCGCCGATCCGCTGACCGAATATCCCGCCGAGTTGGTCGCATCGCCCGAGCATGTCGCGCTCGCGCGCGAAGCCGCACAAAAGTCGATCGTCCTGCTCGAAAATGACGGTGTGCTGCCACTCGACCGTAGCAAACTGCGCCGGATCGCCGTTCTCGGCCGGCTGGCCGAGCTTCCCAATACCGGCGACATGGGATCGAGCCGCGTGCGTCCGCCCTATGTCGTCACCCCGCTCGATGCGCTCCGCGCCAGGCTCGGCCCCGATGCCATCCAAACGGGTGACGAGGACGACATCGACGCCGCGGTGGCCGCAGCGCGCGCCGCCGATGTCGCACTGATCGTCGCCGGCTATACCGCGCGCGAGGAAGGCGAATATATCCCGGGCGACATCACGCTGGGACAGGAAGACGACGGCCGCGGCGGGCGTCCGGCGATCGGTGGCGACCGCCTCTCGCTCGAACTGCCCGCCGAACAGGTCGCCCTGATCGAAGCCGTCGCGGCGACGGGAACGCCCGTCGTCGTTGCGATTGTCGCGGGCTCCGCCGTGCTCGTCGAGGGCTGGCGCGCGCAAGCGTCGGCGATCCTCCAGACATTCTACGCAGGCATGGAAGGCGGCAATGCGCTGGCCGACATATTGTTCGGCGACGTCAGCCCCTCCGGCCGCCTCCCCTTCACCGTGGCGCGCGATGCCGGCGATTATCCCCATTTCGATCGCGACGCCAACGCGATCACCTATGACTATTGGCACGGCTATGCAAAGCTGGCGCGCGACGGCACCGAGCCGCGCTACCCCTTCGGTCATGGCCTCAGCTACACGCGCTTCGCCCGTCGCGCATTGCGGGCTTCGGTTTCCGGCGAGAGCGTGGGGGTTTCGGTCGCGGTAGCCAATGTCGGAGAACGCTCCGGCGACGAGACTGTCCTCTGTTACATCAAATATCCCGGCGCGATCGAGCGCTGGCCGCTGGCGCTGAAAGCCTTTTCCCGCGTTTCGCTCGCCCCCGGCGAGACGCGAACGATCGCGATGCAAATCAAAATCGACGACCTTCGCTATCGTGACGAACATGATCACGAATGGAAAATCGAGCCCGGGGAATATCAAATTCACATATCCGGCGGCATCGAAGCCGACCTTAAGGCATCGGTGCGGCTCTAGCGGTTTGCCGTTCTTGCCAATTCAGCCACTCGCCCGGTTTCAGGACCGTCACATAGGATCCGCCGTGCCGGCCGGCGTCCTGTAAAGCGCCAAGAGGATCGGGCACCTCCGAGTATCCGTCGGCGCCAACAACGCCGTAATGGATCGGCACGATCCTTTCTGCGCCGAGGATTGTGGCGGCCGCCACAGCCTGTTTTGGTGTGAGCACGGCAGGTTCGTCCGTCGCCGGCTTGCGCCACGAAAAGGTAGCGCCGTTGATGGGCAGGAACGCAGCGTCGAAAGAACCGAACTGTCGGCCCACCCGCCACCAGCCACCGTGCATCATCGTGTCGCCGCCATGGAATATTCTGCGTCCACCGCCCGATACGACCCATGATACCTGAAGATCGCCATAGCCATCGGATGCAGGAACGGGAGTCGCCGTAAAGTCCCCGAAGATTTGCGGCTCCCAAAGGGGGCACGGCCGCTGGCGCACATTGGCGGGCAGCCCGCCGAAAGGGGGCGTGCCGGCGGCATATGCCAACGTCCCTCCGCTTTTCAGCGCTGCTGCAATGGCGATGGCGTCGCCATGATCCGAATGCCTATGGGTGATCAGGACGACACTCTCGCCCACCGGATCATCCACGGCAATCAGCTTGTCGGAAAGGGCGGATCCCCAGACGGTCGGATCGATCAGCGGGTCGATGAACAACGTCGCGGCAGGCAGTTGAAGGCGCATGCCTGCCCAGGCCAGACGTTGAACGCGCAACTGCGGCGGCGGCGGTGCCGCCGCGCGCGCTGCAGTGCGCCCTAACGATGCGACGCTCGCTGCCGCAGCAATCACGCCGCAGATCATTTGCCGACGGCTTGAGCTTTCACCGATATGGAATGACGAGGACAAGGTCACAGGAGATTGAACCCGATAAGCCGCACGCCCGTTTCCGTCCGCGGGTGGTGCTGGCTGTCGGGATCGAAATGAAGATAAGTACCGACACCGAACCGCTGGTCGCCCTCAATGACTTCCCCATCCAGAATGAAGACGTCCTCACCGCCATCGCCATGATGGTCGACGTGAGGCCACTCGCTGCCGGGCGCCATTTCGACAATCCATGTGCGGACGCCGGGACGCGAGGGCAGATCGCGACGAGTGCACCCCGGGCCGATAACGATCGCTTCGCAACTGTCGAATGATACGGGCCTGAGCCCTTTTGGCTGGAACATCAATTTCTCCTCCGATCGCCGCCATTTTATGTATCTTGCGATCATCGAGATAGTTTATTGGGCGATATGCTTCTGTGCATAGAACTCACCGCTTATCATCGGGCTGAGGAGTAGAAGTTGTTGAATATCCCAACCTCGGAGGCGTTGATCGCTGCGATAGAGGCCGCTCGAACAGGTTCGATGACAGCTGCGGCGGAACTGCTGGGAATAACGCATGGCGCCGTCAGTCGCCGGATACTCTCACTTGAACAGTGGCTTGGAACGCCCGTATTCGAGCGGCTCGGCCGCGGCGTTCGACCAACGCCCCAGGGCATTATCTTCCTGCGCCGCGCCGAACGATCGCTAAACGCGATCGAAGCACTTCGATCCGAACTTGGTAGCCGGCGCGATCCCGGCGCCATCCGCATCTCCGCGCTTCCATCGATGGTCAGGCTATGGCTGATGCCGCGGCTACGCCGCCTCGAAGCGATCGCGCCCGGACGCGCGATAGAAATCATTCCCGAACATCGTATGGCGCAAGTCCAGAACCGCGATATGGACATCGCTGTGCGGTATGGCACCGGATCGTGGCCCGGTGTCGATACTCATCCCCTTTTTCCCGACATCGCGATTCCCGCCGCTGCACCCGAACTCTCGGCGCGGTTGGTCGGGATTTCAGCGCAGGACCTGATGAAAGAGACGTTGCTGATCGACGGCGACAGCTCAGATTGGCAGGAATGGGGTCGTCGTGCGGGGGTACAAAGAGCCTTATTGGGATCGAAGCGCCAATTCCTTGATCACGATGTCGCGATCGAAGCCGCCCGTCAGGAACTTGGCGTGATCTTGCTGCGCGTGCCGATGGCGGCATCGGCACTTTATGACAAAAGCCTGCAGGCGCTGCCTTTTCCGCCCATATCCAGCACGCGGGGACATTATCTCGCCGTCCGCGCGGGCGAACGCCGTCCGGACATACTCGCGCTGGTCGACGAATTGAGATCCATCGGCGCCGAAGCCACGGCGCATTTCAATGGGGCCTTTCCCGAAATCGCCGCTCAAATTTTCAACGCGCAGGTCAAGTAGCTGCGCGCGCCCCGACGGACAGCCAAAAACCGCTGGATGTCAGAGAGTGGTATTGCCCGATTGCGTGCAATCTGCCTTTGATCGCATGGCGACAAGAGCGGACCTAGCATCATAGCCGTGACCGATGGAGGCGGGTTGCTTCCGCGACGCTTGGAAAACAGCCGAACATTTGCACGAAATCGAGGCGAGGTCGCGGCTTCAGCACATTCATTTTCAGGTACGAGGCGCCGGCAGCAGAAACGCATTGTCGAGAGCCGCATGATCGAGGCCACCGCCGGGTAGGGGAAATTTTCGATAAAAGCCCTCGATGCTGTCCGCGTCGGCAAGCACGCGGGCCTTAAACCGATGCGCGAGCGAAAGCCGGACCGGCAAGCCGCCGGTAATTTTGATCCAGCTGTTCCAACTTATGCCGACCCGCGTCATGATCTCGCACTGCCCGCCGACAAGTGGGCCGATTTCGTCCACAAGGTCGGGATTGATCACGCACATACGTTGCTTGCTCTCAGTCACTGCAAATTCTCCTCCAGTCCATGTCCGGGCTATTGCCCGGCACCGTGTGGTCGGGACCCAATGCGCAGCCCTTCTCTTGCAGACGCGCGCGGCCACACCATCCAAATTTTATCGCTCCGACTTCCATATTTTCCGCATAATCTCTGAAATTACCCGCATAAGATCGATGATATTTCTATCCCGAATCAAAAATTCTCAGGAGAATCTTCGATGCTTACCGAAGCAGACCATCGCATCCTCAAGGTCATTCAAGCGGAAGGCCGGATTACCAATCAGGAGCTGGCAAATCGCTGTGGCCTTTCGCCTTCCGCCTGCTTCGACCGCCTGAAGCGCTTGCGCGAACAGGAATATATCCTCGGCTTTCACGCCCTGCTCGATCCGAACAAGCTCGACCGATCTTTGCTGATCTTCATCGAGGTGCTCATGGACCGAACCACGGGCGACGTTTTCAAGGAGTTTGCAGCCTCTGTGTCGGCCATGCCGGAGATCCTGGAATGCCACATGGTCGCGGGCGGGTTCGACTATCTGATCAAGGTCCGCGTCCGCGATATGGCGGCCTATCGAACCTTTCTTGCCGATACGCTGGTGCATATGCCGGGGATCCGGGAGACGCGGACCTACGCGGTCCTCGACGAAGTCAAGAATGTGACCAGCCTGCCGTTGTAACATCAGCCAGTCACTTTGAATCGCCCGCCGTGGCCAATCGGCTCTTACGCGCGCCATAAGCCAGATAGACGGCGAGCCCGATCAGATTCCAGAGCAGGAAACGGCTCTGTGTAATCGCCGGAAGGCTGATAAACAGATAGATGCAGCCGAATATCGCCACGAGCCCGACGACCCACGGCATCGGCGCACGAAACACCCGCGGCATGTCCGGTCGACGTACGCGAAGGATGATCAGGCAAAAGCCGACAGCGACGAATGCCGCAAGCGTTCCTGCATTCGCCAGCTCGGCAATTTCGGAAAGCGGGAAAAAGCCCGCGATCGCGGACACAACGATCGCGGTGCCGATCGTAACCGCGACGGGCGTGCCGCGTCGATTCAGCCGGCCGAGGCGTTCGGGCAGCATCCTGTCGCGCGCCATGACAAAGAAGATGCGGCTTTGCCCGAACATGAAGGCCAGGATCACCGTGGGTAAGGCAATGACCGCAACCGCGCCGATCAGCGTCGCGACCCCGGGGTGGCCCAGCGTGCGCAAGACGTGCGCGAGCGGTTCGCCCGACTGCGAGAATTGAAGGAATGGCATCGCGCCCACAGCCGCTGCGGCGACCAATATATAGACGATCGT
>Ga0247823_10001075_pt1 | contig 23010 bp, 23 predicted proteins | sample 13C_PalmiticAcid_2_FD_192426 | JGI IMG/M metagenome (GOLD analysis project Ga0247823, IMG submission 192426) | Soil microbial communities from agricultural site in Penn Yan, New York, United States - 13C_PalmiticAcid_Day30 | ecosystem: Environmental > Terrestrial > Soil > Agricultural land... | reverse complement strand
CCTGCCCTGCCTCGCCCGTGCATTACCAGCACGATCCGGTGCAGACCACGAAGACCAGCGTGCATGGTGCCATCAACATGCTGGGGCTGGCCAAGCGGCTCGATGCGCGCATCCTGCAAGCGTCCACTAGCGAGGTGTACGGGGACCCCGAGGTGCATCCGCAGCAGGAAGGCTACTGGGGGCGCGTCAACCCGATCGGCATCCGCAGTTGCTATGACGAGGGCAAGCGCTGCGCCGAAACACTGTTCTTCGATTACTTCCGCCAGCACCAACTCGACATCAAGGTCGTGCGAATCTTCAATACCTACGGACCTCGGATGCATCCCAACGACGGGCGGGTCGTGTCCAATTTCATCGTGCAGGCGTTGCGCGGCGACGACGTCACCATCTACGGCGATGGCAGTCAGACACGCAGCTTCTGCTACGTGGATGACCTCATCGATGCCATGGGCCGCATGATGGAGACAGAGCGCGGCTTCACCGGCCCGGTCAATATAGGCAACCCCGGCGAGTTCAGCATGCTGGAGCTGGCGGAAAAAGTACTCGCTCTGGTCGGCGGCCGTTCCCGGCTGGTCTTCCAGCCTCTGCCTTCCGACGACCCGAAGCAGCGCCAGCCGGATATCGCGCTGGCGCGCGAGAAGCTGGGATGGCAGCCCCGTATCGAGCTGGAGGATGGACTGAAAGAAACCATCTCCTACTTCCGCCGCCTGCTGCAGGCCTAGGATGACCACGTTCGCCGTCGTCGTCACCAACTACAACTACCGCGCGTTCGTCGAGGCTGCGGTGGACAGTGCATTGGCCCAACGCCATGCGCCACGACAGGTCATCGTGGTGGACGACGGATCCAGTGACGGCTCGCCCGAGCTGCTCCGGCAACGTTACGGTGCCGACCTCAGGGTGACACTCCTGTTCGGCGAGAATGGCGGGCAATTGTCGGCGTTCCGAAGAGGCGTAATGTCAGCCGATGCCGACGTGGTCTGCTTCTTGGACGCGGATGACCTGTGGGAACCCGGCTACCTGGAAGCACTCGCCGGGCTATACGACCAGCGCGCGGATGTTGACTTTGTCTTCAGTGACCTGCAGGTTTTCGGTGACGACAGCGAGCACATCCGCTTCGATGAGAAGCCCGTCGATCTCGGCTTCACGGCCATCAGCACCCTCGTATTCCAGCCCTGGTACGGCGCCCCCACGTCCGCACTGTCGCTCCGCCGTAACTGGGCCGTGCGGACGCTCGACCTTCCCGCTTCCTTCGATGCATTGTGGCGACTGTGCGCCGATGCCTGCGTAGTCCACGGCGCCAGCATCCTGGGCGCACGCAAGTACTTCCTGCCAACCGGCGAGGTACGCTATCGGTCGCACGGAAAGAATGGCTGGTGGGCCACACGCCGCGACCCGGTGTCAATTTACCGCAACCGCATCCGCAACCTCGGCATCATCAACCACTACGCGGCCATCGTCGGCCTCGACCGGTCCGCAGCGGATCTTGGCAAGTACGAGTACCGCACGAAGGTCGCGCCCTCGCGGACGGAGCGCAAACGGTATGCTTCGCTCGCGCTGCGTGGAACGGCCCCATGGTGGAAACGATGGGAGCGGGCGCTTGGGATCATGCTTGGCCGCAGAATGGGGAAGCGATGAATACCAAGCCCGCTTCGCGCAAGCCGCATTCGGTCAGCGTCGTCGTCACGACATTCAATTGGCCCGAGGCGCTGGCGAAGACATTGCGTGCGCTCGCAGCTCAGCAGACACTGCCTGGTGAAGTGATTGTGGCCGACGACGGGTCTGGCCCCGCCACGCGTGACTGCATCGAGCGCATTGCACGCGACTATCCGATACCTCTGCATCATTGCTGGCAACCCGACCAGGGCTTCCGGGCTGCGTTGTGCCGCAACCGCGCCATCGCGGCCGCTTCCGGCGAGTACGTGATCCTGCTCGATGGCGACATGGTGCCGCATCCTGCATTCGTCGCCGATCACCTTGCTGCCGCGCGGCGTAACACCTTCGTGCAAGGTATGCGCGTGCTGACCGATGCCGACGGTCGTGACAGGCTACTTGCCAGCGACGCCTACACCTTGGGGTTCTTCGATCCGGGCATTCGCCGGCGGCGTCACGCCTTGCGCCTGCCATGGTTGTCGCGCTGCATCGCAGCCGTGAGCCCCAGTACGTCCCTGAAAGCCATCAAGACCTGCAACCAGGCGTGGTGGCGTGAAGATCTGGTCGCACTCAACGGCTTCGACGAACGCTACGAAGGATGGGGACGCGAAGATGTTGATCTGGCGGTTCGCGCCATACGGTTGGGCATAAGGCGTCGGTCACTCCGTTTCGCCGGTCTGGCCAGCCATCTGTATCACCCTGAACGCCACGATGGGGAAACGAGCGCCAATGATGCGCTGATCTTCGAAACGAAACACGGACGGCGCACGCGCAGCCTACTGGGCCTGGACAGGCACCTTGAGACGGCTGACCGGGCGTTACTGCCCGACCTGGCGAGTTCTGCAGGCGGAGAACACGCTAACGCAGCATGAAGCATGTGCCAGCAACGATGCGCGGGCGCGCGCTCACTCGTTCCGCATGCCGATGCCAAGCAGCAATCCCAACAGCACCACATATGCACTCGTGCTGAGCGCGTGGGCGAACATGGACTGCGTCAGACCCGAAACCATGTAGGTGGCCACCAGCATGCCGGCCGCCCACGGGGCTCCTGCCGCCACCCCAGTGCATCCCGTGCGGATCTGGTGCACCGCGATTACCAGCGGGACCAGGTACAAGGTCAACAAGGCGATGATCCCGGCGACCCCCATCGTCGCGCCCCACTGGGCGAGATCGTTGTGAGCGTGCTCCAGCCCGCAGAAATGCCGCTCTGCCCCCTGGCAATAGATGCTGGCGTCGATACGCGCCTCGAAAGCGTCAATGCCGATGCCCGTAAGCGGCGCGTCGCGGAAAGCGTCCCATGCCACGGAGAGAAGCGCGAGGCGCGCGCTGATCGGCTTGTCCACCTGGCCTAGCGCGTAGCCGGACACGTCCGCATGCAGTTGGTCCAGCCTGAACTGGGTGGACAGCCATGGCACGGTCCATAGCGCGACGAACAAGGTCGCGAGCACACCGCCGGCGATACCCAGCCGCCGCCACCGGTACTGCGTTGCACCGCCCACCAGCAACATCAGCACCACCAATCCCAGGCCCAGCAGCGCGCCGCGGCTGCCGCTGAGAATGACGGCCACATTGGCCAGCACGATCATCCCCACCAACAGCAGCGGCATCAGGAGACCCCTGCCCGGCGGCCGACAGAACACCGCGACCACCAGCAACGTCAGCACCGCATTCGCGAACACGATCGGGTTCGCCTCGCTGCCAGCCCGCTCGACGCCCAGCCACACCTGCACGATCGAGATGGCGAACGCGATGAGCAGGCCCGCCAGCGCGCCATACCACAGGCTCGACATCCGCACGCCAGTCGTCCATGCCAACCAGGCGCACCAGGGCAGCAGCAGCGCGCGCGAAGGATTGTCCAGCGCTGTCCAACCCGCGCCAGCCGTCCAGGTGGATATGGCCGTGATCGCGACAACGATCAATGCCACCACCAACAACGCATACCAGGCACGTGGGATTGTGCGTCCGCTGCGCAAGAGGTCGGGGAGCGCGGCCAAGGTTGCCGCCAGCATCAGTACCGCGAATACGGACAGTCCCTTGGGCACCACCAGCAGCGCGGCCGCGCTGAATCCCGCCAGCCACGCCAACCCACGCGCGACATCCTGTCGACGATAACTCCTCACCTGTACACCTCGGGTCCTGCGGATTGTGGCGGCACGATCATGAAGGCAGCAGGCGGAACTCCGGGAAACAGAGTCTGAGCCAACCGCTTACTTGTTACGTCAAAGTGATGTGAATCGACAGTTCTCTGCGTGCGGAAGTATGCGGCAATCGAGACACTCCCGGCTCGCGGCACGCTCCATGCAATCGGGTCAGGCCGCGTCCTGCAACGCGGTTCACGCTTTGCGCCATGATGCGTAGAAGAACCCGTCGCGGTCCTCCTCACCGGGCAAACACTGCCGGCCGCCCGCGTCTTCGTGACCCCATGCGTCATCCAGTGCATCCAGCACCGCTTCCGGGTGGCGTGAGCGGAACGCCTCTACCTGTCGTCCGTTCTCTGCGTGCAGAATCGAACATGTCGTGTAGATCAGTTGCCCGCCGCGGGCCAGGACATGCCAGGCCGCATCCAGCAGGTTGGCTTGCAGTCGCGTCAGCGCCGCGAGGTCCTCGGCTCGCCGATGCAGCAGCACGTCCGGTTGCCGGCGCACGATGCCCGTGGCGGAGCAGGGCGCATCCAGCAACACGACATCGAACGGCTGGCCATCCCACCAGGACGCCGTATCGGTGGCATCGGCTGCCTGCAGGTGTGCGCTGACACCCACCCGGTCGAGTGTCTCCCGGACGCGCTGCAACCGGCGGGCGTCCACATCCAGTGCAACCAGTCGCAATGAAGGATCACGTTCCAGCAGGTGTGCGGACTTGCCCCCGGGTGCGGCACACATGTCCAGCACGCGGACTCCGTTGGGCAATGCAGCTGCCAGGTCGGCCACGCGCTGTGCGGCGCCATCCTGTACGGAGACATCGCCCTGGGCGAAACCGGGCAACGCCGTGGCGGCCAGCGGTTCGTGCAGTACCAGCGCATCCGCCATGCCTTCTGCGAGGTCCGCCACGATGCCCGCATCCGCCAGTCGTTGCCGGTACTCGTCGCGACTTCCACGAGACCGATTGACTCTCAACCACAGCGGCGCTTCCTGCTGGCTGGCCTCGAAGATCGCCTCGGCATGCTCAGGCCAATCGGCCCTGATCTGCCGGCGCAGCCACTCCGGCCAGAGCGCGTCAGCGGGCACAGCGGGCAGGCCTTCACGCTGCGCACGACGCAGCAGCGCATTCACGACCTTGTCCTGGTGCGGCCTCCCCAGCGCGCGCACGGCTTCCACGGTCGCCGACAGCGCCGCGTGCGGGGGAAGCCCCAGGACGACCACCTGCGCGAACCCCACGTGCAGGAGCGCACGCAACTCGTTGTCGCGCGGCCCCAGCGGCCTGCTCATCCACTGCCCCAGCGCTGCCTCGCTGCGGGCACGCGAGCGCAGCACGGCGAAGCAGATCGCCTCCAGCAACGCGCGATCCCTTGCGTCATCGATGCGGGGCAGGCAGGCGGCCAGTTCCGCTTTCAGCGAGCGGCCACGGTGCATCACGGCATCGACGACACGGGTGGCCAGGACCCGTACCGCGACGCCGGCCTGCGTGTTCATGCCGTCACCAGGTCGCGCCGGGCGTTGAGGTAGTCCGCCGCGGTGATGGCCTTGCCCCCTTCCCGCTGGACGACCCGCAGGCGCAGGACGCCAACGCCGCAGGCGATGTCCAACCCCTGCCGGCCTGCCGCGAGCAACGTGCCCGGCGTGGCGTCGTGGGACTGGTCCACCACGACCGCGCCGTGGATGCGCAAGCGCTCGCCGGCGACCTGCGCTTCGGCCACGGGCCAGGGATTGAAGGCACGCACCTTGCGGGCCAGCACTCCGGCCGGTTGCGACCAGTCGAGCTTCGCTTCGGCCTTGTCCAGCTTGTGTGCGTACGCCACGCCCTCTTCCGCCTGGGGATGCGGCGGCAGGCGGACACCGGCGCGCAGCAGACCCAATGCATCGCGCAACACCTGGGCGCCCAGATCGGAAAGCCGGTCGTGGAGTTGCCCGCCGGTATCTTCCGGACCAATCGGCATGCTCTGCGCCAGCAGCACCGGCCCGGTGTCCAGGCCCGCTTCCATCTGCATCAGGCAGACACCCGTCTCGGTATCGCCCGCCTCGATGGCGCGCTGGATCGGCGCGGCACCGCGCCAGCGCGGCAGCAGCGAGGCGTGTACGTTCCAGCAACCGTACTGGGGAATGTCCAGGACCGCCTGCGGAAGGATCAAGCCATAAGCCACCACCACCATGACGTCCGGTTGCATCTCGCGCAGTGCGTCCTGGGTGGACTTCTTCCTCAGCGAGAGCGGCTGCAGCACCGGGATGCCGCGCTGGATCGCTTCCAGCTTGACGGGCGAAGGGGTCAGCCCGCGCCCGCGCCCCGCCGGGCGATCGGGCTGGGTGTAGACCGCGACGACTTCATGGTGGGCATGTGCGGCGCGCAGGCTGGGCACGGCGAACGCCGGCGTGCCGGCGAAGACGATTCTCATGCGGGTGAGACCTCAGGAAAGGGATATCGGAACGGGCGGGACCAGCCCGGCACCCGATCCCGCCACGCCCGCACGTCAGGCGACGTGCTTGCGCTGCTTGGCCAGTTTCTTGCGCACCATTTCGCGCTTCAGCGGCGAGAGGTAATCGACGAACAGCTTGCCGTCCAGGTGGTCCATCTCATGCTGGATGCAGACCGCCAGCAGGCCATCGGCCCGCAGTTCCTGCGGCTGCCCCTGGCGGTCGAGGAAACGCACGGTGACCGCATCGGCACGGGTCACGTCGGCAAAGATGCCCGGGACGGAGAGGCAGCCTTCCTGGTAGATCTGTTCGCCCGACTTGTCGCTCAGCTCGGGATTGATGAAGACCTGCGGCTGGTTCTTCTCTTCACTGATGTCGATCACCATGAAACGCTGGTGCACATCCACCTGGCTGGCGGCCAGGCCAATGCCGGGAGCGTCGTACATGGTCTCGAACATGTCGTCCAGCAGGCGCTGGAACGCCAACGAGGTCACATGCCCCGCATCCACCGGCACGGCCTTCGTGCGCAGGCGGGGATCGGGGAATTCGAGGATGGGGAGCAGGGCCATGATGCTTCTCTGGATGGGGGCGCCAGTGGAATCCGGCAAGCCCTCACGAATTCTAACGCGGGCGCTTGCTTTGCGTCGGGTTTTCTGGACTATAGTGCTGACCACCTGTCGGGGAATCAGGTAGATACCGCCATGTTTAAATATTTTCGTACGGTTCTCGCCGTTGCGGCGCTGACCGTCGGCACTTACGCGGCCGCTGCCGAGATGGCGGGGAGCCACCCTGATACCTACGTGGTCAAGCGTGGCGACACGCTGTGGGATATTTCGGCGCGCTTCCTCAAGAAGCCCTGGCTGTGGCCGGAGATCTGGCAGGCCAATCCGCAGATCCAGAACCCGCACCTGATCTATCCGGGCGATGTGATCAGCCTGGCCTACCTGGACCGCGTGGCCGTGCAACCGGGCCCGCGCCAGGAAGCCCCGCTGAACGCCATCCCGCTGTCCGACATCGAGGCGTACCTGAAGGATCGTCGCGTCGTCGACAGCTTCGAAAGCCTGCCGCATGTCGCCGGGCTGGATGAAGACCGCCTGCGCGGCTCCGGCGGCCACAACATCTATGTCCGCGGACTGGATGGCGCGCAGCCTGGCCAGCGCTTTGCGGTGGTCCGGCCGACGGCCCGCTTCACCGACAACCCGCGCGCGCAGGACCTGGACTTCCGCGGCAAGACCATCCGCGGCGAAGTGGACCAGTGGAAGGACATCGTCGAACAGAGTGGCAAGGGCGCTTTCCTGGGCTACGAACTGGCCAAGGTCAACGTGGCGACCTTCACCCGGGGTGTCGTCCCGGGCACCGAGGTCAGCACGCTGGTCGCCGACATCGGCGGACATGAGGTCCGCGTCGGTGACCGCCTGATCCCGGTGGACGCGCAGCCCTACGACCTGCACTTCTTCCCGCACCCACCCGCCAGCGATCCGGCCGGCAAGTTGCGCGTGCTGGCGGTGGCGGATGCCCTCACCTCGGGCGGTACGCGCGACGTGATCGCCATCTCCGGCGGCCGCCTGGACGGCGTGGACAACGGCACTGTGTTCTCGATCTGGCGCAATGGCAGCCACACCGCCAACCGCATGGCCCATCCGGAATCCTCGCGTATCAGCGAGTCGCCGAAGTCCGGCGCCGGCCGCGTCAGCCTGCCTGACGAATACGCCAGCCATGCGATGGTGTTCCGCACCTTCGACAAGGTCAGCTACGCGCTGGTCATGGAAGGCGTGGAGGCCACCCGGGTCGGCTACGAGCTGAAGCACCCCGACGCGACCTACTGACCCGCGTCAGGCAATTCCTACGCAAGACCGCGACGGCGCCCGAGGGCGCCGTCGTCGTTTCCGGCCTACGCTCGCGGCATGCATACCGACGACACGATCGCACTGGCCAGACTGGTCCTGGCCAGTGGCCCGGTGCTGTGCCGCCGACGCCTGCTCGACCAGCACGGCACACCGGCGGCGGCCCTCCGGGCAGGAGCAAGCGCCTGGCGAGCGGCAGGAATGGATGACGTACAGATCACCCGTCTGCGCGGCCCTGCCGATGACGCACACATGAGAACACTGGAGTGGTTGCAAGCCCCCGGTCATCACCTGATCGGCTGGCACGACGCGGACTACCCGGCCCCGCTGCGGCAGATCGGAAGCCCGCCGCTCGCGCTGTTCGTCGAAGGCGATCCAACCCTGCTGTGGAGGGCCGCCGTCGCCGTGGTCGGCAGCCGCGCGCCGACCAGCGGGGGACGGGACAATGCCCACGCCTTCGCACGGGCGCTCGCCTCGACAGGGATCGTGGTGGCAAGCGGCATGGCGCGGGGCATCGACGCCGCAGCGCATGAGGCCGCGCTGGCGCTGGGACCCGGCACCACCCTTGCGGTCGTCGGCACCGGCCCGGACATCGCCTATCCCCCGGGGCATGACCGGTTGCGCGATCGCCTGGCCACCCACGGCGCCGTGGTCAGTGAACACCCGCCCGGGACCCCTGCGATGCGCAGCCATTTCCCTTCGCGCAACCGGATCCTCGCGGGCCTGACGCTGGGCACGCTCGTGGTCGAAGCCGCCGAGCGGTCGGGGGCGCTGATCACCGCCCGCCAGGCCGGCGAAGCCGGGCGCGAGGTCTTCGCCATCCCCGGCTCGATCCACAACCCCTTGGCGCGGGGCTGCCACCGCCTGATCCGGGACGGCGCCGCCCTGGTGGAATGCGCGCAGGAGGTCATCGAGGCGGTGGCACCACTGGCCGCAGACCTCGCCAACGCCTTGCGTGGCCGCTTGGGCGAGACTGAATCGGCGGCAATCGCAGGGCCAGGCGAGACACCCTTGCGACTGGACGCCGACTACCAGAAGTTGTGGGAAGGATTGGGTCACGACCCAACAGGTATGGATCAGCTCGTCTCACGAACCGGATTGACGGCTGCGGAACTGTCCTCCATGCTGCTGGTCATGGAACTGGATGGCTTAGTAACGGCAGAACACGGCCGATACCAGAGAAAGACCGGTTTCTTCACCTCCACAGCGTCGATGACGCAGGCCGAGGGGCAATGAAAGAGAGCATCCTGGATGTACTGCTGTACCTGTTCGAACATTACTTCACTGAAGATGCGGACCCCGTCCGCGATCGCGACTCTCTCCAGAACGGCCTGATCCAGGCCGGTTTCAGCCCCGCCGAAATCAGCAAGGCCTTCGATTGGCTCGATGCCCTGGCCGACCAGCGGCCGGCCGCGTCGACGCCGCGCGTGGGCGGCCCCACCCGCGTCTTCCACGGTCCCGAGCTGGAAAAGCTCGACGTCGAATGCCGGGGCTTCCTGCTGTTCCTGGAGCAGCATGGCGTACTGGACGCGGACCAGCGCGAGCTGGTGCTGGACCGTGCAATGGCACTGGACCAGGACGAACTGGACCTGGACGACCTGAAGTGGGTCGTGCTGATGGTGCTGTTCAACCAGCCCGGCTCGGAAGCCGCCTACGCGTGGATGGAAACCCAGATGTTTGCGGACGAACCCGAGCCGGTACACTGAGGCGTTGAAACGCTTCAGGGGGAAGCATGTCGGGTTGGTACTACGCTGACCGGAACCGTCAGCAGCACGGGCCGGTGTCGTCGGAAGAACTGGTCACCCATTACCGTTACGGCCGCGTCGCGCTGGACAGCCTTGTCTGGCGCGAAGGCCTGCCCGAGTGGCTGCCGCTGCGGGAGTTTTCCGCCGAGCTGGGACTGCATGCGGCACCGGCCGATGGCGGCGGGACGCCACCGCCCGTTCCACCGCCGCCGACAGCGCATGTTGCCGCTTCTCCCGTGCAGGAACGCCTGTTGCGCGCACCCGCGCAGCCCGTCGCCAAGAAAGGGATGTCGGGCGGCAGGATCGCACTGATCGTGGCGGCGGCCCTGGTGCTGCCCTGCGTCGGCATCGGCGGCATCCTGGCCGCCATCGCGATCCCTGCGTACAACGATTACACCCTGCGCTCGAAGGTTTCCCAGGCGGTGATCGACAACGTCGAACTGCGCAGCGACGTGAAGGCCTTCCATGATCGCGAAGGCCGCTGCCCCACCAATGGCGAAGGCGGCATCGGCACGCCGGAGAGCTACGCGGGTACCTACATCACGCGCGCCGTCGTCGGCGACTTCGACGACGGCACCTGCGGTTTCGAGCTGGAGTTCGGCAATACCGGCAACGCGCAGATCGACGGCAGGAAGCTGTGGTGGGACATGGGGAGCGACCACACCGAATGGCAGTGCTCGTCGGAAATCGACGACAAATGGCTGCCCATGGAGTGTCGCGGCTGAGCAACGTCGACGTGGCGCGGCAGGCCACGTATTTCATCGGGGATCGAACGCATGACGCACTGGTATTACGCCGACGCCCAAGGGCAGCGGCAGGGGCCGTTCACGGCCGGGGAACTCGGCGGCCATGTCCGCCAGGCGCGGCTGGGCGCGCAGTCCCTGGTGTGGCGAGAGGGACTGGAGGACTGGAAGCCGCTGAGTGCGCTGGCCTCCGAACTGGACCTGCCGGCAGCAGGTGCCGACGACGCCCCTGAACTCCACATCCCCGCCGCAGACGCGCCTTACGCACCGCCTGCGGCACAGATCGCATCGGAACAGCATTACGTGGGCGATGGCGACGTGGTGCTCGCTGGCTTCTGGCGGCGCCTCGCGGCGCTTTTCATCGACTCGATGGTGGTGGGCTTCGCCTACTACCTGGTGCTCATCGTGTGCGTGGTCGTGCTGGGCGTCGGCGGCAGCCTGCTGATGCGCGGCGGGAACGACGCCGAAGGCATGGCGGCGATGTTCGGCATGATGGCGCTGGTCTACCTGCTGTATCCGGTGATCAGTGCGGCGTACTACGTCGGTTTCGAGTCCTCGGGCAAGCAGGCCACGCTGGGCAAGATGGCGGTCGGCATCAAGGTCACCGACATCGACGGGCGCCGCCTGACGCTGGGTCGCGCGTTGCTGCGCTGGCTGGCCGTCATGCTGAACTACCTCACGCTGTACATCGGTTACCTGATCGCGGCCTTCACCGAGCGCAAGCAGGGCCTGCACGACATGGCGGTGGGCACGCTGGTGGTGGACCGCTGGGCGTACACCGCGCATCCCGACTGGCAGCAGCGCGGCCTCGGCACCGCCACGAAGGTGATCCTGGCGATCGCGGCCGTGATCTACGGCCTGATCTTCATCGCCATGATGGCCGCCATCCTGATTCCGCTGGCCACACAATCCTGAAAGGGCAAGGAGACCCTGCATGACCGAGTGGTATTACGTCGATATCCGGCACGAGCGCCAAGGCCCGGTGTCCCCGGAGGCTCTCACGGGGCTCTACCGTTCCGGTGCCCTGACCAGTGCATCGCTTGCCTGGCGGGAGGGCATGAACCAGTGGACGCCGCTGGGCGAACTCGCGGTCGAACTCGGCATCGCGGACACGCGCCCCGTCCCGGCTTCACCGGCGCCCGCCGCGCAGGAGCCCGAACCGGAGCCGGCACCCGTAGAGCGCCCGCTGACCGGCCGGGCCGTTTTCACCGCCAGCGAACCCAGCTATGCACGGCATGCGCCCGCGCATGCCAGCCAGTCCGATGCCGTGGCGGCCGCAGCCGCCGCCACCCGCGCGGTTGCAGCGGGGGAATCCCCGGAGGCGGCCGCGTCGCCCTACGCGGCACCACGCGCGGACATGGGCCGCGTCACCTACAGCCCCCCCGTTGCGGATGGTCACGTGGTGTATGCCGGCTTCTGGAAGCGCGTGGCAGCCAGCTTCATCGACGCGTTCGCCATCGGCATCCCGGTGGGCATCGTGGCCACCATCATCGCCGGGCTGCTGGGCTTGGGCAGTTCGTTCGCCGATGGCTTCTCGGGGGCTGCAGGAGCTTTCAACGTCGGCGAAACTGCCATCTCGTACGTGCTTTCTGCCATGGCCTACGGCTGGTTCCACTCCGCAGCCGGGCTGATGGCCACACCCGGCAAACTGGCCATCGGCATCAAGGTGGTTCGCACCGACGGGGACAGGATCAGCTTCCTGCGCGGCTTCGCCCGCTACTGGGCCACCATACTGTCGGCCGTCATCCTCGGCATCGGCTTCCTCATGGCCGCCTTCACGTCGCGCAAGCAGGCCCTGCATGACCTGGTCTGCGACACGCTGGTGGTCGACAAGTGGGCCTTCACCTCGCAACCCGGGCGCCAGCGCGAAGAACTGGGGCCGGTGGCCCTGGCGGTGCTGATCATCGGCGGCCTGCTGATCGCCGGTGCGGTGATCCTGATGCTGGTGGCCTTCGCTGCCCTGTTTTCGATGAGCCGCTGACCGGCCCCACGGCGCGATCCGGGTCACGGAACCCGGCCCGGCCCCACCACGGCGGCTTGACAGGCCGGGGCCGGCCGTGACACCACTATAAATAGGAAATCTGAACGCCCGGGGCCCCCGCCCCGGGCGTCCGCTTCTCTGGCGCCCGCATCTGGGCCACCCTAGCCGGCCCCGGACGGCCCACCCGAACTCCCCTGAACCCCTGACATGCCCAAGCACCTGCTCATCGTCGAGTCGCCCGCCAAGGCCAAGACGATCAACAAATACCTCGGCAAGGACTTCACCGTCCTCGCGTCCTATGGCCACGTCCGGGACCTGGTGCCGAAGGAAGGAGCGGTGGACCCCGACAACGGGTTCGCGATGCGCTACGACCTGATCGAGAAGAACGAGAAGCACGTCGACGCCATCGCCAAGGCCGCCAAGGGTGCCGATGACATCTTCCTGGCGACCGACCCGGACCGCGAGGGCGAGGCGATCAGCTGGCACATCGCCGAGATCCTGAAGGAGCGCGGCCTGCTGAAGGACAAACCGCTGCACCGGGTGGTCTTCACCGAAATCACGCCGCGCGCGATCAAGGAAGCCATGGCCCAGCCGCGGCAGATCGCCGGCGACCTGGTCGACGCCCAGCAGGCGCGCCGCGCGCTGGACTACCTGGTCGGCTTCAATCTTTCGCCCGTGCTGTGGCGCAAGGTGCAGCGCGGCCTGTCCGCCGGCCGCGTGCAGTCGCCTGCCCTGCGCATGATCGTGGAGCGCGAGGAAGAGATCGAAGCCTTCATCGCCCGCGAGTACTGGAGCATCGAGGCCGAGTGCGCGCATCCGCGCCAGGCCTTCACCGCCAAGCTGACGAAGCTCGACGGGCAGAAGTTCGAACAGTTCACCGTCACCGACGGCGACACCGCCGAAGCGGCCCGCCTGCGCATCCAGCAGGCCGCGCAGGGCATGCTGCACGTCACCGACGTGACCAGCAAGGAACGCAAGCGCCGCCCGGCCCCGCCGTTCACCACCTCCACGCTGCAGCAGGAAGCCTCGCGCAAGCTCGGCTTCACCACCCGCAAGACCATGCAGGTGGCGCAGAAGCTGTACGAAGGCGTCAACATCGGCGACGAGGAAGGCACCGTCGGCCTGATCAGCTACATGCGTACCGACTCGGTGAGCCTGTCGGCGGAAGCGCTGGCCGAGATCCGCGACGTCATCGCGCGCGACTTCGGCACGCAGGCGCTGCCGGACAAGCCCAACGTCTATGTCACCAAGTCGAAGAACGCGCAGGAAGCGCACGAAGCCGTGCGTCCCACCAGCGCGCTGCGCACGCCCGCGCAGGTCGCCCGGCACCTGAGCGACGACGAGCGCAAGCTGTACGACCTGATCTGGAAGCGCGCCGTCGCCTGCCAGATGGTCCCGGCCACGCTCAACACCGTCTCGGTCGACCTGGCCGCCGGCAGCCAGCACAGCTTCCGCGCCAGCGGCACCACCGTGGTCGACCCGGGCTTCCTGGCCGTGTACGAGGAAGGCAAGGACCAGAAGAACGCCGAGGACGACGACGAAGGCCGCAAGCTGCCGCCGATGAAACCCGGCGACACCGTGCCGCTCGACCGCATCCACGCCGACCAGCATTTCACCCAGCCGCCGCCGCGCTTCACCGAAGCGGCGCTGGTCAAGGCGCTGGAGGAGTACGGCATCGGCCGTCCCTCCACCTACGCCTCGATCATCCAGACCCTGCAGTTCCGCAAGTACGTGGAAATGGAAGGCCGCGCGTTCAAGCCCAGCGACGTGGGCCGCGCGGTATCGAAGTTCCTGTCCGGCCACTTCACCCAGTACGTGGACTACGACTTCACCGCCAAGCTGGAGGACGAGCTGGACGCCGTTTCCCGCGGCGAGGAAGACTGGGTGCCGCTGATGGAGCGGTTCTGGGGTCCCTTCAAGGACCTGGTCGCCGAAAAGGCGGAGACCGTGGACCGCAGCGAAGCCACCGGCGCGCGCGAACTCGGTACCGACGCCAAGTCCGGCAAGCCGGTCAGCGTGCGCCTGGGCCGTTACGGGCCGTATGCGCAGATCGGCGACAAGGACACCGACGAGAAGCTGGAGTTCGCCTCGCTGCGTCCCGGCCAGTCGATGCACACCATCACGCTGGAAGACGCGCTGGAACTGTTCAAGCTGCCCCGCAAGCTGGGCCAGGACAAGGACGAGGAGGTCAGCGTCGGCATCGGCCGCTTCGGCCCGTTCGCCAAGCGCGGCAGCGTGTACGCGTCGCTGAAGAAGGAAGACGATCCCTACACGATCGACCTGGCGCGCGCGGTGTTCCTGATCGAAGAGAAGGAAGAAATCGCGCGTAACCGCATCATCAAGGAATTCGATGGCAGCGACATCCAGGTGTTGAACGGTCGCTTCGGCCCGTACATCAGCGATGGCAAGCTCAACGGAAAGATCCCCAAGGATCGCGAGCCGGCATCGCTGACGTTCGACGAGGTGACCAAGCTGCTGGAAGAAACCGGCAAGCCGGTGCGCAAGGGCTTCGGCAAGAAGACCGCCGCCAAGAAAGCCGTGGCGAAGAAAGAAGCCGCACCGAAGAAGGCTGCTGCCAAGAAGGCACCGGCGAAGAAGGCAGCGAAGAAAGCCACCGGCAAGACGGCGACCACATCCGCCAGCAAGAAAACAGCAGCAAAGAAGACGGTGAAGAAGGCGGCATCCAAGGCGGTCGCCGGAGACGACGCTCCTTTCTGACCCCACCACGACGCCGACGACGCCATGCCCATCGAACGGACCATCGAGGAAGCCGCGGAAGTCATCCGCAGTGGCGGCATCGTCGCCTACCCCACCGAGGCGGTGTGGGGCCTGGGCTGCGATCCGTTCGACGAAGGCGCCGTGCACCGGCTGCTGGCGATCAAGCAGCGACCGGTGGAGAAGGGCCTGATCCTCATCGCTGCCACGCTGGAACAGCTCAAGCCGCTGATCGATGTCGCCGCCGTTCCGACGGACCGCCTCACCGAGGTGCTCTCCAGCTGGCCAGGCCCTCACACCTGGGTGATGCCCGCCACCGCGCAAGCCCCCCGCTGGATCACCGGCGTGCACCGCGGCATCGCCGTGCGCGTGAGCGAACACCCGGTCGTGATCGGCCTGTGCCAGGCCTATGGCGGCGCGCTGGTGTCCACCAGTGCGAACCTCAGTGGCAAGCCCGCCGTCAGCGACCGCGACGCCCTGGACCCGCTGCTGCTGCCACGCGTCGACGCCGTCGTCGCCGGCCACACGGGCGGCCTCGCCCGTCCCACGGTCATCCGTGACGCGCTGACCGGCCAATCGCTGCGCGAATGACTGGCGGCCGTACACGGCCGTCCTTCCACCTTCCCATCCCTCCGGCACGCGCGCACCATGGCCGCATGCTCCGCCTCGCCCCACCGCTGTTGACGATGCTGTTGACGCTGTCGCCCGCCGCCATGGGCGCGCAGGCGGCACCCGGCGCCGGGCAGGTCACCATCTACCGCTGCGTGACCGCCAACGGCAGCGTGGCGCTGCGCGATTCGCCGTGCCTGAAAGGCGAGAAGCAGGAAGTCCGCGCGATGCAACGGCCGCTGGATCCCGCGCCACCGCCTGCTGTCGCTGCGCCCACGCCCGCGCCGCCACCGCCCGCGGAGCCGCCGCCCACGCGCGTGGTGTACCTCACCCCGCCGCGGCCGATGTACGAATGCACCACGCCGGAGGGCAAGGTCTACACCAGCGACAACGACGACGGCAATCCGCGCTGGGTCCCGTATGGTGTGGCCTATCCCGCCTGGCCGCGCGTCGGCAGCAGCGCCAGCGTGTCCGGCAGTGTGTCGGTCGGCAACGGCCACCTGTCCTTCGAAAGCGGTGACCGCCGGCCACCGCGTCCCCCGGGTAGCCACCCGCCGGGGCCCGGCCCGGTGATCCTGCCCGGTGGCACCTGGGTGCGCGACACCTGCCACCCGCTGCCACAGCAGGAAGTGTGCGCGCGCCTCTCCGACCGTCGCTACGAGATCCTGCGCCGCTACGGCAGCGCCATGTCGAGCGAGCGGCGCGCGCTAGACTTGGAACAGCGCGGCATCGACGCGCGCATCGCCAACGATTGCAGGAATCCATGAGTCCCCCCGTGCGCGCCACCCCCGCCTGTCTTCCGTTGCTGGTCCTGTGCTGGATCACCGCGACCCCGGCCGCCCACGCGGACGAAGTGACCATCTACCGCTGCACGGATGCGAGCGGCGCACTGACGCTGCAGAATTCGCCATGCCCCAAAGGCATGAAGCAGGAAGCGCGCACCATGCAGGGCGTCAACACGGTGCCGATGACGTCCGCGCCCACGGCCACGTCGCCCGCTTCGCCCACGCAGGCATCGCCGGCCATGGCCACGCCTGCCGCACCCGCATCCGCAATGCCTGCCGCGCCAGCGACCGCCGACAGCGCGCGCCGGCTGCCCCCGCCGGTGCTGTTCCAGTGCACCACGCACGACAAGGGCACCTACGTCACCGAAGACAGCGAACCCGCCTCGCGCTGCGTGACGTTGCGGACGGTGGGACTGGATGGCAACCCGCAATCCGGTGCCGGCCAGGCCTGCGAAGTCGTGCGCGACACCTGCGCCCGCGTGCCCGATGGCGCGCTCTGCGAGGCATGGCAGAAGCGCCTCGACGAAACCGAAGTGGCCTGGCGCTTCGCCCGCCGCGAGAACGTCGATCGGAACAAGGCCGAACACGAGCGCGTCGCGCGCATCGTCAGCGAAAGCAACTGCGGGCAATGACGCTGCGCCCTTGATCCCTGCATCGGCGCCTCGCCGTTGCATGCCCCTCAGTCGCGCGCCAGCGCCTGCAACCGCCACGCATCGCCGAGTCGCCCCTGCATGGCGGCCACCAGTGCATGCATCAACAGCAGGCGCTTGTCCGCCTCCGGCCGCTCCGCACGCACCTTGCGCGCGTCATCGACACCATGCGCGTGATAGGCCGCCAGCACCTGCACCGCCAACTCGTCGCGTCCCGGCGCGCGCGCGACCGGCGCATGGCCCAGCGCGCGGACCATCGCCTCCGCGGTGGACCATGTCGACCACGGATTCTGTCCGGTGATCACCCGACCATCGACCACCGTGTTGTCCAGGTACATCGGGCCTTCCACGTAACGCGCGCCCTTTTCCACCAGGCGGTCCTGCAACAGGTACGGGAAGCGCGCGCGTGCATCCTCGATCAGGAACAACTCTTCCGCGTTGCTGAAGCCAGCCACGCGACGGCCGCGCAGCAGCGGCGTGCCATCGTCCAGCGTCACCTCCAGCAACGCGGCCGGCCCGTGGCACACCGCGCCAATCACACCACCTGCCTGGTACACCGCGCGCACCAGCCGCTGGATGGCCGGATCATCGGGGAAGTCGAACATCGTGCCCTTGCCGCCGACGAAGTACACCGCCGCGTAACGTGCGGGATCCACCTCTCGCACCGACAGGCTGGCATCGAGTTTCCCGCGCGCGACGGCATCGTTGAGGAAGGCATGGTCGGCTTCGACCATGTCCTCGTCATCCCGCCGCATCGGGGGTGATCCCCCTTGCGGACTGGCGATGTCGACGTCATAGCCGTTGGCCCGGAACACGTAGTACGCCCGCGCCAGCTCAGTCAGTTCGAAGCCCGCTTTCTTCTGGCCACCCGGGAAGTGCGAGGTGCTGGTGACCACCGCCAGGATCTTCCCGCGTGTCGGCGGCTGCGCATCGCGCATGAAGGCCAGGTCCGCCACCGTGCTGTCCGGATCCGCAGGCGGCTGCGCATCCAGGTCCAGCGTGTATACGTAGGCGAACCCTCCGAGTCCCACCACCAGCATCGCCGCCAGGCAGGCCAACAGCCCGCGCTTGATCCATCGCCGCATCCCGATACCCTCATCTCCAGGTCGGCACACGCTACGTCGTGCGTGTAAAACGAACTTCAATCGCACCCTCCTTCGCACCGTGGCGACCGTCGCCGCACTGCGGAACATCGCGGACCGCGATGCGGCACGCGTGCGCGGGGCGCTGGGTAGACTCGCGTGTTCCGCCCCGGGAGACTGACCGATGCCGCACGACCCCCTGCCCCGCCTGGTCCGCGAGATGCGGCTGATGCGTGCCTACGCCGGTGCGCTGACCATGGCCTTCATCGCCTTGCTGCTGGTGGCCTTCAAGGCGCCCGACCCGCATTTCGAACGGTTGTCGGTGGAGCGGTTGGACATCGTGGACGCGGACGGCACGCCGCGCGTGGTGCTGGCCAACCAGCAGCGCTTTCCGCCGCCGATGTTGAATGGAGAAACCTTCAAGCGCGCCGTCACGCCCGCGGGACTGGTGTTCTACGACCGCAAGGGCAACGAAGTCGGCGGCCTTGCACTCACCGACGTGGAGGCCGGCAAGGTTTCGGCGCTTGCCTTCGACAATCCCAACATGGACGCCATCGGCCTGCTGACGCGCATCGGCGCCGACGGCGAGCCCATCAGCAGCGGTCTGCAGATCAACCAGGCCGTGCCCTCGCACGTGAAGGTGCTCGACGCGGCCAGGCAGGCCACGCGCCGCATCGTGATCCAGAACGAACGCAACGATGCCGAGATCCTGCTGGCCGACGCGAGCGGCAAGGACCGCATCCGCCTGCGCGTGGATCGTGCCGGCGACGCCCGCATCGAAGTGCTGGATGCGGACGGCCGGGTGGTTTTCAGCGCGCCGGAGGCGGCCGCCCGGACACCCTAGCGCGCGGGTCGACGGCAGGCCTGGGGCGCCAGGGCGTAGTGAAGCTGCCTGCTCGCATCCGCGGCGATGCGATCGGCGTCGCCGAACGCACTGTAGGCGAAGAAGCCGGACAGCGTTGCACCGGGTTCGACGCGCACCTCGCCGCAACCACCGGGGCAATAGACACTGACAAACTGACCCTGGAGCGGCAGGATTCCCGCCGCCGTCTCCAGGTACACCCCGGTGTTCTCGGCACGCAGCGTGCCCGGGGAGAGCGGCCAGCTGTCGCTGGACACGCACAGCGCGCGGTCGTGGCGCGACTGCAGTACCACGTCGAAGCGACGTTCCGCAGGATTGTCGCGGATATCCAGCTGATAGGCGTCAGGCGCCAGCGGTGCGCGCACCGAGGCGCAGGACGCCATCGCGATGACCAGCACCACCGCCATCCCGATCCGCTTGCCCATGCGCATCTCCATCGTCAGAACCCGTATCGCAGGAACCCGCCATCCACCGCTATGCACTCGCCGGTGACGTAGCTCGCCGCCGGCAGGCACAGGAAGGCGACAGCCCCGGCGACTTCTTCGGGTTCGCCGATGCGGCGCATCGGGGTGCGTTCGATCACTTCGTCGTAGTAGTCCGGGTCCGACAGGGGCCCGGACGTACGGCGCGTGCGGATGTACCACGGCGCCACCGCGTTCACGCGCACGCCGTCCTCGGCCCACTCGGCGGCCAGGTTGCGGGTGAGCTGGTGCAGCGCGGCCTTGGTCATGCCATAGGGCGCGCCGCTGCGCACGGCGGTCATGCCGGACACGCTGCCCACGTTGACGATGCACGAGGCGGCATGCCGCGTCAGCAGCGGATGCGCGTAGCGCGACAGCTCGAATGCCGAGAACAGGTTGGTCTCGAAGATGTTGCGCCACTCGTCCTCGGTGTAGTCCACCGCCGCGCGCGTGACGTTGCCGCCAGCGTTGTTCACCAGGATGTTGAGGCCGTCATCGTGGTCTTCCACCCAGTCCAGGATGGCCCGGCGATCCTCGTCGTCCGCCACGTCGGCAGCCAGCGTGCTGATACCGCGCTCGGGGAATTCCTCCGCCAGTTCGGCTCGCGCCGCCTGCAAGGCATCCTCGTCGCGCGCCACCAGCAGCACGTCGGCACCGAAACCCAGCAGCTCGCGCGTGATCGCCAGCCCGATGCCCGCACTGGCCCCGGTCACCAAGGCCAATTGCCCGTCCAATCGCCACCGGTTCGCCGCCACATGCGTCTCCTTCATCGATGGGCGTAGCATAGCGCCACGTCACAGGAGGACCGTCGCCATGATCCGGATCCGCCTCATCCTGCTCGCCCTGCTCACCCTGGCGTGCGTGGCCTGCCGCGCCCCCGAGCCGCCGCCGACCGACGAGCCGCCGGAACCGCAGGCGGGCAGCGACAACGGCACCTCCTGATTCATCGATCACGCCCCTGCGCCAGCGTCGGGCGTCATCGATGGTTTCCGGGATAAAGTGCACTCGACCGATACCGCTCCTCGGACTGTGGCGGGGCTATGACCAGCTTATCGATTCAGCGTGCGCAAGCCGTGCCGCCCAGATGATGCCTCAATGGTGATCATCGAAGCGATGTGGTCGGCGCTGGAGCGCGAGGACTGAAACCTCATTCCATCGTTCGCCCACTTCAAGCATTCGACACTATGGCGAGGCCAGGCCGTCCACCTGATATAGAAGCCGACATCTGCTTCCTGAGCTCCGAAGACAGTGGCAAGTCAGGCCCGATCCACTCCGGATACAGGCCACACCACGACTTTGGCCTCGATGGCATGCTCAATGACGCATATCACGAGTACATCGGCGTCGAATCCATTCCCCCGGGACCACCGCACGAGCGCAGCTCTGGTTTCTCGCACCCGAGTATCAGGCTGGCCGCCTCCATCCTAGATTCAAGTTCATCGTCCAAGAAGGCTCGCACATCGTGGCCCACTGCGTGGTCGTCCACGTGGTCAATCCGACATTGCAAGCAGTTGTTTGAGAATCCTGCCTGATCACACGACCTCGCATGAACTCGCTCTGGCAATGCGGTCGTTGCTGATCACCCAAGCTCACACAGCGGCACTTCTCCCGGCCGCAGCGTCAGCACGCGAGCGCCGGTCCGCGTGACCGCAACCGTGTGTTCGAACTGGGCGGAGAGTTTTCCGTCGCGGGTGTAGACCGGCCACTGGTCCGGATGCGAGCGGATCGCCGCCTTTCCCTGGTTCAGCATGGGCTCGATGGTGAACACCATGCCCTCTTCCAGCTCAAGACCGGTGCCCGGGGTGCCGTAGTGCAGGACCTGCGGGTCTTCGTGCATCTCGCGACCGATCCCGTGGCCGCAGTATTCCCTGACCACGCTGTAGCCGTGCGCGCGCGCATACCGCGCGATGGCATGGCCGATGTCGCCCAGCCGCGCACCGGGTCGTACGGCAGCGATGCCCTTCCACATGGCGCTGTACGTGGCCGCCACCAGGCGCCGCGCCGGATACGCCACCTCGCCGACGAGATACGTGGTGCTGGAATCGGCGATGTAGCCGTTCTTCTCCAGCGTGATGTCCAGGTTGACGATCTGGCCGCTGCGCAGCACATCCGCCTCCGACGGCATGCCATGGCAGACCACGTCGTCGATCGAGGCATTCAGCACGTACGGGAAGTCGTACTGCCCCTTGCTGGCGGGCCGCGCGTGCAGGTCGTCCACGATCATGCGCTCGACGAAGTCGTTGATCGCCATCGTGCTCATGCCTTCCAGGGTGAGCCTGCCGAGCGCGTCGAACACGGAGGCCAGCAATGCGCCGGCCTCCGCCATCAACGCGAGTTCGGCCTCGCGCTTGATCACGCGTGTCCCGGGCGCACCGGCTGCGGTTGCACACCCGCCGCGCGCAGTTCATTGGCGACGATGTCCTGGAAGCTCAGTTCCGGGTGCATCTCGCACAGCATCCCGACCTTGATCCAGAAGTTGGCCTGCGCATTGATCGAGCGGTGACTGACGGTGCAGGCGCGGCGGAGCTGGTCGTGCAGTGCGTCGTCGATGTTGACGATGCCCATGGAGGTGCCTTGAGAGGGGATGGAGTACATGAATCATATATGTTTCATATATTCACTGCCAGCCGGGCGATCCTGCACTCCGCGACCTGCATGGCAGGCGATGCCGCAAACGCAACGGGCCGCGCGGTTTCCCACGCGGCCCGTCGATCACGCGATGACGCGATGAGGTTCAGAACCCGCAGAAGCAGTACGCCAGGCTCTTCACCGGGGCACCGTGGCGGTCGTTGACGGCTTCGTCGACGAAACGCAGCTGTGCTTCCATCTCCGGCAGGCTGCGCGCCAGCAGGGCGCGGGCGAAGTCGGAGTCCTTCAACCACGCCGAGCCCAGGCGGCTGCCGGCGAAGCCGCCCATGAACTGCGAGAACGGCGAGGACATCTTCTCGATGTAGCGCACGCGGTACTTGTCGGGTTCGCCCAGCTTGGCGCGCTTGGCGGCATCGGCCAGCGCCGCGTCCAGGCCGGCGAGTTCATCGACCAGACCGCGCTCCTTGGCCTGCGCACCGCTCCACACGCGGCCACGTGCCACGGCGTCGATCTCTTCGACCGGCTTCTTGCGCGCCTCGGCGACCTTGCCGGTGAAGTCGGCGTAGCCCTTGTCGATGACCGACTGGATCACCTGGCCGACCGCCGGGTCCAGCGGGCGGCTGATGTCGAACGCGCCGGCGAAGCGGGTGGTGCCCACGCCGTCGGTACGCACGCCGATCTTCTCCAGCGTGCGCGGCACGGTGGGGATCAGGCCGAAGATGCCGATGG
>Ga0247823_10001074_pt1 | contig 23011 bp, 22 predicted proteins | sample 13C_PalmiticAcid_2_FD_192426 | JGI IMG/M metagenome (GOLD analysis project Ga0247823, IMG submission 192426) | Soil microbial communities from agricultural site in Penn Yan, New York, United States - 13C_PalmiticAcid_Day30 | ecosystem: Environmental > Terrestrial > Soil > Agricultural land... | reverse complement strand
CGACGAAGGGCGTGCTCCGGGGCCTGCACTACCAGCTGCCGCCCCACGCGCAGGGCAATCACGTGCGGGCCGTCACCGGCGCAGTGTTCGACGTCGCCGTCGACCTGCGCCGAAGCAGCCCCGACTTCGGCAAGTGGGTGGGCTACGAGCTGAGCGCAGAGAACAAACGCATGCTGTGGATTCCGCCGGGTTTCGCGCACGGGTTCCTCGTACTGAGCGACACGGCGGACTTTCTCTACAAGACGACGGACTACTATGCGCCGCAGGCCGAAGGGGCCGTGCATTTCGACGACCCGGACATCGGGATCACATGGCCGCTCGCCGCCGCGGACCTGCAGCTCTCCGGCAAGGACCGCGACGCTCCGGCCTTCCGCGACGCACGCGCCTTCGACTGAAACATCCGTCCGAGGGGTATCCCTGGCAGCCCTGCTGGTGTATCGCGTATCATCGCAACCCGTTCAATGCTTGAACGGATGATCCGGGAGCCCGATGTCGCAGGACGATCTGCACTATCAGTTGTTGCGTGAGCTGACCCGCGAGCCGGCCGCCAGCCAGCGGAACTTGGCCACGGGACTCGGCGTCAGTGTCGGCAAGGTCAACTACTGCCTTCGTGCGCTCGTCGCCAAGGGCTGGATCAAGGTCAACAACTTCAGGCGCAGTGACAACAAATGGGCCTATGTGTACCTGCTCACGCCCACCGGCATGGCCGCGAAGGTTCGGCTGACGAAGGAATTCCTCGAGAAGAAGGAGCGTGACTTCGAGTCGCTTCACGCAGAAATCGAACAACTGAGGTCCGAACTTCCAGAGGGTCCCGCGAGCCGGCCGGCGTCCGACGCGGTCGATACGACGTCACCCCTCTGAGGCTTCGACACCGCTCCGTGCATGCCTCCGGCGGCCCTGCCGCCCGGCTTCCCCACCCCATCCATCCACGAGAAAACGACAGGCGAACATGAAATTGCAGGGCAAGAAGGTGCTGGTCACCGGCGCGGACGGATTCATCGGTTCGCATCTGACGGAACATCTGCTCCGCGAGGGCGCCGACGTCCGTGCGTTCGTCTACTACAACAGCTTCAACTCCTGGGGCTGGCTCGACACCGCGAGCGACGAGGTCAAGCAGTCGATCGACGTGTTCTCGGGCGACATCCGCGATCCGCACGGCGTGCGCACCGCGATGAAGGGCTGCGACGTGGTGCTGCATCTGGCCGCGCTCATCGCCATTCCCTACTCGTACCACTCGCCCGACACCTACGTCGACACCAACGTGAAGGGCACGCTGAACATCGTGCAGGCCGCACGCGAACTGGGCGTCGAGCGGGTCGTGCACACGTCGACCAGCGAGGTCTACGGCACCGCGCGCTTCGTGCCCATCACCGAGGCCCACCCGCTGCAGGGCCAGTCGCCCTACTCGGCCAGCAAGATCGGCGCCGACCAGATGGCCGCGAGCTTCCATGCGTCGTTCGAGACGCCGGTGTCGATCATCCGCCCGTTCAACACTTACGGTCCCCGCCAGTCGGCCCGCGCGGTCATCCCGACCATCATCACCCAGATCGCCTCGGGCGCCCGCCAGATCAAGCTGGGCGCGGTGCACCCCACGCGCGACTTCAACTACGTGCGCGACACGGTGCGCGGCTTCGTGGCCATCGCCGAGTGCGATGCCGCGGTGGGCCAGGTGATCAACGTCGGCAGCAACTACGAGATCTCGATCGGCGAGACCGCCCGCCTGATCGCCGAACTCATGGGCCGAGAGGTCGAGTTCACGAGCGACGAACAACGCATGCGTCCGGCCGGCAGCGAGGTGGAACGTCTCTGGGCGGACAACACCCTCGCCGCCGAACTGGCCGGCTGGCGACCCGAATACGCAGAGAAGGAAGGTTTCGCCCGCGGCTTGAAGGAAACGATCGAGTGGTTCTCGGTCCGGGACAACCTGAACCGCTACAAGGCGGGGCTCTACAACATCTGAGGACGGACGATGGGACAGCAAGCGGTGGTGACAGGAGTCCTCGACGCGGTCCGCTCGGTGCTCGGGCAGGCCGATGAGATGGTCGCGCTCCACGAGCCCGAATTTGCGGGCAGCGAGTGGAAGTACGTCAAGGACTGCATCGACACCGGCTGGGTGTCGTCCGTCGGATCGTACGTCGACCGGTTCGAGCGCGACCTGTCCGCGTTCACGGGCGCCGCCCACGCCATCGCGACCTCGAACGGCACGTCGGCGCTCCACGTCTGCCTGATCCTCGCCGGCGTCGAACGCGGCGACGAAGTGCTGATGCCCGCGCTCACGTTCATCGCCACGGCCAACGCGGTCGCCTACCTGGGCGCGACACCCCACTTCGTGGACTCCGAGACGATCTCCCTGGGGGTCGACGCGCGCAAGCTCGAGGACCATCTCCAGCAGACGGCGGAGGTGCGTGACGGCCGCTGCGTCAACCGCCAGACCGGCGCCACCATTCGCGCGCTCGTGGTCATGCACGTCTTCGGCCATCCTGGGGACCTGGACGCCCTGGACGCGCTGGCCCGCCGCTGGCACATCGTGCTCGTGGAGGACGCGGCCGAATCGCTCGGTTCATACCACCACGGCCGCCACACCGGGAACGTCGGCCGGATCTCAGCGCTCAGCTTCAACGGCAACAAGATCGTCACCACTGGCGGGGGCGGCGCGATCCTCACGAACGATCCGGACATCGGGCGGCGTGCCAAGCACCTGACGACCACCGCGCGGGTCCCGCACCGCTGGAACTTCATTCACGACGAGGTCGGCTACAACTACCGGCTGCCCAACCTGAACGCGGCGCTCGGTTGCGCGCAGCTCGAACGCCTGCCGGCGCTGATCGAGCGCAAGCGCACACTCGCCTCGCGCTACCGCACGGCGTTCGCGGGCGTCGCGGGGGTCCGCTTCCTCGACGAACCGGCCGGCACGTCGTGCAACTTCTGGCTCAACGCGATCGTGCTGGACGCCGACTGCAAATCGCTGCGCGACGACCTGCTGGGCGCGCTCAACGACGCCAAGTACATGTCCCGTCCGGTCTGGACACTGATGCACCGCCTGCCCATGTTCACGGCCTGCCCGCGTGCGGACCTGTCCGTGGCCGAGGACATGGAAAGCCGCATCGTCAACGTCCCGAGCAGCGCGAAGCTGGGAGACTGACCCCATGTCCCGCCGCATCTGCGTGGTCACCGGCAGCCGGGCCGAGTACGGCCTGCTGTACTGGGTTCTGCACGACCTTCGCGAACGCGATGATGTCGAACTACAGCTCATCGTCACGGGCATGCACCTGTCGCCCGAGTTCGGGATGACGGTCGAATCCATCGAACGGGATGGTTTCACGGTCACGCGACGTGTCGAGATGCTACTGTCGAGCGACACCCCGAGCGGCATTGCGACGTCGCTGGGCATCGGCGTCATCGGAATGTCCAGCGCCATCGAACAGCTGCGCCCTGACATCGTGCTCGTGCTCGGCGACCGGTTCGAGATCCTGGCCGCGGTCCAGGCTTGTCTCGTGCACAACGTCCCCGTGGCCCACATCGCGGGCGGAGACACGACGGAAGGGGCCTTCGACGAGGGGATTCGCCATGCGATCACCAAGATGGCGCACCTCCACTTCGTCACGAACGATCTGTCGGCCCGCCGCGTGCGCCAGCTCGGAGAGGATCCTGCCCTCATCCATGTGGTCGGAAGCCCCGGCCTCGACCACCTGCGCCGCCAGAAGCTGCTCGGCCGCGAGGCCCTGTCGGAGTCGCTCGGTGCGCCGCTGGGCCCACGCAACCTGCTGATCACCTTCCACCCGGTGACCCTGGAACCCGGGGACAGCGAACGGCAGTTCGGGGAACTGCTTTCCGCCCTCGAAGCCGGGCCGGACGATCTGGTCTTCTGGTTCACCCGGCCCAACGCGGACACGGGTGGGCGGGCCCTGTCGTCAATGCTCGACGATTGGGCGGCACGCCACCCGGAACGCTCACGCGTCCATGCCTCCCTCGGTCAGCTGCGCTACCTGAGCCTCATGGCGCAGGCCGACGCCGTGGTCGGGAACTCGTCCAGCGGACTGTACGAAGCGCCGTCGTTCAAGGTGCCCACCGTGAACATCGGCGAACGTCAGCGTGGACGCCTGTCCACCACCTCCGTCATCGACTGCCCTCCGTCTCGCGACGCCATCCTCGACGCACTCACCCGAGCACTGGCGCTCGATTGCAGTGAAGTCGTCAACCCTTACGGCGACGGCGAGTCCGCCGCCCGCATCGTCTCCGTGCTCGCGGACCTCCCGCCGCGAGCCGCCCTCCTGAAGAAACACTTTCACCTGATCGAGGCAGAACTTGGCTGATTCCACTTTCGTGATCGCCGAAGCCGGCGTGAACCATAACGGCTCGATCGACAACGCCTTGCGACTGATCGACGTGGCGGCCGATGCGGGTGCCGACGCTGTCAAGTTCCAGACCTTCCGGGCGGACCAGCTCGCGACCTCGTCCGCCGGCAAGGCGGCCTATCAGGTCGAGAACATGAAGGAAGCCGGCAATCAGCTGGACATGCTGCGCCAGCTGGAGCTGTCGCTGGATCACCACCATGCACTGCTCGAGCGGTGCCGCGAGCGTGGCATACGGTTCATGTCCACGGGCTTCGACGCCGAGGCGCTCGCTTTCCTGGCGACGCTCGACATGCCCGCGCTCAAGGTCCCGTCGGGCGACATCACCTGCGGCCCCTTGCTGCTCCAAGCCGCTCGGTTCCGCATGCCATTGATCGTCTCGACGGGAATGAGCACGCTGGCCGACATCGAAGATGCCCTCGGAGTGATCGCATTCGGACTGCTCAACAACCAAACGCCCGCTGGACGAACGGACTTCACGGATGCGTTCTGCAGCGCCGAGGGGCGAGCCGCGCTCCGGCGCCATGTCACGTTGCTGCATTGCGTGACCCAGTATCCGGCCACGCCGGCCGCCGTCAACCTCCGGGCCATGGACACGATGGCCGCTGCGTTCGGTCTTCCCGTCGGCTATTCGGACCACACCCTCGGCATCGAAGTGTCGCTTGCCGCCGTTGCCCGGGGCGCCACCATCATCGAAAAGCATTTCACGCTGGATCGGAACATGGCCGGGCCCGACCACGCCGCATCACTGGAGCCTCACGAACTCGCTCAGATGGTGCGGGGCATCCGGACCATCGAACTCGCCCTCGGCTCTGCGGTGAAAGGTCCGGCGGTGGAAGAAATGCCGAACCGTCCGGTCGCCCGTCGAAGCCTCGTCGCGGCACGCTCAATCCGACAAGGTGAGGTGTTCACCGAGGAGATGCTGGCGTGGAAACGGCCAGGATCGGGCCTCTCGCCCATCTGGCTTTGGGACTTGGTTGGCCGGAAGGCCACGCGGGACTTTGAGCCTGATGACCTGATCGCCCCATGAACCGGCCTGTGATCATCATCGGCAGCGGTGGCCACGCAGCAGTGATCGCCGATGCACTCCTGTCGGCAAGCGAGACCGTGATCGGATTCACCGACCCGGACACCTCCCGCCACGGTACCCGCATCTGCGGCCTGCCCGTGCTTGGAGGCGATTCCGCCCTTGTCTCGGCCGATCCGCAGAAGGTCTTCCTCGCCAACGGCATCGGAGGTACCGGCGCAGACGCCACGAAGGGGCTGCGCCGCAACGTGCAGCATCGACTGGAGTCGCTCGGCTGGACATTCACCACGGTCCGCCATCCCAGCGCCGTGGTTTCGCGTTTCGCTCACGTGGACGCGGGGGCTCAACTGCTCGCCCGTGTCGTGGTGCAACCGGGCGCTCGCGTCGGCAGAGGTTGCATCGTCAACACGGGCGCCATCGTCGAGCACGATGTGGTGCTCGGGGAGTTCACGCACGTGTCCTGCGGCGCAACATTGTGCGGCGACGTGCATGTCGGTGAGAGCAGCCACATCGGAGCCGGCGCCGTCGTCAGGCAGGGCGTGCGCCTTGGGCAAGATTCAGTGGTGGGCGCCGGTGCGGTGATGCTGCAAAGCACCGCAGGCGGCCGGATCTGGGTCGGCGTGCCCGCCCGGGAAAGAAAGGCTCAAGCATGAAAAAGTGGGAACTGGCTCTGGTCGGTGTGGGGACGACTCTGCGGGACGCCTTGGTCACGATCGACCGAGCAGGCACACAGATGGCACTGGTCGTCGATTCGGAGCGCCGCCTGCTGGGCACCCTCAGCGACGGCGACGCCAGGCGCGGATTGCTCAAGGGGCTCACGCTCGAAGACGAGGTCTCGGCCGCGATGCATCGCTCACCGACGGTGGCCCGGGCAGGAGATGATCGGCACTCGATTCTCGAGAAGATGCGTCGCCTCGGCCTGCACCAGATTCCGGTCCTCGACGACGAGGGGCGAGTGGCCGGCATGGAGGTCGTCAACGACTTCCTGACCGCTCCCACGCGAGACAACTGGGTCGTCATCATGGCGGGCGGATTGGGCACTCGCCTGGAACACCTGACGCGCGAGACGCCGAAACCGATGCTTCGCGTCGGTTCGCGCCCCCTGCTCGAAACCATCGTGCGCGGCTACGCAGCCCAGGGATTCCGGCGCTTCTACTTCGCCGTGAACTACAAGGCCGAGCAGATCGAACAGCATTTCGGCGACGGCAGCAAGTTCGGCATCGAGATCAGGTACCTCCGTGAAGAACAACGGCTCGGCACGGCCGGCGCGCTGAGCCTGCTTCCGGAAGTCCCTCAACAGCCGATCGTGGTCACAAATGCCGACCTGCTCACGAAGGAAGACTTCGGTCACATGATGGATCGACACGTGTCTTCGGGTGCAGATGCGACCATGGCGGTACGCGAGTACGAGATGCAGGTGCCGTTCGGCGTCATCCGTGAACGCGATGGCTGCATCGAAGCCATCGAAGAAAAGCCCGTGCAGCGATTCACGGTGAGCGCTGGCATCTACGCCATTTCTCCCCATGTCCTCGAGCTCGTCCCCTCCGAGAAGTTCTTCGACATGCCCTCATTGTTCGAAGCGGCGGGTTCACGAGGTTTGCTGGCCCGTTGCCACCGCATCGAGGGCTACTGGCTCGACATTGGGCGCCTGCCCGACTACGAGCGGGCGAACCTCGACTTCGACGAGGTGTTCCGGTGAGAGCCGGGGCCGGGAACAGCATGCCCGATGGGGAGAAGCCATGAACGCCCTGGTCTTCGGCTTCGGCTCGATCGGCATGCGCCACGCGCGCATTCTCGACGAACTGGGTTGCGACGTCGCCGTGCTCAGCAGGCGGGCCATCGATCATCCGAAGCACTACCGCGATCTCGACGAGGCGTTGAACGCCCATGCTCCCAACCACGTCGTCGTTGCCAACGCCACACATGAGCACCACGGCGCGCTGGAGAGGCTCGCTTCGGCCGGCTACCGTGGGAGCGTTCTGGTCGAGAAGCCATTGTTCGATCACTCGCGCCCCGTACCGCCCAACGAGTTCGATCACGTCAACGTTGCCTACAACCTGCGTTTTCATCCGCTGCTCAGACGCATGAAGGACCTGCTGGAATCCCGGCGCATCCTCTCGGTGCAGGCCTACGCCGGTCAGTACCTTCCGGAATGGCGCCCCGCGACGGACTACCGCACGTGCTACTCAGCGGACGTGCAGCGCGGCGGGGGCGTCCTGCGCGACCTCAGCCACGAGCTCGACTACCTCGGCTGGCTGACGGGCTCATGGACAAGTGTTTCGGCCCGCGGCGGACATTTCAGTTCGCTGGAAATTTCGAGTGACGACGTTTTCGCGCTACTGATGAGCACCGAACGCTGCCCGGTCGTTTCCGTCCAGATCAACTACCTCGACAGGAAGGGCCGGCGAGAACTCGTGGTCAACTGCGATGACACGACGATCGCCGTCGATCTCGTTCGCAACGAAATCCAGGTCGGTCGCCACGTGGAAACCGTCGACGTTCCACGCGACGCGACGTACCGCCTCATGCACCAGGCGTTGCTCGCAGGTGATACCGGCACGGTGTGCACTCTTCAAGGGGGCATCGACACGATGTCCCTCATCGACGCCGCGACGGTGTCTGCTCAACAAAATATCTTGGTTTACCGATGACTCGCATCTGCACCATCTGCGCACGCGGCGGTTCGAAAGGCGTGAAAGGCAAGAACGTCCGCCTGATCGGCGGACTTCCACTGATCGCCCATTCGCTCGTGCAAGCTAGGCAATCCGAACTTTTCGACACCATCGCCGTCAGCAGTGATTCCGACGAAATCCTGCGCATCGCCGCCGAGCATGGTGCGGACCACGTCATCAAGCGCCCCGACGCCCTCGCCACCGACGCTGCGGCGAAACTGCCGGTGATCCGGCATTGCGTCGACGAGGTTGAACGCAGAACCAGGCAGTCGTTCGACACCATGGTGGACCTCGACGCCACGTCGCCCTTGCGGAACATCCTGGACATCGGTGGGGTGCTCAAGCTTCTCGACAGCAGCGGTGCAGGCAACGTCATCACAGCCATGCCTTCGCGCCGGTCCCCCTATTTCAACCTCGTCGAAGTCGATGCTCTCGGCATCGTGAGGCTGTCCAAGCCTGGCGCCACCTTCGTGCGCCGCCAGGACGCCCCGGCCTGCTTCGACATGAATGCATCGATCTATGCGTGGCGTCGGACGGCATTCTTCGAACGCAGTAGCCTCTTCAACGATGACACGCGACTGTTCGTGATGCCGGAAGAGCGATCGATCGACATTGATTCGGAACTCGATTTTCAGTTTGTGGAGTTCCTGATGACCCAAACTGCAGGTGACAAGCACCATGAGTGACGTCCTGAAAGACAAAGTCGTCGTGGTCACGGGGGGCGCCGGCACCCTCGGTCGAGCGTTCTCCGCCGCCATCGTGCGAAACGGCGGCACCGTAGTCGTAGCGGACCGCGACATCGACGCGGCCGAAAGCGTGGCGGAAGCGTTACGAGGCGAAGGTCCAGGCGCCGCCCATGCAGTGCCCATTGACATAACGGTTGCAGACTCGATCGACTCGGCCATCTCCGCCTTGCTCGAACGGCACGGGAAGGTGGATGCCGTCGTGAACAACGCCTATCCGCGCAACCCGCGGTATGGGCGGAAGATGGAGGACGTCGCCTTTTCGGACTTCTGCGACAACGTCGGCATGCACCTGGGCGGCTACTTCCTCGTCGCGCAGCGATTCGCTGCCGCCTTCAAGGTCCAGGGCCACGGCAACATCATCAACATGTCGTCGATCTATGGCGTCGTCGCGCCGCGCTTCGAGGTGTACGAGTCGACGCCAATGACCATGCCGGTCGAGTATGCGGCCATCAAGGCCGGTGTACTACATCTGACGCGCTACTTCGCCCAGTATCTCAAGGGCACTGGCATCCGAGTCAACGCGATCAGTCCCGGCGGCATCCTGGACAAGCAGCCACAGGCGTTCCTTGACAAATACAACGCACTGTGTGCGACCAAGGGAATGCTGGACAAGGACGACATCACGGGCACGCTGGTCTTCCTGCTTTCCGAAGCATCGGCCTATGTCAACGGGCAGAACATCGTCGTCGACGACGGTTTCACCCTCTAAGGCGACCACAGCGGATGCGCACCATCGTTCGGGTTTTCAAATCGGTCTTCCTGCCCCATCGCCCCTCTCTCGAGGAGCAGGGGTTCGTCGAAGAAAACCGCAAGCACTGGCAAGCCGCGAATAGCGGCCAGGTCGTTCTCGTCGAGACCGCCCTGGGCACGCCAGCGTCCTTGCTCGAAAAGTTCCTGATCGCCAAGCAGGTAGAACAGGAAACCGGCGCCAGCGCCATCGCGGTACTCAACAGCATCTACCCGACTGCCAGCGAAGCGCACGGCATCGCGTCATCCTTCCGGATCGAAAGGTTCATCTGCTGGTGGCGGGGCTACCTGAACCCCGTGTTCGTGCTGCGCTGCGCGGTCGAGGCGCTCGCCATCATTCGGAACTGCAGCAACGGCCATGGCCTTCTGGACCTGCGGATCAAGGGCATCCACGTCGGCGACCTGCTGTACGACACCTTGATCCGGTACCGGCCCAACTGCTACACGGTGGGCACGCTGGAGGCCAAGGCCCACTTCCGGCTGATCTTCCGCGCGGTATTCAACCTTCACACGTCGATCCGGCTGTTTGACCGCCACGTCGTGAAGGCCATCGTCACGAGCCACACGGTTTACGCCGAGTTCGGCATCCTGTGCCGCGTGGCCCACGCGCGCGGCGCCACGGTCTTCCTGAAGGACATGGACGTGTTCCGCGCCTACGGCCCGGGCTCGAACATCTACGAGCACTTCCTCCGCGTGAGCGAGGGGGAACTGGCCCGCGCTCTGGCCGACGACAACACGATCGCACGCGCAGAGCAGTATTTCAAGAAGCGCCTGGGCGGCGACATCCACCAGGTCGACCTGATCAACGCCTACACGGACAAGCGCCTCTACGGCAAGGAAGAGCTGCTCGGCATGTTCGGCGCCGACAACGGCAGGAAGAACGTGTTCGTGCTGTCCCACGCGTTCTCGGATGCGCCGCACGTCGGCGGCGTGCTGGCCTTCGACGACTACTACGTCTGGCTCAGGGAAACGCTCGTCGTGCTGTCCCGCAACCCCGACGTCAACGTCTTCGTCAAGCCGCACCCCAGCTCGTACATGTGGGGGGAGAAGGGCGCGGTGGAACAGTTGCTGGAGCAGATCGGCACGACCAACGTGCACGTCACGCCGAAGGACCTCAACACGCTGAGCATCAATGGGATCGCCGACCATGTGGTCACCGCGCGCGGCACGGCCGGCCTCGAGTACAGCGGCTTCGGCATCCCGGCCGTCACCTGCGGCGAAGGATACTATTCGGGCTTCGGCATCTCGCACGAGGACACCTCCCGCGAGGGCTACCTCGCCCAGCTGCGAGACATCACGTCGATCGGACCGCTGCCCGAGGCGACCAGCCTGAAGGCGCGGGTGCTGCTGTACCTGACCTTCACGAAACTCGCGCGCTCATCGATCGCGCCCGATCGGCACATCTACCCGGGCGACGACACGGACGTGCTGATTCCCCAGCACTACGCCGAGATGACGACGAAGCTGCGGACGAAAGGCTCGTACGCGGACGACTTCACGGGCACCGTGAAAGCGGCGATCTCCAGTGCGCTATAGAGCCGCCAGCGCCTACTCCGTCCTGGCCTACGTGAACCAGGCGGCCTCAGTCCTGTTGAACCTCGCGTTCATCAGGCTGCTGCCGCTCAACGTGCTCGGCGAAGTGGCGATCGCGAAGGTCTGGATGCAGCTGACGGACTACTCCCACCTGGGATTCCGCTTCGCCCTGGACCGCTACGTCCCCGTCTGGGACAAGACGCGCTCCGAGAACCTGCTCTGGCTCTGCCTCCTGGTCAGCAGCGGGGTCTCCGCCATTCTGCTCTGCGTCGCCCTGGTCTTCACCGCGAGTCCGCTGCTGATCTGCGCGTTCGTGGCGTCCGGCTACTGCATCGCCATCGCGACCATTCTCAAGAACTACCACCGGGCCGGCGCGGACAACGGGCGGATGCTGTTCGTGTATGCGCTGTGCCCCACGCTGCCCACCCTCGTGCAGACCGGGGTGATGCTCGCCTGGGGCTTCCACTGGTTCCTGGTGGTGACCATCCCGATGTACTCCGTCGCGACACTTCTGCTCTTCCGGCGCGTCGACGTGCGGACGGCGCTGAAGGGCCTGGACATCACCGCGACCGTGCGGAGCGTCCGCGCGTCGGCAGGCACCCTGCTCGCGAACGCGATCATCATCTTCCTGTCCTTCTCCGTCGACCGGGTGATCCTGAATCACTTCTCGACGAAGGAAGTCGTGGGCGAGTACTCCGTGGTGCTGTTCGGCTTCTCCCTGCTGCTGATCATTCCGAGCACCCTTGCCGAGTTCATCTTTCCGCGGATCGTCACCGAGACGGCCCAGACCGGCAAGATGTTCTTCCCGAAGGAAATGCTGACGCTGCTGGCGCCCACCGTGCTCGCCGTGCTGGCCGCATTGCCGCTGATCCCGCTGGCCATTGACCACTTCACGAGCTACAGCCGGCTGACCCCGCTGATCCAGTTCGTCACGCTCGGCATCGTTCCGTACGCGGCCACGCCCATCCTGTTTCACGTCATGAGCGCGCTGGACATGCGCCGGGAACTCGTCATCGCCGCCTGCCTGGTGCTGGCCGTCTACGTCGCGGTGCTCGTCTGGGGCGGCCTGTACGCCGACCACCTGCTCGAGTTCTTCACCGCCGCCCGGGCCGGCTATGGCTACCTGCTGCTCGCGGTCTATGCGCTGTTCATCATGTCGCGCAAGGCGGTGCGGCCATGAGCAGCCTGCTCTTCCTGCTCGCCGCGGTTGGCACGTACCTGCCGATCGCCCACCGCACCCGCGACTGGTTCGCGCCTTGCGGGCTGCTGTGCCTGTTCTGGTTCGCGGCGGCGGCCCTCGCGGACGTGGCCTCGCTCAAGGACCTGACGCTGCAGCAACCGTGGGAGTTCGACAGCTACATCGCCATCTACATGGCGGGACTGAGCGTCTTCTCCGTGGGATGGCTGATGGGTCGGAAACGACGGATCAGCCCGATCACCGTCGAGCCTTCGGCGGTGTTCCGCCGCGCCCTGGACGTACTGATCGTCCTGAGCCTGATCGCGGTCGCGACACGCCTCTACATGTTCGGCTTCTCGATCGAGAAGCTGCTGCTCAGCTTCGGCGGCGTCGACCTGAAGGACGAACTCTCGGACGCGATCCCGGGGGTCCATTACTTCGAGATCCTCACACCGTACCTCAGCCTCTGCGCCATCTTCGAACTCAGCGCGGCCGCGAGCCTCTCGACCGTGCGGCGCCGCTGGCTGCAGGCTTACGTGATCTACACCGTGGTGCTCTACTGCGTGATCTTGAGCGCATCGCGCGGCACGCTGCTCATCGTCCTGACGGGGGCCATGTTCCTCTACGTCCAGAACGGGAAGCTCCGGTTGACCCGCATCGTCATGGTGGTGGCGGGCACCATCGTCCTGATGTCGGCGCTGTCGTTCGCCCGGATGTCCTCCGACACGGTGTCGAACTCGTTCCTCGGCGAGCAGGCGTTCCAGATCTTCCTGAGCCCGATCTACACGTACGTCGCGTTCAACTTCGAGAACTTCAACAAGCTGGTGCGGGCGGACCTCGAGCCCACCTACCTGTTCTATTCGCTGAAGGCCTTTCTCTGGCCGCTGCTGAAGGCAGACTACACGGCCGACACGATGCGCCTGACGAACTTCGACACGCTGTTCTTCAATGCCCGCACGTTCATTTACCCGTTCTATCACGACCTGGGTCTGGTGGGCTGCCTCCTCTATCCATCGGCCATCGCCGTAGTCCTGGCGAGCCTGCACAACTCGCTGAATCGGCGCCCGTCGAACACCATCGTGCTGATGGCGCTGCAGAAGCCTGTCTGGTTCGCCTTCTTTGGAAACTACTTCTTCGGGGAACTGGTCATCGTCATCCCCCTGCTGGCCCTGTTCCTTCTCGGCACGCTCTACGGGCGCAGACGAAGACGTCGGTCAAGCCAGCGAGCGCTGGCGAATGACACCGCCCACCCCTGAAGCTGAATTCATTTTCGACACATACTCCAGCGATGAAGCCCATGGAAAATCGTGAATACCAAATATGCAGTCACTGCATCATGGACACGTCGGATCCGAACATCACGTTCGACGCACGGGGACATTGCGACTACTGCAACAACTTCGAGGCGACCATCGCTCCGAACTGGCACACCGGCCCGGAAGGCGAGCGGCAGCTGAAGGAACTCTCCGCGCGAATCCGTGAAGCAGGACAGGGCAAGGACTTCGACTGCATCATCGGTCTGAGCGGCGGCCTCGACAGCTCCTATGCGGCGTACATCGCCAAGGAGAAGATGGGCCTGCGCCCGCTGCTCTTCCACGTCGACGCCGGTTGGAACACCGACCAGGCCGTGGGCAACATCGAGAAGCTCGTCGACGGCCTCGGTCTGGACCTGTACACCGAGGTCATCAACTGGGAAGAGATGAAGGACCTGCAGGTCGCCTTCCTCCGGTCCGGCATTCCGGACCAGGACCTGCCGCAGGACGCCTCGTTCTTCTCGTCCCTCTACAAGTTCGCGCGCCAGCACAAGATCAAGCACGTGATCACCGGCTCGAACTTCTCCACGGAATGCTGCCGCGAGCCGGAGGAGTGGGGCGGCTATCTCGGCATCGACACGCGCCTGTTCCACGACATCCACGGCCAGTTCGGCAAGCGGCCGCTGGACACCTTCCCGCTGAAGGACATCCTGGTCTACAAGCTGTACTACCAGAAGATCCTCGGCATGAAGGTGCATCATCCGCTGAACCTGGTGCCGTTCGTCAAGAAGGACGCGGAAGACGAGCTCGGCCGCCGCTTCGGCTGGCAGCGCTTCCAGCACAAGCACCACGAGTCGCGCTTCACGCGCTTCTACGAGGACTACTGGCTGCCGCGCAAGTTCGGATTCCACAAGCGCCGCGCCCACTTCTCGAGCCTGATCATGACCGGCCAGCTGTCGCGCGAGGCGGCGCTGGATCGCATCTCCCGGCCGGAGATGGACGAGCACTTCCTGACGCAGGAGTTCGAGTACGTGGCCCACAAGCTCGACCTGACGGTCAACGAGCTGCAAGACATCTTCGACGGCCCGAACAAGACCTACCGCGACTACCGGAACAAGCGGTGGATGATCGGGTTCGGAGCCAACGCGATGCGCTGGCTAGGACTCGAGAAAAGGTACTTCCGATGATCCGCATCGTCGATTACGGCGTGGGCAACATCCAGGCGTTCATGACGATGTTCAAGCGCCTCGGGATCGAGGCCACGCGCGCCCGCTCCACCGACGAACTGGAAGGCGCCACCCGCCTGATCCTGCCGGGCGTGGGCGCGTTCGACCATGCCATCTCGCTGCTCAACCAGTCCGGGATGCGGCCCCGGCTTGAGGAGATGGTGCAGCAGCGGAAGGTTCCGGTGCTGGGCATCTGCGTCGGCATGCAGATGCTGGCCTCCGGCAGCGACGAAGGTGAACTGCCCGGCCTGGACTGGATTCCGGGCCGTGTGAAGGCGTTCGCCACGCACCCGCGGTCCATGGACCTTCCGATGCCCCACATGGGCTGGAACGACCTGAAGGTGAAGGCGGGCAACACCCTGTTCACCGGTTTCGAGCCAGAGCCTCGCTTCTACTTCCTGCACTCGTACTATTTCGACGCCGACGACAAGTCCGACGTCGCGGCCACCGCCGAGTACGGCCACGACTTCGACTGCATCGTCTCCCGTGGCCACGTCCACGGCGTCCAATGTCATCCGGAGAAGAGCCACCACTTCGGCGCCCAACTCCTGAAGAACTTCGCGGAGCTCTGACCATGCTGCGCCCACGCATCATCCCCTGCCTGCTGATCCACAAGGGAGGCCTCGTCAAGACCCAGCAGTTCAAGGCCCCGAAGTACGTAGGCGACCCCATCAACGCCGTCAAGATCTTCAACGAGAAGGAATCGGACGAGCTGATGGTGCTGGACATCGACGCCACGGTGAACAAGGTCGAGCCCAACTACGCGCTGATCGCCAAGCTCGCCGCCGAGTGCCGCATGCCGCTCTGCTACGGCGGAGGCGTCACCACGGCCGACCAGGCAGCCCGCATCATCGACCTCGGGGTGGAGAAGGTCTCCGTCAGCGCCGCCGCGCTGGCCGCCCCTGACCTGCTGGGCCGGATGGCCACCGCCATCGGTCGCCAGAGCGTCGTGGCCGTCCTGGACGTCCGCAAGAAGAGCGGGCTGTTCGGCAAGGGATACGAAGTCTGCACGCACAACGCGAAGACGTCCCACAAGCTGGACCCGCTGGCCACCGCGCTTCGCCTGCAGGACGCCGGCGCGGGCGAGATCGTCGTCAACTCCATCGACCGCGACGGAGACATGAAGGGGTACGACGTCACGCTGGCGACCCAGATGCGCGAGGCGCTCAAGGTGCCGCTCACCGTCCTCGGCGGCGCCGGATCGCTCGACCACATCGGCGAACTCCTGGGTGCGTGCGGCGTAATCGGTGCGGCGGCCGGCAGCCTCTTCGTGTTCAAGGGGCAGTACCGCGCCGTCCTGATCAACTATCCCACCTCGCAGCAGAAGGACGACCTGTGTCGCGCCGCGCTGCGCTCGTTCCAATCGAATTGAATCGCCATGTTCAAAGACAAGATCCTCCTGATCACCGGTGGCACCGGCAGCTTCGGCCACGCAGTCCTGCGCCGGTTCCTCGACTCCGATCTCCGCGAGATCCGCATCTTCTCGCGCGACGAGAAGAAGCAGGACGACATGCGCAAGCGCTACAACAGCCCCAAGCTGAAGTTCTACATCGGTGACGTGCGCGACTCCCGCAGCGTCGAGTCGGCCATGCGCGGCGTCGACTACTGCTACCACGCGGCGGCACTCAAGCAGGTGCCGTCCTGCGAGTTCCACCCGATGGAGGCCGTGCGCACCAACGTGCTCGGCACGGAGAACGTGCTGGAAGCCGCCATCCGCAGCGGCGTGAAGCGGGTCGTGTGCCTGAGCACCGACAAGGCCGTGTACCCGATCAATGCCATGGGCATCTCCAAGGCGATGATGGAGAAGGTCATGGTCGCCGCCTCGCGCAATCTCGAAGGCACATCCACGGTGATCTGCGGCACCCGGTACGGCAATGTGATGGCGTCGCGCGGGTCGGTCATTCCCCTGTTCGTCGAGCAGGTGCTGGCGGGCAAGCCCATCACCATCACCGACCCCAACATGACCCGATTCATGATGACGCTGGACGATGCGGTCGAACTGGTTCTGTACGCATTCGAGCACGGCAACAACGGCGACATCTTCGTCCAGAAGGCCCCGGCCGCCACCGTCGAGGTGCTCACCCAGGCCCTGCTCTCGCTGATGAAACGCCCCGACCACGACGTGCGCATCATCGGCACGCGCCACGGCGAGAAGCTCTACGAAGCGCTGCTGAGCCGCGAGGAACGCGCCGCGGCCGAAGACCTCGGGGGCTACTTCCGCGTGCCGCCCGACGGCCGTGACCTCAACTACGGCAAGTTCGTCGACCAGGGCGAGACGAGCATCTCGCAGAGCGAGGACTACAACTCCCACAACACCGAACGGCTGGACATCGACGGCATGAAGACGCTGCTGCTGAAGCTGGACTTCATGCAGCGTATCGCCAAGGGTGAATCGGCCCACGCGGAGGACTGACATGCGCATCGCCATCACCGGCGCCCGAGGCTTCATCGGACGCAACCTGCAGGTCCGCCTCGGGGAACTCGGGCACCTGGACCCGGTGCTCGTCCCGCACGACACACCCCAAGCGTCGCTCGCTCCGCTGCTGGACGGTGTCGACGTCGTCTTCCACCTCGCCGGCGTGAACCGACCGCAGGACCCCGCCGAGTTCTCGACGGGCAACCATGATTTCACGCAGCGGCTCTGCGAGGTCCTGGCGGGCCTGCCCCGGGCCCCGAAGGTCGTCTACGCGTCGTCCACCCAGGCCGCGCTCGACAACCCGTACGGCCTGAGCAAGCGCGCCGCCGAGGACGCATTGCTCTCGTACGGCAAGGCCAGCGGGGCCGCGGTGCACGTGTTCCGGCTAACCAACGTGTTCGGAAAATGGTCGCGCCCCAACTACAACTCGGCGGTGGCCACGTTCTGCCACAACATCGCCCGAGGCCTGCCCATCTCGGTGAACGACCCTGGCGCGTCGCTGCGCCTCATCTACATCGACGACGTGGTCCGGCACTTCTGCGCCCTCCTGGACGGTGAAATCGTGCCGTCGGGACTCCTGGAGGCCGGCCCGGTGTACGACACCACCGTCGGCGCCCTCGCCGCCCAGATCCGCGCATTCGACACCAGCCGGGCCTCGATGGTCACGGAACGGGTGGGCACGGGCCTGACCCGCGCGCTGTACGCGACCTACGTCAGCTTCCTGCCGTTGCAGTCGTTCGAGTACGAGGTGGCCCGTCACGCCGATCCCCGAGGAGTGTTCGTAGAGATGCTCAAGACGCCCGACTGCGGCCAGTTCGGCTACTTCACCGCGTTCCCGGGCATCACGCGCGGCGAGCACTACCACCACACGAAGACCGAGAAATTCCTGGTGATCAAGGGCACCGCGAGCTTCGGTTTCCGCCACATCGTCACCCATGAAGCCCACGAGATCGTCACCCAAGGTGGGGACGGCCGCATCGTCGAGACGATCCCGGGCTGGACCCACAACGTGAAGAACATCGGCGACGACGAACTGGTGGTGATGGTCTGGGCCAACGAGATCTTCGACCGTCAACGTCCCGACACCGTCGCGATGAAGGTGGCGCCTTGACGAAACCGCGTGTCCTTTTCATCGGGCCGCTGCCGGACCCGGTGACGGGCCAGTCGCTCGCGTGCCAGGTCTTCCTCGACAGCCTTCGCGACACCCACGACGTCGACGTCGTCAACCTGAGCAAATCGACGTTCCGCCAGGGCGTGGACTCCACGTCCCGCGTGCGCGAGGTCCTGGAAATCGTGCGGCAGGTGCGGCGTCGCCAGCGCGCGGCCGACCTCGTGTACTTCACCACGTCCGAATCGATCGCCGGCAACGCCAAGGACCTGCTGATCTACGCGATGTGCTTCGGCAAGCTGGGCACGATGATCACGCACCTGCACGGCGGCGCGGGCATGAGGCGCCTGATGCGCGGCCGCACCGGCCTGCTGCGCCGCCTCAACGGCTTCTTCCTCCGCCGCACCGGCGCAAACATCGTGCTGGGCGAACGCCACCTCGACGTCTACGCCGGGGCCTCGCCGAGCGATCTGCTCCACGTGGTGCCGAACTTCGCGCAACCGGAGCTGTTTTCCAACGCGGAGGCCATCCGGCGCAAATTCGCCTCGACGGCGCCCCTGCGCGTGCTGTTCCTCAGCAACCTGCTGCCGGGCAAGGGCCACGTCGAACTCCTGCGGGCCTTCCAGTCGCTCGACGCCACCACCCGGCAGGCGCTCCGCATCGATTTCGCCGGCGGTTTCGAGTCCGACGAAGACCGCCAGGCGTTCCTCGGCGACATCTCGGCCCACCCGGAGGTCCGGTACCATGGCACCGTCGGCGGCGAGAAAAAGCAGGAACTGTTCGCCGCGGCGCACGTGTTCTGCCTGCCCACGTACTACCCGTACGAGGGCCAACCGATCAGCATCCTTGAGGCCTACGCGTCGGGTTGCGCCGTGATCACCACCGACCACAGCGGCATCTTCGACACCTTCACCGACGGAACGAACGGCCACGCCGTCGAGAAGCAATCGGCCGCGTCGCTGGCGGCGGTGCTCGAACGCATCGTGTCCGATCCGTCCCACCTGGAGGGCATCGCGCTGAACAACCACGAACTGGCCCGCGAGCAATACACGACCCGGCGGTACAACGCGAACCTGCTGGCCGTCGTCGACGGCGTCGCATCCCGGGCATTGCGCTGACCGCCCCAACTGTCCTGTCCTCACCATGAAAAAGCTCAAGGTCCTCTCCGTCGTCGGCACGCGGCCCGAGATCATCCGCCTCTCACGCGTGCTCGCCCGGCTCGACGAACACTGCGACCACGTGCTGGTCCACACCGGCCAGAACTACGACTACGAACTCAACCAGGTCTTCTTCGACGACCTGGGCGTGCGCAAGCCGGACCACTTCCTGCACAGCGCCGGAGCGAACGCCGCGCAGACCATCGGGAACCTGATCATCGCGGTCGATGCGGTGCTCGAGCAGGTGCAGCCTGAGGCCCTGCTCGTGCTCGGTGACACCAACAGCTGCCTCGCGGTCATCCCGGCGAAGCGCCGCAAGATCCCCATCTTCCACATGGAAGCGGGCAACCGGTGCTTCGACCAGCGCGTGCCGGAGGAGACCAACCGCCGCATCGTCGACCACACCGCCGACATCAACCTCACCTACAGCGACATCGCTCGCGAGTACCTGCTCCGCGAAGGCCTGCCGCCCGACCAGGTGATCAAGACGGGCAGCCCGATGTTCGAGGTGCTGACGCACTACCGGCCACGGATCGACGCCTCCGACGCCCTCACCCGCCTCGGTGTCGAGCCGGGCCGCTACTTCGTGATCAGCGCGCACCGCGAGGAGAACATCGAGTCGGACCGCAGCTTCGGGAAGCTCTGCGCCGTCCTGAATGGACTGGCGCAGGACCACGACCTGCCCGTGATCGTCTCCACGCACCCGCGGACACAGAAGCGCATCTCCGCGATGGGCATCGAGTTCCACCCCCAGGTGCGCCTGCTCAAGCCCCTGGGCTTCCACGACTACGTGAAGCTCCAGATGCACGCGAAGGCCGTGCTGTCGGACAGCGGCACCATCACCGAGGAGTCGTCCATCTTGAACTTCCCCGCGCTGAACCTGCGGGAGGCCCACGAACGTCCCGAAGGCATGGAAGAAGCTTCCGTGATGATGGTGGGGCTCGAACTCGACCGGGTGCGCCAGGCCCTCGGCATCCTCGACACCCAGCCGCGCGCGGCGGAACGCTCGCTCCGCCAAGTGTCTGACTACAGCATGCCGAACGTCTCCGACAAGGTGATCCGCATCATCCACAGCTACACGGACTACGTGAAGCGGGTCGTCTGGCGTCGCTACGAGTGAGACCGGATTGAGAGTCCTTGTTGTCAGCCAGTACTTCTGGCCAGAGACATTTCGTGTCAACGACATCGTGTCCGAACTCACGTCGCGCGGACACGATGTCGTCGTGTTGACGGGTCGCCCGAACTACCCCGAAGGCCATCTCCACCCCGAGTACGTCGCGGATCCCGAGCGCCATGCGACCTACGCGGGCGCCGAGGTGCTGCGCGTGCCGCTGCGGCCCCGGGGCAAGGGCAACGTCCGGCTGCTGCAAAACTACTGGAGCTTCGTGTTCTGGGGATGCCTGATGGGGCCCTGGATGTTGAGGGGCCGGCGATTCGATGCGATCTTCGTCTTCGAGACGTCGCCCATCACGTCAGCGCTGCCGGCCATCCTGCTGAAATGGATCAAGCGCGCGCCGTTGTCGATGTGGGTGCTCGACCTCTGGCCGGACACGCTGAAGGCGGTCGGCATGGTGAAGTCCGACCGCGCGCTACGCGCCGTCGGCGTGATTTGCCGATTCATCTACCACCACTGCGACCTGATCCTCGGCCAGTCCCGCGCCTTCGTCGAGCCCATCCGGCGCTGGACCGGTTCCACATCGAAGTTCCGCTACTTCCCCGCCTGGTCCGAGGAAGTCTTCGACGACCACGCCGCGCGGGTCGAACCGGCCCCCGAGCTCGTCTCCCAGGCGGGTCGCTTCAACATCGTTTTCGCCGGCAACATCGGCGACGCCCAGGACTTCCCGGCCCTGCTGCGGGCCGCGGAACTCACCCGCGATCGTCCGGACATCCGCTGGCTCATCGTGGGAGACGGTCGCGCCGCCCCGCAGGTGCGCGAGGAGATCGCCCGGCTGGGGCTGTCAGACACCGTCCGCATGCTGGGTCGGCACCCCGTCGAACGCATGCCGGCCTTCTTCGCGGGCGCCGATGCGCTGCTGGTGTCGCTGAAGGCCGATCCGATCTTCGCCATGACGATTCCGGGGAAAGTGCAGAGCTACCTCGCTGCGGGAAAGCCGCTGCTGGGCATGCTTGACGGGGAAGGCGCCCGCGTCATCGAGGAATCCCGAGCGGGGCGGGTCGCGCCCTCCGGCGATTCGTCCGCCCTGGCGCGTCACGCGCGGGCACTGGCCGACCTGACCCCTCCGGAGCGGGCGGCCATGGGCGCCGAGGGGCGCCGCTATGGTGAAGTCCACTTCAAGCGTTCGTCCCTGATGTCGCAGCTGGAGGTCTGGCTGTCCGATCCTGCAGCAGATCCACGGGTTGGGACCGAACGCCTCAGTCCTCCATAATCCGCGTTGACTTCACGAACGCCCGCCCAGTCCAAGTGATTCCCACCAATGACTTGCACGCAATGATCTACTTCGCGACCTGTTTTCTTGTGGGCCTCTTCGCCACGCTGCTCGTCATGCGTTCATCCGCGCACCTGGCCCATCTGGCCGCAGACCACGACATGACCGGGGTCCAGAAATTCCACGCCCGCCCCGTACCTCGCGTGGGCGGCATGGGCGTGGTCGTCGCGATGCTCGTCGGCACCGCCCTGGCGGACTTCAACGGGCTGCCCTTCTCCGGCGAGATGTGGCTGCTGCTGGTCTGCGCCGCCCCTGCCTTCGGGGCGGGCATTGCGGAAGACATCACGAAGAAGATCACCCCTCGCTGGCGGCTTCTCGCCACCGCCGTGTCCGCCGCCCTGGCCGTCTGGCTGCTCGACGGCGTGATCGACCGGACACACATCCCGGGCCTCGACTTGCTGATCACCTGGTTCCCGTTCGCGGTGGCGCTGACGCTGCTGACCGTGGCGGGAGTCGCGAATTCAGTGAACATCATCGACGGCTTCAACGGCCTCGCGTCGATGTGCGTGTTCATGATGGTGTTGGCCGTGGCGTATGTAGCGTATCAAGCCGACGACACGTTCGTGTTCACTGCCTGCCTGATCACCGCCGGCGCGGTGCTCGGCTTCTTCGTCTGGAACTTCCCCGCCGGGCTGATCTTCCTCGGCGATGGCGGAGCCTACCTACTGGGCTTCCTCCTGGCCGAGCTGGGCATCCTGCTGGTCCACCGGAACGATCGCGTCTCGCCCATCTTCCCGTTGCTGCTGTGCGCCTACCCGATCTTCGAGACGCTGTTCACCATGTACCGCCGCAAGTTCGTGCGCGGCGTGGCCACCGCGGCGCCCGACGGCATCCACCTGCACACGCTGATCCACCGCCGCCTGATCCGCTGGACGCTGCAGAACAACCTCGAGCGCCGGCGCCTCACGCGCCGCAACTCGATGACGTCGCCGTACCTGTGGCTGCTGTGCCTGACGTCGGTGATCCCCAGCGTGCTGTGGTGGCACAGCACGGCGGTGCTGTCGTGGTTCCTGCTGGCCTTCGTGATCGCCTACGTGTGGCTGTACGCGCGCATCGTCCGCTTCAAGACGCCCCGGTGGATGGTTTTCCGCCGCCACCGCTGAGCCAGTCGGTCAGCGGGCTTCGTACTCCTGCACGAACCGCTTGAGCG